>ERZ839741.2078-NODE-2078-length-19531-cov-18.355463_pt1 | contig 19531 bp, 17 predicted proteins | sample MGYA00519880_ERZ839741 | MGnify/ENA primary metagenome ERZ839741 (study PRJEB31850, sample SAMEA3708851) | human gut metagenome | biome: human gut; feature: human-associated habitat; material: faeces | place: China | collected 2014 ...
GGCGGGGTTCATGCCCTTGACGGTGATGTTGCTGTCGAACAGGCGGCGGTAATCCGCAGTCTGCTGTTTATTGCCGAGCTGAAAGACAGTCCGACAACGAGGGTGCTTATCCATGAGAAAAGCTCCCTTCGCCGCCCGGACAGTCCCTAGCCTTTTCTCTGGGAGACGACAAAGGCTTTGAGTGGATAGGGGCTTATGACATTACCGGACGAGCTTCTTGCCGGGACGGACACCGCCAAGACCGAAAGCAAGACCTGACAGGCGCAAATGCCACCCCGAGAGAATTTGAACACCCAACACCTGCGGGTCAAAGATATAGCAGGCTCAGAGTCGAAATTCCGACTCTGAGCCTGTTGAATTCTTGTTGTAATAGATGAAGCGGTGCTAAGGATGCGCAAAACAGATAATAGCACGCATCAGACGATTATGTACTTCAGATTGCTTTGCTCAAAGAGGCTAATCCAGTTTCCGCCTATATCGCTGTCTGTAATTACCATGTCGAAATCTGAAAGATTTGAGAACATGCAGGGACGCATTTTGCCGAACTTCGATGAGTCGACCAGTAGAATTCTTGTGGATGATGAGTTGATAGCCGCCTTCTTGTACATAAATTCATACGGCTCGATGCATGAAAGGTTTCCTTTTGAAGTTACTCCAGCTGCTGCCATAAAGCACTTGTTGATATTCAGTCTGGATATAAGCGCGACTCCTTCGGGAGAATCGAAAAGCTCGGTGTTCCTGTGGTAAAATCCGCCGCCGCAAATGAGAGAGATGTTGCTTCTGTTCTGGCAGGCAACCATAGTGTTCAGAGTGTAGCCCACTACCGTGATGGGAAAGTCCAGATTTAAGTGCTTGAGCATACACTCTGTGGTGGAACCCGTATCTATCAGAACGATATCATTCGGCTCAATGAGCTTGCAGGCCTCCAGACCGATTGCCTCCTTGCTGCCGGACATGCTCTGTCTCTCGTCGTGAATGAAATAGTCCTTCTTTATCTTCGAGCCATCCTGGTTATCATTCAGAATTGCAACGCCATTGATAACGGTGGTATATCCCTGCGCGGACAGCTCGTGCAAGTCTCGGCGTATGGTCATATCCGAGACTCCGATTTCCGAGGCAAGCGCGCTTATGGATTCACCTACTCTGTTTGCCAGGATGGAGAGAATACAGCTGATACGCTCGGGCTTGTTCTTCATATAAGCCTTCTCCTTTTCTGAACGGTATTTAACAAAATGCTCGTAATATTTTTAATTTATAACAAATTTATCACAGCGACAGAGAAAATTCAATAGCAACAAAGGGGAAATGCACCTTGGTTTTAACAAAATTTGCAGATTTGCTGGGATACAGAGGCGCGGTAATACGATTATAAGCCGGATATTTCATCTGAAATGCGCCGAATTTCGCATTATTCTGAGAAAATGTGCGTATTGGCAATCAGATAAATGACTTTTGTTATACAGCAAAGCAAAATGTTAACATGTCAACAAAATGTGTTAACAATCGCTGCCGATTAACAGCTAAAAAGAGCGGATGTTAAAAAAGTGTTGGTTTTATACAAACAAAGAGATGGATATTATGAACTATTCACAAAAAAGTTTTGAAATATTGACTCAAATTTTTCTTTATGTTAACATATGTTACAGGATGAACAAAACTTGTGATAAATAAATATTTTCACAAAAGCTGAAAGGATATATAACATTGAAGAAAGAAGAAGTATACGGACACATTGACCATACGCTCCTCAAGGCGTTTAGCACAACAGAGCAGATTGAAGCCATTGCAGAGGAGGCGCTGAAATACGGCACTGCATCTATATGCATTCCGGCAAGCTTTGTAAATTACATTCACAACAAATATAAGGATGTCAATATATGCACCGTAATTGGCTTTCCCCTCGGATATTCCACCACTTCAATCAAGGTTGCAGAGGCAAAGCAGGCAATTGAAGACGGCGCAAATGAAATCGATATGGTAATCAACATCGGCTGGGCAAAGGAGCATAAGTTTGATGCTGTTACCGAAGAGATCAAGGCCGTCAAAGCGGCGTGCGGGGACAAGATTCTGAAGGTTATCATTGAGACCTGCTATCTGACTGACGAGGAAAAAATCGCACTTTGCAAGTGCGTTTCGGATGCAAAGGCCGACTATATTAAGACCTCAACCGGATTTGGCACCGGTGGCGCAACGCTGGAGGATGTAAAGCTTTTGAAGGCCAATGTTGCACCTTATGTAAAAGTAAAGGCAGCAGGCGGTATGAAGACCAAGGCAGACCTTTTTGCATTCCTTGAGGCCGGTGCAGACAGACTCGGCACAAGCTCGGGCATAAAGCTTCTCAACGAATAATTTGTTGATGGTGATAACTGATGAGTAACCGTTTTCTTCTTGAAGCTAAAAACATAATTAAGACTTTCCCGCCTACTGTGGCATTGAATGATGTTCACTTTTGCCTGAGGCCCGGCGAAATCCACGGCCTGATGGGCGAGAACGGCTCAGGCAAGAGCACGATGTGTTCAATCGTTTCGGGCATTTATCCCTATGATTCAGGTGAACTCTTCCTGGATGGTGAGCCGTATTGCCCTAAGAATATGATTGACGCAGCAGCTAAGGGCGTTTGCATGATTGTTCAGGAGCAGGGGACCTTTGCGAGCACAACCGTTGCGGAAAACATATTCATCGGAAAAGAAAAGCAGTTTCATAACGGCATCAGGCTGGATACGAAAAAAATGGCGAATGCCGCACAGAAGATTCTTGATGAGCTTCAGATGCAGCACATTGACGCCAGAATGACCTGCGGCAGACTTTCCTTTGAGGACAGAAAGCTTGTAGAGATAGCAAGAGCAATGTATTCAGACCCAAAGGTTCTGATAATAGATGAGACGACCAGCGCACTTTCCAAGAACGGCCGCGATATTCTCTACGGCTTGATGGAAAAGATGAAGTCAGAAGGCAAGTCCGTAATCTTCATCTCACATGACATAGATGAGCTTATGGAAAAATGCGACTATCTGACGGTTTTCAGAGACGGCATTTACATTGACGAGGTGCCGAAGGAGAAATTCAATGCCGATCTGATCAAGCAGCTGATGGTTGGCAGAGAAATGGTCGGAGCCTACTATCGCGAGGATTTCAAGCCGAGCCACGAGGACGAGGTTGTCCTCTCGGTTGAGCATATTACGCAGGGAATTGTTACCGATGTCTCGTTCGATGCGTATAAGGGCGAGATACTCGGCATAGGCGGCCTGAACGAGTGCGGTATGCACGAGTTGGGCAAGCTGATATTCGGTCTTGAACCGCGTACGATCGGCGTTACCAGGTATCATGGCGGCGTTGAGTTCAAAAATCCGACTGATGCAATGAAGCTGGGCATCGGCTACATTTCCAAGGATCGCGACAAAGAAGCAATTCTCACAGCAGCAAGCATTCGTGATAACATCTGCCTTCCGTCCCTGAGTAAGCTGCAGAAGGGCATATTCATCACGGATAAGAGAGAGAAGGAGTTTACGAATTCCTACATAAATACGCTCGAAATCAAAACCAGCGGAATGGAACAGCTTTGTATGCATCTGTCCGGCGGCAATAAGCAGAAGGTCGTTATTGCGAAATGGGTGGGCTTCGATGCCTCCGTTCTGATAATGGACTGTCCCACCAGAGGCATAGACATCGGCGTTAAAGCGGAGATTTACCGCATCATGGAAAAAATGAAAGCGGACGGCAGGACCATAATACTGATTTCCGAGGAGCTGCCTGAGCTGATAGGTATGAGCGACAGACTGCTTATCATGAAGGACGGCAAAATCACAAAAGAGTTTCAGAGAAGCAAAGAGTTGTCCGACAGAGATATTATTAATTACATGATATAGGTGATAGGTGCTTTCTAATGAAAACGGATATAAAAAAGCATGAAAACGGCGGGGCAAAAAGCTGGATCAAGGCGCACCTGTCTGACATTATTCCCGTATTAGGCCTCATATTAGTGTTGGTATTCTTCAATGCGGTCAGCGGCGGAAAAGTATTTACAAAGACAAACTTCAACACGCTGTTCAACGAGGCTTTCAGCCTTCTGATTGTTACATACGCATTGATTTTTGTTATGGCGCAGGGCAAAAACGATATGTCCCTGGGCGGCGTTGTGGCACTTGCGGCGGCACTTGCGGCACACGCATCATCTATAAGCGGCAATTTGGTCCTGCCGGTTGCGCTGCTGGTCGGACTGCTGTGCGGCCTGCTGAACGGCTTGATTGTTACGGAGTTTAGAATTGACTCGTTTATTGCTACAATAGCAATGTCCTTCATCCTGAAGGGCTTTGTTGAATTGCTGCTCCAGTCGGGTGTTCAGTCCATACCCATCAAGATGATGATGCTCGATTCTCAGCAGCTTAAAATCACAGTTGCGCTGGTATTCGGTATTATTAGCTTCATACTGTTTAAGTACACCATGTTCGGCAAGCATTGCCGCGCAATAGGCTCAAGGCTGGAAGTCTGCAGACAGTCCGGCGTAAGAGTAAAGCTCGTTCAGTACGGAAGCTATGTGTTCACGGGTTTGGCCTCCGGTCTTGTTGCATTCTTCTTCCTCATCCGCTCTGGTGCTGCTAATATCGGCACGGCAAGCAATTTGGAATTCAATGCGCTGCAGGCGCTGATGCTCGGCGGCGTGCTGATCACAGGCGGCTCGTCCGTTAAGTTCAGAAGTGCGGTAATCGGCAGCATCACGATGGCGGCACTTGCAAATGGTATGACCCTGTGGGGCGTTGAGACACTGACTCAGCAACTTATCAAGGGATTTATATTCCTTATTGTAATTGCGCTTACATTTGAAAGAAAGAGCGTAGAGGTAATCAAGTGAATTTTGTAATTCTCATTACCGGCAGAGTAATGAAAAGAAAAAGGAGAAAAAAATATGAAGAAAGTCATCGCCCTCTTGCTGGCGGCAGTTATGGTGTTTGCACTTTGTGCATGCGGCCAGCAAGGCGCTGAGGGGAAAGATCCCGCAGCAAAACTTCCCGAGTTCAAGCTCGGCATCCCCATGGAAAACACCGCAAACCCTGCACAGTATTCCTACCTTGAGAACATGGTTTACCTGTGCGGCAACTTCCCCAACGGCGGCACCGCAGTTGCAGAAGCTGACGACCTGACCGACCCCGATCATATGATTTCCAGCGTTGAGAAACTTATCTCTGCAGGCTGCAATATGATCACCATCTGCCCCTGCAACGACACTATGCTCATCAAGGTTGCAAAGCTTTGCGAAGAGAACAAGGTTTACTGGGCAGTTGCATGGCGCGACATCCTCGACCCCGAGGTACGTGATGTTGTATACGCATCTCCCTACTTCTGCGGCACCGCAGTTCAGTCCGACCTGAACGCAGGCTATGCAGCAGTTAAGGCAATGGGCGAAGCAGGCATGAAGAAGATCGGCCTCATCTCTTTGGACAAGAGCAGCTCCTGCGCAGCACTTCGTGAAAAGGGCATGCAGAAGGCGCTTGACGAGTACGGCATGCAAGTTGTTGCTGAGGCAAGAGACCTCCAGCAGGCAGCTGACGCAGCACAGGCAGTTGAAAGCTTCATCGTTGCAAATCCCGACCTCGACGGTGTTTACATCGCTTGCTCCATGGGCATGAACATCCTCGACGGCACGCTCTCCGCGCTTGAGCAGTACGACCCCGACAACCACATCAAGATCAGCGTTATTGACTTCCTGACCGGACTCGACACCTGCTTCGAGAAGGATAGAATCATTTGCGCACAGGGCGGTATTTACATCCCCGTTCAGATTGCCTGCGGTATGCTCGAGATGAACGCAATCCTCAATGGCGGCCGCCTCGGTGGACAGGCATGGGATGTTCCCATCTCCTTCGGTGCAGTCGGCTCCGCTGAAGAGTTCAAGGATTACAGCAAGTTCTGCGAAGGAGCACTTCCTACTTACACCTTTGAAGAGCTGCAGAACCTGTTCATCACCTACAATCCCGATGTAACCGGTGAAGACATCATCGCTTGGGGTAATGCATTCAACCTCGCCGACATTTATGCTGCACATGCAGACCTCGCAGCACCCGTAAAGGGACCCAACGGCGTTGAATATGTTCCCTTTGCAAAGTAATTGCGTTCAATTAGCCTGAACTTAACACCACACAAATTCCGGGGGGAGGTTTATTCTCCCCCCGGCACTGAAAAAACCGTCACCCATCTCTGCGTTTTTGCTTTATATGTGTTATGAATGACGCACGTTTTCCCCTTATGAAAAGTAATGCAGCAGCTGCATTATTACTGACAATAATCGTTGTTAAAGGTTTACTGTTATGAAGGAAAAAAAGAACAATATATTTATCGTACTTGCCGTACCGGTGGTCATCTTTTTAATTCTGACTGCCTGCATAGATAATTACGGCTTCCATTCTCTGAAGATTGTTCTGTCTCAAGCCATTATCCCTACAACTCTGGGATATGCAATGTGCTTTACCAACGCAATTGGTATGTTCGATCTCAGCTGCGCATCTGCTATGATAATTGCTGCAATGATAGGAGGTTCTCTCGGAAACACAATGGGAATTCCCGGCCTCATCATCGGCTGCATAGCCGTTGGCGTTGTGCTGGGTGTAATTAACGGCACTGTGTACAAGCTGCTGAAGATTCCCTGTCTCATTGTATCTCTGGGCCTGCTGCTCATCTACGAGATACTTGCACAGAAAATCGGTCTCGGCGTCAGCAAGACAATTCCCGCTGATGTCGGCATTATCGGCAAATTCCCCTATAGTTTGATTATATTGGGAGCAAGCGCACTCTTGTTCTATTACATATACAATAAAACCTGCATTGCCTGCCACATTCGCGCGGTAGGTAATGAGGAGCTTCTCGCCAACGCACTTGGCGTCAATGCAATGAATACCAAGTATATGACCTTTGTGCTTGCCGGTATCTTTATCGGCATCACCGCAATCCTGCAGATTTCTTATGCAAACAGCATTACCACGGTTTCTTCCCTGAGGAGTATCTCAATGATATTCCAGCCTCTTATGGGCGTGCTGATTGCATTTGCAATTCAGGAATGGTGCAATCTGACGCTTGGTGTATTCATAAGCCAGTTCACCCTTTCCATGATGTTCAATGCATTGATTGCTCTGGGTGTCCCGAGCAAGATGCAGGATGTTGTGCTGGGTGTTATGCTCATAATCGTAATGGGTATTGCGCTGAACAACAAGCGTATCAGCGGATTCTTTGAAAGAAAAGCAAGAAGAAAAGAATTAATGAAAAGAGCCTAATTGAGTTCAATTAGGCTCTTTCAAAAACTTGCGCAAATTGAAAAGAGCATAAAAAGACATAGCTTACAGGCTTTGGCAGAATGAAGCCACGACACACCATCATTTGTAAAGAAGTATGTGCTTACGAAATGTTCGATATTCAGATATAAAATAAAGGAGCGCGATCATGGCATTCAGATATTCTGATAAATATAAGAAATACTCTCTTGATATGCATGTAAATGTAACGAGAGACGAATTCCTTAAGCAGTTTGACCCGGAGGCTCTTGCTAAGGACATTATCTCAACAGGTGCTGAGGCGGGAATGATGTACATTCAGTCCCATTACGGCTATTCCTACTGGCCTACAAAGGTTGGCGAAATGCACCCGGGTCTCATCGGAAATGAAGATGCATTCAAAAGGCTGTACGATGAAATGCACAAGGGCGGAATGGATGTTGATGTATACTTCAGCATGATTTATAACAACTGGGCATATGACCACCATCCCGAGTGGAGAATTAAAGACATAGACGGCCACTATTCGCGCGACAAGGGCAGAAGATTCGGCCTTTGCTGCCCGAACAGCGAGGGCTACAAAAAGTTCTGCAGAGACCAGATTGCAGATTTCACTGAATATGTAGGTCCCTATGAGGCGTTTTTTGCGGATATGACCTTCTGGCCCACAGTATGCTACTGCGACAATTGCAGAGCAAGATGGGAAAAGGAAGTCGGCGGAGAAATGCCGAGAATTGTCAATTGGAAGGACGAACGTTGGAAGCTTTTCCAGCGCAAGCGCGAGGAGTGGCTGCAGGACTATATGCAGTACATCTACGATTCCGTCAAGATGGTCAATCCCGGCGCAGTTGTCGAAATGCAGAACTCCACCATGCCGGGAAGCTGGATGATGGGCGTAACCGAGAATGCCACGATTGCAAGCGATGCAGTTTCCGGCGATTTGTATGGCGGTTTTTCTCAGCAGACCTTTGCCTGCAAAATGTACTACAATATGACGCCCAATCTGCCGTTCAACTATACTACCTCAAGGTGCGAGCCGTCTCTTGACGAGCATACCACTATTAAATCCGAGGTAATGATGAAGCTCCATGCAATGCTGTCATTTATCAATCACGGCAGCAACATATTTGTTGACGCAGTGGATATGACCGGCACATATGAACCGCTGGTGTACAGCCGCCTTAAGAATGTATATGATGATGCGGCAAAGTTTGAAAAGTATTTCTCAAAGGGCAAGCCCTGCACGGATATAGGCATATACTTCAATCTGCACGGCAAGTACGACGAGGAGATGCCGCCTATGGACATCTCTGAGAGCAAGAACATTAGCAGGGCAATACCGCATCTTGACAGCAGCATCAATGTCAGCGAAACGCTGCAGAGAGCGCATATACCCTACAGCGTGTATACCAGCTTCCACCCTGAGCAGTGGGGCAAAGCAAAAATGCTTATCGTGAGCGATGCGCCCAATATGAGCAAGGAAAATATGTCTGCGCTGAAGGCTTATGTCGAAGACGGCGGCATAGCGTATATCAGCGGTCACAGCGCACAGCCTCTGGTTGAGGAGATTTTCGGCGGAAAGATAACGGGACGTACCGACGAAACAATCACTTATATTGCCCCCGAGGATGAGGTGGCACCGCTGTTTGGTGAGTACAGCAGAAAATATCCTTTGACAGTGTACGACAGTGCGTATATTCTTGAAGGAGCAACGAACGGCAAGGTGCTTGCAAAGCTGACGCTGCCGTATTCACTGCAGGCAAGCTCATTCCTGGTGTGTGCAGACCTCGAGCTTCAGGTGGAAGCGGACCCGAATGACCCGCGCAATGAGAGTGCATCCATGCACTCAGACCCACCCGGAATCGCAACAGACTACCCTGCAATGATGGAAGCAGAGGTCGGCAAGGGCAAGATAATATGGGCATGTGCACCCTTTGAGAGCACAAGCCTGACACAGCCAAGAAAGGTATTCACATCATTTGTAAAGAAGTATGTGCCTGAGATGAGCTTCGCTTCAGACGATACGCCGTATGTGGTTGAGTATCAGCTGTGGGAGGATGAAGAGGGCAAATATCTGTCTGCAATCAACCTGCAGTACGCAGATGAGGTTCTGCCGGTATTTGACTTCAATATCTGCATAAGGACGGAAAAGCCTGCAAAGATAACCCGCGTATCAGACGGCAGGGAAATGGGCTTTGAGTATTCAGACGGCAAGCTTGTTCTGCACATTGACAGACTTGACCTTTACGAAATGTTCGATATTCAGATATAATTGTGATAGCTGCAGCGTGTCAGCAAAAGGAGAAAAGCAATGGAAAACAAAAAGATAGTAGTGTTTGGCAGCTATGTAACTGACCTTACCGGCAGAACCCCTAAGTTTCCCACAGAGGGCGAAACGGTAATGGGTGTGTCCTTCAAAAGCGGGCCGGGAGGAAAGGGCTCCAACCAGGCGGTAGCTGCAAAGCGAGCCGGAGGCGATGTAACACTTGTAACCAGACTCGGTGAGGACGACTTCGGAAAGCTGGCACTTAATTTCTATGACAAAGAGGGAATCGATTCCTCAAAAATCATTGTTGATAAAAATTCTGACACAGGCGCTGCACTGATAATCGTAAACGAAGCTACTGGACAGAACGAAATCATTGTAATTATCGGTGCCTGCGGAGAGTTCAAGCCCGAGGAGGTTCAGGCGCTTAAAGAAACTGTCGCCTCAGCGGGAACGGTTCTCTGCCAGCTTGAAACAAATCCGGAGGCTACCTACAAGGTGCTTGATATGGCAAAGCAGGCAGGTGTGACGACTGTTTTTAATCCTGCACCGGCAAGAAAGCTGCCTGATGAGGTGTTGAACGGCATAGATTACATCACCCCCAACGAAACAGAAGCAGAAATCATAACAGGCATTGCAGTTACCGGTTATGAGAGCGCCTCAAAGGCGGCAGATGTTCTTCTCGGCAAGGGAGTTAAGAATGTTGTCATCACGCTCGGAAACAAGGGCTATTATGCCAAAAATGCACAGTCTGAGTTTACCGGTGCGCCGATTCAGGTAAATGTTGTTGACACAACGGGAGCAGGTGATGCCTTTAACGGCGGCTTTACTGCGGCGCTTGCGGCGGGAATGAGCTTTGAAGCTGCGCTTATATATGGCAATGTAACCGGCGGACTGTCGGTCGAAAAGCTCGGTACAGCACCGGCGATGCCTTATAAAGAAGAGATTATGGCAGCACTGAACAAGTAAATATTTGAAAAGGTGCAGACACTTGAACCTGTATGTTCAGAAATTCAAGGTCTGCACCGTTTTTTGCTGTAGAAGACGAGTATAGGTGAGGTTTAGCCGGTCCCGTCAAGATTTATGCGCAAAATTGTTTGCAGGCTCCGGCTGAATGAAGTCAGCCGGCAACGGAGACGTCGTACAGAGCCGCCTCCAAGTGCTTCATGTTCATGTATTTCTTGTTGCCCCACTGGGTGCCCGCCACATGGCGGAGCCGGGCGCAGACCAGCATCAGAGCGGAGTTGCCATCGAGGAAAAATCGGCGGTAGAGTATGTCCCGTGCGACTTGGCCAACGCGGAGTGGAAAACTCTTCTGCGCGGCGCGGGCTTTAAAGCGGAGGACAAGTCCTTCGGAAGCCTGCTCGGCCTCAGCTACTATATGGACAGCGACTCTTTCCGCGGCCTGCTCCGGTCGATCTCCGACCTGTGGTCGGACGGCTCCGCGATATGCTTTGACTACCAGACGCCGGACGGCTCAGGCGAGACGCGCCGGAACGAACAGCTCGCGGGCGCGGCGGGGGAGAGCATGAAGGCGAAATACACCGCCGCCGAGATAGAGAAAATGCTGGCCGACTGCGGCTTTCTCATCTATGAACAGCTCGACGACGAGGAGATGACGAAGCGGTATTTCGCGCCATGTCGGGATGATATGCGCGCGCCGAAGGGCGTGAACTACATTCTGGCGGTGAAAAAGCGCTGAAAAACAACCACGGTTTCAACAGAAACCGTGGTTGTTTCAGAATCATCTGCTTACGCCAGCTTTTTCTTTTTGGACAGGAACACGATCAGGCAGACGGCGGCCTCGACGATGTATACCGCGATGAACGCCTCGTTCATCAGTGTTTGGCGCTGCCATGCCACGCGCAGCTGGTCGCCGGTTATAACCTTTATGCTCACAAGCTCGTTTTCGACCCACGTGAAGCTCATGCTGGCTACGTTTTCGTTGCGCTGAATATATGTGCATACCACGCTGCCGTCCGGCGCTTCTATGCTATGGGTGTGCTGCTCGCGCCACTGTCTCGAATCATATGCCGGCGCGTCGTATTCCACCGCAGTTGCGGGAGCGTCATTGTACCCGTCCGAGGTCTGCTTCGTCTCCATGAATGTGACGAAGTCATCGACGTTGTCAAACGAGGTGGAGTCGGCAAAAAGCCTGGTGTCGTAGTTCAGCGCTATCTGCACCGCCGCGGTCACGGCTAGCACTGCCACGAGGATCAGCGCGCTCTTCAGCCGCAGCTTGTCAGCCTTAACGGTCATCTCCTCCGGTACGTACACGCCGCGCGCCGCGCATATCCGCGGCACGGCCGCGCATATTATCAGGCCGATAACGGCGGCGATGCCGGCAAAGACGAGGCCGTATCTCGCCCAGTCGCTGATATCAAGCCCGTAGTAGGGGCTGTTCACCACGACTATCAGCGGCAGAGCGGCAGCGAACATAATGAGTACGCCGGTCAGGTTCCCCGCCGCGCCGCGGACGATCTTCTCCTTCATGCGGTCGAGCAGCGGCGACTCTGTCTCGTATACCAGCGCGGAAAACGAAGCGATGAGCTTCATCGTAAGCCACATAAGCCCGCCCACATAGAACACGCATGCGAGGAAGAAGCCGAGATACGCGCGGTCGAACACCGTGTTGCAGACGAGCGCGGCCAGCAGGCCGAGCGCGCTGAGCGCGTATATCCCCGCCGAGTGAACGGCGAAGCTCGCGCGCACGCGGTTTATAAGGAAGTCTATCTGCTTCGCGGTCTTCTGCTCCTGGCGCGGCTGGCGCTCCTCACTGTTTATGCGCCCCCCGTTTTAAAGCTCGTCGCAGCTGACACCGAAGATCTCCGCCAGCGCGGGGATCATCGTCAGGTCGGGATAGCACTCGTCGCGCTCCCAGCGGCTGACCGCCTTGTCGGAGACGTTGAGCTTTTCGGCAAGCTCTTTTTGCGTAAGCCCGTTTGCCTTGCGCAGGGCGGCTATGAAGCTGCCGATGGTTTTCTTTTCCATTTATTTTCTCCTCAATAATGAAGTCACTTGGCCTTGTGCAGTCTCATTCTACAAAATTGCAAGAAAAAATACCAGCCCTCAAACCGAAAATCTCTCTCGCACAGCGAGAATTGCGTCCCCAACCGGCAAAAGGGCAAATTGCCCTTGCCTTAATACGGGAAAATGATATAATATAAAAAAGTTTTTGCGTACTTTTTATGCAAAGGAGCAAGCGATGAAAATAATTGTTGTAGGAGCCGGCAAGGTTGGCTACTCTGTTGCAAAAATACTTTCCGAGGAGGGGCACGACATCACGGTCATCGACCGCGACCCCGAAACCATAACCCACCTTTCCAACGAGCTTGACGTCATATGCGTGGAGGGCAGTGCGACGAACCATGAGACGCTGCTCGGCGCGGGCGCGGCGGAGGCCGACCTCCTAATGGCCGCGACCCAGCAGGACGAGGTCAACATGGTCTGCGGCATCACCGCGCGCAAGCTCGGCACGAAGCACGTCATCGCGCGTATAAGAGACACGGAGTACCTGCGGCAGACGGAATTTCTGCGCGAGGTGCTCGGCCTGTCGATAACCATAAACCCCGAATACGAGTGCGCCAAGGAGATCGCGCGCATACTGCGCTTCCCGAGCGCCGCCAGAGTCGATACCTTCTCCAAGGGCAGCGTCGAGATCGTGGAGCACCGCGTGCGCGAGCACGGGAAGCTTGACGGTATGCAGCTGAAGGACTTGTCGTCGGTCTGCGGGGCGAAGGTGCTGGTCAGCGTCGTGGAGCGCGGCGGCGAGGCGATCATCCCGAACGGCGAATTCACCCTTCACGCGGGCGACCGCCTGAGCATCACCGGCGCCACAAAGGAGCTGCGCAAGTTCTTCATGGCCATGGGGCAGTATAAAAAGCCCGTGCGCAACGTCATGATAATGGGCGGCAGCCGCATCGCGGTGTACCTGACAAGGCTGCTTCAGGAGAGCGGTATCGGAGTGTCCGTCATCGACCGCAGCCCCGAACGCTGCGAGCATCTGTGCGACATTCTGCCCGGCGCGAACATCGTCTGCGGCGACGCGACGCGCAGCGAAGTCCTGCTGGAGGAGGGCATCCGCACGACGGACGCTTTTGTCGCGCTCACCGGCGACGACGGCGACAATATCATTACCTCGCTCTACGCGAAGAAGCGCGCCGTCGGCAGCATCGTCACCAAGGTCAACCGCGAGCACTTCACCGAGATACTCGAAAGCTCCGATCTCGACTGCATCGTCACGCCGAAGGAGCTGGTCGCGCAGCAGCTCGCGCGCTACGTCCGCGCGATGCACGACTCGATGGGCAGCAGCATGGAGACGCTCTACCGCCTTGCCGACGGCAAGGTCGAGGCGCTGGAATTCCGAGTGACGGAGGGCGCGGCCTGCATCGGCATCCCGCTCAAGTCGCTGAAGCTCAAGCCGAACGTGCTGGTCTGCGCTGTCATCCGCGGCGACCGCAGCATAATCCCCGACGGCGAAACCACCATCTGCGCCGGTGATCACGCGATAATCGTGTCCAGCGCAGGCAAACTCAAGACCATAGACGGTATCGTTGACAAATAAACGCTATGAATTACAGAATGATTGCGCGGATACTCGGCATGGTGCTGCTGATCCTTGCGGCGCTGCTGGTGCTTCCGCTTATCGCCGGATTGTGCTACGGCGAAAATGTGCTCAATTTTGCGGTCACGATCGCGGCGGCCGCAGCGCTTGGCGGTATCTTCATGCTGTTCAAGCCGAAAAACCGCGATATCTACGCGCGCGAGGGCTTCACGGCGGTCGGCCTGTCGTGGATACTGATGTCGCTTATCGGCGCGCTGCCCTTTGTCATCAGCGGCGATATCCCGAGCTATGTGGACGCGCTGTTTGAGACCGTCTCCGGCTTCACGACCACCGGCTCTACGCTGCTCACGGACGTCGAGGCGATGAGCCGCGGCTGCATGTTCTGGCGCATGTTCACGCACTGGATAGGCGGTATGGGCGTACTGGTGTTCATCATGGCGGTGCTGCCGATGAGCGGCGAGCACTCGATGCACATAATGCGCGCGGAGATCCCGGGGCCGGTCGTCGGCAAGCTCGTCCCCCGCGCGAGAAAGACCGCGGCAATACTCTATCTCATATATATGAGCATGACTGCGGTTGAGATGATTCTGTTGCTGTGCGGAGGCATGAGCTTTTATGATGCCCTGCTGCACGCCTTTGCGACTGCCGGTACCGGCGGCTTCTCGACGCGCGGCGCGGGCATCGCGGCGTTTGACAGCCTGTATATCGAGGTCGTCATAAGCGTGTTCATGCTGCTCTTCGCCGTGAACTTCAACCTCTATTTCCTGCTGCTCATGGGGCGCGTGCGCGACGTGTTAAAAAATCAGGAGCTGCGCTGCTTCGGCGTGTTCGTGGCCTTCTCGATGCTCACCGTCGCCTGGAACATTTCCGGACAGTACGGCGGCTTCGCCGAGGCACTGCGCTATTCGTCGTTCACGGTCGCCTCGCTCGTCAGCAGTACCGGCTTCGGCACAGCGGATTTCACGCAGTGGCCGCAGTATTCGCAGTGGCTGCTGGTGATAATCATGTTCGTCGGCGCCTGCGCGGGCAGCACCGGCGGCGGACTCAAGCTCTCGCGCGTGATGATGCTGCTGAAAGCCGCGTTTTCCGACATGCGGCGCGTGATATGGCCGCGCCGCGTCAGCCGTCTGCAGATGGAAGGGCAGCGGGTGGAGCAGACGGTGATACGGGCGGTGTTCTCGTATTCCACGCTGTATATGCTCCTGGTGCTGGCCGGAACACTGCTGATCTCCTTTGACGGGTTTGACACCGCGACGAACTTCACGGCGGCGCTGACCTGCCTGTCGAACATGGGTCCGGGGCTTGGCCTCATCGGCCCGGCCGGTAATTTCTCGATTTTCTCCGATCTCTCAAAGCTTCTCATGTCGTTCCTGATGCTTGCGGGGCGGCTGGAGCTGTACCCGATACTTGTGCTGTTTTTCCCGTCGGTCTGGAAACGCAGCTGACAGCCTGTCTGCGTACCTAAATATATAAGCTGGAGACGCTTGGATGAATTACAGAATTTCTATGCGCGCGAGGGCTTCGTGACGGTCGGGCTGGTGTGGATATCCATGTCGCTGCTCGGCGCGCAGCCCTTCGTCCTCAGCGGGGACATCCCGAATTATCTCGACGCCGTGTTCGAGACCGTCTCCGGCTTCACGACCACCGGAGCGACGATACTCCCGCAGGTCGAAGTCCTCAGCCGCAGCTACATGTTCTGGCGCATGTTCACACAGTGGATCGGCGGCGGGCGCGCTGCGCCACGCATTTTTCGCGGTGTCGAACATGGTCAGTACGGCGAGCTTCAGCACGCTCGACTATACGCAGTGGCCGCAGTTCACGCAGTGGGTGCTGCTGATGCTGATGTTCGTCGCGCCTGTGCCGGCGGCACGGGCGGCGGCCTGAAGGTGTCGCGCTTTATCATGCTGGTCAAATCCGCCGCGTCCGATGTGCGCCGGATGATACATCCGCGGCGCGTCACGCGCATCCAGCTTGACGGCAGCCGCGTCGAATCCGGCACGCTCAAGGCGGTGTATACATATTTTCTTATATATGTCCTCATCATCGTTGCGGGGACGATGGTCGTCTCACTGGACGGCTATGACATGACGACAAATTTTACGGCGGCGCTGGCCTGCATATCGAATATCGGCCCCGGAATGGGGCAGATAGGCCCCGCGAGCTGCTTCAACATCTTCTCGGCGCCGGTGAAAATGGCGCTCTCGGTCATCATGCTCTTCGGAAGACTGGAGCTGTATCCGATACTCGCCTTCTTCGCGCCGACGACGTGGAGAAAGTGACGGCGCGCCGCGCCGTATTGCAAAAAGGGCGAAAGTGTGAGATAATAATATCAGTTGACAAAACCGTGTCTGCTCTTGCTAACTGACACTAACAAAAAATGTGAAACGGGGATTTTCGTATGCCGAGATTTTTTATGGCCGGTACAAACATTCTGGGCGGCATGGCAATAATGAAAGGGCGCGACGCGGAGCATGTGCGCGTGCTGAGGCTGCGCCCCGGCGAGGATATGATAATCTGCGACGGACAGGGGACGGATTATAAATGCCGTCTCGTGAAGGCCGATAAGGAGCAGGTCGAGGCCGAGGTGATCGAGGTCGTCCGCTGCCCCGCGGAGCCGAGCGTGAAGGTGACGGTGCTGTGCGGCCTGCCGAAGGGCGACAAGACGGATTATATCATTCAGAAATCCGTTGAGGCCGGCGCGGAGGAGATTCTGTTTTTCAATTCCGACCGCTGCGTCGCAAGGCCGGATAAGCCCGAAAAGAAGCTTGAGCGCTGGCAGCGCATCGCCGAAGAGGCCGCGAAGCAGTCCGGACGCGGGATTATCCCGCAGGTCGGCTGGGCGGGCGATTTCGCAGGCGCGCTGGACGTTGCAGTGAAGAAAGAGCTTGGCCTGTTCATGTATGAGACGGGCGAGCGGGAGGCGCTCAACGATGTGCTGGGCGCGAATTCCGGCATTGCGAGCGCCGCGATAATCACAGGCCCCGAGGGCGGATTTGCACAGTTCGAGGCCGATCTCGCGCGCATCGCGGGGCTGCATATCTGCTCAATGGGCGAGCGGATACTCCGCTGTGAGACGGCTCCCGTCGTCGCGCTGACTGCAGTGATGTACGCAACCGGCAATCTCTCGTGAAGTGAATGAAGAACAACCCCCGAGGGCGGATGCATCATCCGCCCTCGGGGGTTTATAGTTGGTGAAAGGCGCCCCTCTTAGGGGAGCTGTCGGCCTGCGGCCGACTGAGGGGTCGCCAGCGTGAAGATAGTGCCGTTAGGGAAAAGATAGGGCAGTATAAAGAATCCCTACAATATTGTTTTGCCCTGCAGCAAAGCTTATATCAATATCCGAGTTCCTCGTCGACGAGGACTATGTGCAGCTCATCGAGGAGGCGGGGCCTCTGCTCTATTATCGTCGTGACAGAACAGATGCGCTGTGCATGGTGGCAGTCCACGCATTTGCCGGTGATGGCGCAGGGCGTGTCGAGACCGAAACGCTGCGCGTTCTTTGAACATGCCACAGCCTTGACGCGCGCCATGCCGCTCTCAAGATTGGCGGCAAGCTTGTTCTTGCCGACCACGAGCACGACTTTTTTCGGCCCGCCGAACATCGCGGCGACGCGGTTGCCGTTGCCGTCGATATTTATGAGCTTGGCGTTCATTGTGATGGCGTTGGTAGAACATAGGTACCAGTCCGCCGCCTTGGCTTTCTCGAAGATCTCCGCGCGCTCCTCAGGCTTGACGTCCCAGTGGAAATAGACGGGGTTGCCCTGCGCGCGCAGAGCGTCGGGAAGCCCGAGCGAGCTGATCGTCATCGAGCCGCCGCAGCCGACGGAGGCGCGGTCGCCGATGAGATCCAGTACAAGCTTTTTTGCTTCCTCGCCGCCGGCGGCGCTGTGAACGGTGAAGCCGCGGCCTTCAAGATTGGATACGAGCTTATCATAGTTTTCGCAGAACATGAACTATCCCCTTTCTGAATTTTATATTTGATGTCAAATAAGAGTCTGTGGGCAGAGATCGGGGCTGTTTGTAAATTCGCACTCGACGGCGATCGCGCCCGCTTTCGCGGCGGCGGCGCACTTCTGCGCGCTGAAGCCCTGAGTGCCGCCCCAGACGATGGCGGCCATCGCGGCGTCGCCCGCTCCGGTGGCGTCGATCATATTCGCAGGGCAGCAGGGGACGCGGCCGATGCCGTCGGCGGAGGCATAGAGCATGCCTTCGGTGCCGAGACTTATAAACACGCGCTTCACGCCCATTTCGAGGAAACGCTCCGCGGCCTTCTCCGGCTCCGCCTCGCCCGTAAGATACCGCGCCTCAAGCGCGTTCGGCTTGAGCGCGTATATCCTGTCCAGCACCGGAAGCAGCTTCATCGCCTTCGCAGTGGAGACCGGATCCGAGTAGATCGGCACGGTGCATGCGGCGGCGAGGAAACGTATCGCCTCGGCGCTGAGGTTCGTGTCCAGCACCAGCGCGTCGGCGCTGTTTATCCTGTCGATGCAGGAGGCCAGATGCTCCGGCGTCACGCACTCGGCGATGTCCATATCCGCGATGCCGACGCACATGTCTCCCATCTCGTCCGTTACGTACAGATATGTAGAGCTGCGGCGCTGCGGCTCTACGCGCGCCATCGACATGTCCATGCCGAGGCTGCGGCAGCCGTCCATAAGGCTGCTGCCGTAGACGTCCCCGCCGATGGCGGCGATAAGACTGACGTCCATGCCGAGTAGGCAGAGATTGTGCGCGATGTTGCGCCCGACTCCGCCGGGCTTGAGGGAGACAAAGCCCGGGTTGGAGTCACGCATGCGGAGAGCCAGCGCAGGCTTGCCGCATATATCCATGTTCACGCCGCCGGCAACGACGGCGTGAAGCTTTTTTACTTGAGGTTCCATATATTCTCCGCGTACTCACGAATTGCCCTGTCTGCGGCGAAAACTCCGCTGCGGGCGGTGTTCATAATGGAAAGTCTGCCGCGCTCCTGCGGGTCGCGGATGCTGTCGTACAGGCGGCGCTGCGTGTCGGCATAGGCGCGGTAGTCGGCGATGAGCATATACTGGTCGCCGCCGTAGATGAGCTGAGATACCAGATCGGAATAGCTCTTGCCGTCGGCAAAGCCCTGGCTGAAGCGGTCGAGCACGCGGCGTATCTCTGCATCGGCGCCGGCGATGGCGGCGGGGTCGTAGCCCTCCGCGCGGACGCGGGCGATCTCGTCGGTATGCAGGCCGAAGAGGAACATGTTCTCGTCGCCGAGACGTTCGTACATCTCAACGTTTGCGCCGTCGAGCGTGCCGATAGTCACGGCGCCGTTCATCATCAGCTTCATGCAGCCGGTGCCGGAGGCTTCCTTGCCCGCGGTGGATATCTGCTCGGACACCTGTGCGGCGGGGACTATGGCCTCGGCCGCGGAGACGCGGTAGTTCTCCACAAAGTAGACCTGCAGCCTGCCGCGGCAGA
>ERZ839741.2088-NODE-2088-length-19449-cov-3.021398_pt1 | contig 19449 bp, 17 predicted proteins | sample MGYA00519880_ERZ839741 | MGnify/ENA primary metagenome ERZ839741 (study PRJEB31850, sample SAMEA3708851) | human gut metagenome | biome: human gut; feature: human-associated habitat; material: faeces | place: China | collected 2014 ...
TGGCACATTTAAGAATCCTGATTCAGGAGAAATGGACCAAGAAGTGAACCTATCAGTTCAAGCTTTAGTAATAGAGGTCAGTCCTTTATGTAAATTTGTGAAGGAGGGCGATATTATTTACTATAGAAGAGCTTGTGGAGTTCCTATTCCATTCTTCGGGCAAGGATTTGAAGTTGTAGCTGAACCCCAAATTCAGGTAGTAGTTAATTCTGGATTAAAAGATAGATATACGAAGGAATTTAAAAGTGATAATGCATAATGGAAGAGAAAGTTTATTTTATGCCAGGTGAGGTAGTAACTCTTAAGCAAGATATACCTAACAAACCTGTAATGATTGTGGTTAAGAAAGAGACTATGAGCATTAGGACTCATGGTGTTTCAAATATGGCAGAAGATTATTTTAAAGGTATTAGGTGTAGATGGTTCTCTACAGAAGGAGTTTTGCAGGAAGCTATTTTTAATACCAAAGACCTTTTGAAGGTATAATTGATTTAGTTAAAGTATGATAAGTATGTTTCAACAGGGTGGGCAGATGAACGAAGAACAAAAAGCGTTCACTGCCTATCTTATTAAAGTCCTAAACCCTAAAGATGCAGCGGACTTTGAGAATAAAGTAGCACAGCTATCAGAGAACGAATTAAAAGAGTTTTATAAACAATACAAAGCAATGGAAGGTAGTCAAATTTCAATGGCTAAATTAGGAGCCAAATTAAGTTATGTTCAAACCCTTAGAGGTGAGTGCCCAGAAGGATACGAGGTTGAGAAGTATATGGCTGGAGGTTGTGTTAAGTGCAAGAAGAAAGCTGAGGGTGCTAAAGTAGTAGATATATTTAAAGATAAGTGCGGAGGTAAAGCTAAGAAGAGAGTTAAGAAAGACCAGAAAGGTGCTGTAGTTAATAAGGCTGATACCGTACACACAAATAAGGGAGTGTATAATGTTAGTAATAAGAAGCTTCCTTATAAAAAGATGACTCCTGCTGATTATAGAAAACTATCTGATAAAGATAAAGTTAAGGTTGATATGAAAGACCAAGCTAATGGTAGAGGTGCTGGCGGGGCAGGAGCTGTAAAGAATAAAGGAATTGGTAAGAATTACTTCGGAGGAACAGTCCAAAGACGTATAATTAAACAGTAATTATTATGACAATATTTCTATATGATAATGTAAATCATGAATTGCGATTAAACGAGCCAGAGATTCTCCTTATTAAGGAGTTCGCTGAGCTATGGACTAATGATAGAAATATCAGTAAGGAAGACCCAAAAGGTACTAAGAAGCTAAGAGCATTCAAAGAGTTTACCTATATGTACCTAATGATTGATTGGCAATCACACTACTCACAATTTACTGAAGCAGAACGTAATGAGGCTGCTAAGCAGGATAGTGGTATTACAGAAGAGGAGTTTAACGACCCTCTGTTTAGGGCAGCATGTAGGAAATATAGAGAGATACAAGAATCAGCAAGAGACATTAAGTTAATAAGGGCAGCTCAGAATAAGGTAGACGAACTAATTGATTATTTCAATGAGGGTTCAGATTTACAAGAAAGAGACCCAATCACTGGTAAGCCAATCTTTAAGGCTAAAGATGTTATTGGTGAAATGTCATCTATATCTAAGGTATTAGATGAATTAGATGCCTTAGAAGCCCGTATTAAGAAGAAACAGAAGGCTGCTACAGGTCTTCGTGCTGGTGCTGTTGAGGGATATGTACCAAAACTAAAGTAATATGGCACGCGGAAGGAAACCTAAGAATAAATTACCAGAGTCCCCTACCGTCCAAGCCTTAGTTGAAAAGGTTACTGAGGTAGGGGAGAATGCTGGAGTACTAGAACAGAAGTCTACAGAATTTGAATGGGATGTTAAAATTGGGGACCCAATAGACTATTTTGACTCTAATCTATCTTATGAACTTACTGGCTATAGACCCATTGATGGTACAAGAGGATTAGACTTTGACCCAGAATGGTTTATGGAAGCTAGACGAACTAAGGCTGCTACTGGTAAATATTGTAACGAACCAATGTTTGGTAAGGCTTATGGTGAGTTCTGGGACCAAGAATATGATAGATGTAGAAATGGCATGACTGTTAATGGTTATACTATTACTGGTGATAATTATTACTTTATAAATTACTACCAGTTACCTAATCTATCCTCTGCTACTAAAGCTGGTGGTGGTCGTTCGGTAGACTTCCCGAACTTCTTCGTAAAACAATATGAGTACTTCCATTACATAGAATTATGTAAAGTATTGAGAAAGAATGCCATTGGATTAAAAGCCAGAGGTGTTGGATTCTCAGAAATAGCTGCTGCTATCCTTATTAATGGTTATATAACAAGACCACACTTTAGAGGGGTAGTAGCTGCACAACAAGAAGGTTATGTTGATGACACTCTTAGTAAGTGCTGGATGCAATTATCATACTTAGATGATAATACAGAAGATGGTATGAGAAAGCTAAGACAGGTTCACAACACAGCTAAGTGGAGGAGAGCTTCTAGTAAGAATGTAGATGGTGTAGAATCTGGATGGATGTCAGAGATTGAAGGTATTACAGCTGATAAGCCTAATAAGATTAGAGGTGACCGTACTGATATTTTAATGTACGAAGAAAGCGGTTCATGGCCGAATTGGAAGAAAGCTTTCATTCAGGGTGATGCTTTGATTGATATTCAAGGACAGAGATTCGGTATTAAACTAGCTTGGGGTACAGGTGGTGATAGTGGTCCTGCATTAGAGGGTGTAGCTGCTGCATTCCATGACCCTAAAGGATATGATGTTCTTCCTTATAAACATAACTATACTAAGGAAGGTACTTACGTAGAGACTGCATATTTCATCCCTGCATATACTATTGTTACTGCCCCGGGATATGTTGATAATAGAGGATGGACTGACCCAGAGAAGGGTAAAGAGTTTTATATGGCTAAAAGAGCCACTAAGATAGCTGACCCTAAAGGATTAATGCTATACTCTGCTGAGTATTGCTTTACTCCTGATGAAGCATTAGCTTTGGAAGGTGATAACCAGTTTAATACTGTATTACTTACAGAACAGTTAGCTGCAATTAAATTACATAAAGTTACTCCTCCGGAGTTAAAACCTAAATGGGGACAACTAGAATATATATTCCAAAACAATGTACACTCTGAAGAAGCTAAGAATGGAGTGAGGTTCATCCCTAGTGATAAGGGCAAGGTCTGCATTATTGAACATCCCATTAAGAGTGAGAATGGTGTAGACTTTAGAAACCTATATGTAGCTGGTATCGACGGTATTGATATGGGTATGAATGATACATCAGATAATACAAGGGACCCATCAGACTTCTGTGTAGTAGTTAAAAAGAGATGCTTTGGTTTACAAGAGCCAATGTATGTTTGTGTCTATAAAGACAGACCTAACAACCTTGAAGAGGCATATAGAACTACCTTAAAGATATTGGAATATTATAACTGCAAGGCTTGTCTGGAATCTACTCGTATTAGTATCCTTACTTGGTTTAGAACTAAGCACAAGGAGGAGAGATTCTTAATGAGAAGACCAAGAGCTACTCAATCTGATATACAGGGTGGTAGGAGTAAACAGTTTGGTGCTCCTGCAACTGAAGCAGTTATTCAACATCAGTTAGACCTTATTGATTGCTACATCAATGACTATTGTCACAATATGTGGTTTGAACCAATGATTAACGAGCTTATCACTTACTCATACGAGAATAAGAGAAAGTTTGATATTGTAGCTGCAATGGGTATGGCTGAACTAGGAGATGAAGAATTAAGTGGAATTACACCACAGGAAGTTGATAATGGAGGTAGGAAGTTAAAGTTATTTGGTTACTGGACTGATGAGAATGGTATTAAGCATAAAGGAGTCATTCCAGATAAACAGTCTATAGTACCTAGGTTTAACCTATTCCCCACACAATATTATGACGACACAGGATATAGAACAAGCAATCCGAGATTTAATTAAATCTTTATATTGCGTAGAATATCAAGGAGTCCTAAGGGTCTATGAAACCACTTATAAATTCCCAGGGGAAGAGCCTGAGCACGTGGGATATAGAATGGACCTTGGACTTAATAAAGATGAGAAGCCATTGTCCATTGCGTGTGATGGAACGGCTGAGGAATTTTTGAAGTTTATTGAGAAAGAACTAAAGGAGAGAAGTTTAGTAAGAACTAAGTACTTCACTGCTATACAATTATATGATTACGAAGATGAGTGCAAAGCAAAGAAGTGATGATTATTTGATAGAGAAGATTGACAAAGCTGTAAATGAGTTAGTCTTCAATAAATGGAAGTTACAGAAGGCATACAACTACTATAATGGTAAGAGAGACGCCGAACAGTTTAGGTATCTTGAAGAAAACTTTGGAATAGGTAATCCTACTTCTATTGAGTTCACTCCTCTTATAAAGAAACATGTTGATGCTTTAATTGGAGAGTATTTAGACATTCCAATTCTTCCAAAGGTATCTTGTAAAGATAAAGATACAATCTCAAAGATTATTAGACAGAAGGAGTTAGAAATAAGTCAGCAAGTCTATACATTCTTACAAAAGCATTTAAACAATCAAATACTAGCCTTTATAGGAGGAGGTAATGTTAGTGATGCTTCAGTTGAGGCAGATATAGAGAAGCTAATTGAGGATATTAATAATAACTTCATTAGTGACTATGAGATAGCTGCCCAGAACGTTATTGAGTATGTAATCCAATCAAGGAACACTGACTTGGCTAATAAACTAAAGGCACTGTTGTTGGACTTACTTGTTACTGGATGCTCATTCTATAAAGTTAAACCATCAGCTAGTGGAACTAATATTAGTATTGATGTTCTTAATCCCTTAAATACATTTGTTGATAGAAACCCTGAATCTCCTTATGTAAAGGATAGTTATAGGGTTGTAATTAGGAAATGGATGACCAAACAGCAAATTCTTATTGAGTATGGTAAAGACCTAAATGATGAGAGTAGGGCTGAATTAGAAGATATGTATGAGCATTACTCTGATAGTTCTTATATGTATATTAGAGCTATGGAGAATCAAGTAGGATGTAGACCTATTATGGAAGGTGAGGGTGCTGGATTAGATGCAGGTAAAGGTATTGTTCCAGGTTTCCCTGCTGATACTTATGAGTCATTTAACTATAAGCTATTACCTGTTTATGAAACAGAATGGATTGACATAGACAAAGAGGGTAATGAGTATGTTCAAAACAGATATGAGGGAGTTAGAATAGGGCAGTCTATATATGTTCTTACTGGTAAATCAGAGAATGTAATTAGAACTAAGGATGCCCCTACTAAGTGTGGACTATCTGTTAATGGTATATATCTGGTTAATAGAGACAATGTTCCACAATCTTTAGTATTACAATGTGCACACCTACAAGATAAGTATGACTTAATTACTTACTTTAGAGATAATATCTTAGCTAATAGTGGTACTGATGGAGACTGGCTAGACTTATCAATGCTTCCAACTATATTAGGTGATGACCTTACTGAAAGAATACAGAAGTGGATAGCATTTAAGAAGACTGGGGTAGCTTTAGTAGATACAAGTCAAGAAGGTAGAGCATTTAATAACAATACTTCATTTGCTGGATTTACTGACACTATTAAAGTACAAACAATCCAAGCATTTGACTTAGCATTACAGAGAGTGGAAGACCAAACCTCATCTATTACAGGAGTATTTAGAGAAAGACTTAATGGTATTCAGCAAAAGGATGCAGTTAGTAATGTAGAGGCTGGAGCTAGAAACTCATATACTATTACTAAACCATTCTATCAGACTATGGATACATTATCAATAGACATTCTTAGAGATTGTCTTGATATAGCTAAGATAGTGTGGAAGAAAGGATTAACTGGAACTCTAATTCTTGGAGATAAACTACAGAAAGTATTTACTGCATTACCAGAGCATTTTACTCATACTGATTACGATGTGCATATTGTGCCGAGTACTCAGATTATGAAGGAGATGCAGAATGTTCAGCAAATCATTATTGAGCTTATAAAGAGTGGTCAATTAGACCCAGATATGATTGTTGATGCTTTAACTGCTAGAAGTCTTACTGAACTTAAGGCTAAGGTTACTAAAGCCTTTGCTAAGAAGAAGAAGGAGATGAATGAGGTAGGTCAAATGCAACAGCAGCTTGAACAATTACAGCAAGAGAATCAGAAGTTACAACAACAACTACAACAAGCTCAAGGCAAGATTGAAAGTCTTAATGAGGCTAAGTTGGACATTGAGAGACAGAAGGTTCAGAATGAGGCTGATATTAACTGGTATAATGCTAGGACTCAAAGAGACAAATCTCAGAGTGATGCTGAGAACGATACTAAGAGAACAGACATTGAATATGCTCAATTATTCGATGGTAATCAAATGAATAACGAAGTTAAAAACGCATAGAAATGATAAATCTCAATCAGAATGAAAGACCAACCTCCCTACAAGTAAGTAGATTATCTCTACTGCCCGCAGGTAACTTTGAGTTGCCTTATGGAAGTAATGCAGTTCTTGTTAAGAATATTACTGAAGATAATGTAACTGTAGAGGTGTTATTAAAAGATGCAGAGGGTCAGTATATATCTACCGTGTTCTATCCTGGATGGAACCCTGAGTTAGTTATAGGGATTAAGGCTGTACCTGAGAATACATTACAAGTAGGTAATTAATATGGGAATATTTGTAGGTATTGGTAATTATATAGGTAGAGTTAGGCAGATTGGTGATGGCGGAGGGCAGCCAATTGGACCTAACGATTACTATATAATTACAGAAGATGGAATCGCTGTACTTACTGAAAGAGGTAAGCATATATTATTAGATAAATATGTTACAGAAGATGAAATCGCTACCTGGGTGAAAGAACACATGGTGTTCTGGTATGATATGTCAAAGCCTGTGGATGTTTATGTTCCCAGCGTTACTTATGCAAATCCTTTTGTTAATGGTGGTGGAAAATTAACTTATGATAAGACTATAAATAAGTGTATAATAACCCATACACCTACAAATAACAATAATATTGCATTTTGGCAAATAATTGTAAAACCGTTACAATATGTAGAATCTTATAAAATACGTGTAACAGGATTGCCAACAGGTTTCACTATTAAAGGAAGGCTTGGATATGATGATATTCAGATAACGTCTGATGGAGAATATGACATACCTGAATACAGGAACAGTAGCACAACAAACACATCTTATCCCGGATTTTATTTGGCAGGTGATAATGTGAATGACGTGGATTGTAATATTGTGGTAGAAGAAATACCTACAAAACAATCCGTACCCACAAACGAGATACTAAAAGCTAATCCTTATTTGCAGGATTTCAGTGGAAACAACAGACCTCTGAAACTTAACAATTTTCTGTTCGCGGCAATGAGCGGTGTGGGAGGGTATGATATTGCTAGCACTTATATTCTACCCAATAGAGCAAATGTTACTGTTACGGATAACAGAATTATTCATATTACTAAAAAACTATCCACTACGGATAACATGGTAAACATAGTTCCGGCAAACTCTAACCCAACGCATAAGTTTAAGATTACAGGTCTTTCTGATGGCAGACAAGTTAGTTTGGTAAACAGAAATGGCGGATTTTATACCTTTGACAACGGAGAACATGAAGTGACATTAACCTATCCCGAAGGAACCACTTCATTGTATAACGCCATAGGAGTTACAGGGGATATAGGAGATATGGACGTAACAATAGAGTTCCTGCCTAAATATCCCAACGCCCTAGTAACTGATGGGGTAGATGATTACGGGCAAATACAGAACTTACAGCAGGGCGTTAAGGTGTTGTTTATGACAGCAAATCCATTAGGGTTATATAAGACTTGGTATGCTCAAGACAGCTTTTCTATATATGGACAACCTGGCATTACAGCCTACAATTTTAGAAATACAGGTGGTGTAACTTATTTGGATGGTATATTAAATGAAGCTGAGGTTTCAAATAATCTGCTTAACAATCGTAAATCCTACTGATGGTGGTAATAACAGCATAATATTTTTTAATAGCTATGGTTCATCTTATATGAATATGGCCTTCTACAATTCTATTGGATTTGATGCAGTACCAGAAGGTAATGTTACACTACAGAGAGTAATTAATTATGTTATTAATAATATATTAAACAAAGCATGAGGTATACTATAGTTACAGTACAATGGTGTAAAGAACATGGAATTAGTGTTCCAATCCATGCAAGAAGGAGTTTAGATGGCTCAGAGGTGATTCTACATGAAGATTTCATTAAACCAGTTATTAATAATGATGAAGAGATTATATTCTACCCATACGACAGTGTAGAATTAAATGAAATATTAAATAGTGAAACATGGCAGCAACAGGAGTAAAAATATCTCAAATGGATGCTACTAACACCCTTGCTGGAGATGAGTTAGTTCCTATAGTACAGAACGGAAGTAATAAGTCAGCTACCATCTCTAAAATCAAAGAAGGGTTGGCAACGGAGGCATGGGTTATAGAAGCAATTAATAATGCTGGCGGTAAGACAGTAGTTGTTACTGAATTACCTGCAAAGGGAGATGTGAATAAAATCTACCTAATTCCTAACGAAAGCTCAAGAACCAATGACGTATATGATGAATACATTTATCTTATTACAGAACAAAAGACTGGCTGGGAGTTCTTAGGAAATAAACACGTAGACGTAAACTTAAAAGATTATTATACTAAGGCTGAAGTTGATGAAGCAATTGAAGGAGTAGAAGGTAGAACTACTAGTGCACTTGCTCTAAAGGTTGATAAGGTTGAAGGTAAGCAATTATCTACCAATGATTATACAACAAGTGAGAAGAATAAATTGCAAGGTATTGCTGCCAATGCTAATAACTATACCCATCCAACTACAGCTGGAAATAAACATCTGCCTGCTGGTGGTACAGTAGGGCAGGTGTTAGTCAACAGTGGCGATGGTACTGGAGAATGGAAAGATGTGGAGCCTGGTATTGATTTAACTGGATTGGAAGATATTTACTCCTATGGAGTTGAATGGGATTCTACAGTAGCAGACCCCACATTAACTAGAATTGGTAATCCATTGCTACATAAGTCATTACCAGTGCAATCTCAATATAAGGGTTGTGTAGCTAATGGTGCTAAAGTTAATTATTATTTAGACCCTAACGATTGGTCTAAGAAAGCCGATGGAACCCCTTCTGTCCTTGATGGGACTGATGGTACTGTAAGAGTACACATTCCTAAATTCTATGGTAAGTCTGGAGTTGAAGGTAATAAGAGATGGGTTAGAATTTCTACAGTTAAATGTGATGATACATGGGTAGAGATTCCAGAAATGCTGTTAGATGCCTATAGGAGTACGGTGAACCAGACTGGTAATAAGGCTGTATCAGTAGTTAACACTACAGCTCAATTTAGAGGTGGTGGTAACAGAACAGCTAACGATACATACTTAGATACAGATGCATTCAGAAGTGACTTAGGTAAACCAAGAACTAATATCTCAAGAGCAAACATGAGAACTTATGCTGCTAATGCTGGTTCAGAAATGCTATGCTATGAATATTACAAGTGGATATTCTACTGGGCTTGGGTCATTGAATATGCAACATTTAATTCACAAGCTACTTATAACGCTGAGTTAACAGCTGATGGTTATCATCAAGGAGGACTTGGTCCTGGAATTACTGATTGGAACAACAATGCTAATGGGTGGTCTGGATATAATGGAACTTATCCAATAACACCATGTGGGTATTGTAATGATATTGGTAACTTCACTGGAATTAAGGAGTTAGTTATTCCAGAGACCGTAGTGGATGAATCTACAACAGTCCCCACTAAGACATTTAAAGTTCCAAGATGGAGGGGATTTGACAATCCATTCGGAGACATCTGGACAAACCTAGATGGTATTATCTTAGAAAGAACAGCAGCTAATCAACCAAGTAGTGTGTATACTACATCTAATCCGAGTGCATTTGGAGATGATAATACTGCTAAAGGTAAAATGACTGTTGCAGGTAAAGAAATAGCGTCTGATGGATATACAAAGGATTTTGACCTTGGAAGTAAGGGTGAAATTATACCTTCAGTAGTCGGTGGTTCAGCTACTACTTATATGTGTGACTATCATTGGTGCAATGCTGCTAGTACATCTTTAAGAACTCTCCTCGTTGGCGGCCGCGCTGATAATGGTGGTTATGCCGGTCTTGGTGGCTTCGGTTCTCTCCTTGGGGTCGGCCATGTCGCTTCCGGTGTGCTTCAGAACATTAAACAGAATAACTCAATAATACATAAATAGATAAAATACGAGATTAGGGGTACTATTTACCTACACTTCTGTTGGTGCTGATTAATTCAAATTACTACAAACACTCATCGTTAGCAGCAACGCTAATAATGGTAGTAATGCCAGTCTTAGTAACTTCAATTCTAACAATGGAGTCAGCAATGTCAATTCCAATGTAGGCTTATTATATATTTCTTTATTTAGGTAATTTGGTTTCATTTTACAGTCTAAATAGTACCCTTGCCTCTTGGCAAAAGACAACGTAGTATTTAATAACTGGGTGTTAGTAGGTTAAGTCTCGAACGCTTCCATAATAAATATATAAGACTTGAAACGTATAGGTTATTTACATGAACAGGTTTATGATATAGAGAATATCGAAATAGCTGATGATAAGGCCAGAAAGAATAAATCAATTAGATGGGGAATCGTTAAGCACGATAGAAATAGACAAGAGGAGAATGAGAGGTTATCTGAGCAGCTAAGGGACTTGGTATATGAAACCTCTGAATATAGTACCTTTAAAGTATATGAACCTAAAGAAAGGTTGATATTTAGACTACCATACTATCCAGATAGAATAACACATCACGCTATAATGAACGTGATGGAACCTATTTGGACTAAAATATTTATTAAACAGACTTACTCTTGTATTAAGAATAGAGGTATTCATAATGTAGCTCATGACTTAAAGACTGCATTAATTGAACATCCAGAAGAAACTACATATTGTTTGAAGATGGATGTTAGGAAGTTTTACCCATCTGTAAACCACGATATATTATGTGATATAATTAAAAAGAAGATAAAGGACAAATATCTTCTAACATTACTTATTGGGATTATCTATTCAGCCGATGGGGTTCCTATAGGTAATTACTTATCTCAGTTCTTTGCTAATCTATATTTAGCTTACTTTGACCATTGGGTCAAGGAGGAGTTAAAGTGTAAATTCTATTTCAGGTATGCTGATGATATTGTAATTCTCAGCAGTGATAAGAACTTCTTGAGAAACGTACTTATGGCAATTAAGATGTACTTAAAGGAGGTTCTAAATTTAAGGTTAAAATCAAATTACCAAATATTCCCAGTAGATGATAGAGGTGTAGACTTTGTAGGTTATAGGTTCTATCATACCCATGTATTATTAAGAAAGTCAATTAAGATTAGATTATTCAAGCTTATTAGAAGGTATCAATCAGGCAAGATTGATAAACAAGAATTAAGAAGGAGAATGCAATCATATTTTGGTTGGCTAAAGTTTTGTAATTCTAAGAATCTATTAAGGAAGATTCAAAGAGATACAGGTTTAAGATTCTCTAATTGGGATGGGAAGAAATCTAATATTTCAAGATTTTATAACAAGTACATTCATATTGTAGATATAGTTAGCTATAGTAAGTGTTTTAGAGTTAACTTTGTATACAATAATAAATCCTATTACTTTGAGAGTAAGAGTAGGAATCTATTCTACTCTCTAACCAGATATTCATTCCCAGTAAATTTTAAAATAAGACCTTATGTTAGAACCAAGAAGAATAGAAATGGATGTGCAGCCAGACTTAATAGAGAAATTAGGTAATGGTACATATTACTATAACTATGATATTAAATCAAAAGAGGTTAATGTTACAGACCCAGAAACAGAAGATGTAACACAAGAGACAAGGTGGACATATGTTCAGGTTCATCTACATGGTCAACCAGACCATAAAGAATGCATTAAAGCTATTATTAGGCAGTATGTAGACCAAGATGAAGAGTTTGATTTAATCAACAGCTCCAACAGTATTGTATTAGGATTATCTGATAATCAGACTGATAGACAGAAATACCTAGACTATCTTACACTAGTAGGAGAAATCAAAACTAAAGTTAGAGCTGACTTTAACGTATAATTATGGATTCAGTATTTAAAATATGTAAGAAGGGAGCCTGCGGTATTACAATCACTGGGCTAGAGAAAGACAATGATGAATACTTAAATGAGGATGGAGAAGTTGCAGTAAGTACTCGTAATTATACCTATAGTCAAACTGTAACTATTAATGCTATAACAAGTATTAAATCTTCTGGAGAAGAAATAACACAGAAGTATGACATTGTTGAACACGTTATAGATTGTATTGATGAATCTGAAATGGAAATGCCTATTGACGGTTTATATGAAGTTACACATATAATACTACCCACTGATGCATGGTTGGATTATGTGTTAGAGAGGAATGCAACTGCTTTAACAGCTTATAACTCTATTTACTACTATGATACCAAGTCTGAGGTATTTATGAAGTATGTTGATGAAGAGTCTGTTGAAGTAACTATAGAAGAGGTGTTAGAGGTGAATGCTATACCTCCATCTACTGTCACTGAGAAGACTACTACGATTATCAGAGGTGATAAGAATACGTTCTGTATATGCCATATTAACGAATGCTTCTACAGACTATGTAAGAATCTTTTGGGGGATTTACCTGGAAGATGTAAGAATAGGCTCGATGATGTTAAATCACTAATCTATAATAGAGATATTATATGGATGGCTATCAATATTATTAAATATCTAATTGAGCTGGGACAGTATTACGAAGCTCAAAGAGTGTTAGAGGATGTTACTCAGTGCGGAGGAATTTGTAGAGATGTTATGATTGATAAGAATACTATAGGAGGAGGTGGTTGTGGATGCAATAACTAACCTGAAGCTTAAAGTGATTAAGGACTTTAATAAGTTCCTTAACAGACTAAATAAAGGCTATATAGATAATTATGACATGATTCTACATCAAATAGCCTTTATACAAACCTGTCAACACTTTGACAAGATAGATGGGATATATGAATTCTTAATGAATAACTAACATGGCGATAGAGAGAGATACAAGACGTTATGCCTGTATTCATGATTTAAACAATTACTTCAAGAAGAAAGACCTACTAGGAGGTTTAACCGAACTAGAGCAGGAACAGTTAAGGAAGAATATAGGTATTATTGATTATGGCGGAGAAGGCGGACAAGCTAAGCCATTGGAAGTAACATATACGCTACTTAATGATTACATAAGTAAGAATAGCTTAATAACAGGAGCAAGGTATGTTATTACAGACTTTCAAACTATTTACTCTTCTAATGTTACTAATAATTCAGGTCAAAAGGTTACGTGGGGTACTGAAGACTCCACTAACCCTTCTCCTGTTTGGAAGTTAATTGTAACAGCTATTACCAATAATCGATTAGACCCAAGAGTTGTTATTGACGATATTAGAATGAAGGATTGGGTTATTGAATATGACCCAACTAAAGAGACTCTTGAGGATGGGATTACTACTAAGGGTAGAATAACATTTATGAGGGATAGTCACTTTAACTCAGCACACTATGATTTCAAGAATATTAAATTCAGAAGAACTGCGGAGGAGTTAGATAATACTAATCTTAATCTTGGGGCAGCATATGGGGATTTCTATACATTCTCAGACTTAACTGGAGGAGTTATTACTGATAGTTCAGAATTACATAATACTAAGCACAATGAATTAAAACAAGGATGTACTAATAATATCTTTCTAGGTGATACTTACGATAATGTACTAGAAGCAGACTGTAGAGGTAATACTTTCCTAAGAGGTTGTCATGATACAACTTTAAGATGGAATTCCGTTAATAATATGTTCAATGAGAACGTATGTTATATGGAAGGTTCATTATATAATAAAGTATTTCCTATTGGAGATACTAGCTTATCAATGACCATTACTAAAACAATTCATAAGGTTAATGAGGCTACAATTATATCCTTCTTAGACCCTATGACATATGCTTATCAAATTATTCAAATCTAAATATGGCAGAGTTTATACGTCTTGATGAACAAGAACAGGATGCCCCCATTTTACCCGATTATCCTCATTCTATTTCTAATATAAAGCCCGATACTAAAATAATTGACGGAGTTATTGAGAAGGAAGAGGTAGAAGGAATCTGTGCTGACTATAGTGTTATTACAATAAATAAAATAGATAGTGCAGAGATAGAGGAAGAAGGAGTAGACCACATCTGTATCAAGGATGATTGTGATACTTCTAAGTACTATGGGTGTACTGGTGGAGACGACGGATTCCAAAAGGAGAATCTATTCTCAGAGTTAACTGATGAATATCAGAGAACAATAGCCAGAATTAATCTTGGTATAGCAGATGAATATGCTCTAAAGTGGGGAAACATCAAAGGTAACTTGTCTAATCAAAAAGATTTATATACCTTTGTGACTGATTCAATAGCCTTTGATATTAATAAGGTAATTGATGAAATAAATCTAAAACTTGCTCAATGGGCGTGTGAAATTGAAATAAGATTAAATAACAAAGCTGATATATATTCACCTAGCTTTACTGGAACTCCAACTACTACATTACCATTAATGACAGACAGTTCTAATAGAATTGCATCTACTGAATGGGTTAATGCTAGAATTGAAGCAGCAGCTATAGATGAAAATATCAAAGCCATATCAGTAGACCCAGAGTATATGAGTTATGGTGATGAGCCTACTGATGTAACTGTAACTTGGGAATACTACAAAGATGTAACTGAGCAGACAATCAACGGTGTAACTCTTAAGCCTGAAGCTAGGCAGTATACATTTGCTGGAATGACTACTTCTATGGTTATTACGTTACGATATAAATATGAGGATATTACTGCTGTAAAGGTAGTAACATTTGACATTAAATATCCTAACTACTATGGAACCTCACCAGACTATACTAAGTTAAACAAGACTATTGACAATATATTTACTACTACTGCAAATGGCAGTGAGTACATATACGTTATGATTCCAAATGGCTCCAGTGCAGTGTTGGCAGTTAGTAGTATTATTGGCGGATTTAGACTCTTAGGTACACAGGAAATATTTGGTAATATATACTATATATTCAAGAGTGCTAATGCAGGGCTTGGGGAAACAACAATAGAAATATTAAGTCAAGCTGGATTTGATTCTAAAGGGTTTGACACTACTACAATTAAAGAGCTTTTAGCATCTAAAGTTGATAAGTATACTGTCTACACTAAGGAAGAAATTGATAAGAAGTTGCAGGACATAGAATCAGGAGACATTCAGCTTAATAATTATTATACTAAGGATGAAGTTAAAGCACTAATTCCAGATGTATCAGGTAAAGCAGACATAGAAGACGTACCTACTAAAGTATCTCAACTAGAGAATGACTCTCACTACATTACAGATATTCCAGACGAATATGTTACAAAGCATGAACTTGATAGCCGAGGGTACTTAACAGAAGAGATTGAGCCAGCATTTATAGCTAGTGCAGCTGCAACTATAAATACTACTGATATACAAAATTGGAACAACAAGGTAGACAAAGTCCAAGGAATGGGCTTATCTGAGCAAAGCTTTACATTAGAAGAGAAGAATAAACTAAAGGGACTAACTAACTATAGTGATACCAGTGTTAGGGAACTGATTAAAGAAGTTGATGAGAAGGTTAACACAAAAGCAGATAGGAGTGAAATCCCTGATGTCAGTAATAAAGCCGATATAGAAGACATACCTACTAAAGTATCTCAATTAGAGAACGATAAACATTACTTAACAACAATTCCAGATAACTTAGTTACTGAAGAAGAATTAGATAGTAAAGGATTTCTAACTGGCTATATTGAAACTGACCCAACTGTCCCAGAATGGGCTAAACAACCTAATAAACCTACATATACCCTTGAGGAGTTAGGTGCAGAAAGGGCTGGGACAGCAGCAGAAATACTTGAGATAGCTAACAACTTTACTAGACAGCAGTTTGACATACTTACTCAAGATTCTGACCCTTCTTATAATACCTTTAAGGAAGTTGGAGATGCTATTATAGAGAGTAATAGGACAATTGCTACAATAAGTACTACATTAGAGAGTAAGGCAAATAAGAGCGAATTATTCTCTGGTAAATATCAAGACTTAGACGGAAAGCCTGAGATTCCTAGTATAGAAGGTCTGGCTACCGAGGATTATGTTAAACAGGCTATAGCCAATATTCCTGAAACTGATTTAAGCAACTATGCTTTAAAGAGCGAACTTCCAGACATTAGTACTAAGGTTGATAAGGTTGAAGGTAAAGGATTGTCCACTAATGACTTCACTAATGAGAACAAAGCTAAGTTACAATCACTCGAGAATTATAATGATATATACGTAAAAGAACAGATAGGACTACTTAATGTATTTAAGTCAGATGTGCAGGGCTATATCATGCATATTGAGAAGGCTCTTTATCTATCTGAGAATCTGTCTGACTATTACACTAACTCTGAAGAGGCGTATGATTTTATAGTAGCTCTATCCAGGGCTAGATTAGTAACACTAGAATATGCAACTTTGAAATTTGTAACAGCTTACAGAAAGACAGCTACAGATACTAAAGATACTGATGATGTTAGAACTGTAGAAGTGATAATGATGTTTCACTATGATGAACTTCAGGACTTGAAGTTAACATTTACATTAGTAGTAGGAACTAAAACGACGTATACATTTAATAAGGAATTTATAACATCTTCTTCCACGGGAACTGAAGCCTTAGTTGAAAGACTTACAGCATTAGAGAAGTTGGTGCAAGGTCTTGATTTAAGTAAAACGATAGTATTAGAATAGAATGGCAAATGAAATGGTAAATAACAAGCAGGTAAATTTCTGGAGGGGTGACCAAATCCCTCCAACCATTTACCACATTTGGATTAAAGATAACAGTAAGATGCTCTTATTTGATGGGGAACAATGGGTTGTATTCCTTGATAATAAAGAGATTATCGACATTGTGAATAAGATTCAAGAGAAGCTTGATAATATGCAAAAAGAAATCGAGAACCTGGGCAATAAGACTGTAAATAAGAAGGCTATTAAGAATAATCCAGTACTAGACGGTACTGACTTACTTATTGGGTGGTCAGGTAACTTTATAGATAAAGGTCTAACTGTTGCTCAAACAGCTCAGAGGTTTGATGAATTATTAACAACTCAAATCATATAGGAATGATAATAGATAAGAAGATTGTATATGCTAGAAAGAAAGAAGAGTTTGAGCCACTAATACCCACAATACCAGAAGGGCTTAACCCAGTAGTATTCATTGAGGATACTAGAGAGATGTGGACTTGTGGTACTTACTTTAGTATTGGCTATCCAAGTATAGAAGTATCAGAAGTTAGCGGCTCTGTTAAGGTTCAAATAGGAAATAGCTTCTTCCTGCTAACTCCTACAGGTGACAGTATTAGCCTTAGAAAAGGTGATGGTAATAGAATTATTATCAGCAGTAATGCACTTAATAGAGTGGATACTGAACCTCCTTTGAAGTGGGATGCTTCTAATAGGAAGTTATTACACATGGAGAGCGGTGTAGCTTCAGGCTCTTATGGACAATCAACTAATCTAGGAAATGCTAGTGTGTTTGTTGTTCCAAACTTTATAGTAGATGCTACAGGACATATAACATTTGCAGAGAATCATAATATTGAGATTAGGGACTATGTTGAACAGGTAGCTCCATCTAATCAGATGGCTGAGAGAAACATATTATTATCCTACAATGAAGCTAACAATAATATGGACACATCTCAAGTTAGAAAGGCTAATGGTTTGACATTTAATGATGCTACACAAAGAATAACTGTAGCAGGAGGAATGGTTTCAGATGGTGCGGTAACAGTTAATCATGGAGACGTTTCTGTATTAGATGGTTATATTATTGGTAAGCTAAAGGGAGATGTAGAAGGACAAGCTACTCCTAAGATTCACTTGTCATTGAAGCCAGAATATGGTGGTGCTTCTACTAAATTGTATGGTCATGTAAAGTTACAAGACATATTAAGTAGGAAACCAGACCCATCAAGTGATAATGAAAATATAAATGATACTAACGTAGTCGCAGCTATTGCAGCATCTCCACTAATGGTATGGAATGCTATAGAAACTGCTAAGAGTTATGCTGATAGTATCCTCGGCTCTAATAATGCTATGCTATTTAAGGGAGCATTAGAGGCTGGTATATCTTCTCCAGGTACTTATACACCAATGGCAGATGTAGGTAATACTTATGTTGTAACCTTTGGTAATGGTGCTTATAGGGATAGTGTGGGGTATATAAACGGAGTGTCGGTAGAGGTTGGTGACTTACTTATATGTAAGGAAGCTACTGCTGCTTCTGATGGTACTAACTGGGAAGAGGTTTCTAAGAAGTGGACATATGTTCAGACTAATACTACTGGAGTTGTTAGTGGACCTTCATCCGCTACAATAGGACAACTGGCGGTGTTTGACAGTATAACAGGTAAACTAATAAAAGGATTACCAAATGGCTCTGTGGGACAAATGTTAGTTATTGGTGAGTCTGGAATACCTGCATGGGCTAATAAACCAGACAGATTAAATTATGCGTTATCTTTCCAGGTAAAGGGTGTGGAATTTACCTCATTCGATGGTTATGAAGCTAAGAAGGTAAATTTCATTGCTGGAGATAATATGTTTATCACTTCAGACAACCAAGGCAATTTAACATTAGCAGCAGACCCAGGAAGTGATACTGTGAATACAGCTGGAGCTACTGATTTAATAAACACAAAGTTATTCTTAATCGGAGCAGAATCACAGACTGAAAGTCCTCAAACATATAGTAACAGATATGTGTACGTTGGTGCTGATAATTGCTTGTATAGTGATGGTAAAAAAGTATCAACAACAGACCATACTCATCCTATATATGTAACATTAGATACTGAGCAGACTATTAATGGAAGTAAAACATTTACAACTCCTATTATATCTACAGTAGCTAGCGGAACTGCACCATTTAGAGTTGCTAGTAACACATTAGTGACTAACCTCAATGCAGATAGACTTGATAACTTACATGAAAATTCTTTCCTACGTTATAGAGATACTGTCACTACTCAAGTTAACACTTTATGGGCACAGATAGGCATAAGGCAGTATAATAAAGCCCTTCCAGATGGATTAGAGGAATCTAACACATATAATTACGGTTCTGTAATATCATTACCTGGAAACGACTCTAGGTTAGATATTTGGTACAATCACCATTCTAG
>ERZ839741.2116-NODE-2116-length-19217-cov-6.093049_pt1 | contig 19217 bp, 13 predicted proteins | sample MGYA00519880_ERZ839741 | MGnify/ENA primary metagenome ERZ839741 (study PRJEB31850, sample SAMEA3708851) | human gut metagenome | biome: human gut; feature: human-associated habitat; material: faeces | place: China | collected 2014 ...
TGTAAATCTGCTGCTTAATGCTTCGGTGGTTCGAATCCACCAGCTCCCACCAAAAGAGTCGTGGCAAGTATATTGCCGCGACTTTTTCTTTGTTTCAGCACTGTAAAATGCAACCGCGCCAGCTGCATTTTACAGTGCTGCCCCGACAGGGTTTTATTCCCTTGCGCACTTGCAATTTGCGGTGGAAGCGGGTATAATAGCCTTGTCATAGCACCTTTGCATGACACCCAAAAAAATGAATATCAGTCTCAGTAGCTCAGCTGGATAGAGCACACGCCTCCTAAGCGTGGGGCCGGAGGTTCAAATCCTCTCTGGGACGCCATAGCAGCGCTGCAAGCCTTTTTCGGGGCTTGCAGCGCTTTTTGCTTCTCCTTCTCCCGGTAATTTCGCTTCTGTTACCGGGAAATTTTTATGCGCCGATACCAGAGCGGCAATTCAGAAAACCCGGAATGAATACAGTTGCCGCAGAGAACTTGCGGCGGGGGCGTTTGTAGTGTAAAATATAGATAATGATATTTGCGTGAGTACGCAAATATACAAAATGGCGTGCTTTTGGGGGAATGCGGCGCCCCCGAAGGCACCGTGCAAAAAACAACTCTCTGTTGAAAGGTGGGCGTAGAATTGAATGTAAAACTGAAAGAAAAAATCAGAGAGTCGCTCTCTGCCGTGCTTCCAATCACAGGGATCGTCCTGATGCTCAGCATCTTTGTGATCCCGATGGAGCTGGGAAGCGTAGTCATGTTCCTGACGGGAGCCCTGATGCTGATCGTTGGCATGGGCTTTTTCCAGCTCGGTGCAGAGATGGCGATGACGCCGCTCGGCGAAGGCGTTGGCGTGCAGATCTCCAAAATGAAAAAACTGCTTACAGTCCTGCTGACAGGGTTTCTCATGGGTGTCATCATTACCGTGTCGGAGCCGGACCTGCAGGTTCTTGCGGGGCAGGTGCCGTCTGTGCCGAACATGGTGTTGATCATGACGGTGGCTGTCGGCGTGGGGCTGTTTCTGGCGCTGGCCATCGTGCGTATCCGCTATAAGATCAGTCTGTCGATGCTGCTGATCGTTTGCTATCTGGCACTCATTCTGGTGTCTATGTTTGTGCCCAAGGAGTTTTTGGCAGTGGCCTTCGACTCCGGCGGCGTCACCACCGGCCCGATGACCGTACCTTTTATTATGGCCATGGGTGTCGGGCTGGCCTCGGTGCGCAGCGATAAAAATGCGGCAAATGACAGTTTCGGTCTGGTGGCGCTTTCCAGCGTGGGGCCGATTCTGGCGGTGCTGATCCTCGGCTGTTTCTTTAAGCCGACCGAGGCGGCCTACACCCTTACCGATGTTGCCACCGTTGTCACCACGCAAGATGTTGCCCGGGTGTTTGCGCAGGGGCTGCCGCTCTACGCCAGGGAGGTGCTTCTCTCACTGGTGCCGATCCTCTGGGTGTTTTTGATTTTTCAATGGCTGACCCACCGCTACCATGGGCTGCAAATCAAGCGCATCATCGTCGGCTTTGGGTATACCTATATTGGGCTGGTGCTGTTTTTGTGCGGTGCCAATGTCGGGTTTGCACCCGTTGGCGCCTACCTTGGCAAGGAACTGGCAGGGCTGTCGTTCCGCTGGATTCTGGTTCCCATCGGTGCGCTGATCGGCTACTACATCGTCAAGGCAGAGCCTGCCATTCAGGTGCTGAACCATCAGGTGGAGGCCGTCACAAACGGCGCTATCTCAGTCAAAATGATGAACCGCTGTATGCAGATCGGTGTGGCAGCCAGTGTCGGTCTGGCCATGCTGCGCGTGCTGACCGGCATATCCATCCAGTGGTTTGTCATCCCCGGGTACATCATTGCGCTGGTGCTGTCCCGTCTGGTGCCGGATATTTTTATCGGCATTGCGTTTGACTCCGGCGGCGTTGCCAGCGGCCCGATGACCTCGACCTTTTTGCTGCCGCTCAGCATCGGCGTATGTGAGGCACTGGGCGGTAACCTGATGACCGATGCGTTCGGTGTTGTTGCGCTGGTTGCCCTGACGCCGCTGATCGCCATCCAGCTTATGGGGCTGGTATACAAGCTGAAAACCGCTAAGCGGACGCGGACCGTGCCGGCTGCAATCGCCGATGACTGCGACATGATCGTTGATCTTGAGGAGGGCAACTAAAATGGAGCATGAGAAGAAAGTGTCATTTCAGCTGTTGGTGCTGATCACAACGCCGAAGCTGGCGGAGCACGCAGCCGAGATGTTCAAAAAAGGGGCGCTGCCGCTGCAATACCGCTTTAATGCCGAGGGAACGGCCTCCAGCGAGATCATGGATATGCTCGGCCTTGGCAGCATTGACAAAAGTGTTCTCGTCAGCATGGTCCCGAAGCATTTGTCCCCGATTTTGATGGAAAAGCTCTACACGGAATTGCAGCTGCACAAAGCCAACACCGGCATTGCTTTTACGATCCCTTTGAACGGTGCAAACAACATGATCTTGCGTATTCTGGACCACGATGCAGGCAAGGATGTTCTGAATACCAGCGGAAAGGAAGAAAACAGTATGTCTGAAACGAAACACTCTCTGGTTGCAGCGATCGTGAACAGCGGCTTCAGCGATGATGTGATGAAGGCGGTTCGTGCGGCGGGTGCCACCGGCGGCACCGTCATCCGCAGCCGGCGCATCGGCAATGAGGAGGCAACCGGCTTTTGGGGACTGAGCGTGCAGGATGAAAAGGAAATCGTTCTGGTATTGACGGAATCTGCCAACAAGGTCGCCCTTATGCAATCCTTGGGTGAAAGCTGCGGTATGCACAGTGCGGCGCAGGGCATCTTTATGTCGATGCCGATCGACTCGGTTGCCGGCCTGTAAGTGCGGCTGAACGGCCGGATTGTTTACAATTTATGGTGGATTATCCGGCCCCGGCGTGCTACACTAGCCGTATCAGGAAATAGGAAAGGGGCATTTGCCATGTGTACCGCAGCAACTTATAAGACAGCAGACTTCTATTTCGGACGCAATCTTGACTATGAATTCTCCTATGGGGATGAAGTCACGGTCACGCCGCGCAGCTATCCGTTTGCCCTGCGCTGCATGGGGGAGTTCCGCACAAGGTATGCCATGATCGGCATGGCCTATGTGGCAGGGGAGTACCCGCTGTACTATGACGCCATCAATGAAAAGGGCCTCGGCGTTGCCGGGCTGAACTTTGTGGGCAACGCCGTCTACCACCCGGCGGCAGACGGTAAAAACAACATCACCCAATTTGAGCTGATCCCCTGGCTGCTGGGCAGCTGTGCAACGCTGGCAGAGGCCCGCGCCCTGCTGGAGAAAGCCAACATTGTAAATATTCCGTTCAGTGACCAGCTGCCGCTGGCCCAGCTGCACTGGCTTGTGGCCGACAAGACCGGCAGCATTACGGTGGAATCTACCGCCGATGGGCTGCATATCTACGACAACCCCGTGGGCGTGCTGACAAACAACCCGCCCTTCCCGCAGCAGCTTTTTGCGCTGAATAACTACCGCGCGCTGTCGCCCCGAACCCCCGAAAATACCTTTGCGGACGGCCTTGACCTGCCGGTCTACAGCCGCGGGCTGGGTGGGCTGGGCCTGCCGGGGGACCTGTCCAGCCAGTCCCGCTTTGTGCGGGTGGCATTTGTCAAGATGAACTCAAAATCCGGTGACAGCGAGACCGAGAGCGTGGGGCAGTTCTTCCACATTCTGCACGCGGTTGAACAGCAGCGCGGCTGCTGCGAGCTGGACGGCGGCAAGTATGAGATCACGCTGTATACAAGCTGCTGCAACGCCGACAAGGGAATTTACTACTACACGACCTACGGCAACCACCAGATCACGGCAGTGGATATGCACCGTGAGGATCTGGACGGCACCCGGCTGGTGCGCTATCCGCTGGTGCAGGGGGAGAAAATTGCCTTTCAGAACTGAATTGCTTTAAAAACGCGAAAAAAGCGCTTGCAACGCACAGAAAACTATGCTATACTGTACAGTGCATGAGACTTTTCGCGCCATGGCGGCGTGGATAGAAATAGAAGGAGTGCTAAGCAATGAACTGGTATGAGATCGCTCTCGGCGTCGTCCTCGTCGTCGTGTCTGTTTTGATCATCGTCTTTACCCTCGCGCAGGAGCAGAAGGGTCAGGGCCTGTCCGGCGCTATCATGGGCGAAAGCTCTGCTACGATGGCTGCCGGCCGTGAGCGCGGCGTGGACGCCAAGCTGGCTAAGCTGACCAAGGTTTTCGGCGTTGTTTTCTTCGTCGTTACGCTGGTCGTCTGCGTCCTGAGCGCACGCCTGTGATGCTCGCAGGGTAAGCAAAGAAACAAAATGGGTCCGCCAAGCGCGTCAGCTTTGCAAGCAGCGCCCCGGCGGGCCGTTTTTTGTGGGAGTATATCGGAAGGGCACCGCCGGACGGCGGTGCGGCGTAAATTAAAGGAGTACACATGACACCGTTACAGAAAAGTATTTTAAACGCAGTCAAGCGCCGCCCCATGACGCTGCGTGAGCTGCAGAATAACCTGCAGGTGGACAATTCCCGCCTGCGCACCAGCGTATCGGCTATGGTCGCCACCGGCGAGCTGTCGATGCGCAACGGCACCTATGTGCCGGGCTTTGCCACCTATGAGAACACAAACGCCCCGGCGGCCATTCCCTGCACGCTGGTCAAGCTGGCAGCCCGCTTCGGCTTTGCCAGCCGCGATGACGGCGAGGGCGACATCTTTATCCCGGGGCGCGCCCTGCACGGTGCGATGCCCAACGACAAGATCAATGTCAAGCTGTTCGATCATCCCCGCGTGGAGGGCTCCTCTGAGGGTGAGGTCGTGGAGGTCACTGTCCCCAACAACCGCTTTGCGGGTACGGTCTGCCTGTCCGAGGACGGCCGCATGGCGGTTGAGCCGGACGGCTGCCGTGATGTGAAGTTCCTGCTGGCCAAGCAGGGGAGCGAGGGTGTACATCTGGGTGATAAGGTCGGCTTCCTCATCACCCACCGCGGCAACCGCCACAGTGACCACCGCGCCGCCGTGGTCGAAAAGTTCGGCTCCTCCGACTACGCCTCCGAGTGTGCCAAGGCGATCCTCTACGGCCGCAATGTCCGGCAGGAATTCCCGCCGGAGGTGCTGGAGGAGGCACACGCATACGATAATGCCGTCATCGACCCGACCGAGGCGGCCAAACGTCTGGATCTGCGCGGTATTCCCATCTTTACGATCGACTCTGCCGAGACGAAGGACATTGACGATGCCATCAGCCTGCAGAAGCTTGAGGACGGCTATGAGCTGGGTGTTCACATCGCGGATGTCAGCCACTATGTCCGCCCCGGCTCTGCGCTGGACGAGGAGGCCTACGAGCGTGCGACCAGCATCTACTACGCTGACAAGGTCATTCCGATGCTGCCGACCCAGCTGTCCAACGGTATCTGCTCGCTGAATGAGGGCGAGGATCGTCTGGCGTTCTCCTGCCTGATGCGTCTGGACGAGAACGGTGAGATCCGCAGCTACAAGTTCGTCAAGAGCGTCATCTGCAGCCGCGTCAAGGGCGTCTACAAGGAGATCAACGCTCTGCTGGAGCCCCCGGAATCTGAAACAGACGCCGACCTGACTGACCTCAGGACCAAGTACGAGGCCGTGCTCGACCAGCTGCCCGCCATGGACGAGCTGTACCGCAAGCGCCTTGTGCTGCGCAAGGCCCGCGGCGGAATGGACATCGAGTCCAACGAGGCAAAGCTTGTCATGGACGAGAACGGCCGCTGCGTGGACATCGTCAAGCGCGACCGCGGCACCTCCGAGTGCATGATCGAGGAGTTCATGCTGCTGGCCAACCAGTGCGCCGCCAATGCGGGCCGCACGAACAAGGTGCCCTTTGTCTACCGTGTGCACGAGGCCCCCGATGCCGAAAAGATGGAGAAGCTGTCCGCCACGCTGCTGGCCTGCGGGCTGAACGCCAAGTTCAAGAACCCCATTCCGACACAGCTCGAGCTGGCCGCCCTGCTCGATGAGACCCGCGACCAGCCCATCCAGATCCCGGTCCACACCGGCATCCTGCGCAGTATGCAGAAGGCCCGCTACGCACCGCAGCCCCTTGGCCACTACGGTCTGGTGCTGGCAGATTATGCCCACTTTACCAGCCCCATCCGCCGCTATCCTGACCTTGCTATTCATCGCATTTTGAGCGAGATGCTGCTCGGTGCGTCCGCCAGCCAGCTGCAGAAGGAGTTCAACGAGTTTGCCCAGCAGGCCAGCGAAAAGTCCAGCAAGCAGGAGGTTGCAGCCGTCCGCATCGAGCGCGATGTCGAGGATCTGTATAAGGCCGAGTATATGCACAACCATCTGGGCGAGGTCTATACCGGCACGGTCGCAGGCATTACGCCGCGCGGCGTCTTTGTCGAGCTGGAGAACACGGTCGAGGGCTTTGTGCCCGCCGCGCAGCTCTGCAAGGGCGAGCCGCAGGTCATTGACGGGGTGAGCATGCTCGACCCGCTGACCGGCAAGAGCTGGATGCTCGGCTCCTCGATGAAGATTCAGGTGGCCGCCGCTGATGTGGCGCTGGGCCGTATCGACTTTGAGTATATGGTCGAGTGACCGCACGAAAAAGCTGACCCATAAAAAACCTCCCCCGCCCGTAGTATGCACTGCGCATACCACGGGCGGGGGAGGCTTGCTTTTTATATGACCTTATGCTCCATCCACTTGCCGCTGATAAAGCGGGCGATAAAGCAGATGTCGCGGCAGAGCCAGTCGATGAACATGCCCAGCCAGACGCCGGCCAGCCCCAGATGGAACTGCAGCACAAAGACATAGCTCAGAATAACGCGGAACAGCCACATGCTTATGATGCTGACCGTCATGGTGAATTTGGCATCGCCGCCGGTGCGCAGGGCGTTGGGCAGCGTAAAGCTGCAGGCCCATAGAAAGACGCTGGCAATGTTGAACATGCGCACAACCATGGTGCAGAGGGCGGAGGCCTCCGCCGAGAGGTTGAACCAGACCACGAGCAGGGGAATCAAGAAGAACAGCGCGGCATTGGCAGCGGCCAAACCGACCATGGCAATGCCCATCAGCAGAAACACATACCGCTTGGCCTGCTTTTTCTCGCCTGCGCCCAGACATTGGCCGACAACGGGAATCATAGCAAGGCTCATCGTATTGCCGGGAATGTTTGCCAGTGTTGAAAGCGTGTTGGCAACGGCGTTGGCCGCGATGGCCGAGGTGCCCAGCGTGGAGGTCAGGCTGCTGACGCAGAGCTTGCCGATCTGGAACATGCCGTTTTCAAGGCCGGACGGGATGCCGATGGAGAGGATCTGCATGATGGGGGCGCGCCGCGGCCGCAGATCGGCAAGGCTTTGAACCCGCAGCGGGTTGCAGAGCTTCTGGTTCTGCCACAGGATAAACACGGCGGCAAAGACACGGCCGATCAGGGTGGCCAGTGCTGCGCCGATGACCCCCATGCCGAAGCCGTAGATCAGCAGTGCGTTGCCTGCAATGTTGATGACATTCATGACAAGGCTGGCCAGCATACTGATGCGGCTGTTGCCCTGTGCGCGGAAAAGAGCCGCGCCGCCGTTATACAGGCCGATGAAGGGGTAGGACACGGCGCTGATAAGGAAATACTGCTGGGCAAACCGCATGACATCCTCATCAATGCTGCCGAAAACGCCGCGCAGGATCGGGCGGGAGAGCAGCATACAGAGGATGCCCATTGTCACAGTCGAGAGGCCAAGCACGCTGTACAGCTGGGCCGCGCTGCGCCCGGCGTTTTCGGTATCCTTGCGGCCCAGATACTGGCTGGCAATGACTGCGCCGCCGGTGGCCAGTGCGGACAGGATCTGGATGATCAAAATATTCAGGCTGTCAACCAGCGAAACACTTGAGACAGCAGCCTCACCCACGCCGGCAACCATCAGTGTGTCGGCCATACCCATCGTGACGCTGAGGGTCTGCTCCAGCAGAAGGGGCCAGATCAGTGTAAACAGCGCCCGTCTGGTAAACATGGGTGCCTGCGGTTTTGCGGTGACTGCCATGGTATTGCTCCTTTTTACATGCGTTTTGCATAGGCGTTACACTGATAGTATACAGCAAAATGTATGCGAAATCAATGGGTGGGCCGTGCGGCAAAAATGCGCGGAAAAGCCCGCGGCGACAGCGTTTGCAGCCAAAATCGCAAAAAAACAAATCGCAAGGATATTGCCCACTTTTGCGGCGCACAAAAACCCCGGCCGCTTTATGCGGCCGGGGCAGGGGTTACGCAGCGCAGAAAAGCAGCTGCGGGCTTGTTATAATCAGAAATCGACCTCGGTGTCGTAGTAGCAGCACTTCAGCAGCTTTTCCATCTCCTCCTGACTCGGCTGGCGCGGGTTGGAGCCGGTGCAGGCGTCTGCGATGGCGTTCTTGGCAATCTCGGGCAGTCTCTCAAGGAAGACATTCTCCGGGACGAAGCCCTGCTCGCAGGGGTAGGAGTCGGGGCCGTAGTGGCCGATGCAGTGCGGAATGTTCAGGTCGTCATTCATGCCGCGCAGGTATTTGATCAGCAGTGCGACCTTCTCATCGTCATTGCTGCCGCCCAGATGCATCTTGTCGGCGATGACGCCGTAGCGTGCCTTGGCGGTGGGGTCCTTGGCGTTGAAGGCGATGACCTTGGGCAGGTACATGGCGTTGGCAGCACCGTGGATGATGTGAGCGCCGTAATCAGCAAAGGCGGCGCCGGTCTTGTGGGCCATGCTGTGGACGATGCCCAGCAAAGCGTTCGAGAAGGCCATGCCGGCCAGACACTGTGCGTTGTGCATGGCATCGCGCTTTTCCATATCGCCGTTGTAGCTGCCGACGAGATCCGCCTGAATCATCTCAATGGCATGCAGGGCCAGCGGGTCGGTAAAGTCGCAGTTGGCGGTGGAGACATACGCCTCGATCGCATGGGTCATGGCGTCCATACCGGTGTGGGCGACCAGCTTTTTGGGCATGGTGTGGGCCAGCTCGGGGTCAACGATGGCAACATCGGGGGTGATCTCAAAGTCCGCGATGGGATACTTGATGCCCTTGTCATAGTCGGTGATGATCGAGAAGGCCGTCACCTCGGTCGCGGTGCCGGAGGTGGAGGAGATGGCGCAGAAGTGTGCTTTGCGGCGCAGCGGCGGGATGCCGAACACCTTGCACATTTCCTCAAAGGTGATCTCAGGGTACTCATACTTGATCCACATCGCCTTGGCTGCATCAATGGGGGAGCCGCCGCCGATCGCTACGATCCAGTCGGGCTCAAACTTCAGCATTGCCTCGGCACCCTTCATGACGGTGGTGACGGAGGGATCGGGTTCGATGCCCTCAAACAGCTCGACCTCCATGCCGGCTTCCTTTAAGTAAGCCTCCACGCGATCCAGAAAGCCGAAACGCTTCATGGAGCCGCCGCCAACGCAGATCATGGCGCGCTTGCCGGGCAGGGTCTTTAATGCCTCCAGTGCATTGGGGCCGTGGTAAAGGTCACGGGGTAAAGTAAATCTAGCCATAGGGATTGCCTCCTTATAATAATGCTCCGTACTTTGACAATTAAATGTCACAATTAAGTATTAACAGTATACCTCTTTTTTGTCTAAAAGGTCAATCGTCAATACGGAGAACTTCTCCGCGATTATTCGGCATTTTGCCAGTCGGGTCCTCATACGCTTATCGTATGGGGAAGGGGGCTGGTGTTATGCGTCATATCACACCGCAGCTGAACACAAAAATGCGCCTGCGCACGCGGCTGCTGGCGGCGGTGCTGGCGGTCGGGTGTCTGGGCGGGCTGGCGGTGCGGCTTTTTATTTTGATGCTGCGCGACCCCGGCGGCTATGCGCTGCGTGCCGCCGACCAGCAGCTGCGCGGGGCCACGCTGCCTGCCCCGCGCGGAGAGATCTATGCTGCGGACGGCACGCTGCTTGCGGCCAGCGAGACCTGCTGGACGATCCGCGCCGCCCCGCGGGAGATGGCGGATGAAGCCGTGGAGCCTGCCGCAAGGGCGCTGAGCGAGATTCTGGAGCTGGACTACGCCGAGACACTGGCAAAATTCAGCCAGCGGACCTCCAACGATTGCCTGCTGCGCCGCCGTGTGGACAAGGCGATGGCCGATGCGGTCCGGGACTGGTGCCGCGACAATAGTGTGCAGGGTGTTCAGATCCGGCAGGACACCAAGCGCGTCTACCCGCAGGGGAATTTTATGGGCGGCATCCTCGGCTTTACCGATGTGGACAATGCGGGGCTGTGGGGGCTGGAGCTGCGCTACAATGACGAGCTGACAGGGGAGAACGGGCGCATCCTGACCGCCAAAAACGCATGGGGCTACGACATGCCCACCCACTACCAGACCCTTGTGGATGCGGTGCCCGGCAACACGCTGACCCTTACGATCGACGCTCAGATCCAGCACTGGCTGGAAAGTGCGCTGTCCGCCGCCGTGGCCGAGCATCATGTTGCCGAGCGGGGTGTCGGCATCGTTATGGACGTACACACCGGCGCGGTGCTGGCAATGTCCTGCCAGCCGGACTACGACCCCAACGCGCCGCGCAGCCTTATAAACAAGGAAGCCCGCGACACGGTGAACGCCCTGCAGGGCGAGGAACGCAGCACCGCCCTGCAGCGGGCGCAGCAGGCGCAGTGGCGCAACAAGGCCATCAGCGACCTGTACGAGCCGGGCAGTGTGTTCAAGCTTATCACGGCTGCGGCGGCGCTGGACAGCGGTGCCTGCAAGCCCACGGATTATTTCACCTGCGCGGGCAGGATCACGGTGGCGGGCACACGGTTCCGCTGCGCCAACGGCCATATCCATGGCAGCGAGACCTTTGCCAAAGGGCTGGCCGTCAGCTGCAACCCCTGCTTTATCCAGATCGGTGCGAGGCTTGGCAAGGAGCGCTTCTGCGACTATTTTGCGGCATTTGGACTGCGGGAGCCGACCGGCATTGACCTGCCGGGCGAGATACGCCGCAGCGAGTACTACACCGCCGACCGGATGGGTCCGGTGGAGCTGGCAAGCTGCTCCTTCGGGCAGAGCAGCAAGGTGAGCTACCTGCAGATGCTTACGGCCGTCTGCGCGGTGGTCAACGGTGGGAAGCTGATGCAGCCGTATCTCGTCAGCAAAATCACGGCACCGGACGGGCAAGTCATAAAGGAGATAGAGCCTGTGGTGAAGCGGCAGGTCATCAGCGAGGAAACCTCGGCCACGATGTGCCGCCTGATGGAGGGCGTTGTGACCAGCGGCACCGGCAAGCAGGCGGCTGTGGCGGGCTATCGTGTCGGCGGCAAAAGCGGCACCAGCCAGAAGCTGGACAGCGCCAACGAGGGGGCGCGCATCGCCAGCTTTGTGTCGGTCGCGCCCATAGATGACCCAAAAATTGCGGTGCTGGTCTGTCTGGACGAACCCCACAGCTGGACCACCAGCGGCGGCGCACTTTCTGGCCCGGTCTGTGCCGAGGTGCTGAAAAAGGCGCTGCCGTATATCGGTATAAAACCAACGGTGTAGGGTGATGGCAAACGGGAAAAGCCCCTCAGGCCTCGCAGGCTTGGCCAGCTCCCCTTACAGGGGAGCCTTTTTGCGCAGGCACAAGCTGAAAATCCCTCTTGACATTCCCCAGACCTGTGCTATACTTGTAAAGTACGCAAACGAACAGTTAGATTACGAACAATTAGAAAGCTAACTGATTTTTGCCCGAAAATCAGAACAGGAGGGAAGAAATGTGCGATGAATCGCAAAATGAATGCGGCTGCTGTGCCGATGTTCACTTCGGTGCGCTGCTGAACCAGACCTCGCGGGTCATACGCAGGGCGCTCGATGCCCGCATTTCCGGCGTCAACCCGGATCTTTCCGGCGTGCGGGGCATGGTGCTGGGCGACATCGTCCGCGGCAACCGCAGCGGGCGGGATGTCTACCAGCGCGATATTGAGCAGTGGTTCAATATCCGCCGCTCAAGCGTGACGGCAATGCTGCAGGGGATGGAGCAGGACGGATTTATCACCCGCTGTGCGGTTGAGAAAGACGCCCGCCTGAAACGGCTGGTGGCCACAGACAAGGGCCGTGCCTGCCATGAACAGATCGAAGCCTGCATTGCACAGTTTGAGGATGACCTGCAGGCCGGTATTGACCCGCAGCAGGTCGCCGCGGCCCGCGCTGTGCTGGAGCTGACGCTGAAAAACGCGCAGCATATTCTAGAAGAAGGAAATATAACACAAGAGAGGGGAAATACCACTTGTTAAAAACACTCGGACGCGAAACAAAGGGCTTTCGGCTGGTATCCGTGCTGACACCGGTCTTTATGATCGCGGAAGTCATCATGGAAATGATCATCCCGCGGCTGATGGCCTCCATCATTGACAACGGCGTTACGCCGGGCAATATGCAGGTCATCTACACGGTCGGCGCACAGATGATCGTGGCGGCGCTTTTCGGCCTGCTGTTCGGTATTCTCGGCGCTGTTGCCGGCTCACATGCGGCCACCGGCTTTGCCCGCAACCTGCGCCGCGCGATGTTCCGCAACATCCAGACCTTCAGCTTTGCCAACATTGACAAATACTCCACGGCGGGCCTTGTCACCCGCATGACCACCGATGTGACGAATATCCAGAACGCCTACCAGATGCTGCTGCGCATGTCGATCCGTGCGCCTGCCAGCATGATCGTGGCGCTGATCATGTCCTTTGCCATCAATCGTGAGCTGGCAAGCGTCTATCTGGTCGCAGTTATCCTGCTGGGCGGCGCGCTCGTCTTTATCATGAGCCGCGCCACCAAGTACTTCGGCGAGGCCTTCCGCAAATATGACGACCTGAACGAGAGCGTGCAGGAGAATGTCTCCGCCATCCGCGTAGTCAAGGCCTATGTCCGCGAGGATTTTGAAGGCAAAAAGTTCAAAAAGGCCAGCGAGAATGTCCGCCGCCTGCTTATGCGCGCCGAGATGATCCTTGCATGGAACGCCCCGCTCATGCAGCTGACCGTTTACAGCTGCATCCTGCTGATCTCCTGGCTGGGCGCACAGCTCATTGTCAGCTCCGGCGCGACCGCCTTCACCACCGGCGATCTGATGAGCATGCTGAGCTACTGCATGAACATCCTGATGAGCCTGATGATGCTCTCGACGGTCTTTGTCATGATCACGATGTCTATGGCCTCCGCAAGGCGTGTGGCCGAGGTGCTGGACGAGCAGTCCGACCTCAAGAATGGTGAGGACCCTGTCATGGAGGTCAAGGACGGCTCGGTCAAGTTCGATCATGTCAGCTTTGCCTACAAGAAGGACGGCGAAAAGGCACTGGAGGATATCGACCTCGAAATCAAATCCGGCGAGACCATCGGCATTATCGGCGGCACCGGCTCGGCCAAGTCCAGTCTGGTGCAGCTGCTGCCCCGCCTGTACGATGCGACCGAGGGCCGCGTCATCATCGGCGGTGTCGATGTACGCAGCTATGATCTGGACACGCTGCGCAACAATGTGGCCATGGTGCTGCAGAAGAACGAGCTGTTCAGCGGTACGATTGCCGACAACCTGCGCTGGGGCAACCCCGATGCCACCGACGCCGAGATCGAGGACGCCTGCAAGCAGGCCTGCGCCGATGAGTTTATCGAGCGCTTCCCCGATAAGTACCAGACCCACATCGAGCAGGGCGGCAACAATGTCTCGGGCGGCCAGAAGCAGCGCCTCTGCATTGCCCGCGCGCTGCTGAAAAAGCCCCGCATCCTGATTCTCGATGACTCGACCTCCGCCGTCGATACCGCCACGGACGCGAAGATCCGCCACTCCTTTGCCGAGAAGATCCCCGGCACGACGGTGTTTATCATCGCCCAGCGAATCTCCTCCGTTGAGAATGCGGATCGGGTCCTTGTGCTTGACAACGGCAGGGTCAGCGGCTTTGACACCCCCGCCAACCTGCTCAAAAACAACGCGATCTATCAGGATGTCTACAACAGCCAGACCAAGGGCTCCGGCGATTTTGATGAGAAGGGAGGGGAAGCCTGATGGCACAGCAAGCGAAAGTGGTAAAAGTCGGCCCCGGCGGACGCAATAACGGCCCCCGCCCCAAGGTCGAAAACCCCGGCAAGGTGTTCAAGCGTATCCTTGGGTATGTCATGAATCAGTACAAGGCGCAGGTCATCATCGTGCTCTGCTGCATTCTGCTGGCGGTGTTTGCCCAGGTGCAGGGCACACTGTTCATGCAGACCCTCATTGACGGGTACATTCTGCCGCTGTTGAAGGATGGAAGCAACGATTTCTCCGGCCTGTTCCATGCGATTCTGCGCGTGGCAGGGTTCTACGCGGTGGGCATTATCGCTGTCTTTGTGCAGAACCGCCTGATGGCAACCATCACGCAGGGCAGTCTGAAGAGCCTGCGCGATGAGCTGTTCACCCACATGCAGACGCTGCCTATCAAATATTTTGATACCCACGCCCACGGCGACATCATGTCGATTTACACCAACGACATCGACACCCTACGCCAGATGATCAGCCAGAGCCTGCCGCAGCTTGTCAACACCATCATTACGGTGGTCAGCGTATTCCTCTCGATGCTCTACCTGAGCGTTCCCCTGAGCCTGCTTACGCTGGTGATGGTCGGCGTTATGATGCTGGCCACGAAGTATCTGACCGGAAACTCCGGCAAATACTTCCTCAAGCAGCAGCAGGAATTGGGCAAGGTCAACGGCTACATTGAGGAGATGATGAACGGCCAGAAGGTCATCAAGGTGTTCTGCCATGAGCAGATCGCCATCGACGAGTTCGACAAGCTCAATGATGAGCTGTTCCACAGCGCTGACAAGGCAAACGCCTACTCTCTGGTGGCGATGCCGGTCAACGGCCAGTTGGGCAACCTGTCCTATGTGCTGTGCGCGGTGGTCGGCGGTGCGCTGGCCATCAGCGGCGTCGGCGGCAGCCTGACACTGGGTAAGCTGGCCAGCTTCCTGACCTTCAACAAGAGCTTCAACCAGCCGATCACCCAGATTTCGATGCAGCTGAACTCGGTCGTCATGGCGCTGGCAGGCGGTGCGCGTATCTTTGCCCTGCTGGACGAGAAGCCAGAGGTCAACGAGGGCGATGTGACGCTGGTCCACGCGAAATATCTGGCGGACGATTCCGTCACCGAGACGAACGAGTCCACCGGCACATGGGCGTGGAAGCATGTGGGTGCTGACGGAAAGCCCAGCTACACTCAGCTGAAGGGTGATATCGTCTTTAAGGATGTTGATTTCGGCTATGATGAGAAGAAGATCGTTCTGCACGACATCAACCTCTACGGCCGCCCGGGTCAGAAAATCGCCTTTGTCGGCTCCACCGGCGCCGGTAAGACGACCATCACCAACCTGATCAACCGCTTCTACGATATCCAGAAGGGCCAGATCTACTATGACGGTCTGGACATCAAGGCCATTGAGAAGGACGCGCTGCGCTCCTCGCTGGGCATCGTGCTGCAGGATACCCACCTGTTCACCGGCACGGTTATGGAGAATATCCGCTACGGCCGCCTGACTGCCACCGATGAGGAGTGCATGGCCGCTGCCAGACTGGCGAACGCCGATACCTTCATCAAGCACCTGCCCGAGGGCTACAACACGATGCTGACCGGTGACGGCACGAACCTGAGTCAGGGCCAGCGCCAGCTGCTGGCCATCGCCCGCGCCGCTGTTGCCGACCCGCCGGTGCTGATCCTCGATGAGGCAACCTCCTCCATCGACACCCGCACCGAGAAGCTTGTGCAGGACGGCATGGACGGCCTGATGTATGGCCGCACCACCTTTGTCATTGCCCACCGCCTGTCCACGGTGCGCAACTCTGACTGCATTATGGTTCTGGAGCAGGGCCGTATCATTGAGCGCGGCACCCATGACGAGCTGATCGCCCAGAAGGGGCGTTATTACCGGCTGTACACCGGCAATTTTGCCGAGAACAGCTGATACGGCAGCGGTCGAAAAAGGTCGCAAATCAGCCTGAAATCAATCAAAACTGCCGGGATAGCTTGTGCTGCCCCGGCGGTTTTTGTGCAAAATGCCGCAACAGCGCGAAAAAGTTGACGGACAGGAAAAAAGTGGTTATAATAGGATGCGTAGACACGCAAAATGCAGTGTCTTGCGCTGCGGCCTGAGGGAAAAAACGGCCGCCCTGAAGGTAGTTTACTTTTTATGATAAACAGGAGGGTATTGCATTATGGCACCCAGAAAGAAGATCGCACAGACCGTACTTACCGCGGGTAAGTTCTATACCATCAGCGCCGCCAACGGCAAGGTCGTTGAGGTTGCTGATTATAACATCGACAACGGCGCAAAGATCCAGCTGATGGACAATGCCAACTTTGAGTGGCAGCAGTGGGGCTTTGTCGCAGCGGGCGATGGCGTCTACCGCATCCAGAACCGTTTCACCGGCAAGATGATGGATCTGGATATGGGCGGCGTCAGCGACGGCACCCGCGTTCACCAGTGGGAGGGCGCACAGGCCTCCAGCCAGCTGTGGGTCGTGGAGCCTACCAACGACGGCCGCGTCAAGATCAAGTCCAACCTGGCCGGCAAACTGCTGGACCCCGGCATGGCTACCGAGAACGGCACTGTGCTGCAGATCTGGGCCGATGTCAACGGCGATAACCAATTCTGGACCATTGATGAGGTGACCCGCAAGCCCAAGACCAGCGTCAAGGCCACCACTGTCAAGGCCAAGGCCGCTGCTGAGAAGGCTGCCACCGAGGTCGTCAAGGCCGCAAAGCCCGCCGCCGAGAAGGCTGTCAAGGCTGCCAAGCCCGCTGTCGAAAAGACCGTTGAGGCCGCGAAGCCTGTTGTCGAGAAGGCTGTCAAGGCTGCTGAGCCTGTTGTTGAAAAGACGGTCGAGGCTGTGAAGCCTGCCGCCGAGAAGGCTGTTGAGGCCGCGAAGCCTGTCGTTGAGAAGGCTGTCAAGGCCGCCGAGCCTGTTGTCGAAAAGACGGTCGAGGCTGTGAAGCCTGCCGCTGAGAAGGCTGTTGAGGCCGTCAAGACTGCCGCTGCCAAGGCTAACACCCGCAAGGGCGGCAAGGGCAAGCGCCGCAAGTAATTTGCTTTGAACTTTTTCCCTGCAATTTTTGTGCTGTAACGAGAAAACCCCGCCCCGTCAGGATGCAGTTCCTGACGGGGCGGGGTTATTTTTTGTTTGTGGCTGAAAAGCCTTCCCCTACGGGGGAAGCCTTCAGACTTACCCCAGCGCCGCGATGCTCTCCTTGAGCTTGGCCAGCTTATCCTGGGCGGCGGTCAGCTTGGCGCGGGTCTCCTCCACCAGCTTGGCGGGGGCCTTCTCAACAAACTTCGGGTTCTTGAGCTGATTCTCGAACATGGTCAGCTCCTTCTCGGCCTTCGCCATCTCCTTGTTCAGGCGGGCCAGCTCCTTCTCGCGGTCGATCAGCTCCATCATCGGGATAAAGCCCTTGGCATCGGGGGTGGCCACATTGACCATGCCCTCGGTGCTGCCGGTGTACTTGCCGGTGACAGTCACATCGGTCGCAAAGGCGAAGCGGGCCAGATAGGCGCCGCCCTTCTCAAAGGCGGCCGGGCTGGCGGTCTCGATGATCATGCTCGTCTTTTTGGCCGGGTGAACATTCATCTCGGCGCGCATGGCGCGGACGGCCTTGATGTAGTCCATCAGCTTTTCAAAGTCAGCGCAATCCTCGGCCCAGATCTTCATGTTCTCATCACCGGGCCACTTCTCGGTCATGATGGTCTCGCTGCTGCCGGGCAGGGCCTGATAGAGCTCCTCGGTGATGAACGGCATGAAGGGGTGCAGCAGCTTGAGCGCCTTGTCCAGCACATAGACCAGCACCTTGCGGGCGGCATCGGCGGCTGCTGCGTCCTCGCCGTTCAGGCGGGTCTTGCAGATCTCGATATACCAGTCGCAGTAGACCTCCCAGATGAAGTTCTCGACCTTCTCGGCGGCCAGACCCAGCTCGTACTTGTCGAGGTTGGCGGTGGCCTCGGCGGCGACCTTGGCCAGCTCGGACAGGATCCACTTGTCGCTCATGTCAAGCAGATCCTCGGCGGGCAGGCCCGGCTCAAAGTCCTTGGGCAGGTTCATCTGCACAAAGCGGGAGGCATTCCACAGCTTGTTGGCAAAGTTGCGGCAGGCAAGCACTTTTTCATCGCTGTAGCGCATATCGTTGCCTGCGGTGGAGCCGATGATCAGCATCATGCGCAAAGCGTCCGCGCCGTACTGCTCAATGACCTCCAGCGGGTCGATGCCGTTGCCAAGAGATTTGGACATCTTGCGGCCCTGACTGTCGCGGACGATGCCGTGGATCAGCACCGTGTCAAACGGTGCCTTGCCGGTGTAGGCGAGGCCGGAGAAGATCATGCGGGACACCCAGAAGCCGATGATGTCATAGCCGGTGACCAGCGTATTGGTGGGGTAGAAATACTTGTAGTCCTCGGCGTCCTCGTTGGGCCAGCCCAGCGTGGAGAAGGGCCACAGCGCACTGCTGAACCAAGTATCCAGCGTGTCGGGGTCCTGGGTCAGCTTGGTGCTGCCGCACTTGGGGCAGCTGCAGGGAGCATCCTTGGAAACTACAGTCTCGCCGCAGTCATCGCAGTACCATGCAGGGATCTGGTGGCCCCACCACAGCTGGCGGCTGATGCACCAGTCACGGCCGCCCTTCATCCAGTTGATGTAGTTCTTGGTGAAGCGGTCGGGCACGAACTTGATCTCGCCCTTCTCAACGCTCTCGATGGCGGGCTTGGCCAGCGGCTCCATCTTGACGAACCACTGCTTGGAGACCATCGGCTCAATGACAGAGTGGCAGCGGTAGCAGGTGCCGACCTCATGGGTCAGCGGCTCGGTCTCCTTCAGTGCACCGCATGCCTCCAGATCAGCCAGAATGGCCTTGCGGGCCTCCAGTGCGGTCATACCGGCGTACTTGCCGCAGTCCAGAACATCCGGCTCATCGGCGGCTGCGCGGCCGGCGGCCTTCTCGGCATCAACGGCGGCCTTGTCGGCAGCACCGGTCATGCGGCCGTCATAGGTCAGCACGCGGATCATCGGCAGGTCATGGCGCTTGCCGACCTCGAAGTCGTTGGGGTCGTGGGCGGGGGTGATCTTCACAACGCCGGTGCCCTTTTCCATGTCGGCATGCTCATCGCAGACGATGGGAATTTCACGGCCCAGCAGGGGCAGCACGACATGGCAGCCGTGCAGGTGCTTGTGGCGCGGGTCCTCCGCATTGATGGCAACGGCGGTATCGCCAAGCATCGTCTCGGGGCGGGTGGTGGCCAGCTCCAGCATCTCGCCGGTCTCCTTG
>ERZ839741.2133-NODE-2133-length-19140-cov-5.954414_pt1 | contig 19140 bp, 21 predicted proteins | sample MGYA00519880_ERZ839741 | MGnify/ENA primary metagenome ERZ839741 (study PRJEB31850, sample SAMEA3708851) | human gut metagenome | biome: human gut; feature: human-associated habitat; material: faeces | place: China | collected 2014 ...
GAGCAGCGTATTTCCTCTGAGCGCGTTTACCAGCACTGCGGGATCACCAGAACGGCCAATCCAAGGGGCCGTCCGCCGAAGGAAAAGGCGGGTGAGCAATCATGGCCAACGAGCAACTAATTTGCCAATATTATGACGGTGATGAAGCCGCGCTGGAAAAGCTGTACCATAAAAACATCGGTCTGATCCGCGGCATCGCCAAGGAAGCAGCAGCGGAGTTCAACTGCCTGATGGTAGATGAGCATCATCCGAATCAATTTTCCGCGTATACGAAAACGATTCTGGACGACCTCTGCGGCGAGGGCGCGTTGGAGCTTCTGACGCGGATTCAGAGCAAAGAATATGATGAGAGCCGCGCCGCGCTCACCACCTACATCTACCCGCATTTGAAGGGGCGCATGACCCGCTGGCTGGAGCAGAACATAGGCTGCATGGCACTAAGTAAAGACGAGATGGCTGGTGTTCGGCAGGCGCAGCAGCTGTATTATATCGCATGGAAAGATAGCGACGAAATTGCAGAGGAACTGAACGTCTCCGCGGCTCGCGCCAACCGGTATGTTCGTTACAATACTCACTTCCTCGGTGTGCATGATCTTGTTTCGGAGGGCTATGACGGCGATCCCTACGAGTGGCTGATGCCGTGGATGCTCTCCGTTTCGGCGGAGCGAGCCGTGTACCGCAAGGTCTGCATCGAGCTTCTCCGGGAGCTGTTCGACACCCTGCCGAAGAAGGATAGAGATATTCTCGGCAAGACCTGCGGCGTGTTCGGATACCCGGAGGCGACCTTGAAAGAGATCGGGATGTATCACATGATGAAGGAGTCCGCCGTGGAGAAGGCAAAAAACCGTGCGGTCGAGAAGCTGAGAGAATCCTATCCCGGCAGCAGGCTTCAGGTATGGAGGGCTGTTCATCGTATGATGCGGCGGCCGGTCCTGCCGCCGGAGGAGGACAGTGAGCTGCGGCGCAATTTTCTGCAGTATGTCCGTGCTTTGGCAGAGGTCTATGGCGTGCTGAGCGAAGCCGCCTCAGGTATAAATAACATCTCTGTATAGTCAGAACAGCAATACAGACTTTTGTACACCCTCTTATGGTAGCATCTATGCAAGCATCGAAACCGATGCTATACTATGAGAGGAGATGTCTTTATGCATTATTCCAAAACAAACAAGGTCTGCGCCACTTGCGCCTATTGGACCGGAAGCCGCAATCTGGTGAATTCCGGAAATTCTTCGGAGCCGACCAGCAATAGCGCCAAGTGCCAAATTCCAAACGGTTCCAATCGGGGCAGTACGAAATTTTGCAGTTCTTTCTGCTCTAATTGGGCTAAGTGGCCGGTACTGAAGTAAAACAACACGGAGGGACTGCATTATGCTGACGGAAAAAGCCAATGCCATCTGCCTTTTGGAGGTTCTAAAGGAGTATTCCGATGCGGAACACATTTTGCCCATGCGGGAGATCATTGCAAAGATGCAGTCCCTCTACGGTATCAAAATCGACCGCCGCACCGTATACGGGGCTGTTGCGCTTTTGATCGAGCTCGGTTACGACATCTCCCTTTACGAGGATAACGGCGTGGGCTATTACCTCCGTAGTCGAGAGCTGGAGCAGTCGGAAGTTCTTCTGCTGACGGACGCGGTGTACGCCTTTCCCTTTATTCCCCCTCGGCAGACCGAGCAGCTTGTCCAAAAACTGCAAAAGCAGCTCAGTGTCCACCAGCGGAAAAAGTATCGCCATCTGACCGTCGCCCGGCAGGGACATAAGACCGGTAACCGGCAGGTTTTTTGGAATATTGAGCAGTTGGATGAGGCCATTACACGCAAGAAGAAAGTGACCTTGGATTACTTGCACTACGGATATGACAAACGGCAGCATCCTACGGCGACCTACACTCTCAGCCCCTATGAGATGGTGTACACCAACGAACACTATTACCTTATCTGCGTCCCCGACCACGATCCGCACACGCGGTTGTACCGCATTGACCGCATGGCGGATATTCGGATACTGGACGAGCCCCGCAGCGAAAAGTCGGCGCAGAAGCAAGAGGCACAAGATGCCGTTTACGCCTTTGTGGGTGCGCCGGAGCGGGTGGTGCTGCACTGCGACCGCGCCGTGCTGGACGATGTGCTGGACCGCTTTGGTACGGACATACAGATTTTTGAGCGGGACGAGCAGACCTTTACCGCCGTATTGACTACCCCGCCGCGCGGTGTGCGCTTTTGGGCACTGCAATACCTCTCCTTTGTGGAAGTGGCAGAGCCCGCTTGGCTGCGGCAGGAGATCATTGAGAGCATTGGGCAAAACTGGTATAGCACGGGAGAACGCTAATATGGGAAATCTCATTTCCGAAGAAACCCTTCATAAATTGGAAGCTGATACATCGTTCCAACAGCTGTCTCAGAAGATGCAAACGCCGAACATTTTTGAGGTCTTGGGTATTACAAATGCCGAGATCCGCCACAGTAATTTCTTGGCATGGCTTCTTGATCCCAACGGCAATCACGGAATGGGAGATAAGTTTTTGCGGGAGTTTGTCTCAAAGTTAGGGCAAAGAGAAGTGGTCCCCGAAAATGTGACAGTCTGTATTGTGAGGCGTGAGTGGCAGCACATTGACTTGTTGGTTTTATGCCAGAAAGAAAAATACTTGCTGTGTGTCGAAAATAAAGTGTTCTCTGAAGAACACGATAATCAGCTTCGCCGTTATCGGGACATGCTATTAGAAGAATACCCCGGTTACACCATGTCGTTTGCATTTCTATCTCCGGATGGAATTGCTCCGTTATCGGCAGATGACCAGCAATACTGGCAGCCAGTCAGCTATGCAGATATTTTAGACGCAATCGAAAGTGCGAAAGGCGGTAGTGCTCTTTTGCCGGAAGTAAATATGCTGTTGGATCATTATACAGCAGCTGTCGGGAGGCACATCGTGGGGGACGATAACATTAAAAAGCTGTGTCAGGACTTTTATGACAGACACAAAGAAGTGCTCGATACCATTTATGAAAACTGTAAAACCTCGCTCAACCCAATCTGTGAAGTAGTGGAAGATTGGTGTAGAGAAAAAAGCGAACAAGGCGAGTTGATTTTCAGTCCTCAGTGGTCCAATAATACATATACCCGATTTACAACCGAGACCATCCGAAAGTTGTTTCCCCAGCACACTAAACCCATCAGTGGCTGGAAAACAACAGATATGGCATTTTATGAAATCATCAAACGCGAAAACTATTTCAAAATCACGCTCTCATTGTGCAGCGACAATCTAACAGATGAGCAACGTGCGGCTTGTGACCGCGTCAGTCAGGCACTGAATCGTCCCGACAGAAAGGAAGATTGGCGATGGAAACGCATCCGGAATTGGCCGCGTCATACAATCGAGTCCGAGCCAAACAGCGAAAACTATAAAGAAGAAATCTATAGATACTTGAATACAAATTGGCGAGAAATACAAAAATTCGAAAATGATTTGCTCAATAAAACGGAGTAATCGCGCGGAACCCTGTACGGACATTTGTACAGGGTGCTGTGCTATTCTATCAGCAGAACAGAAATCGTACGAATGGTGCCGGGACGCGGCGCAAAGAAAGGATAAGCAACTATGAAATACACTTCTGCACAGGCAAATAAGCTGCTGAAAAAGCTGAATGACGAATATTCCGCCCTACTGGATAAAGAACAGCGCAGCCGGGATTTCCGCGCGGCGATGGGCGAGGACATTGAATCTGTGCGTCCCGCCTATGATTACGCAAAAACACAGGCGCGTCTTGAAGAACTGGAGGGAGCGATCCGCAGACTTAAGCACGCCATCAACCGCTTCAACACGACGCAGGTCGTGGATGGCTTCGGGATTACGATCGACGAGATGCTGGTCTATATTCCGCAGCTGACCAAGCGGAAGAGCAAGCTGCTTGAAATGAAAAGCAGGCTGCCCAAAGAGCGCGTTGAAGAGCAGTACGGCCGGCAGTCGAATATTATCGACTACACCTACACGAACTACGATCTGACGGCTGTGGAGGCGGACTACGAAAAGACCGCTGATGAACTGTCTCGTGCGCAGCTTGCGCTGGATACTGTAAATCAGCGGGATTCCTTTGAATTTTGTGAATGAACTCTTTCCGTCGCATCGAGCAACCTGTCAAAAAGACCGACAGTTTCATTTCCTGTCTGCGTTTAAGGTCATAGACGGGAACCCGTTATTCTTTTTGTTATCTGTTATGTCTGCCCAGGTTTAAGGATGGGGCCACCAACATTGATCTGGCACGGTACTCGACGCGAAAAAACTTTTCGGGAAACTGAAGTACGGTTATAAGTTCCCACACAGAATATGTTCTGCGCAAAGTTACGAGTTACTTTCTAAAATCGCAGAGCACCTTGACAGTTTCTACTTTATGGACTTATCATATTAATAAAATCAGCCCTTTGCAGTAGCGTACAACCTAAAGCCAATTTCTTTAGGAGGGACAGCGAGTCGCTGTCCTGGATTTCAAGGTTATCCGCATCGCATAGCGATGCCCAAATCTGATACGCTCCGGCGAATAGCCAATCACTTCATGATTCTCGATTCGCCTCCGCTTAATCAGACCATTTTGTACTGCAAAGGGCTGATTTTGGGGAGGACGCTACACATGAAAATAGAAGGAAGCTGTGTGACCTTTGAGCCGTGCGATGCGGCTTTTGTGAAGAAGTTCGGACCGTTAGAAGCAGCAAATATGGTTTTGGATTACCACTCTGTCCACCCCAATATGCCATTTCTTTATGATGCCGAGCAGCTGGCCGGTTTCTTAGGCATAAGCTGTGGTGAATTAAACCATATTGTCAATCACATTCAAAAAGAGTATAAAAAGGCATTTCTCCCCAAAAAAGATGGTACTTATCGCAGCCTATACATACCAAGTATCAGACTTCAATTTTGTTTGGATCCAATCAAGGATAGAATTCTTTCACAGCTCCCTGTTTCAAAATTTGCAACTGCTTATCAAAGAGGAAGCTCTACTCGCAAAAATGCAGAGCCACACATTGGAAAAAAGAACCTTCTAAAACTGGATATTACCGATTTTTTCGGAAGCATCTCTTTTGAGCAAGTCCTCTGCGCAGCTTTCAACACCCGCTATGTATCGAAGCAGGTCGGCTTTCTGCTGACTTCCCTGTGTTGCAAAAATGATGTTCTTCCACAAGGCTCTCCAACATCTCCTGCGCTCTCCAATATCGTCATGCGTCGCTTTGATGACCAGATCGGTCGCTGGTGTAACCAACGCCAAATCACCTATACTCGCTATTGCGATGATATGACCTTTTCCTCCGACCGTCCGCTTTACGGAGTCTATCAAAAAGTCAAAAAAATGTTGTTTGAGATGGGCTTTGAATTGAATGAAGCGAAAACACATTTCATCAGCAATGCTGACCGGCAGACAGTAACAGGCTTGGTCGTCAATGAAAAGCTCTCCATCCCCAGCAGCTATAAACGAAACCTGCGGCAGGAAATTTACTATACTTTGAAGTTTGGTATAGAGGACAGCATCGTACACGGTAATCGGTTGAATTTTCTCGAAGATGGTCAACCAATTCGCTGTCCTACATATATGACACACCTAATAGGAAGTGTGCAGTATGTCTTGCAAATCGAACCGGAGAATCGTTGGTTTCTAAATGCTAAGCAAAAGCTGCTGGACTATGCTCGTGCATATTTTAGAGACGAAGGATTAGGGGAGGAATACTATTTGCATCGCAGTCGGTTACGCGAAAAAGATGAATAAATTGCAGGGCGGTGACCTCGGACTTCAGGATCGCATTCAGATTTACAATGCATCATACTCATATTACCAACCGTGTCATGCAGCAGCAGAAATTTCCTCCCGTAAAGCTATAATCATGCTATACTTTTCCGGCAGAGTGTGCTATGATTTAGCAGGTGTTCGGCCGGTCACGACCGAAATATCTTTTGAAGCGTTGGAAAAGATGCCCTTCCCTTATGATATGGAGGGCTCTGAAAATCTTTCACTGAGGTGACATCACCTTTAGGTTCCCGTGCTTTCAGCGTGTGGGTTCGAGTCCCTTCAGGCGCACCAAAGCGGACCACCATGACGAAAAGTCATGGTGTTTCGTTTTATACGAGCTTCATACAAATGGAAAAACGGACAAAAAGGGGGATGGCAAACGCCATCCCCCTTTGCTGCACGATTCAGAAAAACTTAAACGCGCTTCCAGTTGGCGCCGTCCTTGGTGTCCACGATCTCGATGCCCTGAGCCTTCAGCTCATCGCGGATGCGGTCGGCCTCCGCGAAGTTTTTGGACTTCTTGGCCTCGTAGCGCTGCATGACCAGCGCGTCGATGGCGGGATCGCCCTCGCCGGTGACGGTGTAGCCGCCTTCGGCCTTGGCGGTCTGGGCCTTGGCATTGGCTTCCCGCATCGCTGCGGCCTTTTCCAGCAGGGACAGGCTCAGTACCTGATCGTAGCTGTTCAGAATGGCCAGCTTGGTGGCGTCATTGGTCTTAGCCTTTAAAGCATCATACAGAGCGGTGACGCCCATGGAGGTGTTCAGATCGTTGCCCATCTGCTGGAGGAATTTCTCCTTGTACTCCTTGAGAACAGCCTCGTCCACGGCGCCGTCCTCCGGATTCAGGGCGGCGATCTTGGCGATCAGCTTGCCGTAGGCGGCTGCGGCGTTGTCCAGATTCTCCCAGGTGAACACCAGCGCCTTGCGGTAGTGGCTCTGGAGACAGAAGAAGCGGTAGGACAGGGGATCATAGCCTTTTTCCTCCAGCAGGGACACGGTGAGGAACTCACCCTTGGACTTACTCATCTTGCCGTGGCTGGTGTTCAGGTGGGCCACATGGAACCACTGGGGGCACCAGGGATGGCCCAGGTAGCTTTCAGACTGGGCGATCTCGTTGGTGTGGTGGGGGAAGGCGTTGTCGATGCCGCCGCAGTGGAGGTCCAGATACTCGCCGTTATACTTCATGGAGATGCCGGAGCACTCAATGTGCCAGCCGGGATAGCCAACGCCCCACGGAGAATCCCACTTCAAAGCCTGATCCTCAAACTTGGACTTGGTGAACCAGAGGACGAAGTCATTCTTGTTCCGCTTGTTGGTGTCCTCCTCCACGCCCTCACGGACGCCGACAGCCAGATCCTCCTCGTTGTGGTCATTAAAGATATAATAACGCTGGAGCTTGCTGGTGTCGAAATACACGTTGCCGCCGGCAAAATAGGCGTAGCCGGTGTCCAGCAGCTTGGTGATGATCTTGATATAGTCATCAATGAGGCCGGTGGCGGGCTGCACCACATCCGGGCGCTTGATGTTCAGCTTGCGGCAGTCATCAAAGAAGGCATCGGTATAGTACTTGGCCACCTCCATGACGGTCTTGTGCTCCCGGTGGGCGCCCTTGAGCATCTTGTCCTCGCCCTCGTCAGCATCAGAGGTCAGGTGGCCCACGTCCGTGATGTTCATGACACGGTTGACGCTGTAGCCGGAATAGCGCAGGAACTTTTCCAGCACGTCCTCCATGATATAGCTGCGGAGGTTGCCGATGTGGGCGAAGTGATACACCGTGGGGCCGCAGGTATACATTTCCACATGGCCGGGGGTGTGGGTGGTGAATTCAGCTTTCTTATGGGTAGCGGAGTTGTAAAGATACATAACATTCATCCTTTCCGGGTATTTGTTTGACGCGGACACGGGACGAAAAAAACGCCTCCCGCGCCGGTTTGGCACGAGAGGCGATCAAAAAACCGCGGTTCCACTCTCATTTTTCACTCAAGGCCCGTAACGTGGGCAAACCGGAGGGCATCTGCATCCCCCGCGCTCCCGGACGCACTTCCCATGCCCCGCCGCAGGCACGCTTTCAGCCGATGACGCGCCCTCTCTGCCCATTGGATACATGGTACTCTTTCCGTTCAACACGCTATTTTGACTTCTATCAATATAGCAGGCATCTTCGCCGGTGTCAAGTCCCGGCGGGCGGTTGGCGAGATCAGATCTTCACCAGCTCGTATTCCCGGCTGCCCAGACCGATCTTCTCACTGTGGATCAGAGCGGCTTCCCAGTCGGTGTCCGGATGAGCGGCCTTGAAATGATCCTCGCACTGGCAGGCTTCGCCGCTGCCGATGGCGGAATTGGGCATCTTGGGTTGGGCCAGCACCGCGTCGATACAGGCCTGATCCAGAGCAACAGGGTCGAAGGAGGCGAACATACCCACGTTGGGCACGATGGGCACATCGTTTTCGCCGTGGCAGTCACAGTTGGGGGATACGTCCATCACCAGAGACACATGGAAGCAGGGACGGCTGTCCACCACCGCCTTGGTGTACTCGGCGATCTTGTAATTCAGAATGGAGGGGGCTTCGTCGTACATGCACTGGATGGCGTCCTTGGGGCAGACCGCCAGACACCGGGCACAGCCTACGCATTTATCGGTGTTGATGGTGGCCTTGTTGTCAGGACCGAAGGTAGGCGCGCCGTGGGCGCAGATCTTGGCGCAGGCGTGGCAGCCTACGCACAGCTTCTGCTTGACGAAGGGTTTGCCGGAGTTGTGCTGCTCCATCTTGCCCGCACGGGAGCCGCAACCCATGCCGATGTTTTTCAGGCAGCCGCCGAAGCCCGCCTGCTCGTGGCCCTTGAAATGGGTCAGGGAGATGAACACATCGGCGTCCATCACCGCCCGGCCGATCTTGGCCTCCCTTACATACTCACCGCCCTCCACGGGGACAGCCACCTCGTCATTGCCCTTCAGACCGTCGGCAATAATGATATGGCAGCCGGTGGAATAGGGGGTAAAACCGTTGACGTAGGCAGATTCCATGTGATCCAGCGCGTTTTTGCGGCCGCCGATATACAGGGTGTTGCAGTCCGTCAGGAAGGGCTTGCCGCCCTGACTTTTTACCAGATCCGCCACGGTTTTGGCCCAGTTGGGGCGGAGATAGGCCATGTTGCCCGGCTCGCCGAAATGCATTTTGATGGCCACATATTTGCCGTCCATGTCGATGTCGCCGAAACCGGCAGTCATCATCAGCCGGGCCAGCTTCTGCTGCAGGTTTTCCCGCCAGCTGGGGCAGCGGAAATCTGCGAAATAAACTTTAGATGCCATAGTGCATTCTCCTTATCAGAGCTTTTGAGAACTTTCCTGAGATGATTATAAAACCTGAAGTTAACTTTATGTCAAGGACAAAAAAGGAATTCGATCTCTTTTTACTATCCTTCGTCCAGATCCACAGTCACCCGGTCAGTGCCGTGCTCATCGAATTCAGAGAGATAGGCGTCGATCCGCGCCATGAGTGCGTCGTAATTCTCCCGGGTCAGGGGCTGACCGTCCAGATCCCGCAGGGCCAGCTCCTCCGCCAGCAGCTCGTAGAAGATCGTATCCTCATACTGCTCGATGGCCTCGTGGATGCCGCCGTCGGCAAAGGCGCGGGAGGGGATAAGACTGCCCCGGTACCGCTCCACCAGCTTGGGCATCCCCTGGGGGACGCAGTGGGAGAAGACCTTGCCCTCCACCTGATCGTATTCCTCGATACGGTCATCACCTCGGGTGGAATTCAGCACCCAGTTTCCTATGTATACCAGATCCAGCAGATACCGGAATTCCTGATCTGTTAATTCGAGCTTCATAAGGAGCCACCTCCCATATCCCTTTGATGGAGGGTATTATAGCAGAACCCATCTGAAAATGCTACCTGAAAAAGCGGGCAAAAAGCCAAAAATCTGTCTCCAGAACCGAAAAAACCGCCGTCCGGCAAATTTCAACTGCGAAAAACGGCGCTTTTGCCCTTGCACAGCGGAAGAGGCTATTGTATAATATACTTTCTGAACGAACACCCTGGAAAAAAGGAGGCGAGCGGTATGGATAACCGTCCTATCGGGGTATTTGATTCCGGGTTGGGCGGACTGACAGCGGTGAAGGCCCTGCGGCGTCTGCTGCCGGGAGAGGATCTCATCTATTTTGGAGATACTGCCCGGGTGCCATACGGCGGACGTTCCCGGGAGACCCTTTTGAAATATGCCCGTCAGGACATCGCCTTTCTCCGGTCCTTTGACCTGAAGGCGGTTCTGATCGCCTGCGGCACAGTGACCTCCACCTCTCTGGATACTTTGCGGAAGGAAAATGATCTGCCTGTGTTGGGCGTGGTGGAGCCCTCTTGCCGGGAGGCGCTGGCTGTCACAAAAAATAAAAAGATCGGCATGATCGCCACATTGGCCTCCGCTCGCTCCGGAGCTTACGAACGAACTCTGAAGGGTCTGGACGCCGATGTGCAGGTGGTCAGCCAGCCCTGCCCGCTGTTTGTCCCGCTGGTGGAGAACGGCCGGTTTCGGCAGGGGGATGTAGTCATCGAGACGGTGGCCCGGGAATACCTGACGCCGCTGATAGAAGCCGACGTGGATACACTGATTCTGGGCTGCACTCATTACCCCTTGCTGAAAGACATCATCGGGGAGATCTGCGGCCCCGGCGTCACCCTGATCGACTCCGGCGCGGCCTCGGCCCGGGCACTGCGGCAGCAGCTTGCAGCAGAGGGCCAGCTTACGGACCGGCAGCAGGGCGAAACCCGCTTTTATGTCAGCGACCGGCCGGAGGATTTTGAGAAGCTGGCGGCGGTATTTTTGGAAGAACCCCTGAGCCGGGGGGCGGAGAGGATCGACATTGAACAGTATTGAACAAGAAAAACTCCCGGTGATGATCTCCGTCCGGGGAGAACAGTATTTTGACGATGTGGACCCCAACGCCACAGAGCTGATGACGGAGGGGACACTGGAACAGACGGAGGACGGCTTCCTTCTGAGCTATCAGGAAACGGAGCTTACCGGCATGGAGGGGACCCTCACTACCTTTGAGATCGGCCCCGGCCGGGTGATCCTGCGGCGCAGCGGCAGCGTCAACTCTCAGATGGTGTTTGAGGAGGGGCGGCAGCACACCTCCCTGTATGAAACGCCGTACGGTGAACTGTCCGTGGATATTCAGACCAGCCGCCTGCTCCATAACCTGACGGAGCGGGGCGGACTCATGGAGATCAAGTATTCCATTGCGGTAGAACACGTGGTCACGGGTCGGAACTGCTTCAAGATCCGGGTCCGGCGGAAATAAATGACAAATTTAACCGAAGAAAGGGTTAACGATATGACGAATATGATCCAAAACGCGAAGGACCAGGCTGCGGCGCTGGCAATGGCAGCCTACAAGGCGGCTGCTGCGGACGGCACTCTGCCGGAGGCAGAGGTCAAGACCGCCCCCGTAGAGATCCCCAAGGATACCGCCAACGGCGACTATACCACCACCTTTGCTCTGGCTGCCGCCAAGGCACTGGGCAAACCGCCCCGCGTGATCGCTCAGGCGCTGTTGGACCACATGAATCTCACCGGCACCTACTTTACCTCTGCGGAGATCGCGGGCCCCGGCTTTCTGAACTTCCGTCTGGGAGACCAGTGGTATGCCGGCGTCATGAACGCCGTGGAAACGGAGAAGGACGTCTACGGCACCAATGACAGTCTCAAGGGTCAGAAGATCATGGTGGAGTTTGTCTCCGCCAACCCCACCGGACCCATGCACATGGGCAACGCCCGGGGCGGCGTGCTGGGCGATACCCTGGCCTCCGTCCTCGCCGCCTGCGGCGCGGATGTGTCCAGAGAGTTCTATGTCAATGACGCCGGACACCAGATCGACAAGTTTGCCCGTTCCATCGAGGTCCGTTACCTCCAGCTTATCAATGGCGAGGATTCCATCGCCTTCCCGGAGGATGGCTATCAGGGCGAGGACATCAAGGAACTGGCCAAGGCCTATTATGACGAGCACGGCGACAGCCTGCTGAATGCCTCCGAGCAGGAGCGGCAGGACGCGCTGGCGCAGTTTGGCCTTTCTGTGAACCTGCCCCGCATGAAGACGGATCTGGAGCGCTATAAGATCCATTACGATACCTGGTTTTACGAGTCTACCCTCCACGAGAGCGGCTATGTAGCCGAGACTGTGGACCTGCTGACGGAAAAGGGCTGGACCTACGAAAAGGACGGCGCTCTGTGGCTGAAGACGGCCGATATTCTGCGGGATCACTTTCGCAAGCAGGGCAAAAAGGAAGCGGACATTGAAAAGCTGGATCTGAAGGATGACGTGCTCCGCCGGGCCAACGGCTTCTACACCTACTTCGCTGCGGACATCGCCTATCATCGCAATAAGTTTGCCGTCCGCGGCTTCGACAAGGTCATCAACATCTGGGGCGCCGACCATCACGGCCATGTGGCCCGTCTGAAGGGCGCGCTGGACGCGCTGGGCCTCAATGGCTCCGAGCGGCTGGATATCGTGCTCATGCAGCTGGTGAAGCTGCTGCGGGACGGCGAGGTGGTCCGGATGTCCAAGCGTACCGGTAAGGCCATCTCCCTCCACGACCTGCTGGACGAGGTCAGCGTGGACGCTGCCCGCTGGTATTTCAACGCCAAGCCCGACACTCAGATGGAATTCGATCTGGGGCTGGCCGTCCGGGAGGACAGTGAGAACCCCATCTATTATGTAGAGTATGCCCACGCCCGGATCTGCTCCCTGCTGCGGGCCTTGGAGACTGACGGCGTGACCGTGCCGGAGACCGCCGACCTGAGCCTGCTGTCCGGCGAAGCAGAAAAGGCCCTCATCAAGCAGATCGCTCAGTACTGCGAGGAGATCAAGCTGGCGGCGCGGGACTATGACCCCAGCCACATCAACCGCTGTCTGCAGGAGCTGGCGGCCTGCTTCCACCGGTTCTATACCGCCTGCCGCATCCGGGGCGAGGAGCCTCAGGTGGCTGCCGCCCGTCTCAAGCTGGCGGACGATACTCGCATGGTACTGAAGAACGGCCTGAAGCTCATCGGCGTGGATGCTCCGGAGAAGATGTAAGGACCTTCGAAGTTACCCAAGCGTCTTTGAGAAAATGCGCAGACAGCCGCTGATGAAGCTGTGTATCAGATGACTTAGGGCGAAAGCGCGGCCTTATCATAGTGCATAGCAAAATAAGAAATGTGCCATTTCCTCGCCCCTGCGGGGCAACCGGAAATGATGCACGAAAACTTCATGCATTGGCATTTGTGCATTTTCGTGGTGCGCATGCTCATGCATGAAGTTTTATATCCCGAAACGGAATTGACAGGGAAATCTCCTGCCGTTATACTCTGCGTATAAAACTGCTTGTGAAACGGGTATGTGCATATGGAAGAACATGAAGCCATCGTAAAAAATCGGAGCGCCGCTCTGCGGGCCGCTTTACCTGCCACCGTCCCGGTGATGACGGGGTATCTCTGTCTGGGCGCGGCCTTCGGCATCCTGCTGCGGACCGCTGGATATGGGATCGGCTGGTCTATCGCCATGAGCATGATCTGCTACTGCGGCAGCATGCAGTTTGTAGGCGTCTCACTGCTGACGGCGGCTTTTGACCCCTTTCAGACGCTGTTGATGTCCGTGATGGTTAACGCCCGCCACGCCTTTTACGGCCTGTCCATGCTGGAAAAGTACCGGGGCACCGGCCCAGTTCGCCCTGTTTTGATCTGCACTCTGACGGACGAGACCTTTTCTCTGGTATCCACGCTGGAGCCGCCGGAGGGAGTGGCCAGGAGGGACTTCTACTTCTGGGTCTCATTTCTGGATTACCTTTACTGGCAGGTTGGCTGTACGCTGGGGAACGCTGTGGGCGGGCTGCTTACCTTTGACACGACCGGTTTGGATTTTACGCTGACGGCGCTGTTTATCGTACTGCTGCTGGAACAGGTGAAGAAAAAGGAAAACCGGGCCGCCGGGATCATCGGCATGGTCTGCACCGCCGCAAGTCTGGCGGTGTTTGGCCCGGATAATTTCCTGATCCCCGCCATGATCTTACTGCTGGCTGTTTTGCTGGGAGGGAGGAAAAAACTGTGCAAATGACAAGCGTTCAGGCCCTCATCACCATTCTGGCCATCGCTGTGGGGACGCAGTTCACCCGCTGGCTTCCCTTCTGGCTCTTCCCGGAGAAGAAGGACCCACCGGCGGTGGTGCTGTATCTGGGCAAGGTGCTGCCGCCCGCCATGATGGGCCTGCTGACGGTGTACTGCTTCAAAAATGTCTCCTGGCTCTCCGGGACCCATGGCGCGCCGGAGCTGCTGGCCTCTGCTGCCGTGGTGGGGCTGCATTTGTGGAAACGGAACGTGCTGTTCTCTATCGCCGGGGGCACGGCGCTGTACATGGTTCTGGTGCAGGCCGTTTTCGCATAAAATAAAATAAATCGCATAAAATGGAAGCACAGTCAAATGCTGTGCTTCCATTTTTTCGGGCGGGAGGTCATTATGGGGAGACGGTGGCGGTTCTGGCCCCTGACGGGCTTTCTTACGGCGGCGGTGCTGGGCACCTTGGCCCACTTCGCGTACAGGTGGAGCGGCGGGGCGCTGCTGGCGGGGGTGTTCTGCGCTGTGAATGAATCCGTATGGGAACACATGAAGCTGCTGTTTTTCCCGGTGTTCCTCTTTACGGCGGCGCAGTTCTGCGTGGGAGAGCGGGACGGCCTGCTGGCGGCCCGGGCGGTCAGCGTCACGGCGGGACTGGCCCTGATCCCCACATTGTATTATACCTACACCGGCATTTGGGGAGATCACACACTCTGGGCGGACACGGCCATCTTCTATCTGTCGGCGGCGGTGACATTTTGGATGGACGATCTGCTTCACCGTCAGCGGCGGCTCTGGAAGATGGGATGCCAGGTGGCGGGACTGGTGTGGCTATGGGTGCTGGCATTTCTGTTTGTCTGGTGGACCTTTTCACCGCCCCACATCGCCCTGTTCCGGGATCCGCTGACGGGACTTTATGGAATACCGTAGAAAAACGGCGCTGTCCTTTTGGGACAGCGCCGTCTCTGTTATTTCTTGTAGAAGTGGAAATCGCAGCAATCCCCGCCGGTCCCCAATGTCTGGGTGCGTCGGAAACCGACTTTTTTCAGGTCACCGAAGGCGTAATTGTCACATTCACAGAAAAAACGACAGGCTTCCGGGTAGCCGCATGATACGCAGGTATCATGCCAGAGACACTGGTGGATGGTCAGGTCAAATTCCTCCGGCTGCTCCTCAAAGGTGCTGACCCAGGCGTCGCTGGAGGAGGTTGTTTTCCGGAAGGCCCAGCGAAATAACGAGAAGAAACGGGGAACCCATTCCAGACCGGTGTACCGGTCATGGGAGGCGGGCCCCTGTACCTCCCGCACATATTTTTCCATGAGCTTTTCAGCATCCAGCCCACGGCGCTTCAATACAGTGTAGACTGCGACCCGCGGCAGGATCGTGCTTTGCATAAGGGCGCGCCGAGAGGGGGAGGTCTCCTGAGAGCCGGCTAAAAACGATGCGGCTTGTTCCCGGCTTTCCGCCATGACCGCCGTTCCCTCTTTTTCCCCCAGGACCCGGAGAAAGAAACGGTCCAGCATTTCCCACGTGGCTTTTTCTTTCTTTTGTACGGACATAGGACCTCCTTTATTCACCGGCAGGCCGGTCATCCAACTGAGCGGCCCGGGAGCGGATGTATTGTTCCAGAATATCCACGGTGCCGGGGATGTCCAGCCGGGCGCTGTTGATCACCAGATCGTAACATTTGGCATCGCCCCAGTCACCTTTGCAGTGCTGGTCATGGTAGATCCGCCGCTGCCGGTCCTGATGCTTGATGAAGTCCAATGCTTCCTCCTCCGGCAGAGGGGTGCGCTTGACCCGGAAATCCAGATCCGCCCGGACGAAGATGGATACCAGTCCCTCCCGGTCCGCCAGCACCTCTTCAGCGCAGCGGCCCAGTACCACGAAGGATTCTCCGGCGTTAGCGTGCTGGCGCAGCAGCTCAAACTGCATCTGGGCCACGCAGTCCTCCGGGGCGCTGCTGATGCCCCGGACGGAGCGGCAGAACAGGGGGGAGTAAGGGCGCTCATCGTAGCGCTCCAGCGTTTCGGCGCTGACGCCCTTGTCCTCTGCGGCTTTTTGCAGAATGCTCTTGTCGAACAGGGGGAGCTGAAGCCGCTCCGCCAGCGCATGGGCGATATCCAGTCCGCCGCTGCCGGATTCCCGGCCGATGGCAACGATCAGTTGATGGGACATAGGAAGGACCTCCTTACAAAATGGTGGGCAGCAGCACCAGCGCGGCGTACAGCACCGGCTGATGCAGCAGATAGAGCAGCAGAGAGTGACGGCTTATAACGGACAGCCCCGGCAGGCGAATATCCGGCAGGGCGGGGATCTCCGGTCGCAGTCGGTAGAGATAGAACCCGGTCCAGAACAGAAAGAGCCACGGCAGCAGGGCGAAATAGTCTGAGGACGCAAAGGCGGGGGCGGGAAAACCCAGACCGGCGGTGGCGAGATTTGAGTACCAGCCACGGGGCAGCCGCAGCAGCGGCACCCAAGCAAAGCCGAGATAGCCGTGATTCACGTCCCGTACCAGCAGAAACAGGGAAAAGCTGAGGACAAGCCCCAGCCGTGGCGGGATCCGGGCCAACAGAGGACGGAGAGGGACAGTCAGCAGGGCGGCAGTCCCTAAAAAAGTCAGCACGCCGAACCGGATCGGCTCCTCCGGCGTTACCAGAGCTGTTGCCAGAGACACGAGTATTCTGCCGCAGAAGCTCATAAGGCCCCGGCGGAGAGGATGCCGACCCATCTGCCAGCAGTAGCCGGAGAGCAGAATGAAGGTACAGCAGATGCTCTGCTGCCAGATATACGCCCAAAAGCCGTTATACCAGGCCCACGGCAGGCCCCGGAGATACACCAGATCCCAGCAGAGGTGATAGGCGATCATGCTGAACAGGGTCAGTCCACGAAGGGAATCTAGGGTGCCGCTGCGGAAGCGGATCGCGTTTGCGTTCATAGCACATCCATCCTTGCGGAAGAAGTTTCTTCCTCAAAAATACCACAATTCGACAGATTTTTCAAGATTTACCGGTCCTGTAAAACGGCGATACTGCCCAAAGCCAGACCCAGCTGGACACCGGCCCGGAAAAAGAAGTGCTTGTGGCGGCAGTTGATGAGACCGTGGAGGTCCGCCAGCCCCAAAAGCTCTTTTCGCAAAGGCTGATCGTCGGTAAAGCGGTCCATCAGGGCATGAAACCGGCGGGCGTAGTCCTGACTGTCCGGCTGAAACTGATCCAGCCGCCGCTGCTCCTTCTCCACCAGATCCACCAGCAGTTGAATGGTATCGCCCTGTAAATTCATAAAAACACCTCCATATGGTACTTAGTATATTACTATATATATACCATGAGGTAACGACTTGTCAAGAAAAAATGGGCATGATATAGTGCATATATAGTGCAATGGAGGTTACTACATGGGTGAAGCTGTATTAGTAAACCGTAAAAAGTTTGTTTCCTCGCTGGCCAATGAATTGGTGGAGCCGTTCAATGAACTTTCTAAAAAGACACGCCTGACTAAAACAAAGCTTTTGGACGAGGCCATCGAGGACCTTTTGAAGAAATATGCGGCAAAGGATCTCTGACGATGGGGGAAACCGGGCAATTTCGCCTGTTTTCCCCGTTTTTCCCTTGCGCGAGCAGGGAAGATGTGTTAGAGTAGCTAAGTCTGTGTATATGAATTCAGGAGGAATATCATGCCAACATTAGAAGAAGAAATTTCCCGGCGGCGGACATTCGCTATCATTTCTCACCCGGACGCCGGTAAGACCACATTGACGGAAAAGTTCCTGCTTTACGGCGGCGCCATCGCGCAGGCCGGCGAGGTCAAGGGCAAGCGGGCCAAGGCTGCCACCTCTGACTGGATGGAGATCGAAAAGCAGCGCGGCATTTCCGTCACCAGCTCCGTGATGCAGTTCCAGCACAACGGCTTCTGCATCAACATTCTGGATACCCCCGGCCATCAGGACTTCTCCGAGGACACCTACCGGACCCTGATGGCTGCTGACAGCGCCGTCATGGTCATCGATGGCGCTAAGGGCGTGGAGCCTCAGACCCGGAAGCTGTTCAAGGTCTGCGCCCTGCGGCACATCCCCATTTTTACCTTTATCAACAAGATGGACCGTGAGACCCGTGACCCCTTGGAGCTGTGCGAGGAGGTGGAGCGGGAGCTGGGCATCGACACCTATGCTATGAACTGGCCCATCGGCTGCGGCAAGGAGTTTCAGGGCGTCTATGACCGGGAAAAGCAGCGGATCCTGTTCTTCTCCGGCGAGACCAAGGGCAAGAAGGTCAACTCCATGGAGGTAGCCTTGGAGGACCCCACACTGGACGAGACACTGGGCGCGGAAAAGGCCGCCAAGCTGCGGGACGAGGTGGAACTGCTGGGTGCCGGCCGGGACTTTGACATGAAGGCTGTGCGGAACGGAACGCTGTCCCCGGTGTTCTTCGGCTCCGCCCTGACCACCTTCGGCGTGGAGCCGTTTTTGGAGGAATTCCTGCGGATGACCACCGCACCGCTGCCCCGCGTCAGCGATCAGGGCGAGGTGGATGTGTTTTCCCCGGATTTCTCCGCCTTTGTGTTTAAGATTCAGGCCAACATGAATAAGGCCCACCGGGACCGGCTGGCCTTCATGCGGATCTGCTCCGGCAAGTTTGAGCGGGATACGGAATATTACCACGTCCAGAGCGGCAAAAAGCTGCGTCTCAGCCAGCCCCAGACCATGATGGCCGCGGAGCGCGAGATCGTGGAGGAAGCCTACGCCGGCGACATCATCGGCGTGTTCGATCCCGGCCTGTTCGCCATCGGCGATACCATCACCGTGCCGGGGAAGAAGTTCCGGTATTCCGGTATCCCCACGTTTGAGCCGGAGCACTTTATGCGGGTCTCTCCCAAGGACACCATGAAACGAAAGCAGTTCATCAAGGGAACGGAGCAGATCGCACAGGAGGGCGCCATCCAGATCTTCAAGATCCCCGGCGCCGGACTGGAAGAGGTGATTGTGGGCGTGGTGGGCACACTGCAGTTTGACGTGTTTGAGTATCGAATGAAAAACGAGTACAACGTAGATCTGCGGATGACCAGCCTGCCTTATGACCACCTGCGGCTTATTGAGTCCATGGACTGCCATCCCGACGAGATCGTGCTGTGCACCGGCGCCGCCGTGCTGCAGGACTTCCGGGATCGCTACCTGCTGGCCTTTGACGGCGAGTGGAGCGTGGGCTTCCTCACCAAGCACAATCCCGGTCTGGTTCTGGCGGACACTCTGTCTGTATAATAAAATCAAGGAGGTAGGACC
>ERZ839741.2141-NODE-2141-length-19057-cov-9.001474_pt1 | contig 19057 bp, 14 predicted proteins | sample MGYA00519880_ERZ839741 | MGnify/ENA primary metagenome ERZ839741 (study PRJEB31850, sample SAMEA3708851) | human gut metagenome | biome: human gut; feature: human-associated habitat; material: faeces | place: China | collected 2014 ...
TCCCCGGCTTTATGATCCAGGGCGGCTGCCCGCTGGGCAACGGCACCGGCGGCCCCGGCTGGAGCATCAAGGGTGAGTTTGCTGCCAATGGCGTCAACAACCCGATCAAGCACACCCGCGGCGTCATCAGCATGGCCCGCAGCATGAGCCCGAACAGCGCCGGCAGCCAGTTCTTCATCATGCACCAGGATGCCCCCCATCTGGACGGCCAGTATGCCGCATTCGGTAAGGTCGTGGCCGGTATGGACGTGGTGGACAAGATCGCTGCAGTCGCCACCGACTGGAACGATAAGCCCAAGACCCCGGTCCGGATGAAGACCGTCGAGCTCATCGAGGGCTGAATCACGATCTGAAAAAGAGCTTTCCGCCGCAGGGCGAACTTCACCCCATGTGTTAGACAGTATACTGTCTAACACATGGGGTGTTTTGCATGCCGAAAGGGCACCGCAAGTACAATGGAACACGGATCAGATTTTTGTCAATCCCGACTGTCCGCCTCCAGCAGCGCACGCTTCACGCTGATGAGGCTCTGCGGGCTCACGGAGAAGCTGCGCAGGCCGAGTTTCAGGTACTGCACGGTGTTGGCCGGGTTGCCGACGGCCAGACCGCAAATGGTCACGGGGATCTGGCCCGCGTCCGCCGCCTCCACGACCATGGCGATGAGCTTTTTCATCGCGTGGCTGGCCGGGCGATAGTAGCGCTCGGCGATGGAGAGGTCGCGGTCCACGGCATGGGTGTACTGGATGAGGTCGTTCGTCTCAATGACAAAGAACTCACACCCGTGGGCCACAAATTCTTCCGCCGTCAGGCAGGCCGACGGTACACTGAGCATGACGCCGAAGGGCATCTTCTCGTTGAAGCGCTCCCCCCGCTCCCGCAGGTGCTGGCGGCAGTGCTCCACCAGCTTCATGGCTTCGTCCCAGTCTTCCAGATTGGTCACCATCGGGAACATCACCCGCAGCGGGCCGTCTGCCGCCGCACGGAACAGCGCACAGATCTGGGTTTCGAACTGATGGGGGCGGCGCAGGCTGCTGCGGATGCCCCGCAGGCCCAGCTTGGAGGACTCCGGCCCCTGATGGGCGTCGGCCATGGTGCGGTCTGCACCAAAATCAAAGGTGCGCACCGTGACCACCCCGCCCTTTGCCGCCGCCAGGCAGGAGTGATAGAACACATACTGCTCCTGCTCGTCCACCGGGCGGCCCGGCAGCATCATGTAACCGCTGCGCAGCAGACCTACGCCGGACGCGCCGGACTGCCGCGCCGTTTCGATGTCCTCCTGCCCGAAGCAGTTGGCCAGCAGTTCAAAGGGCTGGCCGTCCTTCGTCCGGCACGGCAAGGCGCAGACGCGGTTCATCTCCTCGTTCTCCCACTGCTTCTCGCAGATGCGGGACATCGCCTGCTGGCGGGTGACGGCATCCGGGTCGAGGATGCACTCGCCGTTGTCGGCGTCCAGGATGGCCGTGCGGCCGTCGCAGTCGTTCAGAAAATCGCTGCCCACCTGCACGATGCCGGGGATGTGCATAGCCCGCGCAATGATGGCCGCATGGCTCTGCTTGTTGCCTTCTGCCGTGATGATGCCCAGGATCATTCCGGCGGGCACACTGAACAGGTCGCTCGGCATAAGCACCTCTGCCGCCAGGATGACGGGGTGGTCCAGCGCCAGCCAGACGCGGGGGCGGTTGGTCAGGATGTTCACCACGCGGCGGGCAGCATCGAGGATGTCCACGCTGCGCAGCTGCATATAGGCGTTGTCTTCCATCTGGGCCAGCTGGTCAGCATAGCGGCGGCCGGCCCGGTCTACGGCTTCGGCTGCGCCGACGCCTGCCTTGATCTGGAACCGGACTTCGTTCATGAAGCCCTCGTCCTCCAGCATCATGCTCTGGAACAGGAAGATGGCCTGTTCGGTGGGGCCGCTGCGCTCAGCCATCGAGTCCAGCTCGGCCTGTGCCGTCTTGACGGCCCGGTCCAGCAGCCGCTGTTCCCGGTCCGGGTTGAACGGCCCTGTGCCGAAGCTCTCGGTCCTGCGCTCCACACGGCTCACCTGCCCCAGCACCAGGCCGGACGAGGCGGCATATCCCTGATAGACTTTCATTCCTCCGTCACCTCCGTCGGGGCAGGCGTGGTCAGTGTGCGGAAGACCAGCGCCTGCAGGAATGTATTGGGCAGCAGCGCTGCCCATGCGGCCTGCGCCGCGTTTCCGCTGCCCTCGAACAGCGGTTCAAATCCCTCGATGCGAGTGCGGTCGCAGGTCTCCAGAAACGCCTTTGCCAGCGTCTCCACGGTGTAATACCGGGTGGGGTCCACGCCCACATCCTCGGCGGCCGCTTCCAGCGGGGCCAGCTCTGCGTCCTGCATGTTGGCCAGCTTGAGCGCCAGGTCTGCCGTCAGTGTCACCGGGTACTTTGCCTTCACCGCCTTCTGCACGGCGTCGAACCGCTGCCGGAATGCGGCCGCGTCCTGTGCGGTCTGCTCATTCTTCGCCACCGCATAGGCACAGCCGCGCAGCCGCCCGAAGGCCCGCAGGGTGTCGTAATAGCCCAGCTCGATGTTCCGTCTGGCCGTGTCCGGGTCAAAGTGGAGGATATCGCCCAGCTCCCAATAGCTGCGCACCATGGTGGTGGGCAGGCCGGTGCGGTTGGGCAGGGTGATGCCCACCCCTTCCAGATCGACACAGACCAGCTCCTCGGCCCCCATTTTCTGGGCCAGCCCTGTGGGCATGTTGTCGCGGTAGCCGCCGTCCAGAAACTGCACCCCGTCGATCTGTTTGGCCCGCAGCGCCGGGAAGCAGGCAGCCGAAGCCAGCAGGTAATCTTTCACCTTGCCTTTCGGGATCTCTTCCAGCGGCAGCTCACGGGGCTTCAGGCCCCGCTTTTCCACCGTGACGAGCCCGAACCGGATGGGCGAGGCGCGCAGTGCGTCCTCGTCCAGCACCCGCTCCACGATCTCTTCCAGCGGGGTGACATCCATGCCGCCCGCGCGCACCACGTCCCGCAGGAACTGGTGCAGCTCGGTCAGATTCCGGGTCTCCTCCGGCAGCTCCATCACGTCCTGGCTGCGGATGCTGGTCCACATATCCCGTGCGGTCTCGTACAGGTCCAGCGCGAACATCGCGCCGTTCAGGCTGCCCACACTGGTGCCGGTGATGATCTGCGGGTTCCAGCCGAGTTCGGTCAGGGCACGCCAGACGCCCACCTGATAGCTGCCGCGGGCCCCGCCGCCGGCAAGCACCAGTGCCTTTCTGGGGGTATCGTTCTGCGCCATCCAATACGCCTCCTTGTCGTCCGATTCAAACCTGCAAAAAGTATACCATATTTTCGGGAAAATTTCTCCCTGTTTTTGGAACAAAAAGCGTGGTATAATTTAGTAAATTATGACTGTGAGGAGGACTGCATGAACTGCAACCAATGGATCTTTGATATGGACGGCACCCTAACCGACAGTATGACTGCGGTGTGGGAGAACGCCCCGCTGGCGCTGCTGCGCCGCTACGGCCGCACCCCAAGGGCCGACCTGCGCTCCACGCTCCTGAGCATGGGCATGGCGGACGGGGCGCAGTACCTTATCCGCGAATACGCGCTGCCCCTGCGGCCGGAAGACTATTTCGGCGTGATGCGCTCGGTCATCGCCGAGCTGTACGAGACCGTGGAGCTCAAGCCCGGTGTGCGGGAGCTGCTGGCCCGCCTCAAGGCCGAGGGTGCCCGGATGTGCATCTGCTCCAACACCTGGAGCGACCAGTGCAAAGCAGTGCTCACCCGCCTGGGCGTGGACGACTGCTTCGAGTTCTACATCGAAGCCCAGGGCCCCCTGCACAAGAGCCGCCCGGACGTCTTTTTCGCAGCCTTACAGCGCCTCGGCGGCACCGACCCGCACCGCTGCGCCGTCTGCGAGGATTCCCTCTACGCGGCCCGCACCGCCCACGACGCAGGATTTTACGTCATCGGCATCGCCGACGCCGCCAGCGCCGCCGATGAACCCGCCCTCCGCCGTGTCAGCGACCAGTTCCTGACCCGGTGGGCGGAGTTGAAGTTCTGACAAAAAGAGGCCTTGCCCGTTGGACAAGACCTCTTTTCTATCGTTTATCGTTCCAAAAACTTCCGGAAGGCTGCCCTCACGGCGGCTTCGCGGCCGCGGGGGATGGGGACGCGGGCACCGCTGCGCATCCACAACTCCCCCACGGACAGCTGCGACGCCGCCGCCAGATTGACCACATAGGAGCGGTGAGGCTGCAAAAAGCGCCGGTCGGCCAGCAGCGGCTTTGCCACTTCGGAGAAGGGCACCCGCAGCGAGAGCGAGGCCACATCCTCGCCGCTGGCAAGGTGGAAATGCACCACATGGTGGGTGCATTCCAGATACTCGATGTCCGCAAAGGGGAGGGCCCGCAGGCCGGTCGCCGTCGTCACCGGGATGACGGGGCCGTACTCCGGCTCGGTGGCGCGGTCCAGCAGGGCCGTGAGCTGTTCGGGCCGGAAGGGGATCTGCAAATACTGCATCGCATCCACCCGGAACGCCTCGTAGGCGTAGGCAGGCGTGTGGGCCAGAAAGGCCAGCGGTGCCCGCACCCCGCGCTGCCGCAGCTGTGCCGCTGCCTGCAGACCTGCCGCCGGGTTTGCCGCTGTCAGCTCGATGAGGTACAGTTCGAACCGGCTGCCCGCGTCCTCTTTCCGGAGCAGGGCCCCCGCGTCCTCCAGCTGTTCCACGATGCAGGCATCGGCCCGGCGGGCATAATATTCAAGGCAGTGCCGCTGCACCCGCCCCCGCAGCACCGCATCCGGGCTGCAGACCGCAATGTGAAAGATCATTTTTTCAATTCCTTCCTCCTGCCCGGCCTTCCGGGCGCTTGCATTTTGCGCCGCACGGGAGTATAGTTACTATAAAATCAGAAAAGGAGACGCCGCCATGAATCAGCCCCTTGTCAGCATCATCCTGCCCGTGTACAACGCCCAGAACCATCTGGCCCGCTGCGTGGGCAGCATCTGCGCACAGACCTATTCCAACATCGAGATCATCATCCTGAACGACGGTTCCAAGGACCAGAGCCTGCCCGTCTGCGAAGAGTTCCGCGCCAAAGACCCCCGCATCGTGCTGGTGGACAAGGAAAACTCCGGCGTAGCGGACACCCGCAACCTGGGCCTGAAGCTGGCCGGCGGCAAGTATGTGCAGTTCGTGGACAGCGACGACTATCTCGACCCGGACTTCACAGCCGCTCTCGTGGCCGCGGCCGAGGAGCACACCGCCGACCTCGTCATCGCGCCCTACAAGATGGTCATCCCGGCGGGCGCTTCCAAGCCCGAACAGGTGCTCGATAAGATCCAGGACGAGCTGGGCGTCATGAGCGTCGCCCGGCCCCCGGAAATGCGGGAGTACGGCTTTCTGCCCGCAGGCGTTTATGACAAGGACACCTTCGCCCTCCGCCTGATGGACAAGCCCGCCTCCTATTTTTACAGCGTGCTCTGGAACAAGCTCTACCGCCGCGACCTCCTGACCCGGAACGACATCCAGTTCGTCAGCGAGATGCACTGGGCCGAAGACCTCGTCTTCAACCTGCGGTATATCCAGTACGCCGAGACCTTCGTTTCCATCGGCAAGGCCGGTTATTACTACGTCCAGAACCCGCAGAGCATCTGCCACACCCAGGTCCACGTATCCACCGTGGTGCAGAACAAGCTGCAGGTGTTCCGCTATTACAAAGACCTCTACACCCGCCTGGGCATGTATGAGGAGGTGCGCCCCCAGCTGTACAAGTTTCTGGTGGACATCGCCGAGAGCACCTACCCCTCCGGCCCGTTCAAAAAGGCCATTGATGAGGCAAAAGCCTACTGGAAAGAGCACAAACCGGAACAGGAATAACAAAAATCGAGAGGCCGATGGCCTCTCGATTTTCGTTATGAGAGGTTACGCTCCGATGGCAGCGCACTTCTTGGCCAGCCAGTCGCGCTCCTCCTCGGTCAGGCGGGGAGCGAGCTTGGTGAAGACCTCGCGGTGGTAGGCGTTCAGCCACTCGATCTCGTCCTTGGTCAGGATGCCGGGCACCACGGGCGAGGTGGCGATGGGCACAAAGGTCAGCGGGCGGAAGGCCAGGAAGGTGCCGTACTGGTTGTCGGCCTTGTGGTAGCACTCCAGCTCGTTCTCGATGCGGATGCCGACGACGCCGCTCTCGTAGACGCCCGGCTCGTCGGTGACGATCATGCCCGGCTGGAACACGGTGGTGTTGCGGCCGTTCAGAGCGTGGGGGCCTTCGTGGACATTGCCCACGAAGCTGACGCTGTGGCCGGTGCCGCAGCGGTAATTGATGAGGTGCTGCCACAGCGGCTCACGGGCGATGGTATCCAGCATGTGGCCGTCGCAGTAGTTCAGCCAGACGGCCTTGGCAATGTCGATATGGCACTGCAGCGTCCAGGTGTAGAACCGCTTTTCGTCCTCGGTCAGCTCGCCCAGCGGGTAGGTGCGGGTGATGTCGGTGGTGCCGTCCATGTAGGTCGCGCCGCTGTCCACCAGCAAAAAGCCCTTCTTTTCGAGCTTGGCGTGGTCTTCCTCGGTGGCATGGTAGTGCATCATGGCCGCGTTGCCGCCGTAGGCTGCAATGGTGCCGAAGCTCTCCACGATGAACTTGTCCTGTGCCGAGCGGTACTTGTGGAGGATCTCATCCACGGTCAGCTCCGTCAGCTCCTCGCCTGCGGCCAGACGCTCTTCCAGCTCCTTCTGGAACCGCACCATGGCCACGGCATCGCGCAGATGGGCCTCACGGTCGTGGTTCAGCTCGGTCTCGTTCTTCACGCCCTTCATCGGCAGCAGGGGGTCGGCCTCGTCCTTGACGGTCAGGGCCGGGTTGTTGTTCAGCGTCTCGTAGACCGCATAGTTGACGGAAGCCGGGTCGGCCAGAACGGTCTGGGCCTCGGTCTCCGCGGCCAGGAAGGTGAGGATGTCGTCATATTCGGCGATCTCGACGCCGTTCTCCTTCAGCTCAGCAGCGGCCTCCGCGCCCAGACGACGGGTGTTGATGAAGAGGACGGCACGGTCCCCGGTCACATAGCAGTAGGCCATGGCATAGGGGGTGCACTGGATGTCCATCGCGCGGAGGTTCAGCAGCCAGGCCAGGTTGTCCAGCTTGCCCACCAGCTGGGCCGTGCAGCCCAGCTCCTTGAGCTTGGCCCGCAGCTGCTCCAGCTTCTCGGCGGGGGCAAAGCCCGCATACTCCTTGCTCAGGAGCCAGGCCGGGGTCTCCGGCAGGGCGGGGCGGCCCTCGGTCCACAGCGCATCTTCCAGATTCAGGGTCTTGATGGTGCCGTGCTTGGCGTCCAGCGCTTTCTGTACGCTGCGCACCAGCTGGCAGGAAGCGGTCAGGCCGCACAGGCCCAGCACACCGCCTTCCGGCAGGGCATCGGCGCAGTACTGCTCCACGGTGGGCACACCCGGCTCGCCCATCCGTTCCAGCTCGATCTCGGTACCCGCGATCTCCTTTTCGGCCTGCACAAAATAGCGGCCGTCGGCCCACAGGGCGCTCTTGTCTCTGGTCACGACGAAGTTCGAGTTCTCGCCGTGGAAGCCGGAGAAATAGGTCAGGGAGGTGTAGTGGTCGGGCAGATACTCGCTGGAGTGCGGGTCGCCCACCGGGATGAGGTAGAGGTCCACGCCATTGGCGTCCATGGCGGCGCGCAGCGCAGCCAGACGCTCAGGGACTGTATTCATGCTCATGATAAAAGCCTTCTTTCTTACACTTGCCGGAAAAACGTCCGGCGGCGGTTCTCGCTGGCTCCTATTGTATCATTCCGGCGCACGGATTGCAATTGCCCCGGCCGTTTTACTCCAACGGGGTGAAACGGCGCTTATTCGTCCGCCGTCTTTGATCTCAGATCCAGCTCCGGCATCAGCTCCTCGCTGATGATGGTGAGCATCTGTTCCATTTTGTCCACGTCCTCGGCGGGGAAGCGCTCCCGCACACGCTCGACCACGGTGTGCAGGTAGGAATAGCTGATGTTGTAATACTCGAAATACTTCTGGGTGGGGCGCAGGTGGTACTCGCGCCGGTCCTTGGCGGACTGGATCTTTTCCACGTAGCCCTTGCGCATCAGGCTGCCGATCTTATACGCCGCGTTGGGGGTAGAGATCTTCATCATCCGCGAGAACTCCGCAATGGTGGGCTCGCCCATGGCCATGATGCCCTCCATGCAGAAGGACTCCACCGTGGTCAGGGTCGCCTCGCGGGTGGCAAAGCGCTGAAACACGTTCTGATAGAAGTGCAGCTTGAATTTTGTGTAAACGTCGTTGAATGCTTTTTCCAGCATGGTGCGGCTCCTTCCGATCGCTCAATTTCCTTTAGTATACCATGTTTTTCCCCAGAAGCAACGGAATTTTTCCGTTTTGAAACAAAGGGCCCCCCAGCCCATGCAGGCCGGGAGGTCCTTTGCGTTAAGGGGGACGCTCACTGCGTCGGGGATGTTCCGATCGTGCCGAGGAGCTTTTTGAGCCGGAGCCATGCGCCGAAGACGTCCATCTTGGTGACATAATGGTCCGGGTCAAAGAAGGACGCATCCTTCTTGTCGGCCGCGTCCATCAGGCCGTTCTGGACCGCCCAATGGGTGGCCTTTTGCAGCTCGATCTCTTCGGCGGGGATATCGCCGTAAAGGGTGGGCAGAGCCACCTCCGGTTTGCCTGCGGTCTCCCACAGGAGCAGCGCCAGCGCACGGCGGTCGGTCGGCACCGGCACACCCTGGGGCAGCGCATTGGCGAGGTAGAGGTCTACGCCCAGGTTCACGCCCTGCCACACCACGATGCCTGCGGCTGCGCCGCCCACCGCGATGGTCGCCGCCGTTGCCAGCGGAGAGGGCGCTGCATCCTCGATGATCTCCGCCGAGCGGTACTGCGCCCGGATGGTCACATCCTCGGCGGGCATCTGGAAGGTCATGGCCTCGGCCCGATAATCGACGTTGATATCGCCGCTGAGCTTGCTCGACGAAATGCTCCACATGTCAAACGTCATGCCGTCCGGGATCTCGTTCTGGTCCAGCACCACGGTCAGGGTGTCGTTCTCCTTGGCGGAAACAGACGTCTTGCCGTCGATCGTGCCGCCGATGACGGTCACGGTGTAGGTGGTGGGTTCCGGTTCCGGTTTCGGTTCCGGTTTCGGTTCGGGTTCGGGTTCCGGCTTGGTGATGAGCTCGCCGTTCAGCACCACGTCATCGTCCGGCATGGTAAAGGTCACGGTCTTCTTGTCGACGCCGTAGCTGCTTTCTGCGATGGGCTGGCCGTTCAGGCTGAAAATCTCGGTGTCGGCAGTGATGGTCACTTCCTTCGTCGTGGCATTGCTGGTCACGACGTAGGGGGCCCAAGCCGCAGACACACCGTTGACTTTCTCGATCTTGGCATTGGAGGAGGCCGCATCCCAGGTGATGGAGTGGAGATCTGTTACCCCGTCCAAACCTGTGTTGCCGTTGAATATGCCGCCGTTCACGGTGCCGCCGTTGTTGCTCACACTGTCCGCGAAGGTACCGCCAGAGATCGTTCCGTTGGTGTTGTTTTCCACTGTTCCTTCAAAGGTGCCCTTCTCGATGGTGCCGTTGTTCTTGACTTTGTCGTGGAACGTGCCGTTTTCGATAATGCCGTTGTTCTCGACCGAGTTCTTGAACGTGCCATTCACGATGCGGCCCGGTGCCCTATTGTCGACCTCGCCGTGGAAGGTGCCGCCCAGAATGCCGCTGTTGTTGAACACTTTGCCGTTGAACTCGCCGCCCGTGATGGCCGTCGGCTTGCCCACAAAGACGTTGCACTCCACCGCCGCACCATCTCCGATGGTGCTGAAATCGAACAGCCCGCCGGTCTGGTTGCTGCCCGTCAGAAGCAGCATGTTGCCATAGGTCGGGTCATTGGGGATGTACTGCCAGCCGTCGCCCTTGCAGGGGTTTTTGCCGCCGTTGGAATCCTTCGGCCAGCCGTTCTCCATGACGAGGTCGGTGCTGGTGATCGCTCCGTTCAGCACCACGCTCTCTTTTGGCATGGTGAATTTCACGGTATTCTTGTCGCTGCTGTCTTGGCTGCTGTTGCAGTTGCCCGCGCCGATGGGCTTGTGGTTCAGGCTGTAGATCTCGGTGCTGGCGGTGATGATTACTTTCTGGTTCATGGTCAATTCGGCCACGACGACGTAGGGCTCCCAAACCGCAGACACACCGTTGACTTCCGTGATCCCGGCTTTGGAGGAGGCCGTATCCACGGTGATGGGGTAGACACCAAATCCTGGTACGTTTATGTGGCCGTTGAACACGCCGCCGAATATGTGGCCGCCGTAGCTGTTGTTCACCCTGCCCGCGAAGGTGCCGCCAAAGATCGTTCCTCTGCCGCCGTTTTCCACAACACCCTTGAAGACGCCGTCCATGATGGTGTTGCTGTTTGTCACTTTTTTCTCAAAGCTGCCGTTCTTTATGGTGCCTTCGTTTGTCACGCTGCCCGCAAAGGTGCCGTTCTCGATGGTGTTTCTGTTTGTCACTTTTCCATTGAAGGTGCCGTCCTTGATGTAGCCGCTGTTTGTCACTTCTTCATTGAAGGTGCCGTTGTCCATGATGGTGCCGTTGCTTGTCACTCTGCCCGCGAAGATGCCGTTCTTTATGGTGCCTTCGTTTGTCACTTCTCCCTCAAAGGTGCCGCCGGTAATTTCCACACGCAATTGAGTCTCAACCGCACACGCCACAGGCTCTGCCCCCGCTCCCTTACTGGTGTTTTGGGGATAGGTGGAACTGAAATCAAACGTTCCACTCGTCAGAGTCAGTTTGCCTTTCGGGTTCGACGCGTCTTTTTCACTGTACGTCCATCCTTTGCCCTCGCAGTCGGCAGTGCCGTTGTTGGAGCCGACCGGGTAGCCGCCCTCCATGACGAGTTCGCCGGTGCTGAGCACCACGTCCTCGTTCGGCATGGTGAATTTCACGGTCTTCTTGTTGTTTGTATCGGGGTATTCGCTGTCGTAGTCGCCCCCGCCGATGGGCTTGCCGTTCAGGCTGAATATCTCGGTATCGGCAGTGATGGTCACGATAGTGCCTGCGTAGGCGTAGGGGGCCCAATGCGCAGACACATCGTTGACTTTCTTGATCTTGGCATCGGGGGAGGGCGCATCCACGGTGATGGGGTAGCCACCTGTTACCCCGGTTGGTTTTGCATTGCCGTTGAACACGCCGCCAGTCACGCTGCCTTGGTTTTCCACACTGCCCGCGAAGGTGCCGCCAAAGATCGTTCCGTTGCCGTTTAACACCGTTCCCTTAAAGGTTCCACCAGAGATTTCTCCTCCGGCGTTGTTTATCACTTCTCCCTCAAAGGTGCCGTTAGTGATGTTTCCTCCTTGGTTGTTTGACACTTCTCCATTGAAGGTGCCGCCGGTAATTGTCGCACCCTGTTGAATCTCAATCTCACATCGCACAGGCGTTGTGGTCGTTTCTCCACCGCCTTGGGGATGGGTGGAACTGAAATCAAACGGTCCACTCGTCAGAGTCAGTTTCTTCATGTGGGCATCGTAACTCCAGCCGTTGCCACTGGTGCCGTTCGAACAGTCCGGCAGACCGTTCGCGCCCATGACGAGGTCTTGGGTGGAGCCTTCTGCAAAGGCCCCCAGGGGGAGCACGGAGAGCACCATGCTCAGTGCCAGGATCAGGCTGAGAATGCGTTTTTTCATCGGGGTCGTCCTCCTTTTCTGCCAAAGACTGCGTCAAAAAGCCGCACGGTCGTTCGTTTCTGGGTCCATCATACCACAGAAACAACCGGAAGGAAAGCAAAACCGCGTGAAGCACCCTGAAAACTGCGCGAATGATGATTTTTGCCCCCTTGACAGGGTCAAAAACGCCGGTTGGGTCAGTCTGCTTTGGCCGTTCGCAGCCGGATGACGTTCAGCACCACCAGCTCCAGCACGATGGCCACGGCCAGCAGCACCAGCGAGGTGAGCAGGCTGGCGCTGGCGCCCAGGAACATCTGGCTCAGGCCGGTGACGACATAGCACACCGCCGAGATGGCCGCCGCCGTGATGGCATAGGGCAGCTGGGTGGACACATGGTTCACATGGCTGCAATGAGCACCGGCGGACGCCATGATGGAGGTGTCCGAGATGGGGGAGCAGTGGTCGCCGCACACTGCGCCGGACAGGCAGGCCGCAATGGAGATGACCAGCATCTCCCCCTGCGGGAACGCATGGCAGACGATGGGGATGAGGATGGAGAAGGTGCCCCAGGACGTGCCGGTGGCAAAGGCCAGGAACACCGCCACCAGAAAGATGATGGTCGGCAGCAGATATTGCAGCGCAGCCGCCGAGCCGTTGAGCAGGTTGGCCACGTAATACTTGGCACCCAGCAGGTTGGTCATGCCGGAAAGAGTCCACGCCAGCGTCAGGATGAGCATGGGGCTGACCATGGCCTTGAAGCCCTCCGGGATGCAGGCCGCGAAGTCCTGAAAGGTCATCACGCCGCGCACCCGGTAGAACACGAAGGTGAACAGCAGCGCGATGCTGCTGCCCATCACCAGGCCCGCCGAGGCATTGCAGTCGGAGAAGGCGGTGATGAAGTCCACGCCTTCAAAGAAGCCGCCGGTGTAGATGAGGCCGAAGATGCAGGCCGCAATGAGCACCAGCACCGGCAAAATCAGGTCGATGACATGGCCGCAGGCTGCGGTGCCGTCGTCCACATCGTCGCCGTAGGGGCGGTCTTCGGTGGTGAAGAGGTCGCCCTTCAGCGCGTTGTCCTCGTTGAGCTTCATGGGGCCGTAGTCGGTGCCCGTGAAGATGAGGAAGAGGATCATGATGAGGGTCAGCAGGGCGTAGTAATTATACGGAATGGTGCGCAGGAACATGGTAAAGCCGTTGATGCCCGAACCTTCCGGCACCGAGGAGGTGACGGCCGCCGCCCAGCTGGACACCGGCGCGATGATGCAGACCGGGGCCGCCGTGGCGTCGATGAGGTAGGCCAGCTTTGCGCGGGAGACCTTCTGCCGGTCGGTCACAGGCCGCATGACGGAGCCTACGGTCAGGCAGTTGAAGTAGTCGTCCACAAAGATGAGCACACCCAGAACAAGGGTCATGAACTGCGCCCCCGCGCGGGTGTGGATGTGGGTGGACGCCCAGCGGCCAAAGGCCGCGCTGCCGCCCGCCTTGTTCATCAGGGCCACCAGGATGCCCAGCATGACCAGAAAGACCAGAATGCCCACATTGCTGGAGTCGGACAGCTTGGCGACCATGCCGCCGTCTTCGTTGAAGAACAGGGTGTTCAGGGCCAGTTCCAGGTTGCCGTTGGCAAAGAGCAGCGCACCCGTCGCGATGCCCACCAGCAGCGAGGTGTAGACCTCCTTGGTGTTCAGTGCCAGCACGATGGCCACCACCGGCGGCAGCAGAGAGAGCGCCGTGCTGTACACGGCGCAGGTGTAGGTAGACGGGTCGGCAATGGTGCCGGGGGTTGCCGCCGTGCACCACAGCAGCAGAGCGAACACCAGCACGGCGCCCGCCCACGAAAGATTGACTTTTTTCATACGATCTGATTCCTCTTTTGATTTTTTGCCTCAGCGCGGGGCAGACTATCCCCAACCAGACAGGGAAGGGGGTGTTTGCCGCGCCGGATTATAAAGCGCTGTACTTTGAACTGTTCCGCGCCAGCGAACAGGCCGCCCGCCTCCTCCACGAGGCCCAGCAGCGGGCCGAAGAACAGGTGATGGCGGAGGATGAACCACCGCTGCGGTTGGAAGAACCGCTCCATCCCCACTCACGGGATGCCGCCCCCCGGAAACCGTGAAGCGAAACGGAAACGCGGCATGGAGTACAACCTCTCAGTCATCGCTTCGCGATGCCAGCTCCCCTGGTAGGAAAGACTCCCTCCGGCCGGAGGGAGATGTCGCGAATAGCGACAGAGGGAGGACGACCACTGGCGAGAAGGCGAAGTTTGCGGAATGCCAAGGGCTCCCCTACCAGGGGAGCTGTCGAGCCGTAGGCGAGACTGAGAGGTTGTACGAAGGATTGCCTTAGCCCTTCTTGCTCTCCGCCTTCGCCGCGAACTTCGCGTCATTGACGACGAAGCGCTCATGCACGCCGCCGCCCACGGGGCCTTTTTCGTCGTGCAGCGAGACCTTGAACACCAGCTTCCGGCCTTCTACGGCGGTCAGCTCGCTCTCACAGGTCACGGTCATGCCCACGGGGGTGGGGGCGGTGTGCTCCAGTTCCAGCTTCGTGCCCACCGAGCCGCAGCCCTCGTCCAGCTCGGACGCGACGCTCATCCAGCAGGTCTTTTCGGCCAGTGCCACCAGTGCGGGCGTTGCGAACACGTTCAGTGTGCCGCTGCCCATGGTCTTTGCGGTGTTTTCGTTCGTCACGAGCTGGCTCTGCTCGCCGTGGATGCCAACATTCAACATAAAAAAACTTCCTTTCCAAAATCGCCTTGCGGCAGTAAATTTCCGACCTCCTGATAGGATACCACATTTTCCGCGTCGATGCACCTGTTTTTGGTGGATTTCTGCATTTTCCTCTTTCCGGTCGGACGGCACCCCTGCTTCCCCCTCACCGGACCTCTCCATTTTTCAACGCTCAAAACGCACCCTTTTTGCAGATTGAAATCGCAGTTTTCTTGCGTATTGGGGTATTTTTTTACAATTTCGAAGTTCTGCTCAAAATCTTTGCAAAAAGCCTTGACAGAGCCTCTTCTGCGTGATACTATGAACACATGAACAAACGTTCACATGAATGTGCCGCGAAAGGAGAGACTGCCATGAACGACCCCAAAGACGCTCTGCCCGCCGCGCAGCCGGGACCTCTCGTGATGCCGGATGACGAAGTGCTGTATGAGCTGGCCGACCTGTTCCGGGTGTTCGGCGACTCCTCCCGCATCAAGATCCTGTATGCACTCCACGACAGCGAGCTGTGTGTGCAGGACCTCGCGAATGCGGTGCAGCTGAGCCAGTCTGCGGTGAGCCACCAGCTCCGGGTGCTGAAGGACTCGAAGCTCGTGCGGTTCCACCGGGACGGAAAGACCGTTTACTACGCACTGGACGATGACCATGTGCGCAGCATCCTCTCCATGGGGATGGACCATATCGAAGAATAACCGAAAGGCAGGTACTTATTATGAAAAAGAGCTACAAGATCGAAGTCGATTGCGCAAACTGCGCCCAGAAGATGGAAGACGCCGCCAACACCGTGGCCGGTGTGGCAAATGCGACCGTCAGCTTCATGACCCAGAAGATGAAGGTGGAGTTCGCAGAGGGCGCAGACCCCCACGACACCATGGTGAACGTTCTGGCCGCCTGCAAAAAAGTCGAGGACGACTGCGAGATCTTTGATATCTGAGCAGCGCATCCGATGAGAACGGCTCCTCCTTCGGGGGAGCCGTTTCCTTCCCCGGCGATTTCCTGTTGAAAGAAAAGCCAGTTTTCAACACTTTCCACCGGGTTTTCAACAGCTTTTGCGGAAAAGTTTGAAAACAAACGCGAAAAAGTCAGATTTCTTCGGGAAAACCTCGTGGAAAACATGGGGGAAAACGTGGAAAAGCTCCCTTTCCGGGGAAAACCTGTTGAAAACGCCCCCAGCCATCCGTCAAAAGGAGAGTTTCGTATGACCAAAAAGCAGAAAAAGGTGCTGTATCAGATCATCGCAGCGGTCATCCTGATCGTGATCCTGAAGCTCCTGCCCGCATTCCCCACCCCGGTGGAGCTGGTGCTCTACCTCATCCCGTACCTCGTGGTGGGCTGGGATGTCCTGCGCAAGGCGCTCAAGGGCATCAAGAACCGCCAGCCGTTCGACGAGTGCTTCCTGATGGCCGTTGCCACCGTGGGCGCGTTCGCGCTGGGCGACTATGTCGAGGGCTGCGCCGTCATCCTCTTTTACCAGATCGGCGAGCTGTTCCAGAGCGTGGCCGTCGGCAAGAGCCGCCAGAGCATCTCCAGCCTGATGGACATCCGCCCCGACTACGCCAACATCGAGGACGCAGACGGCAAGCTGGAACAGGTAGACCCCGATGATGTCGAGGTCGGCACCGTGATCGCGGTCCAGCCCGGCGAGCGTGTGCCCATCGACGGCGTGATCGTGGAGGGCATTTCGGCCCTGAACACCGCAGCCCTGACCGGCGAGAGCCTGCCTCGCGATGTGCAGACCGGCGACGAGGTCATCAGCGGCTGTGTGAACATGACCGGCCTGCTCAAGGTGCGCACCACCAAGGAATTTGGCGAGTCCACGGTCTCCAAGATCCTCGACCTCGTGGAAAATTCCAGCATGAAGAAGGCCCGCACCGAGAACTTCATCACCCGTTTTGCCCGCGTGTACACCCCTGCCGTCTGCTACAGCGCACTGGCTCTGGCGTTCATCCCGCCGGTGGTCCTGCTGCTGATGGGCCAGCCCGCCCGCTTCGGCGACTGGGTCTACCGCGCCCTGACCTTCCTCGTCATCTCCTGCCCCTGCGCTCTGGTCATCTCCATCCCGCTGAGCTTCTTCGGCGGCATCGGCGGTGCGTCTGCCTGCGGCATCCTGGTCAAGGGCTCCACCTATCTGGAGGAACTGGCCCGCACCGGCATCGTGGTGTTTGATAAGACCGGCACCCTGACCCAGGGTACCTTCAAGGTGGTGGGCATCCACCCCGAAAACGGCGTGACCGGGGATGCCCTTGTGGAAGCCGCCGCTCTGGCCGAGAGTTGGTCCAAGCACCCCATCTCCCTGAGCATCAAGAACGCTTACGGCAAGGACATTGACCCCAGCCGTGTGACCGATGTGCAGGAGCTGGGCGGCCACGGCGTGACCGCAAAGGTGGACGGCAAAACCGTCGCTGCCGGCAACGCCCGCCTGATGGCAAAGCTGGGCCTGACAGCTCCCGAGATCACCGAGCCGGGCACCATCGTCCATGTTGCCGTGGAGGGCAGATATGCAGGCTATCTGCTCATCGCTGATGTGGTCAAACCCCACAGTGCTGCTGCCATCAGGGGCCTGAAACAGGCCGGTGTCCGCAAGACGGTCATGCTGACCGGCGACGCGGAGCCTGTGGCAAAGGCCGTTTCCGCCGAGCTGGGGCTGGATGAATACCATGCAGGTCTGCTGCCCGGCGATAAGGTGGACCGGATCGAAACGCTCCTCGCTGCAAAGCAGCCCAAAGAAAACCTCGCTTTTGTGGGCGACGGCATCAACGATGCCCCGGTTTTGTCCCGTGCCGATGTGGGCATCGCCATGGGTGCTCTGGGCTCCGATGCTGCCATCGAGGCCGCTGACGTTGTCCTGATGGACGATGACCCGGCCAAGATCGCGCTGGCCATGCGCATTGCCCGCCGCACTCTGCGCATCGTGTATCAGAACATCGTGTTTGCTCTGGCGATCAAGTTCGCCTGCCTGGTGCTGGGTGCGCTGGGTCTGGCCAGCATGTGGACCGCCATCTTCGCCGATGTGGGCGTGATGGTGCTGGCTGTGCTGAACGCCACCCGTGCCCTGTACACCAAAGATCTTGCAAAAAAGAATGTGCAGTGACCGTGCTTTCTGCCCCCGCCTGAGTGCTGATGCCCCGGCGGGGGCTTTTCGCTGCCGGTGAATTGCATTCTGCCCGGAGTGATGGTACAATAGGACACAGTGACCCCCGCCGCCGGACGTTTTTCCGGCAGATAGATGGAAGAAAGAAGGCTTTTTATATTATGAGCATGAACACGGTTCCTGAGCGTCTGGCTGCCCTGCGGGCTGCCATGAAGGCCAACGGCGTGGACGTTTATCTGATCCCGGTGGGTGACCCGCATTCCAGCGAGTACCTGCCCGACCATTACACCTCCCTGACCTATTTCTCCGGCTTCCACGGCGAAAACTCCAACTTCGTCGTCACCCCCACCGAGAGCGCTGTCTGGGCAGACGGCCGCTACTTTGTGCAGGCCGAAAAGGAGATCGCCGGTACCGAGATCCAGCTGATGCGGATGGGTGAGCCGGGCGTGCCCACCGTGGAGGAATACTGCGGCAAGGTGCTGCCTGAGAACGGCGTGCTGGGCCTGTGCGGCCTGACCGCTTCCTGCGGGCTGGTGCGCGGCGTGCAGAAGGAGCTGGATGCCAAGAAGGGCACCATCAAGACCCTGAACCTTGAGGATGAGCTGTGGACCGAGGGCCGCCCCGCCCTGCCTGCCACCCCGGCATGGATCCTGCCCAAGGAGTATGCAGGCTTCTCCCCTGCCGAAAAGCTGGAGCGCCTGCGCGGCAGGCTCAAGGAGCTGGGCTGCACCGCACAGCTGGTGGGCAAGCTGGATAATCTGGCCTGGCTGCTGAACCTGCGCGCCATGGATATCCAGTGCACCCCCTATGCCATGTCCTACTGCTATGTGACCCCGGAGCGCGCGGTGCTCTTCATCAACACCGCGCGTCTGGGCGCGGAAGCTGCCGCAGAGCTCAAGGCCAACGGCGTGGAGATCCGGGAGTACGATGACGTGCTCAAGTTCCTGGCCGCTGAGACCGAGCCCCAGACCGTGCTGGCCGACCCTGCATCCGTGAACTTTGCCGTTTACGAGACCCTGCAGAACAACGCCGCCCTGACCGTGAAGGATGAGGCCGACCCCCTGCTGCCCATGAAGGGCGTGAAGAACGAGGTCGAGCTGGCTCACGACCGCGAAGCCCATCTGCGGGATGCGGTTGCCATGGTGCGGTTCCAGAAGGAGCTGGAAGAGCGTCTGGCTGCCGGGGAAGAGCTGACCGAGCTGACTGTGGACGAGATCCTCCACAAGTACCGCTCTGCACAGGACAAATTCATCGTGGAGAGCTTTGGCACCATTGCCGCCTACGGTGGAAACGCTGCCATGATGCACTACCACGCCACCGAGGAGGACCATGCCAAGCTGGAGCGCAAGGGCTTCCTGCTGGTGGACAGCGGTGCCACCTATCTGGACGGCACCACCGATATCACCCGCACCTACCCGCTGGGTGAGCTGACCGAGGACGAAAAGCTGTTCTACACCTGGACCCTGCAGTGCCACATCGACATTGCAAAGGCTGTCTGGCTGAACTACTGCGACGGCCATATGCTGGATACCATCGCCCGTGAGCCGCTGTGGCAGCACCTCATCAACTACCGCTGCGGCACCGGCCACAGCGTCAGCTTTGTGGGCAACG
>ERZ839741.2144-NODE-2144-length-19018-cov-3.833887_pt1 | contig 19018 bp, 17 predicted proteins | sample MGYA00519880_ERZ839741 | MGnify/ENA primary metagenome ERZ839741 (study PRJEB31850, sample SAMEA3708851) | human gut metagenome | biome: human gut; feature: human-associated habitat; material: faeces | place: China | collected 2014 ...
ATCTCCACCGGCGTGACCACCATCTTCGGCTTCGTGGCCCGGTTTGAAAAGCTCCGCATCTTCCGGGGCATCAAGTCCGCCCCCGTCCGCAGCGCCATCGTCTCCGCCTTCATCATCGTCCTCTCCATGACCATCTCCATGGCCGGCCTCACCAATATTATCAAGTACGGCTACGGCTACTGCGGCTACCTGGGCATCGCCGTGGTGGTGATTCCCTTCCTCACTGTGGGCGTTTACAAAAACCGAAAATACTGCCGCGAACACGCCTTTGCCGCCGCAACGGAGGAGACTGCGCAGGCGTCTCGGGCGGAGATCCGCCCCGATACCGTGGCCGCAAATTAAAACCGGTATTTCCAAATCATACTACATAATAATGAGGTGTGTCTTATGCAAAAAGCTCTTTTTCCCGGTTATACCGTAGGCCCTGACGCCTACGAGGACATTGTGAACATCTGCCCTGCCTACGGCAAAAGGGCCGCCATCATCGGCGGCAAGCACGCCCTGGCCGCCGCCGAGGATAAGATCCGCCAGGCGGTGGAGGGCTCCGGCATCGAGATCATCGGCACCTTCTGGTATGGCGGCGAAGCCTCCCGGGAGAACATGGACATGCTCCGGCCCCAGGTGGCGGAGGCAGACATGATCTTCGCCGTCGGCGGCGGAAAAGCCATCGATACCTGCAAGGTCCTCTCCCACGAAACGAACCGTCCCTTCTTCACCTTCCCCACCATCGCCTCCACCTGCGCCGCCTGCACCAGCCTTGGCATTGTCTATCATCCGGACGGCAGCCTGCGGGAGTACTCCTTCTCCAAGATCCCGCCCAACCACATTTTCATCAACACGGAGATCATTGCCAATGCCCCGGTGCGCTACCTGTGGGCCGGCATGGGCGACACCATGGCCAAGCACTACGAGTGTACCATCTCCTCCCGCAATGACATCCCCGCTCACTCCGATGCCATGGGCATCGCCCTGAGCAGCATGTGCGCCGAGCCCATCGTTCGCTGGGGCCGGCAGGCCATGGAGGATTGCCGCCGGCACCGCATCACCCCGGAGCTGACGGAGATCATCGAGGCCATCATCATCTCCACCGGCTTTGTCTCCAACTTCGTTCAGGTGGACTACACCACCGGCATGGCTCACGCTATGTATAACGGCTTCACCATCCTGCCCTCCACGGAGGAGAACCATCACCTCCACGGCGAGGTGGTGTCCTACGGCATCCTGGTGATGCTGACGGCGGACAAGCAGTACGAGGAGCGGGATCGGCTTCTGCGCTTTAATAAATCCATCGGCCTGCCCACCTGTCTGGCGGATATCCACGCAAGGCCCGAGGATCTGCCTGCCGTCACGGAGAAGGCTCTGGCCGGCATCGATGTACGGGTGTGGCCCTATCCCGTCACCCAGCAGATGCTCATTGACGCGGTGATGGACCTGGAGCAGGCCCAGCCGTAAAGCGAGCAAAATTCCTCAGCACACCAACTGAATGACGCCCCATTTATCGGCCCACGCGGCATGCGGCCTGATAAATGGGGCGTTTTTCTGCGTCAAAAGCACCGCTCCGGACTATTGCGCGAAAGGGCTTTGCCCTGTATAATGAGGGGGATCATTTTTGTAAGACGAGAGGAAAGAAACGGTAATGGATATCATTTATGCCCTTGCGCAAGAACTGAACGTAAATGAAAAATATGTGGAAAATGTGGTGCAGCTGTTGGATGAGGGGAATACCATTCCCTTCATTGCCCGCTACCGCAAGGAGCTCCACGGCGCCATGGACGACACCATCCTGCGCACCCTGGAGGAGCGGCTGCAGTATCTGCGCAATTTGGAGGAGCGCCGCGCGGCGGTAAAAAAGTCCATCGTCGACCAGGGCAAGCTGACGGAGGAGCTGGCTGCCGCCATCGACAGCGCCAAGACTCTGGCGGAGGTGGAGGATCTCTACCGCCCCTATAAGCAAAAGCGCCGCACCCGGGCCACCGTGGCACGGGAAAAAGGGCTGGAGCCCTTGGCAGCCCTGCTGTTTACCCAGGAGCGGGATTGCCCCCGGCCGGAGGATGCCGCCCGGGAATTTCTCGCCCCGGAAAAGAGTGTGGACACCGTGACCGATGCTCTTCAGGGCGCGTCGGACATCATTGCCGAGCAAATCTCCGATGATGCTGACATCCGCAAGGCGCTGCGCGGCCTGCTGAGCCGGCAGGGCCGGCTTGCCTGCTGTGCGGCCACGGAGGAGGACAGCGTGTATCGCCTGTATTATGATTTTGAGCAGGCTCTTTCCAGACTCCAGGGACACCAGATTTTGGCCATCAACCGGGGCGAGAAGGAGGGTGTGCTGAAGGTTTCCGTCACCCTGGATCGAGATCAGGCGCTGCCCCTGCTGCGCCGGGCGGTGGTGAAGCCCGGCTCTCCGGCGATGGAATTTATCAAGTCCGCCGCCGAGGACGCCTACGACCGACTGATCTTCCCCTCCCTGGAGCGGGAAGCCCGCAGCCTGCTGACTGAACAGGCGAACGAGGGGGCCATCGGGCAGTTTGCATTGAACCTGAAGCCGCTGCTTATGCAGCCGCCTGTCAAGGGCAAGGTCACCATGGGCTTGGATCCGGGCTACCGCATGGGCTGCAAGGTGGCCGTGGTGGACGGGACGGGCAAGGTGTTGGACACTGCGGTGGTATATCCCACCTATGGAGAGCGGCAGGAACGGGAGGCCATCGCCGTCCTGGCAGGGCTCATCACTAAGCACGGCGTGGAAAATATTGCCATCGGCAACGGTACAGCCAGCCGGGAGACGGAGCAAATGGCTGTAAAGCTCATCCGTCAGGTAAACGAAGCCGGCGCCCATGTCAGCTATATGATCGTTTCTGAGGCCGGAGCCTCTGTGTATTCCGCCAGCAAGCTGGCCGCCGAGGAGTTCCCCCAGTTTGATGTGAATCTGCGCTCGGCGGTGTCCATTGCCCGCCGGCTGCAGGATCCTCTGGCCGAGCTGGTAAAGATCGACCCCAAGGCCATCGGCGTGGGCCAGTACCAGCACGATATGCCTCCCAAGCAGTTGGACGAGGCTCTGGGCGGCGTGGTGGAGGATTGCGTCAATGCCGTAGGTGTGGACATCAACACCGCCTCCCCGTCCCTGCTGCAGCGAGTGGCCGGGCTCAACGGCACTACCGCGAAAAATGTGGTGGCCTACCGGGAGGAAAACGGCCCCTTTACCTCCCGCGCCCAAATCAAGAAGGTGCCCAAGCTGGGCCCCAAGGCCTTCCAGCAGTGTGCGGGCTTTTTGCGTGTGCCGGAGAGCAAGAGCGTCCTGGATAACACCGCCGTCCACCCGGAGAGCTACGACGCTGCCAAGGCGCTGCTGGAGCTGATGGGCTACACCTTGGCCGATGTGAAGGCTGAGAAGCTGTCGGATCTTCCTGCCCGGCTCAAGGCCTATGGCGAGACGAAGGCCGCCGCTGCCGTGGGTACAGGCGTCCCCACTCTGCGGGACATCACCGCCGAGCTGCTGAAGCCCGGCCGGGATGTCCGGGATGAGCTGCCCCAGCCCATCCTGCGCACCGACGTCATGGAGATGAAGGACCTCAAGCCCGGCATGGTCCTCACCGGCACCGTCCGCAATGTCATTGATTTCGGTGCTTTTGTGGACATCGGTGTCCACCAGGACGGCCTGGTGCATATCTCGCAGATCTCAAGTAAATTCATCAAGCACCCCTCGGAGGTGCTGACCGTGGGCGATGTAGTAAAGGTTGTTGTATTGGATGTGGATGAAAAGAAAAATCGCATCAGCCTGAGCATTAAGCAGGCAAAGGACAGGGAATGATCCTTAGCGTCCCGACAGAAAAGGGGGCGAGTATCCAATCTTTCAATATGTGACCGCTGATCGTAAAAAACGCAGGGTGGGGAGTGAAGCGCTCTCCATCCTGCGTTTTTAAGTGACACCTGGATCGGAAGGGGCGCTCCCCATAACGCATCCCTTCCGGAGGTTGTGCGCAGGCAATTTATCCCTCCTTTATAAACGCCATAGTACGCAGATGCTTTTCTGCACGTCGTTGCGGGTTACGAAGATGGGACACTATAACGCTCCCGTTCGGCAGAGAGACTGCCATCACGCAGATCGCGGAGGAGGCAAGGGCCGCCGGAGCAGCTTTCAGAACCTGTTTTCCACCAAGGATGCGGTGACGCCGGATCTGAACCACCGCGTGCCGGAGATTGTCGGCCGCATGACCCTGAAGCAGGGCAAGATGAGAAGGCAATGCTGACAAATCGGCCGGGTAAAACCGGCTCAGTATCGGCCTTCGTGTGTTTGTTGCCCATGGCTTGGCATATTTTTTGCTATGTGATTGTGCATTTCGACAGAAAAATGTGAAATATTTTGGTAACTTATCCCTGAGGAATGGCTTTGACATTTATCACGAAAGCTGGTAGAATAAAGAAAAAGTGGAAACGATACCGGTAATGTTACCGGAATCGACTTTTTATATTCTGCACCGGGAGGCTGCCCCATGACCATTAAAGATATTGCCAGACTCAGCGGCGTTGGCGTGAGCACGGTGTCCCGCGTTCTCAACGACCGCCCCGATGTGAGCGAGGAGAGCCGCCGCCGCGTGCTGCAGGTCATTGCCGAATACAACTACCTGCCCAACAATTCCGCTCGAAGCCTTGTGCGCACGAAGTCAGATGCCGTCGGCCTGGTGGTACGCGGCGTGCAGAACCCCTTTTATACCGGCATTATCCGTGCCATTGAGCGGGATTTGGATGCGGCGGATTGTACCATGGTCATGCGGCAGATTGGCTCCTGCGAGGACGAGATCAAGTGCGGCGCCATGATGGAGCGGGAAAAGCGCCTGCAGGGCATCATTTTCCTCGGCGGCCGGTCGGATTACAGCCCGGCGGATACGGCCCTGCTCAATGTTCCCTTTGTCTGCTGCTCCTATACCAATACCTATGGGACCCTGGATCCCACAAAATACTCCTCCGTCTCCATTGCTGATGAGCAGGAGGCCTACCGCGCCGTGATGGATCTGGCACAAAAGGGCCATCGCCGCATTGCGGCTCTGTCCACGGATCCCCGGGATTGGTCCATTGCCCAGCTGCGCTGCTCCGGCTATGCCCGCGCCCTGCACGATTTGGGTCTGAGCCTCGAGGACGGGGAGATTATCCGCGCGGACGATTTCACCATTGAATCCGCTTACCGCGCAGTGACCGAGCGGCTCAAACGCCCGGCAGACTTTACAGCCATCTTTGCCATCTCGGATGATATGGCCATCGGCGCCATGCGGGCCTTGCGGGAGAGCGGACGCTCCATTCCTGAGGATTGCTCCATCATTGCCATTGATGGCCTGACGGTTTCTGAGTATATCTATCCTATGCTGACCACGCTTTGCCAGCCCACCGATGAAATGGGTGCCAAAAGCGTGGAGATCCTGATGAGTGTCATTCGCGGCGGTGCCCATCGGCACCTAATCCTGCCCACCACGCTGCGCACCGGCCAATCTGTGCGTGACCTGACCCGGCGATTTTCCCGCGTAAACGCGTGAAAATAAATAAGAAACAAGGAGAATGATGAAGATGAAAATGAAGAAGTTCCTATCGCTTATTCTCGCGCTCGTCATGGCTTTTGCTCTGGTCGCCTGTGGCCAGAAGCAGGGCGGATCCGGCCGTGTGTTCTGGCTGAATTTCAAGCCCGAAGCTGACACCACCCTCCAGAAGGTCGCCGCCATGTACACCGAGAAGACCGGCGTTCCTGTCACCGTCCAGACAGCTGCCTCCGGCACGTACAATGAGACCCTGACCTCCGCCATGGATAAGGAGGCTCCTCCCACGCTGTTCGTTGTGGGCAACCAGGCCGCTGTGGGCACCTGGGGCGACTACTGCTATGATCTGAAGGATACCAAGGTCGCCGGTGAGCTGAGCACCGATGCCTATAACCTGTATGACGACAGCGGCAAGCTCTGCTCCATCGGCTATTGCTATGAGTGCTATGGCATCATTGTCAATAAGGATCTGCTGCAGAAGGCCGGCTATGAGCTATCCGACATCAAGAATTTTGAGACTCTCAAGGCTATTGCCGAGGATATCCACAGCCGCGCTGCGGAGCTGGGCTTTGATGCCTTCACCTCCTCCTCTATGAGCAGTGATTCCAGCTGGCGCTTCACCGGCCACCTGGCCAATCTCGAGTATTACTATGAGTCTGTGGATGATCCCGCTGCTTGGAAGACCTGCCCCGCCAGCATTAAGGGCACCTATATGCAGAACTACAAGAACCTGTGGGATCTGTACATCAGCAACAGCGCTGTGGATCCCTCCACCCTGGCTGCCGGCGGCTATGACGCTGAGGCCGAGTTTGGCAAGGAGCAGGCTGTGTTCTATCAGAACGGTTCCTGGGAGTGGGCTGCTCTGACCGGCACTGAGGCTAATCAGTACGGCCTGGACAACCTCTCCATGATCCCCTTCTACTGCGGTGTTGCCGGCGAGGAGAAGGCCGGCCTGAATTGCGGTACCGAGAACTGCTGGGCCGTGAACGCCAAGGCTTCCGAGGCGGACATCCAGGCCACGCTGGACTTCATGTACTGGCTGGTCACCGATGCCGAGGCCTCTCAGATGCTGGTGAGCGAGCTGGGTATCCTGCCCTATAAGCAGGCTGCCAAGACCGCTAACGGCTTCCTGGGCGATGCTGACGCCTACACCGCTGCCGGCAACTACGTCATGCCTTGGGTCACCAACTTCCAGCCCAATGTGGACGCTTATCGTGACGGTATTGTCTCCGCTATGAACAAGTATGACGCTGATCGTACCGACGCCAACTGGGAGCTGGTCAAGACGGCCTTCGTGGATGGCTGGGCTACCCAATATGCCGCTGCCAACGGCTAATTTGGATCAAAACCGGATACCCTAAAGTAAGCAAGGAGGGGCGGGCCTTCGCCCGCCTCTCCCGTTCTATCACGGCAGAGACCGCAGGAGGTCTGCGCTGTGCAACAATCTATTTTTTGATGGGAGTGATCGATTTGAAGCGCAAGAAAGGCTCTGCACCGGTCAGCCGGGCGCTGATCCGCCGCCCGCTTCGGCGCTGGTTCCCACTTTTTATGGGGCCCGTGGTCTGCGCTTTTATTATCGGATTTGTCTATCCGTTCTGTAAAGGCGTATATCTGTCCTTCTGTAAGTTTAAAACGACTTCGGACGCGGAGTTCATCGGCCTGGGGAACTATGTCAAGGCACTGCAGGATGCCAGCTTTATGCATTCCTTCTGGTATACGGGCCTGTTCGCGCTGGTGTCGCTGGTTTTCATCAATGTACTGGCCTTCGCCGTAGCCTATGCCCTCACCCAGGGCATTAAGGGCAGCAGCCTGTTCCGCACGGTGTTCTTCATGCCCAACCTCATCGGCGGCATCGTGCTGGGCTATGTGTGGTCCATGATCTTTGACGGTATCCTCACCCGTTATAATACCTCCATTCTTCTGGAGACGAAGTACGGCTTCTGGGGCCTTGTGATCCTCATGTGCTGGCAGCAGATCGGCTATATGATGATTATTTATATCGCCGGCCTGCAGGCTGTCCCGGATGATATGCTGGAGGCGGCCAAGATCGATGGCGCCAGCCGCTGGCAGACCCTTTGGCGGGTCACCATCCCTAACGTGATGCCCTCCATCACCATCTGCACCTTCCTCACCCTTACCAATAGCTTCAAGCTCTTCGATCAGAACCTGGCCCTTACCGGCGGCCAGCCCTTCCTGATTCAATCCGACGGCTCCGCCATCAAGACTACAGAGATGCTGGCGCTAAATATCTATAACACATTCTACGGGCAGAATGTCAATGCCCGCGGCACCGCCCAGGCCAAGGCTGTGATCTTCTTCCTGCTGGTTGCCGCCATCGGCCTCATTCAGCTCCGTGCCACCCGCAAAAAGGAGGTGCAGCAGTAATGAAAGGTACCCTTACCGCCGAACGACGCCGCAAATTGGTTTTGTCCATTGTGCTGGCGGTTATCTGCATCATCTATGTGTTGCCCATCTTCATGGTGGTGCTCAACTCCTTCAAGCTCAATACCTACGTCAAGACCGATACCTTTGCTTTTCCCAATGGGGAGAGCTTTGCCGGCTGGGCCAACTATATCAAGGGCATGACCTTCGGTAACTATCCCTTCTGGAAATCCGCATTTTACAGCTTGTTCATCACCGTGGTCTCCTCGGCACTGATTTTGCTGTGTACCTCTATGGCGGCCTGGTATATCGCCCGGGTGGACAGCAAGCTCTGCCGCATCATCTATTACCTGTGTGTCTTTTCCATGGTCGTCCCATTCCAGATGGTCATGTTTACCCTGTCTAAGACGGCCGACCGGGTCAAGATCCCGTACTTCAACTTTGCCGACATGGCCTTTGACAAGGTGGCCCTCAATACCCCCTGGACCATTCCCATCATCTATCTTGGCTTCGGCGCGGGCCTTGCCATCTTCATGTTTGTTGGCTTTGTAAAGTCTATCCCCCTGGAGATTGAGGAGGCCGCCTCCATAGACGGCTGCGGTCCGCTGCGCACCTATTTTTCCGTGGTGTTCCCCATGCTGCGGCCTACCATGATCTCCGTGGGCATTTTGGAGATTATGTGGGTCTGGAACGACTATCTGCTGCCCTACCTCGTGTTGGACAGCACCAAGTATTTTACCATCCCCATCCACATCCAGTACCTCAAGGGCAGCTACGGCACGGTAGACCTGGGCGCGACCATGGCGCTCATTTTCCTGAGCATTCTCCCTGTCATCATTTTCTACCTTTGCTGCCAGAAATATATCATTAAGGGCGTCGCTGCCGGCGCCGTGAAAGGCTGACTCATATGGATCGTTCTGCTGGCATTCTGATGCCAATTTCCTCCCTCCCTTCGCCATACGGCATCGGGACCTTTGGCAAAGCGGCGTATCGCTTTGCAGATTTTCTTTACGAGGCAGGGCAGAAATACTGGCAGCTTCTGCCCCTTGGCCCTACCAGCTATGGGGATTCCCCCTACCAAGCCTTTTCTACCTTTGCAGGCAACCCCTACTTCATTGACCTGGACACCCTCATCGCAGATGAACTCCTGACCCAAACGGAGGTGGACGCCTGCGCTTGGGGGACGGAGCCGCGCTATGTGGACTACGGCAAGATATATGAGAGTCGATTCGCCCTGCTGGAAAAGGCCAAGGCCCGGGGCTGGAGCCGTGACCGGGAGGCGGTGGCGGCCTTCGAGGCGGAAAATGCCCGCTGGCTGCCGGATTATGCCCTGTTCATGGCGCTCAAGCGCCGCTTTGGCATGAAGTCCTGGACGGAGTGGCCCGATGAGGGCGCCCGGCTGCACACTCCGGAAGCTGTTGCGCGCTACCGCATGGAGCTGCGGGAGAATGTGGAGCTGTTCACCTATATCCAGTTCCTGTTCTTCCGCCAGTGGAGCGCCCTCAAGCACTATATCAACGGCCTGGGTATTCGCATCATCGGCGATATCCCCATCTATGTGGCTATGGACTCCTCGGATGTTTGGAGCGAGCCGGAGAATTTCCAGTTGGACGAGAACAAAAAGCCCACAGAGGTTTCCGGTGTCCCGCCCGACTATTTCAGCGCAGACGGCCAGCTCTGGGGCAATCCCTTGTACGACTATGAGGCCATGCGGAAAAACGGCTTTGAGTGGTGGATCCGCCGCATCGGCGGTGCCACGAAGCTCTACGATGTTATTCGTATCGACCATTTTCGTGGTTTTGAGAGCTATTGGTCGGTGCCCTGCGGCAAGACCACTGCGAAGGACGGCCACTGGGTCAAAGGCCCCGGCATGTCCCTGGTGGGGGTGCTGACCGGTTGGTTCCACGATATTGAGTTCATTGCCGAGGACCTGGGCTTTCCCACGCCGGAGGTTACGCAGCTGCTGGCCGATTCCCGGCTGCCGGGCATGAAGGTGCTGGAATTTGCCTTTGACTCCCGGGACACCAGCAGCTATCTGCCCCATAGCTACGGCAAAAACTGCGTCTGCTATACCGGCACTCATGATAACGCTCCCCTGGCCCTTTGGCGCACGGAGGCGGATCGGGAGGATGTCGCCTTTGCCGCACAGTATCTGGGTCTGAATGAGCGGGAGGGCTTTAACCGCGGCATCATCCGTGGCGGCATGGGCTCGGTTGCGAAGCTGTTTGTTGCGCAGATGCAGGATTGGCTGGACCTCGGGCCGGGCCACCGCATGAATGTCCCCGGCACCAGCTGCGGCAACTGGAAGTGGCGTATGCTGCCCGGGGAGGCGAGCCACAGCCTTGCCAGCAGCATCCACGAGATGACCCGCATCTATGGCCGCCTTTGATAAAGCCCATAAGGCTCATAAAGCATTAAGCAGCCAACGCCTATGGCGTTGGCTGCTTTTTCAGCAGGGGATACAGAGGTACAGATATTTCAGCTTTGTTTTGCCGGGTATCAGGTGCGCTGCACCTGGCCATCGACCTCCGGGTAGGGCAGCTATCTACAGCGGCGGCCCATCATAGGTTATAAACAAAAAATTAAATAATGAATCATAGCGGCACCGCATGGGACGACGCAGCTTGCCATTGCCTACAGGGGCTGTTCTGCACCTCCTATTAAGGAGAATACTATGCCGCTGCACATCGGACGATGAGAAAAGCTCCATTTTTTTTCACAAACAGGGTAAGCGCGCTCTCTGAGTCAGCCAAGGTTTCGGCTCTGGCATTATCAGCGTGGCAAATTTTACGCACCGTATACCGGAATACCCTTCCGGTCATGTCGGTGAAGGTAAGCTCCTCCCCGGCGTCCAGCTGATCGATAAAATCGAAATTGCCATCCTCACTGCGTCCTCCCACGATCAGCGTACCGTCATACACGCTGCCCATAAACCTGGCTGGACGAAAGCTCTGCTCGGAGCTGTCCCATTCTGCGCTTACTGGCAGCTTAATGCCTCGGCCCGGGAGCTCCAGCAGGCCGATTACATCAATTCCGTCGATCTCCACGGCAGCCATGGCGCTGTCAGCGCGATTTTCGATAACACCCGCTGAGCACTCCGGCAGAGCTGCTTCGATTTTTTCAATCAGAGAGGGAATGTCAGCTGTCCTTTGCTTATCCTGCGCCTGTCGCACGACGAATAATATCGCCGCAGCGCCCAGCAGCAAAACGCCTAGCGCAACAAGAAGGATGGAAAGCCCTTTACTTCGCACGGGACTTCTTCCTCAACACGATGCCCACCACCAGCAGCGCCAGCCCCGATGCAGCAATCAAGAGCACATACAGGGTCATATTGGTTGTGTCGCCGGTCTGCGGATGATTTCCTGCAGGCGTCTCCGGCTTGGTGTTGGTAATGCTGAAGGTATCGCCGCTGCGCTGAATGCCCACCGTATAACCCTCTGGCACATTCACTTCGTTCACGGTCCATACGCTGCCATCATCAACGGCCTTCCATGTGTACATCCAGTTGTTTTCAGCGCTGAGAGTCACGGCCTGCTGCAGCTGTCCGTCCCTGCGAACCTCCACAGAGACGCTGACCGGGCGGTCCTGGCCGCCATCCCTCCAGGCCTTCACCGCTTTATAGGTGACCTCGCCCTTGGCTGGTGTGTGTACACTCATTTTTGGCCTTGCGGAGACGGAATACACCCACTGCCCCTCACTGTCCACCCCTGGCACGGCTGCCAGGAAGGATTCAAACACATAGTATTTGCCATCCTGCTCTGTGCGCACGGAGGAAACCAGGTATATGCCCGCAGTAAGATTATCAAAGAAGACCTTACCCCTCGCATCGGTTTTAGCGGTTTGGTCAGCCGCGATACCATCGGCAAGAATATAGGAGTTCAGAGTGATGGTCATTTCATCCCACTCGCTCTGAGAGGAGGTGCCGGTGACCTGGATGGGGTATGACCGGAAGCTCCCGGCCAAAGCATACTGCGCATCCTCGGTAATATCCGCAATGTGCCAGAGCTTGATGTCTTGCCCGGCAAAGACCATTCCCTCGGAGGAATAGGTCACGTCCAGAGTGCAATCACTGCGCAGCTGCACCTTTTCACTGGCCTCCGTGGTGGAGGCGGCGTGGGCGGTCACTGCTCCCGACAGGAGCAGTGCAGCAATCAGTATAAAGTTTGCGATCCGGTAGCTTATTCTTTTCATATCAGTTCTCCCTCGTCATTGATGGGAAGCTTCCGCTTCGCAGGCTTAAAGCAGACGTACAGAATGAGCAGCAGGATGATGGGCATTGCCACCACCGGTGTAACGATCAGCCGATCGATGATAAACGCATCCGATATAGCCCCAAAGGAGCGCATATCCTCAGATTCGATCCTGTGTCCGCGCACCAGCAGCCGATGGGAATTGATGCCATAGGGCGTGCAGGTGACCAGGGTGCAGAGCTCCTTCTCCTCGTCGATGAGCAGGTCGCTCACATCGTCCGGCAGGACGGTTTTAATCTGATCCACCTCATAAATAAAGGTCTTGTCCAGCACCGTGATCCGGAAGGTGTCGCCCACCTCCAGCTTGTCCAGATCCGAGAACAGCTTTGCGCTGGGCAGGCCCCGGTGTGCCGAGATAGCCGCATGGGTACCCTTTCCTGCAATAGGAAAGCTGCTGCCTTGAATGTGTCCGCAGGCGTGGTTCAGCATAGAGGGGTCCGTGCCGTGATAGATGGGCAGCTTCACCTGAATCTTGTCGATATCGATATAGCCGATGACGCCATCGCCGGCGGCATTGAGGCAATCATCGTATCCGCTGATCTGCTGGTATTCCGTCAGCGGGAATGGCAGCGCCTTCAGCTCGCTATTGTATTCCTCCGCCCGCTCAAAATAGGCGGTATAGTCCTTAGGCGACAGACTCTTGACAATGGTGTCATAGTCCACGATGGCCCTGGATTGTGTGATGGAGTTCCAGTAGCTGCTGACGGACGGATACAGCAGGAGAGAGAGGCCCGCCAGGAAAACGCCCAGCAGTATTAAGGTGATTACTTTTCGCTTTCTCACGGGTTCATCTCCTGTTGCGTTCCAGGGCGCACGAAGCCGAACACACGGCTGTCCGGCCGCCTGCAATAGGCGGTGCCGGGTGTATTCGGATGCGTCCGCCTTGGAAAAGGATATGCCGTCGGGAGGGCGGAGGCGAACCTCCGCCTCCCGTGGCGGTGCAGTGTGTCAGGGATGCAGGATCAGAAGGATTCCTTGCTCATTCTCTTGTTGGTCACCAGGAATACGCCTGCGCAGATGACAGCCAGAGCGCCCAGGGCCACAAAGATCACGGTGCCGGTGCCGCCGGTTTCGGGCAGCACGGTGCCGGTGGAGTTGGCAACACCCGTAGTCAGGGAATGGTCAGTTCCGGGAGCGGAGGCAGCGCCGTTGATGGTCGCAGAGCCGTTCTCGTCCAGCACGATGGTGATGTCCTTGGTCAGCTGGTTGTAACCGGTGGGAGCGGCAGTCTCCTCCAGGTAGTAGGTGCCGGCTTCCAGACCGTCAAACCGGGCAGCGCCGTCGGCGCCGGTGGTGACCTCGGTAGCATCGGCCTTAGCATCCACCCAGGAGACGACCCTAGTGGCGGCGTCATACTTGTAGTACGGGCCGTTGGCGGCCTTCTTCAGCACGAACTTAGCGCCCTCCAGCTTGGTGTTCTCGTTGCCGGTGGCGTACTTGTTGATGACAATATTGAAGGAGAACACTTCCACTTTCACGCTGGATTCCTTAAAAGAGGTTTTGTCAGCGGGGTCGTTGCTGTACTTGAGCGTAGCGGTGTTGGTTTCCTTATCGTGCTGGATGGCTTTCTCATTGACGGTGGCAGTGTAGGTGATGACTACAGGTGCGTCGATCTGATCCTGATATTTCATCATATTGACGCTGGCCACAAAGCCGTTCTCATTGTTTGTGATAGTCGCATCGGCAGTCACATCCGTGCCGCCGATGGTGACCTTGACGTCCTCGTTGAAGGTCAGCCCCTTGGTCATGGTATCTGTCACCTGATAGGTAAACTCGGTGTAGCCCGTGGTGGAGGGGACCTTGCCGGTGATGGTGTAGGTGAGCTTTTGACCGATTTCCACAGTGCCGTCGTTGTCATTCACAACCTTTTCGATCTGCGGCACTTCGTTCTTGTCGCGAATCTGAATATCCTTGGCAGTAGCCAGCTCGCAGACAGCGCCGCTGGTGCCGGATACAAAGTAGTAGCCCAGGGTAAGACCGGAGGCCTTCACGGTGTTATCGACCTTGGTAAAGGCGGTGCCGGTGCCGAGAGAACTCACATTCGTTTTCAGATGCTGGGCAAAGGAGGCGGCGGAGAAGCCGGCGCCGATGCTCACATTATACTTGTTCGTGTTAGCAACGGCTGTTAGGTTGAGGCCGTTGGCGGCCACATCGGCGTATGCCTTGACGGTAGAAAAGGCGGCGTCGGTATCGCTGATGGTGTAGGAGTAGTTCACCCCGTCAGCGGTGTAGGTCACGTCAAAGATCTTGTAGGCGGTGTAGGTGTGATCCCCCTGGGGATTGGTAATGGTGATGCTGCCGGTGTCTGCTGCAAAGGCGGGCACAGCCAGAGCCAGCGTCATGGCCAGGGCCAGCAAAACCGTGAAAAGCTTTCTCATCGTTTTCATCGTGTGTATCCTTTCTGATTTAAAGTAGTTTAATGGAAACGGATAGTTCCTACGGCGCGGGTACAGGTATATTTTGCGTGGGCAGGAGAGGAAACAAAAGCGTTAATCACCCTCCTTTCCGTACTTGCGCCTCAGAAGACATCCTGTAATAACAGCAGTGAGCATCAGAGCGATTCCGGCATACAGAAAGATTCCCCGTCCGATGCCGCCGGTTTCCGGCAGTGCAACGATGGATGTATTGTAGATATCCATGGCCGTGTCATCGTTCATAGTAAAGGTATAGCTGCTGCTCCCGGCGAGGACGGCGCCGGTGCCGGGATCCTTCATAATAACGGTGTAGCCGTCTGTGGTGGTCTCCGTCACGGTGACCGAAGCACCCCTGGGGATGCCCGTAATGGTGGTCGACTCGTCGTTTTTCAGAATAACGCTTTTTTGCAGATTGCCGCCGGCATCCGTATAGGAAACGGTAAAGGTAAAGCTGCCTGTGGTGTCGGGAGCGCTCACGATTTTCTTTAGCGTCAGGGCTCGCCCGGCATCCGCATAGGTGTTGGTGAAGGTGAAGTCCGTGTCTGTGTTGCTCTGCAGCTGCACGGCGGCGTTCGTATCCGTCACAGTCAGGTTAAACCCATCCAGCTCCGCCCCGCTCTCCACGATCCGGTAGAAATAGCCGAGCTCCTGATCCTTCATGGAGATACGGGCGGACAGTGTCCAGGAGCCATCTTCGTTGGGCGTCCAGCTGCCCAAATTTGTGGCGGTGTACGTCTTGACGGTTTCGGGATTGGTAAAGCTGCTGTTAGTGGACCTTTGAACCGTAAAGGTCAGCTTTCCGGATAGCAGCTGCAGGTCATCCTCCGTCAGGGGACCCACCACATGCTTTGTCAGCGTGAAATAGGGCTTTTCCGAGGAAGCCGGCGGGATCTGCTGGCTGAACCACACGTTGTCAATGTGGTTGCCAACGTATGGATTGTTATCGGACGTGCTTACAGCCATGAAGAAGAATCTGGTCTCATACTGCCCTTCCGGGATAGTGTACTGTCCGGAATGGGTGGTCCACACGCCTTTTTGGGCGGATAGATCACTTTCAACCGCAGCACCATAACTGCTTGGATTATTCAGCACCTGCTGCAGCTGCGTCTGTGTGGTGATGTTTTTTGCTCTGCTTTCCGGCATCATGACTACAGCCATGGTATCCGTTCCGTTGCGTCCACAGTGGTCCACGGACCAATACATGGTCGTCCCCGGGATGGTCGCTATGGTCTGATACAGCGCACCCGCAGCGCCGGCGTTGATCTCGGCGTACTGTTTTCCGTTCGTTGCAGAGCCTTGATTATGCCAGTTGGCTGCATGCGTCTGATGTCCATCGCTTGTGTCAACGATTTCGATGTAGTGCTTTTTATCATTTGCGGTGGTAGTGCCTCCGCCATATATATGCTGGTTGCCCTCAGTATTCTCACCGGTGGTTTTCCAAAATAGACCCGCAGTTCCCTCGGGCACAAATTCCTGGTATTGGTGGTTGGTCAGATCCGGTGTTTCAAAGCTGCCGTTCAGAACGGAGGCCTGATAGGTGGTGTTGGTGCGGGTAGCCGACACGCTGCTATATTCGGCGCCGTCCACCTTCAGTACGGCCTTGTATGTCACGGAGGGTAGCGTGTCGCTGACGGTTCCGCCGTCCAGGGCCAGGAACAGCTTTTCGCCATGGTCCCCACTGATGTTGGACACGGTACTGCTGCCAACAGTAAAGTTTTTCGCCTTTACGGGTTCATAGGTCGCTCCGCCATCGGTGCTCTTATACCACAGATACCGGACGGTTTTACCCTCCAGCGCCGCATCGCCGCCGGTGACGGCTGCCTCATAGCAGCCGGAAGCGGAAACATTGTCGTTGATGGTGAGGGTCACGTCTGTGGTAAGGCCGCTGGCGGCAGGCGCCCGGGCCGGGGTGCCGTGGGCTGCTGCATTCTCGGCAGGTGTATCGCCGTTTGCTGTGCCGGTGCTCTGAACTGCATCCCCCGGCACATTGCCGCCTTGGGCTGAATCGGTAGGGACATCTCCCCTGGGTGTCTCATTGGAGGGATCGTCCCCGGTGGGCGCATCGTTAGCTGGCGTTTTGTCAGCGGGGACATCACCGCCGGTCTCGCCGCTTGGCGCCTCGCCCTCCGGATTCATAAAGCATGCTTCCGTATGCTTATGCTCCTCCACGGTACACACCAGACCCTGGGGCTCGGTGGCGGGAACGGATACGACGCAATCCGCCGTGTGCTGGTGTACGATCCCCGTAATCAGACCGCAGATTAGGCTGTCACCGTCATAGCATGCGTCTGTGTGGACGTGCTCGTCCTGCTCAGCCAGCGCACACAGCAACTCACCGCTATCATCAAAGCAGAAGCTGTCGTGCTTGTGGACGATGTACTCGCCCTGGCCCAGATCGGCCCCGGCGGTGCATTGGATCTCCTTGTGGGCCGGCGTACCGGGAAGCTCGTAGCAATCGTCCGTGTGGACGTGCTCGGCAATGCCGCAGTAGGTATCCGGCGTGGATTCCATGGTGATAGCCGGCAGAATGAGCGCATACGTCGTCACAAAGACCACAAGGCATATGGGCACAGATAAGATCTTGTACCAGGTGCGCTTCCGGCGGTGCTTCTTGTTCAGCTGTTCAGCCTGCGAATGAATGTCCCTGTTCATGCAAATTTCTCCCCGTATTTCCAGGCGTTGTTAGTCCACGGAACCGATCCGCTTGATCGGCCACACTCTGAAGACGATTTTGCCTATGATTTCTTCTTTTTCCACGCAGCCCACCAGGGACGACCGGGAGTCAACACTGCTTTCCCGGTGGTCGCCCAGGACGAAAAAGGAATTCTGAGGTACGGTGTACGGATATTCAATGTCGGCGGTGCCATAGGATTTTTCGGTTAGGTACGGCTCATCCAGCAGGGTATTGTTCACATATACGTCGCCGCTGTCGGTGATGACAACGCTGTCGCCGGGGCAGCCGATAATGCGCTTGACAAGAACGCGGTTGTTGTAGTAAAAGGCGATTATGTCACCGGTTTTAAACTGTGGGGACTTCACCGACACCACGATCTCCCCCTCGTGCAGGTTCGGATTCATGGAGGTGCCGTATATCTGCAAAACCGGCAGCAGCAGTGTAGCCACCAGCACACTGATCGCGGCCACGATCACCAGTGTATAGATGGTGCTGCGCAGCAGCTTTTTGTATCGGCTGTGATATTTTTCACGGTTGAGTTCGCCGGTGAGCTCGTCCACGGAGGGCACAGCCGTATCGGTTGCTTTGTTTTTTGGTTTCATACGGCCCTTTCTCCTCAATCAGGTGTGCGTGTTCAAAAATTCCTTGAACTGCTGGTCAAAGAGTTCAATGCGCCGCTTGGCTTCCCTGTCCGCATCGGCGAGAATAGCCTGCCGCTGCACCTCGGCGGCATTGATGATCTCGTGAGCCTGGGCCTCGGCCTCGGCAATAATGCGCTCGGCGTTGCTCTCCTGCTCCCGGAGGCTATCCAGATACTGCGCGGCTGCCTGGTCGGCTGCCTCAAAGATGCCGTTTAGCTTCAGGGCCGCCTCTGCCAGTGAGCCGGAGGTGGTGATGGCAATCTTACGCCGTTCCAGTTCTTTTTGGGCGGCCAACAGCTCCTCCTCCACGCGGTTGAGCTTCTTGCTCTGCGCAATAAGCATTTCCAATAGCTCTGCGCGGTTTAATTTTCTCAGTTCTTTCTCTGTCACTGTCGTGCCGCCTTTCCCCTGTTTCCGCGATGCCCCGGGCAAGCGAACCCCGGCAGAAATCATATTATTCTACGCATTTGTATACATTATGACATATATAAAAATTATATCATTGATTTTCCGAGAGCGCAGGCGATATGCGCACATTTTTACGCTCGTTCATAAAATGTTCACAATTTAAGCGCTATTTTTCACCTTATTTCGCGTCTGCCGGATTTAAGGAGGAAATGGGCGCGCAGAAAGCACGGCCGGCTGCAAAAAAAGCCCCCGGTGTTACCGAGAACTTTTTTGGCAAAGAACCGTAATAATTATGATAAAACAGGTCATTCAGGCAATCGAAGAAGCAAACGAAGTCTTCACGAGCTTCTGGGACACAAAGACCGCAAGACCGTCTATCTTGCCGACCCATTGATGGCTGATCTGATGGAGGAATACAAAGCTCTTGCCGCTGAAATGGAAAATACGCCGGAGCGGTTTCTTCGCTTTCCGACCAAGTATGAGATTCATCAATACCGTATGATGGAGGCTTTCATTGACCGGCTCTCTTCCGGAAAGGTGCAGGAGGAACTTGCCTATGCCATCCGGGGAAAAGGCGCGTTCCGCCGGTTCAAGCAGTCTGTGCGATAGCGTCGGACATAATGAGCTTGCGGCGTGGGTTGATGGACTTGGACTATGAGAAGCGTATAAACAGGAATTTGTGAAATCCACATATTTTAAGAAGGAGCCTTCGCTTATGCGAAAGCTCCTT
>ERZ839741.2162-NODE-2162-length-18875-cov-4.867535_pt1 | contig 18875 bp, 8 predicted proteins | sample MGYA00519880_ERZ839741 | MGnify/ENA primary metagenome ERZ839741 (study PRJEB31850, sample SAMEA3708851) | human gut metagenome | biome: human gut; feature: human-associated habitat; material: faeces | place: China | collected 2014 ...
CGAGCACGTTCTTATCCCGTATGCCGTCAGCGATACTGTAGCGGTGCAGCTCGTCCCCAAAGATCGACGTAGTGGTATTCTGCTTCTTCTGGTTCTCTTCCTGGATGGGTGTTCCGGTAAATCCAAAGAAAATAGCCCGCGGGAAGGTCTGCCGGATTGTCAGCATCATTTCGCCGAAGGTCGACCGATGACACTCATCGATGATGAACACCATTCGTTTCGTATTGATGTGGTCAATAGCGTCAGACATGGCGCCGCCGCGGGCATCCTTGCTGATACGGCTCATCTTCTGGATCGAAGTGACAATCAGAGTGTCATTCGCGCTGTCGCTTCGCAGTTTGTGCAGCAGATCGGTGGTGTTTTCCGTTGCCTGGATTGACTCATCGTCAGCCGCGAACCCCTGATACTCACGAAGGCTCTGAGTGCCGAGTTCGATACGGTCCATCAGGAAGATCACTTTATCGGCGTCACGTGACGCCGCGATCAGCTGGGCGGACTTGAAGGAAGTAAGCGTCTTACCGGAACCTGTCGTGTGCCAGACATAGCCGCCCCTCTGACGAGGCTCATCCCATTTGGTTTTGGAGACGCGGTCAGAAATAGCGTTCGCGGCATAGTACTGGTAGCTTCGCATTACCTTCAGGACGCCATCAGTGTCATCTGCCACGGTGTAGAAACCGATCAGCTGATGCGCCATGGGGATGGAAAGGAACGACGTTGCGATTCGCTTCCAGTCATTGATCGGATTGTTATTGAAATCGGCCCAGTGGAAGTAGAAATCGGGATTGAATTTTCCTTCAGGGCCCGGGTTCGCGAAATACCGGGTCTCTTCTGGATTCATGGCGACAAAGATCTGCACGAGCGAATAGATACCCGTGTAGATGCCCTCCCCCGCATACTTTTGGATCTGATAGCACGCCTGGCTCACCGGAACATTCGTGTTCTTCAACTCAATATGAATAACCGGCATGCCATTGATAAGGAGAAGCAGATCCCCTCTTCGCTGACTCTTGATGTCTGAGTTAACACGGAACTGCGGTTGCTCTAAGATTTGATAGCGGCTTTTGCCCGCCGCGATTTCCTTTCGATCGTAGATCTTGAGCGAAATCTCTTTCCCAAAATGTGCCTTATCGTCTTCGTTATCGCGTTTGATTATGATGCTGCCGCCGTTGATGAAGCCGTTCAGCTTCACAGGGGTCCTGAGAGACTTGATTTGCTCCAGGATCTGCCCCATTTCACCTTCGGTGAGCGGGTAATCGTTGAGACGGTCAATCTGGCGGTTGTTTTGGAAAAGAATGTCGGCCCAGTTTTTGATCAGATCTTTTTCTGAGCAATTTCGCAGGATTTTCTTATCCCAGCCGCATTCATCCGTCAGCTTCTTGATCAGAGCCGCTTCGAATTCTGCTTCTGAATTAAACACGGATATTTCTCCTACGCATTAAACGAACATTTTTTCAAGGAAAGCTTGCTTCACATTTTTAAGCATTTCCAGCTTTCGCTGATGAAGGGTAAGAAGTGAATCCAGACGTTTGAAAAAATCCCCGATGGTTTTCTGCTCGTTGAATTTTGGCGGCATCATTAGCGTCATTGCCGCCATTTGTTTCCCAGAAACTTCGACAAAAGTGGATCCAGCTCCAACGATTTCTCCATATTTTTTCAGTTCATTTGTTCTGGAAAAAATAAAGTAAGAATCGAGGTCGTTGGCATGAGGAACGATCGATTGGAAGCCCTGGTTAGTGCAACCTTCTGCCGATAGAATGGCCGTTTTGCCGATTCCAGCTCGCGAAGTAAAAAGCACGGTTCCCTTTGGCAGCATTTTGGCCGAACAGCTGCTAAAGCCAAGTTCCGTTATTTTCCTTTGGCTTGAATTCAGAAAAATCTGATTTGAAATCTCTGCCGGTGAGTACCAATTAATATTGCCATCCCAGTAATCATTATTGCTTGTACTGGGGGTCCCTCCACCAGTGATATCTGCTATATCGCCTAATTTTCGCTGTTCCCAAGCGCCAGTAAATCCCTTAAATCGAATTTCAGGAACAACCTCGCCTTCTTTGGGAAACATTTTTTCGAGCATCGATTTTTTGATGTTCAGGAGCTTCTCATACTTTCGCTGATGAAGGGTAAGAAGAGTATCGATCGCTTGGAACCAGCGCCCAATTTTTTGCTGCTCATTCAGGGAGCGCGGTACTTTTACAACAAGATTGGAAAGGGTTTTCTGGCTGACACCTTTAGCTGTACCTCCACTTGAGGTGCTTAAAAGGTAATTTTGGACTGGCTGGGATTTCAGCAGTACAGCTAAAAAATCCTCAGTCATTTTTCCATCATCCACATTAAAAGCAATCGTTCTCTGACTTAGAATATATTTTTTATCATCAGGAATTTGTGCTACATTACCCATAGGAGCTTCTGTTGTAAACAGAACTTGTCCTTTATGTAAATCATTACCTGACATCCATTTCCTATACAGGGCTTCATCCCCATAATGAGCTTCGCTACTGATATCAATATATCCGTCTTTTACATTAAGAGCTGATAAAGCCAGATACCCTGAATCAGCCCAATCCATTCCTAATTTTTTTGGGGTTCTACCTCGGAAATCGGTAATTTTGAGAACATTATCGAGTAAGTTTCGCTGTTCCCAAGCGCCAGTAAATCCAGCAAAACGGATCTCGGGTTCTTTTGTTTTTTCCTGCATTTTTAGGCTTCTCCCAGCAGTTTCTTGAACTCAGCGATGCCTTTTTCGTCAAATTCGCTGCCTGTCAGGTCGTCAAGCATTCCCTGAAGTTCCTTCTCAGTCTGCTGAATCTGCTCCCCTAGATCAGAAAGCGTGATCGAATACTTTTGGATAAGGGCTTCTAGCTTCTTTCCGAAATCTTCTAGCTGGTCGGACTGCTGCTGCTCAAGATCCTTGAGAAGTGCGTCAACCCATTTATGCTTAACAAGCGTCTTAGATTTGTCATCAGAAAGATGTTCGATGATCTTCTTTGTCTCGGCCTCGAGGGCTTCTTTGCCCTTCTTTTGCTCTTTCTTCAGGGCTTTTTCTTCCGTGAGGAGCTTTTTCACGTTTTTAAGAACGTTAAGCGTTTCGTCAGACGCGGCTTTGGCTGTCAGCGTCTTATTGACAGCAGTAGAGACAAATTTATTCTTAGCATCATTCAGGAAGTTGGCACTTTCCTTGACATCTTCATCAAGATCATCAAGGAGGGATTCCAGAGAAGAACCAATTTCCTGCAGCTGGTCTTCAACCTCCTGAAGAGTCTTCACCTTATCCGCTAGAAGAGCGTTCTGCACCAAATCGAAAGGAAGAACCCGTCCCACCAATTCGGTTGACGTCTTTTCCCCCTTCGATACTGTCTGAATGTCCACTTTCCTGATGCTTTCTGGGCCTTCCGTCTGGATCACTTCCAGGTCCTGGCTGATCTTTCTCCAAGCTGTGTCCAGATACTGATACGACTGATAGGGATCGAGAATCGGGAGTCCCTCCATTGAACTGAAGAGTTCAGCACTCAGGACGTCCTCTTCCTTTACGAGAGGCACCGACATCATCTGATCAATCAGCTCTTTCGACATGAAAGCGTCAAAAGACTTCAAGATGCCCTGATACTGCTTCTGCCAAGCCTGGACATCCAGGTCCTGAAGCAGCGCGCTGTGAAGGTCCTCCGCGGACGGTTGATAATAGGCGCCGTTTTCTGTCGTGAAAAGTGTGGACTTCAGTGCCGGGAAAGCGTCCCAGTATTTCTGGAAGGCGTTCAGTTCATCTGCCGGAATGCCGCCGAACATAGAGGCGTAGATATCCCAGTTCTCCGGTTTTTCGGAGGTATCGACGTAACGCGGAATGTTGAGGTTGTAGTCGTTATCGCGGATTTCCTGACGGGATACCACCTTCGAGAAGTTTTCAACCGTCTGACGGGCAGATACCGTATCCACAATCTTCTTGATATCGCAGGCCCGAAGCTTATTGCTCTTCCCTTCTTTCTCAAATCCCTTAGAGGCATCAATGATCAGCACGTCGTCATTAGTCCGATTCTTTCGCAGAATCATGATGATTGTCGGAATGCCGGTGCCAAAGAAAATATTGGCCGGAAGCCCAATGATCGTATCGATGTTGTTCTGGTCGATCAGATTCTTTCGGATCGTGCCCTCTTCACCGCCGCGGAACAGCACGCCGTGCGGGAGAACAATCGCCATGATGCCGTCAGACTTCAGGTGATAGAGATCGTGAAGGAGGAAGGCGTAGTCCGCCTTGCTCTTAGGCGCCAGCCCGTATGACGCGAAGCGAGGATCGGTTTCCTTCCCCGTCGGATCCCAGACCTGGGAGTACGGAGGGTTCGACACGACCGCGTCGACATACAGACGCTTATAAGTGGCGTCAGGATCCTCATCCTCAAAGTACGGCCAGTCGTCTTCCAGCGTGTCGCCGTTTCGCGTCACGATGTTCGCCGCGAGGATCCCACGCATGATGAGGTTCATACGCGTGAGGTTATACGTGTTCTGCTTCAGTTCCTGGGCGTAGTACTTCACGCAGTTTTCCTTACCGATATATTTCGTGGCGCAGTGGCCGATATTGATAAGGAGAGAGCCAGAGCCGCTCGTCGGGTCATAGATCTCAATGTGATCACGATCTTTCAGATGACGGGCGATGATTTCCGACATCAGAAGCGACACTTCGTGCGGCGTATAGAATTCGCCGGCCTTCTTGCCCGCGTTCGCGGCGAAGTTGCTGATCAGGTATTCATAAATAAAGCCGAGGACGTCGTAATCCTGCTTCCCGTCCATCGGGATATCTTTGATCAGGTCGATAAGCTCACGAATGGCCTTGGTTTGGGATGCGGCGCCTTTGCCATCGCCGAGCTTTGAGATCCCTGTCTCCAGCGTATTGAAAATCTTGTCGTAAACGCGCTTATGGTACGGGTTGATCAGGCGGTTAAAAGCGCCAAGAGCGTCCGTCACGTCGCTTACCGTGAAATCGGCGCCCTTCTTCAGCCAGGTCGAGAAGAGATTGTTGTAGCTGATGAAGTAGCCGAGATTCTGCTGGACATTCTTGACCGTTTCTTTGTCATCTTCGGTCACCTCAGGCAGGAACTCATCCGTCCAGTCGATCGACTTCAGGTACCGGACTTCATTGTCTGACAGGAACTTATAGAAGATGAAGCCAAGGATGTAGTCCTTGTATTCGTTCGCTTCGATCTTCGACCGCATACGGTTAGCGGATTCCCAGATTTTTGCTGCCAGTGCCTGCTTATTCATGCTGCTCTTGCTCCGATTGATGAATCTTGTCTGAGAGGCTGAGAAAAACAAGAGCCGGATCAGGCTCCTGGCCGATCTTTTCAGCCTCTGCCCTGCGCTGTCGCTGACCCCGAGAAAGCGTATTTCTGGAGGGGTATTTCAAGCGCGTTTACGCGATATGTTATTACATACCTGGTGAAACTAGAAATCTTTTTTAATCGCAGTACCAACGGGAGATTGATCGTTATTTCGAAATGATGTTGGCTTCGTTTTTGTGCCATCAGATCCGGTTCCTGACCATCTGCCTGACTTACGACGCTCACACTGAGCGGAAGCATCTCTTCGGCGCTGCGAACAAGTGCTTATCTTAATGGGTCGGAGGGGATTTTTTGCGTTTTTTACGGAGCGAAAGTGACCCAGCATAGGATGCTGGCGGAAATTATGCGGAGGGATGCTGTTTTTAGCCTCTCTCCTGTTTCGGATTTCAAGACCCTGCCGTCAATCTTTTTGTTTTCTGAACCCTGAGCGGATTCTTTTTCTTTATAAGGGGATCATCCCCATGCGGCTTTGCTTATTAAGAATTCCCAGATCCCGTGACGTGTCCCGAGATCAATAGGAATTACACAATACGCGCATATAATTCAGCTTATGTAGCTGTTTTTTTGTATATCTTTTTTTATTGCGTTTCGTCGGTCTTTTATCGCTAATGCATTAAATAATTTATACAAACCCTTTAGTTTCATTCCTGTTTGATTGTGTTCCAAAGCCTGAGGAGAGTGTAATGAAATTAAGTTTTGCCGCAGTTGCTGTCACTCTGACACTGTTTTCCGCAGCGTCATTTGCTCTGACACCCGGGACGTACCACGCTTCCTACCCAGGGATCAATGGAAAAGTACCGGTAAGCGTGTCTTTCTCGAAAGATAAAATTTTATCGATTACGGTAGATGGCTCTAAAGAGACCCCCGGAATCGGTCAAACGGCCGCGTCCACCCTTCCTAAGAAGATTGTGGAAGCTCAGTCTCTCGGCGTTGATGGCGTAAGCGGAGCCTCAATCACTTCCAAAGCCATATTTGACGGGGTGGCGGACTGCATCCGACAGGCTGGCGGTGATCCGGCGGCTTTCCGTAAAAAGGCTGTGGCAAAGCCCCACGCCAAGGCTCAAAGCGCGGTACAAAAGGTCAATACTGATCTGGTCATCGTTGGAGGCGGCGCCGCGGGCATGATTGCCGCGATCAACGGCGCGGATCATGGCCTGAAAGTTACTTTGCTCGAAAAAATGCCTTTCCTCGGGGGCTCCTCAGCGATCTGCGGCGGATCGGTCATCGTTACCGGCTCAAAACTTCAGCGTGATCTAGGCGAAAAGACAGACACCCCTGCCAAACTCGCGTATGACCTGCTCTACAACGGTCACCAAAAAAATGATTTGAACGCGCTTACGTTCTACGCGGATAACGTTGGAAAGTCGATTGACTGGATTATGTCAAAGGGGGTGCAGTTCACCGATAAATTCAGCTTCAGAGCTGAATTTCAGGTTCCCAGAATGGTTCCTCTGAAGGGAGGCTGCCCGCGTTACGCTCAAACCCTGCGGGATCTGGTTGCCAAGGAAAAAAATGTCAGGGTCATGCTTAATACCCGCGCAAGCGAGATCATTATGAAGAATGGTCACGCTGTCGGGATCCGGGCGAAGACCACTGATGGGACTCCGGTGGTTGTGAACGGACGCGCCGTTCTTCTCGCGACGGGTGGTTTCGGGAACAATAAATCCATGCTGGCCGGTGATCTGAAGAATGCCCTCTATTACGGTCCTGTGTCCTCGACCGGTGACGGGCATCAGATGGCTGAAAAAATTGGCGCCGATCTGCAGCTCATGGATTACGGCAAGGTCTACCCGCAGGGAATTCAAGTCGCTCCGGGACTTGCGAAATCCACTCTTCAGGGAAATATCGGGGCTTATGATGAGGCCGGTATTCTGGTGAATTCCAAGGGTCTCCGTGTCGTGAACGAAAAGGGATCCGGCATTCAGATGATGGATGTGATGCTGAAAGAGCCGAGCAAGACTCTTTACCTGGCCCTGGATCCCAAGAGCTACGAAGGTTTTCACCGTCTCATCGGCCGAAATGGGGTTTCTCAGCAGGAATTGGATCAATGGTTTGCGGCAAACGGAACCAAAGAACCGATCTTCATTCATGCCAAGAGCCTTGAGGAGGCATGCAGGATTGCCGGAATTGATGCCGCTAATCTTCGCCAGACAATCAAGAAGTACAACTCCTACGTGAAATCCGGGAACGATCCGGAGTTCCATCGCCAGCCGAAATTCATGAAGAAGACGATTGATGACAGCGGCGATTTCTACATCATTGAGCAGAAACCCCGCTTTGCCACAACCCTGGGCGGCGTGAAGGTCACCACCAGCATGGAAGTGCTGAATAAGAAGGGAGACGTGATCCCGGGGCTTTACGCGGCGGGGGAAGTCGCAAACTCAGTTCATGGCGATGATTCCACCCCTGGCGGTAATCTGTCGTTCGGTATTACGACCGGTAAAACGGTATCGGACGTCATCGCGGCCAAACTCGGGAAAAAATAAGCTCGCCTGAACGAGTAAACCCGTTCCGATGATTTAAAAATTCCGGATTTATCGCGAGATAACCTCAGCTCTGACTTAAGGGCTGAGGTTTTTTCTTCTCAACGCCACGGATACGAAGTCAAATGAATCGGCGGACCTGCCTGTTTCCCCCCGAGTCACCCTCGGCGGACCGTCGGATGGTCTCAATCCGCTTCCTGCTCGCCGCCCTCTTCCGCGTGACAAACCGAAGGCAAAATCTGATCCGCCGTCAGGAATTCATACCGGGCGGCCGTTTCATTTGGCGGGTCGCAGACTACCCGCTCATAAAAATGCCCCCGCGCCGGAATGAACCGACAGCGGAGGCACATCCTTCGGAGAGAAAGGAGGGTTACTTCTTCAGGCGCTTAGCCACTTCTTCAGCGACAAACTTGCCGGAGGTAGCGGCCCAGCCGACGTTCGCGCCCACCGGAGAGTCATCGCCCTGGACTACGTTGGACGCTTCACCGGAGACGAAGAGATTGCGGATAACCTTGCCGTTCTTATTGAGAACCTCAAGACCGTCCGTGGCGCGGATCGAACCGAGTGTCGTAGCGAAGCGGGGCTTCTGTTCGCAGATATAGTAGGGACCATGATCCGCGACCGTTTCCTTCATGTAAGCGGCGGGACGGCCGAAGTCTTCATCACGCTTCGCCTTTACAAAGCCGTTATAGCGGGCAACGGTCTTTTCCAGGGCTTCACCGTCAACCCCTGCCTTGGCCGCGACTTCTTTAAGCGTGGCTCCCTTCGCCACGAGCGGTTCGCCCTTTCCGTCATTGGCGAGCCATTCATCGACATTGGCCTCAGTAATCCCGTTCGTGGACAAATTGGAACGGAACGCCTTAAAACTGGGCTCGTCCATCACAAGATAGAACTCACGCTTCGGATCAGCCATCAGCTTTTGCTTAATGGTGTTGTTTGAGGCTTTTTCATCCACAACACGCATGCCCTTGCTGTTAACGATAATGGCGGAATGCAGAAGCGCCGCATTATTGCCAAACAATGTGGACTTCGCTTCACCCGGGGCAACTTCTACGCCGTTCGGATAAATCTTCCCGCGTTCCATATGAATGAGTTCAGCGCCAGCCGCGGCGGCAATGCGGTGCCCGTCGCCAGTTGCGGCTTTCGGCCCGTAATAAAGCGCGCTCTTCACGGGTTCCTGAAGCATCGACTTGTTATTGCCGTAACCGCCGGTCGCGATCAGCACAGCTTTCGCCTTGATTGTCACCGGGGCGCCATCCATCACGGCCTTGACGCCGACAACCTTACCGTTCTTCACGATCAGCGATTCAGCTTTGGTATTGGTCATGAGTCGGATATTCTTGTCGCGCCTGAGGGCGGCTGTGTAAGCGGCCTCAATGCTTGGAGTGCCCCCCTCATAGAACATCACGCGGTTATAAACGTATTCGCCGAGACGCTGAAGACCGCGTTTCTTATCGAATTTGACACCGACATAATCCTGCAGCCAGTCGATCGTGGGGCCGACATGTGTCGCGTACATGTTGAGCTTCATGAGGTCATTCTTATAGTGACCATTCGCGAGGAAATCATGGATCATGGCGTTAGGCGAGTCTTCAGTGACGCCCATTTCCTTCTGAAGCTTCGACCCTTGGACTATCATCCACCCGCCGTGCATGGCAAAGGCGCCCCCGACCATAGGCATTTTCTCAAGGACGATGGTCTTGACGCCAAGTTGTCCGGCACGGATCGCGGCGATCTGACCTGAACCGCCGGCGCCGATAACAACGAAGTCGGTTGTGAGGTTCTGAGCTTTCCCGGTTTTCTTGGTTTTAACCGGAATCATAAGGGAATCCGGATTGACCCCAGCCTTCTTAATAGCGTCGGCGACAGCGGTTTTCACTGCGAAAGTGGAAACCGTGGCGCCAGACACATTATCCACCATGAGAGATTGGTTTTTGAGGATCCGTTCTGGAATCATTTCCAGAGCGTAAGAGCCGATGCCCTTGGTTTCCTTCTGATCAATTACCTTAATCGCGGTGATCCTGTCTTTACTCACTGTAACAGCAACTTTGACCGGGGCATTAATGCCCATAGCCGTACCTTCATAGGTGCCGGGTTTATAAGATGGAGCTGCGCTCACAATCGTAGCCGCCAGCGCAAGTGAAATAGCTAAAGCCGATTTGGTAACATTCATAATCATCTCTCCTCATTAATCGCTTATACCTATTAACTAGGTATATTTAATTGTATTGAGGCATTACTGGCAAAATGATCAGTCGTTATATGACAAATTTGCCTATAGTGGGGTGATATAGTTTACAAGTTGGTAGTTATATAAAATCCACGCATGACTAACGAAAACGACCTCAGCGCCTGGCGTCTTTTTCTGAAAATTGCGGAGACTAGATCTATCGGTCAGGCAGCCATCCTCCTCGATATGGACGCCTCAACCGCGAGCCGTAAGCTGAATCGGCTCGAAAGAGAGCTGGGCTTCCCGCTTTTTACCCGATCCACCCGCGCGATGACATTGACATCGGAAGGGAAAAAGGCGTTTCAGAGAATCGGTCACGCGATCAGGGGATTTGACTCCTCACTCACGGAACTTCGTTCGCATTCCGAGTCGGCGTTTTCAGATATCACCCTCTGCGGTCCAGGCTGTGTCGTTGAGCACCTTATCGCGCCTTGGGCAGCGGAGTTCTGCGCGCTTCAGCCCTGCGTTCGATTCCATTTTGTTATTGACGACGCTGCCGTCGATCCCAACCTCAGCGGTATCGACATGTCGATTCAATGTGGAGCGACAGCTATTGGCAGCGAACAGACCTGCTTTATAGGACACTTTTCCCGCAAAATGGTGGCGGCGCCATCATATTTGAAAGACGCGGGATCACCTCGGCAGCCAGAGGATCTGTACGAGCACTTCCTCATGGACTATGACGGGCAGATGGCGGATAGTCTTATGTTTTTTAAAGAAGGAAAACATTTTCGCCCAGATCGTGAAAGGGTCATGATTTCCTCCTCATCTACCGGGCCAGTGATGCGGCTGGCACTCCAGGGCAAAGGGATTTTGCTGACGATTCCAGAATTCATGTGTCACGAAGAGCTTGAGAGCGGGGATCTCGTTGAGGTACTGCCAGACTGGACTCAAGCCAATAAGGCCGTGCATGTCATGCTGAGCCGCCAGGCATCGCGACGCGCTAAAGTAACGGCCTTTGTTGAGTTTATAAAATCCCAGTGGACGAGCGTACAGGGACTTGTCGAATAGTTTTCTGGCTCAATCTTTTTTATTTTCGAGATTTCTCTCTCCGCTGACTATATCAATCAGATATTGCCGTGATTAAAAAACGGCTCGTTGACATCGCTAAGGAAGAGGTCTGTCGAATGATTTGATATGCGATTCGATATAGGCAATATCATCCGATGACAGATCGTATTTCTGATAGAGTTCCTCGTCGCTCCAAGGCTTAGAAAAGTCCTGTTGCGGTACAAAACGATAGGTTTTAGAAGGCAAGTCCTGAGAGATTTTGCAGGCAGAGACCAAAGCTCTGAAAAATTTGGTTTGTATATAACTGATGAAATTTTTGGCCTCAGTCTCAGTAGTAAATCCTGCGTACAGAAATGTCTGAGAGCAGACCGAATTTTCCGGAAACAATTCAGGTTTCCCGACTACGATCGGGTCATTGCCAGTGCCCGCCGCTTTTGGAATGAAGACTTTGTGAAGAGGAATATCCTCGACGTTCTTCTTAATTAAATCATACGGGACATATCCGATCATGCGCTTGCCGCTGTCAAGATACAGAAGCGAAACCTGGTTTGATTCAGTTTTGACGCTGCTGAGATCAATTTTGTTCTTAGGGCTTTTCAGCGGATTGGTCGGAATACCAAACGGCGTATCCCCGGAGATCAGCGAGTCGACGCACTTCTCCGGGTCAGTTTGATCCATGACCTTTTTAACAATCTCAGCGAGCTGAGGCTCCCGGATGAGGACATTGAATTCTCCCAGATCACGCTCGAAGGTCTTCGTTTCACCGTTCTGTGTCAGCGTGTATTCGCACTTGCCAGAATACGACTTGTCCTGAAGGTAATAGCAAAGCCCTCCTTTGATATCCACGGTGCTGAATACGTCGTGAGAGTCCGCGTAAACATGCATACTGACGATATTTTTCCTTGTCAGCATTTTCTTTCGGAATTCCTCTAGAAGACTGTCACGACCGCCAGAAAACCAGCGGGCCGGGATCAGGAGAGAAACGTACTGAGGGGAGAGAGCTGAAGCTAATTCCGCGAAGCGCTGGTAGACAGGCGCGTCATTTGTGCCACCCGAAGCGCCCGCGAGCTGATAAGGTGGATTGCCAACAACCGCTTCAAATTCCATTCTTTCGCCTTCTTTATCCCAGGTCGCGGGATTTGTTAATTTATTTACCAGCCGCTTTTGGTCATCCATACGATCAAGCAGTTTTGATAAATGGATGACGTTACTCTTGGCGCCTGTATAACCGCAAAGAGTCCGCTTTGTTATTTGGACTGCCATTTCGGTCTGACAAAGCACAAATAAGTGCTCTCTCAGGACGGTATCCCAGCAGTCCTTGGCCTCCTGAAAGGAAAGCTCTGATTCTTTTTTGGGAAGCCGCATTCTGTAGAGGCTATACGCGAGATACAGAGGATAGACACCGGATTTCGAGTTGATTTCCAAAACGCGTGCGTTTTCGTTCAGGAAGACGTTTTCAGTGACCTCTTGGCGGTCAATTAGGCGAGGTACGTCGAGCATCCTGTTTTCTGCCGGAACATCGTCCTTATAGAAGCTGTAACCGCCAATTGTCTCGCCCATGTGCATGTTCACAACGCGCCAGGGGGTTAACACCGTCTCCTTCGCCGGATTTTTAAAGCAATTAAAGATTTCAGCGATTCTCAGAATACGCTGTGTCGGGTACATTTCGTCAGCTGCTTTCGCCATATGGCGGATACGTAATCCGGCGCCCTCAATTACATCCTGGTCATAAAAGACAAGAAGCCTCTTGAAGTGAATCTTTTTCAGCCCCTTAGGCATGAACACTTCCCATGATTCAGGGTCAACTTTTTCAATGAATGTCTCCAGTCGGATGGATTCATTGAACGCGGTCGATGTCCCAAAGATAAGAAGTGGGAGACGGATTGAGATATTCCGCAGCAGATCAAGGAGACCTTGTCGCTGTTTTTTTAATTCGTTTTGCTTTTTCAGCGCCTGAAGTTCTTCAGCGCTACGCTCCGTAAGAGGCTTGTGTTTTGCCGCCTCAGCTTTGTCGTACTCCTCGCTAGTCATTCCCTGCTCATTCACAGGAATAGCGATTTTCCTCTTTGACTTTTTCTGAGGTGTCAAAAAGTCTGTTAGCTCACTCATCAGCTGCCACTTGTCATGATCCATGACAATTCCGGCGTCGGCCTTATATATGCTGTCATCGTCAAAGCCGTTTTTGACCGCGTCTTCGACTGTCAGACGCTTCAGCTGCCGCATCATCTCAGGGACGTCGTAAGGTACCATGCCGCTTTCTGTCTCAGCGAGAACGGGACAGAAATTGAGAAATTCTCGGAGCCGGGCTCGTCCTTCCTCTTCAGAACGGACGGACGCTTTCTGGCGGAGTTTATGTACATCCGCTAAGACATGCAGGGTTCTGTCTGGCGCGAAATCAAACGCGTAACAGACTTTTTTCTGCTTCCCCCCGATACTGCCCGCAGACTGCACCCGGAAAATAGTTTGCATGTACCCTGCAGCCTCGGTTTTTGTTGAGCCGGAAAGCAGCATGACGCCGGTCCACTCTTTTACCGTAACCCCTGTCGTCAGTTTGCCGCATGACAAAGTGATAGTACGGGGACTTTTATGAATTGCTTCACGAACCGCGGCAAGAGCGTTTTCGTAAGGTTTTTCCTGGTCCCCCTCACCCGCCACATTGACTATTTCGTATTGACCGAAAACAGGATGTTTCTGGAGCAAGGCACTGAACGCTCGAGCCTCTTTTACTCCCGGAACTATCCAGAACGTATGTCGGAATGTGTCCCGGTAAGCTGGAGTTGAAAATGGATAATTGCTTTCAGGACTTTCGGTTGAAATCAGATCAAGGAAAGCGTTGACATCCGCTTCATGCACGAGATCGCCGATGGAAGCGTCGGCGGGCAGCGGTCGGAAATCCTGAGCGAGATCGCCGGTCCAGGTTCTGAAGAATTCCCGAAAATTGAACGCCACATTTTCGTCTTCATATCGATAGGATCCCTGAATCTTGTCTCGAAGGTCAAAAGTGCAGATACGGAGTTCCGGTAGCTCCTCATACGGATTGAAATCCCCGGGATGCTTTTCATTCCAGTCGCGTTTCGCTCTCTGTTCCATCACGTAATCCCAGGAGTAAATATTGTCATCCTGGTAGTGAGCGAGCAGGTTATACGGCGTTCCGGAAAGCTGAAGAATTTTCTTCCTTCCCTTTACGGCCTTGATTTCCTCAAGTTTTTTCTGTACGTCGAGACCGAGCTCAGTCTGTGTGCCTTCATGAGCCTCGTCATAGATAATGAGGTCCCAGTCGATGGCGAAAACTTCCCGGTTTTTCTCGTATTTTCCGCCGCAGATCCGTGATCCGCGCAGGTCCTGCATAGATGCGAAATAGACGAATGGTTTTCCGTGGTCAACCTTGTTCTTCAGGATGCGGTCATTTTCAGCGTCGATACCTGCGTCAGCCGCGGAATAACGATCACCAGCCCTGATATTGGCTTTCTTCAGAAACTCGCGGTCGCCTTCCGTGAAGATCTTGTAGAAATCCGTTTCCCATCCATCAACGACTGCCGGACGATGCGTCACAACAAGAACCTTCTGATAGTTCTCTTTCTTGATCAGCGCGTAGGCCGTTATCGTTTTGCCGAAACGCATCTTGCAGTCCCAGAGCATCCGATCTCGTTTTCTGAAGACGCTGACAGTCTTATTGACGCAGTTCACCTGCTCATCACGGAGCTGAATTCTCGGTGAGGACATTTCTCCTCTTTCCGACGAGGCATCGCGTACCGTGCTGGAGGCGCCAATTTCGCCAGCGCTCAGGGTATTTCGCCCTTCTTTCACGGCTTGGATGGCTGACTTCGCAGTTTCAAGATCGACCCGGTACCACTCACTGTCACGGTTCGAGTCGTAGAACTTCCTAACGTCGAATCCTGAACGATCTAAAACCTCGTGCACATCATGGTCACTGAAAGGCACAGATTCAACAGTTTCGTCATCCAGCCGTACCTTTTTACGCGCTAACTCCGTGTAAAGCAGATCGTACTGAATCAGGGCAGTCTTTGTATATTCTTTAATCCTGGCGTTAGCGAAACGGTTCAGTTCGTCGCAATTCGGCGGGAGCTGTCTTTCGCTTGACGAGCTGTCAAAGCTTGTCATCCCAATCTTGAGGAAGCCGTTATGCGCGTCATCCGGGATAGAGAAAATGTAGATCAGGTTGTATTTCGCCGTTCCGGCATAGAACTCGTTGGAAATTTTCTCACTCCCTTACTTTGCGATCAGTGATACGTAGGTGATGCTCTTCTTCGCTCTCCAATCGTAAATTTTGCAATAAACACCAGTATGTTTGTGAGCGTCTCCGGTAACACATCCCGGGCAGGGCTCCTTTTCGACCTCAGTGCCGAAAAGTGTTAGAGTCTCATGGATAATGGGAGTACAGCTGTCGGGAACAACAGCCTTTGAGCCATCCATTTGCCAGAGGTTCCAGGAAATATATCTGGTGATTTCTAGAAGCATTTCTTTGGAGGGAAGACGATGGAATTTCTCAAAGTAATAATCAATAAAGGTAATCAAAAGATTCTCTCTGGCGAGTAAAAGATTATCACCCTGAAATTCAAAGGCATAGACAGACTGAAACGCGCGTATAGCCCATTGAACCCATTCTGTCTCTTCCACGGTCTGCTCCGATACGACTCTCAGCTTTCGATCAAGTAAGCCAATCCGTCTCTGAATCGGAATTTCAAGGCCTGTGACAGAGTCGTATCGGCTCACAAGATAAGGAGCCTCGCCGCAGCAGACCTCGAGTCTTTTGGTATCCACATAGTTTTTCCAGGACCTGTGCTCCGGGAATATGATCCGGTCCTTGGTCTCGGTCCAGTTTTCGCCCTCTTCTGAGTTGAATACATTCGATTTTCCAAACCACTGTTCATCAATCAGGTTGTTCTGCTTATTGCAGAGCCAGCAGGGCGTAAAAACCTCTCCTTTATCGCGGGTTCTGATGAGCTGCTCATCAGTGGGTTTGGATGCCCGCGGCTGAATAAGAGTCGAATTCTGTCCTGTTATCTGCGAAGGAAGAATTTCGTGGTGAAATTCGTATTCTGGGCCAAGGTACTCATAGATGTCTGTCGCCCAAATAATGTTTCTTCTCGTGGTTCTATCAAATAGGAGCGCGTTGAGGACGGACTTCTCATACTGTCTTATGTCGTCCTCAATCACATCTAGTTTGTTTGTAAAAAGCATTCAAACGGTTCCTTCCTTCGACTGACAGCAACGAAGCTGTGAAACCTCCACTAGGACAGCTCGCAGCATAAAATCTCTATGTATCGCTACAACAAGGCCATTTTTTCAGAAACCCCTGCTAAAAATTTTCCTAAGGTATGTTATTACATGACATTAAAAAGATGCAGTTCCAACAAAAATGCGGGGTGCCCTGAAGTCTTCTATGACACTAGCAATCTCGAGAGATCTTCCTCCTTCCCTAGAATTGGGCGGATTTCAGCCTTTTCTTTAAGCAGGTAAATATCATAATGGCAAAAGTGAAAAATTTTGCGGTTATGTTGTAAAAATGACCGTTAGCCCGTTGGACAAACGTTCCTTTCCAAACTTATACGCTTCTTGTACCTCGCTCTCCGACCTCCGGGGTCTTATAGATGATTTGAGACCTGGTTTGAGAGCGCCTCCGCTTTATATCTATCCCTAAGACGGCATATAGGTATTATTTTTAGCTGAAGTTCTCAGGATTTCTTAAAGTCTTGTCGTTAACTGACAAATTAACTTTTGCCACTCTTTCTGTATTACATGGACTGGTAAAATATGCGATAGTCGCTGGAGTTTGTAGAAAATCTTGTAACCTAAATTCAGGCTAAAGAACCCCAAGTCTTTGCCCACCGAGCAGTTCTCAAACTTATGAAGTGCCCTCTTCCTTTGCGGGTATGGTCTTTTCTTTGTTAGCGTATGGGAAAGTGGTGAACACGGATGCCGGTGTATCGGCACCATTGAAAAAAGGGGCTTCATAGCTTCTTGAAACTCAAGCTGTGAAGCGCCCCCTTCCGTTATCCAATCAATAGATAGCCATTACTTGTACTGCTTATTTTTTAAGAGCGATTGACTTAACTGCGATGCAGCCAAACGCCATAGCTTTGGAGAAAGCGGTACCTGTCATATATGAGGCGCCGTGCACACCGCCAGTCATCTCACCCGCCGCATAGAGGTTGGGGATCGTCTGGCCGAACACGTCGACCACTTCTGCCTTCGGAGTGATCTTGATTCCGCAGTAAGTACCGATCATGGCACCCGTAGACGGGAAAATAAAGAACGGGCCCTTTTCAATACGAACCAGTTTTCCCTTTCCTGACGCAAGACCAACACGCCCGAATTCCGGATCCTTCCCGGAGTCCACATAGCTGTTGTATCGCTTTACCGTATCAGCAACGGCTTTAGGATCGAGACCTGCCTTCCTGGCAGCCTCTTCGATCGTGTTTCCCATAAATACGTAGGGTGGGCATTTGCCTTCGTCAATCGGTTTCCAGAGAATACCATCCTGAAGCGGGTCGAGTTTCATAGCCGTCTTACGGATACTGTCATCGAAGACCATCCAGGACTTTCCTTCAGGCTGAGCGAAAGCGCGGTCCGCCTGAACCTTGTATGAGATCGATTCGTCAACAAAACGCTTGCCGGTTTTATTAATAAGGATTGCTCCCTTAAACTGCGTCAGAGCCATATCCTTAATGGTGGTTGGTTTCAGCGTGAAGCCGTAAGAGGCTTTGATGTAGTTGGTGTCGATCATATCGGCGCCATAGGCCTGCGCCATCAGAATACCGTCGCCTTGGGTTCCGGTGCCGGCGATAACCGCCGCGTTCTCAAGAAGCGGTGCGTATTTCTTGAGCATCTTGGGGTTGCGTGAGAAACCGCCGGCCGCTAATACCACGCCCTTTTTTGCCTGGATGTTGATGGTCTTGCCGCGGCGGGTCACCCGAACGCCGGCGATACGATTCTTCTCAAAATCCCAGAGTAGACGCTCAGCTTTGGCGCGGAGCATGATTTTCGCGCCGCCGTTAACAGCGAATTTTCTATAGGCCTCCAGCACTTCAGCGGGTTTGAAAGTGTGCGCACGCGGTACGCTCATACCGCCGGAAAGCGTCACCGAGACCGGCTTGACCCCGAGAGACTTGGTAACCCACTGATAGAGAGCCTTGGATTCTTTCACATAAGCCTTTACCACGTCAGGATCATTCTGATGCTGACCAGTAGTCATCATGTCATTAAAGAACAGCTCATCGCTGTCCTTGATTCCCCGGGCTGCCTGCTCGTCAGTTCCGCCTACCGCCCACTGACCGCCACAGATGATTGAAGAACCCCCGAGCGTCGGTTCTTTTTCGATGACGATCGAGGAAAGCTTGTTTTTTACAGCTTCTGTCGCGGCAGCAAGTCCAGCGCCGCCGGCGCCGATGATGACTACATCATAGGTTTCATCCCACTTGGCTGGTCGATTAACGGGTACAGCCTGAGCTGTCGTAGAAGCGACGGCTGCCGTAACCGCGGCGGCGCCAAGTTCAAGAAATGCTCTTCTTTTCATACTTCTCTCCTTTATTGGGTTGACTTAAAGTCAACCGCACCTTAAGCGCAGAAATGAAAACAGCATTTACCGAATAGGATACGTTATGAGAACTATTTATGTAGCTTTTAAGTTGATTATAGGCCGTTGTGAAAAAATTTTAAATATATTGGCGTTAGAAAAATTATAAGTTACAAAACAGATACTTATAGATATATTTATATTAATATGAACTAAAAAATCAATTTTCTTTGATTATAACCTGAATTCCCGATTTACTTATACATAGCGGGATTCAGGAGGCAGTTTTCCAG
>ERZ839741.2192-NODE-2192-length-18700-cov-3.582301_pt1 | contig 18700 bp, 5 predicted proteins | sample MGYA00519880_ERZ839741 | MGnify/ENA primary metagenome ERZ839741 (study PRJEB31850, sample SAMEA3708851) | human gut metagenome | biome: human gut; feature: human-associated habitat; material: faeces | place: China | collected 2014 ...
GTTAATTTCTTATTATCATAGTATACATCAATTGTTGGTATTGTTTCTCCACCTGTATAGCTATTAGAGTATCTTAAGCTTAAATTACAGTAAATCTTTGTTATGTCCTTGTATGTGTTTTTGTCTAATTTAGTTTTTCCACATGTACTACATTCAAAGTCATCACCTTCAGGTACTTCTTCTTTCCATGTATGTTCCAAACCTCCATCTGCACACTGTTCCCAGACAGGTGCCAGTTCAATGTCTTCTTTTACAACTACGCGTGATTCTTTGTCATAAGTTGTTGTCCCATCAGTCCAGCCTACAAAAATTCTATTAGCTGAATCTGATTTTGGATAGTCCATGTAAACAGTGTCGCCATCTAAAACTTCTGTTGTTTCAATTCCTTTTTCATCCTTGAATGTTACTGTATGACTTTGCTTATCTGTAAAGTTTACAGTAGCATAGTTCATTCTTGTAAGGTTACCATTTGCATCCTTTGCCCATACTGTAACGACGTTCTTTGAATCTTTATTAGTTAATAATTCTGCAGGAATTGTTATTACTACTTCATTGTTCTCAGATTTAACATTATCAATGTATTTTCCGTTAATGTAGTAGTTAAATGAAGTATCAGCCTTGTTATCTGACTTAAACTTCAATGTAACCTTATCTGTATTGGTGCTTACATGAAATGCGTTGTCGCTGTTTGTGCCATTATTTTCTGTCATTGAAACAGTTATATCCTTGCTTACAGGTGCACCAAATGATTTCATTGCTGAGGCGTCTGTTCCAAACTGTTCATTAATCCATGTAAGTCTCTTCTTCATCCACTGTTTTAAAGTTGCAAAATCTCCTTCAAAACCTTTTGAATAGAACCACATACTTTCATTATGTGTCGCTGATGTTTTTAATGTGTCATGCCAGCCGTCAAGTAAGCCTCCATCAGCATAAATATTATTTAAGAAATCTCTATTTTTCATATAAAGTTCTCTTGCTTTTATAACAAAGTAAGGATCTTTTACATACTGTGAGAACCATGTTCTGTCCTTTGCAGTCCAACGTTCAATTCCCTGTGCTCCGAAAGGTGCAACAGAGCCTGAACTGAAATCATAATCCCAAATAGGACCAAAAGTTAAACCGCCATCTATTTCCTTTGTAACGTATGTACTTCTTCCGCCAAATTCATTTACCTGAATTTCAGAAGCAAACCAAAAAGCTACAAGAGAATCGAAATTACATAACTGTGTATAAGATGTTTTTACACCGTCTATGTCAATACAACCGTCTGTGCTATATGTGGCATTTTCAAAATTCTGCATATATGTCTTAATGCCATTAAAGACAGTTTCGTTTGTTTTAATAAATTCCGGATTTTTAAACATAACACACTGTTTCTTGTCTGTATAAAACAAGGATGCCTCATCAGCATTGTTGTCAATTTCCATTAAGAATCCACCGTTAGCGTTTGGAATTTCATAATAGTTATCGATATTGTATGTAACGTCATTGTATGTAACTGTTTTAGTTGTCATCCAGTTAAGGTCTTCTTCCATTTGTGTTGAAAGTGCCTTTTCTTCCTTTTTAGACAAATCATTTTTCTTGGCGATTTTTTCTGCAATTGTTCCTGCAGTGTCTTCCCAGTCATAAGTATCTGCTCTGTCTTTTGATATTTTTACCTGTTCACATAATTGGTAAGTTCCAAGGTTTTTTCCATTAAGAACCACCTCAACCCAAACAGTATCCATGGCTGTTACACCAAATGTTTTACCTATCTTTGATGAAAGCGCATTTCTCATCTGAGTTTCATCTATATAATTGGAAAGTAATAACCAATGTTTATTTTTGCCCATTCCAAATAGGCTTGTTTTCTTATCTAATTTTAATTTATATGCTTTTTTTGGAAACCATCTCCATGTAGAATTTCCATGACCTTTTACTTCTGTAACCCCATCATATTCTACTTTTCCGTCTGTTCCATCTGTTCCTGCATCCTGAATTTTTAAATTAGCATCAATGTAGTCTTCCTTAGATGCAATTTCTGCATTGCCTTCTGTGTTAATGTATACAACAGGCAAACCACTTTTTGTCACATCGTAATCGTCTGTTGATGTGTTTCCTGCCAAATTTTCTTTTGTGTCTTCAGTATTTTTTTCAGCTACTGTACTAACATCGGATCCACTCCCATTTTCAGCATAAGCAGTGTCGAAATTGACACTGCTCATACCTAAAATTAAAGTGCAAACTGTTGTACAAGAAATAATTTTCTTAACTATTTTTCTGTACATTATCTGCTCCTATTCTTATTTGTTTTTAATCTTAACAGGTTTTGACCATTTTCCATAAGATGTATTCTTACCAACTTTTCTAAATGCTCTTACTCTTGCATATAAAGTTTTCTTATTCTTAAACTTCTTAGAAGTTACTTTAATTGTTACTGCGTTCTTATTAGCTTTTACAACTTTCTTTGTACAAGTTACTAACGCTTTCTTGTTGTTATTAGCATTTTTCTTTGTTGTGTAAACTCTTACCTGATATCCATTAGCCTTATTAACCTTCTTAACCATTAATGAGATTTTCTTCTTAGAAACTCTCTTAGCTGATTTCTTAGCAACACTTGCCTTACCAAGTTTCTGTGTTGTAACTACAGTTGTTGGCTTCTTAGTTGTTGGCTTCTGTGTTGTTGGTTTCTGTGTTGTAGTTGCCGGTGTAGTCGGCTTTTCTGTTGTTGTAGTAGGTTCTGTTGTTGCTGGTTCTGTTGTTGTATCAGTTGTAGTTTCAGGCTCTTTTACCATGTAGCCGTTTTCATCAAACTTGTACTTCTTGCCCTTAATTTCTACTTCACCTGTTACATAATTATCACCCCAGTAATATCTTGTACCCTTAACATTTCCATCTGAATCAAGTTCATCTTCAAAAGCACCTACTGTAAGCTTACCGTCTTTAGCAAATGTGTAAGTTCTCTTTGTATTCTTACCTCTTGTTGTGATAATCCACTGACCGCCTGATAACATACGACCCATTTCTTTACCGCTGTTCTGGAAGTAATAGAGATTTCCGTCAATTTCCTGCCACATTAATGCATAGCTACCGCCTGCTGTGTAGTATCTTGTAATTGTAACATCTTTGCCTTTCTTATCCTTAACAACTTCTTCAACAAATGAGCCTCTTACAAACTTACCATTTTCATCAAAAGTATATTCTTTTCCGTCAATTGTATTCTTGCCTGTAACTGCTACTCCGTCTTCTCCTACATAGTAGTTGTCATTGTCATTTGTTTTCCATCTGTTCTTATCAAGATTTCCATTTGCAAAGAACATTGGAAGACCATTGTCTTTATTAGTTGCAATACCTGTATAACCGTCAACTTTTCTTGAGCCATCACACTTCTTACATATTAAATGTCCATCTCCCTGATATACATAATCATGGATTCCATTTACACATTCACCTTTTGACTTTGTATATGTGTCTAATAAATCTCCATCCTGATCATATACATCAACTGTAAATCCTGATGCATTTGCATCAACTGAGAAATAAATTCCGTCGTAGTCTGTGTTTCCAAATTTAGCGAAATCATAACCTCTTACATTTGTTGCAGGGTATGATTTTTCACCTGTTGAACCACATACATAATATACTGTTCCGTTTTCTGTGTCTCTTGTGCCTGCCTTTAATGGATTTGTTCTTGCATAAGCATGATCATGTCCTGAGAACATAAAATCAATACCAGCTTCGTCACATGCTTCTGAAATATACTTATGTACGTTTTCGCAGTCATGTGTTGTTTCATTTGTTCCATAAGGTGGTTGATGTGACACAACAACTTTCCATTTTGCATTGCTCTTTGCTGCATCTTCTACTAACCATTTTGCATCTTCAATTGTCTGATTCTTTGAAGCTGTGTATCCGATAACTGCAACGTATACATTTCCATAAGTTACTGAATAGTGATGTTCACTTTCAATATTGAACATATTCTTTGCAATTGTTGATTCAGGATCACCTGCTAATTCATGGTTACCTGTTACGTGAATCATATCAACACCCTTGAACATATCCCCATCAAAGGCTGTTAAAATATTATCCCAGTAATCGTACTTTGTAGGATCATCTACAAAGTCACCTGTCTGAACACCAAAATCATAGTGTTCTTTTGAAATCATATCTGTAATCTTAGAAATAATTGTTGTATCGTCTGCCTGTGTATCACCAACTAAGAAGAACTTAGTATCTTCATTCTTGTAAGCAGTTGTAAATTCATATTCCTTAGACCATAAATCTCCGTCTCCAACTTTGTATACGTAAGTTGTATCAGCATCTAAATCATTAATTTCTGCTGAATTAGCATAGATAATTTTATTTGATTTTACATCTGAATATCCTGAAAGAGATGTAAGTTTGCACTTGCCTTCAACCTTCTTGAATGCAGCGTCTCCATCTTTTTCATAATCACTCTTCTTTGCGTATAAAACAACAGGTGTGTCTTCACTTACGCCCGGTTTTGAAACCCAAGTGATATTCTTCATAGATGTTGAATCTTTGACAGCATTAACCTTAACAAATGTTGGTGTACCATCTTCATTGCCGGCTGTAGCGTATGTCTGTGCCTTTGTAATAAATGAACGATGTCCATTGTCATCCTGAGCATAAACTGAAATTGCCTGTGCTTCCTGAAACTTAGATGTTGTAATATTTCCTCTTAAATCTGTCTTACCAAGAAGTTCACCATCCTCCTTATAAACAGATACACCTTTCACTCTCTTGCCTGTCTTGCTGTCTTTAACTGACATTGTAATGTCCATTCCTTCAATTAAGTCACTGAAAGAAATTGTGTAGTAATCTCCAATATCTGTATATTCTGTATCCTGAACGAATGTATATGTTTCTTCACCGTCACCTGCTGCAATCTTATATGTTGCGCTAGGAATTGAATATGAGAATTTGCTTCCGTCGCTTACATCTAATGGAATCTTTACAGATAATGTTGCAATCTTATTTGAGTCTTCGTTTGCTGTATCTGCATAAGTTGCAATCTGATTACTTGTTTCACTTGCTTTTTTCTTAGCATAGATTGTTACCTGATTGTCTGCTTTGTTATATTCAGGTTCTTTTGCCTGTTCAAAGCCTTCAGCATAACTTACTGAATAATCAGAATAACCTTTTGCTAATTTAACTGTTGCTGTTAATTCATTAACTTTACTTGCATCACTTGCTGTAAAGTCGATGTTCGCCTCGTCACCAATATTTGCTTCTCCCTGTGAAGTAGCATTAATTGTAACTGTATTGTCATCTTTATTTTTCACTTCAAAAGTCTTTGTCTTTGACGCTTCGTTACCAAACTTATCTCTGACAGAGAATTTGATAGTATGCTTTCCGTTTGCAAGTTTCTGGTTATTTAATGAGATTTCATCCTTACTTACGTCAGTATGCATACTACCGCCATTTGTAAGATTAACACCATCTAACCATACGTTTGCTGTTGTAAAATCTACACCTGATGTGTATTTGTTTTGTAAGTCTGATGCTCTTGCTGTGAATGTTACATTGTTTGTGTCAAGCACTGCATCATCATTTAATTCAGTTCCGTTGGCTGAAATTGTATCAATACTTGGGTTGTCTATATCATCAGTATTCGCTCCATATACGAACTGGATGTTGTCAATATAGATTGCTCCCTTACGGTCGCTTGGCTGAATTTCATTTCCATCCTTGTCGTATTTACCCATACCTGTTCCGTTTACGAACATAAGTCTAATCATATTGTTTCCAAGGAATTTGTATGGTGCCTGATAATCCTTTAAACTGGCTTCTACATATTTCCAACCTGTCCAATCGAAACCACCAAGTTTATGTTCATCCAAATTTGCTTCTTCTGTAAAGTTCAAGTTAAGAACTGTTCCGTTAGCATCATATAGCTGAATTCTCAACCAGAAGTTTGGTATTCCTTCCGGTGCATATACATACATACCAATTCCTGTTGGTATTCCAGGTATGTCTCCTGATGGATTTTCAAGACCTACGCATGCACCTTCTGTAACAGCTCCACACTGTGAGAAGTCATAGTTTAATTTAAGCGAATGATTACCAAATCTTACAGGCTCACCACTTGCAATATCAACAACTTCTGTAGACTCGTTACCACCTCTGCCATAATTCATTGTCTTAAATCCGGCGTTTGGTTCTTTCTTGTCTGCTGCTGTTGAATACCAGTCTGCTGCAGGAATTACTGTTCCATCTTCCATTGTATGGTCTTCAAAGTCATATACAACTGTTGGCTGTAATCCTACAACAACATTAATTGTTGCCTGGATGTCGCTATCTTTGTACTTACATCTGATAGTTCCATATAAAGTATTTCCGTCTGATGATGTAAATTTATTATCCTTAAATGTACCAATTGATGAATCACTAGGCTGTTTGTTAGCATCTGTTACATTTTCAGTTGTCCAAATAAAATCACCATCTGCATAATTAACCTGTCTGTTGTTCCACTTAACAGTTAAACCTAAATCTGTTTCTTCTTCAAAACCAAGGTTTACTTCATCATTTACGAATGTAATGCTGTCCGGTTTTCTTACTTCAATTGTTGTGCTACCAACAACATTATCTCCTGACTTTAACTGTACTTCTACAGTTCCTTCTGTTCCATTAGAAACAAATTGACCTGTTGTTCCATCAATTTTACCAAAGCTATCATCTTTTAATACAAAAGTTGCTTCTTTAGGTAAATCTGCCTTTCCACCTGCACTGTCAACACCTGTTGCTTCAAACTGTACAGTTGAACCTGGTGTATATACTTCCTCTAAAGGTGAGATTGTTGCATGATCAAATTCACCATCTGCTTTTGCATCTGAATAAATGAATAATGATGAAGAAACCTTTCTTTCTGTTCCATCAGATGGGCTATTCTTTACTTCTAATGAATCTGTTCCTTCTGTTTTTGTTGCAAATGTAGCTGAACCACCACCATCTAAATATAATGCTTCAACACACCCCATAGCTTCCATTTGTTTTGCAGTTTCATAAAGTGACTGACCACATGACTTTGGTGCCTGTCTACCATCCGCTTCATATATGATAACTGAACCGTCTGCCTTAATACCTACTGCACATCTTGGCATTGCATAAGGATCCGCTGCTAATTCTTCTAAAGCTTTTCCATCTTTTACAAGAAAGAATGGTGAACCGATAGCTTCAACTACATCATCTAAAGGTTCATATGCTTCTCTACAATCAGCTGTTCCATCTTTCATTATTGCAAAGTATGGATGATCATTCTGAGTCTGAACAATATCTCCACCCATAACTAATGAACCCCATGGCTGACCTGTTCCCATATCAAAATAGTCACCATTAATTGCTGCTACGATTGTTTTTCCTGTTGCTTTTTCTGCTGCTTTTGCCTGATCTCGAACTGTCTGCATGCCCCATTTACCAGTCTTATCATAGTTCTTATAACCAGCCATCATTCCAACACTAGATGTTTTCAAATCAATTTCTGCCATATAGGCCTGAACCTGATTATTTCCATCCTTATCTACTGTTGTAATGTGTTTCTCTTTAATTCCAGGTGCTATACTATATTCCTTTACAGATGTTAGCACTCTGTCTTCCGGCACTTTAACACTTGCACCGTAAACAGTTATACTGCTCACTACCATTGCTGTTGCAAGCACCACAGATAAAAATTTCTTAACTGCTTTTTTTAACATGTGTTTTCCCTCCTCTTTGTTAAATGTTTTCATTTGTCATTTTCGTATTTTTAGCCCATTTTTATACATTTTTTGGCAAACGATACTTTACGATTATAGCATTGATTCCTATTAATTAATAGGGGCAATTTACGAAAAAAGAGGATAGCATTATGACTATCCTCTTAAAAATGTTTTTATTATTTTAAACTACTTTTTAATTTTAATCTTAACCGGCTTAGACCACTTCTTAGCTCCAACTGCCTTTACTCTAACATATAATTTCTTCTTGCCCTTTAACTTCTTGCTTGAAAGAGTTACTTTTGTTTTCTTAACAGTCTTCTTGTAAAGTACTTTTTTGAACTTCTTACTTGTTGAAACCTGAATGTCATATTTCTTAGCGCCTTTAACTTTCTTAAATGTTAATTTAACCTTCTTTGAGCTAAGTTTCTTTGAAACCTTCTTAGTAACCTTTGTACTCTTAAGAGAAGCTTTCTTTGTTGTTGGCTTAACTGTTGGCTTAGCTGTTGTTGGCTTAGCTGTTGTTGGTTTAACTGTTGTTACCTTAGGTGTTGTTGTTTCATCTGAAGTTGATGTGTCTGGCGTTGATGCATCTGGTGTTGATGCATCTGGTGTTGATACATCTGGTGTTGATGCATCTGGTGTTGATACATCTGGTGTTGATACATCTGGTGTTGATGCATCTGGTGTTGATGCATCTGGTGTTGATACATCTGGTGTTGATACATCCGGTGTTGATACATCTGCTGATGATGCATCCGGTGATGTAACATCTGCTGATGATACGTCTGGCTGTGTAACGTCTGCTGATGATGCATCTGGTGTTGTTACACTTGGATTTGTTGTTGCACTTGGTGTTGTTGTTGATGTTGTTGTATCTGAAGATTCAACCTGCTTTGTCTTACCAACAACACTTATATCAGTAACTGATACATTGATGCTATCACCTGCTGCAATAGAATCATTTTCTTTAATTCCTCTATCTCCATCCTTTTCAGTTGTTAACTGTCCTAATGCAATTATAAAGTTCTGTTTTGAAGTTGCTGCTGTCCACTCAAACTCTGCTGAATAATCACATGTATATCCTTCTTCATCATTTCCTGTCCAAGTAGCTGTTGCAGAACTTGCTAAGAATTTATCTCCATTTGTATTTGTTGCAACTAAGAACTGTTTCTTAACATTTGATTTGATTGTAAACTTAACTGTATATACTTTTCCCTGTTCAAAGACAAGTGTTGTATGCGCCATTAATGAATACCAGTTTCCTCCGGCAACAACACTTCCTGTTGCTAGTGATGTTCCTGTTCCACATGGATTATCTGACCAATTGTCTGATTCATTGTTAAGAGTCCATTTAGTATTTTCATTTACTAAGTTTGTGCCATCTTCTACAATATCAAGTGGAACTACAACTGTTTTTGTAACTGCTTTTGATAATGAGCCATCTTTTACAGTCTTAACACTAATATTATGAGTACCGTCTGTAACTCCTGTTAACTGACCCTTTCCAGCTTTTACTTTCTCTGCTGCAAGTTTACCATCTACGTAAACATTGTATTCATAATCTTCCTGACCTTCACCTGCCACGATTTCATAATCTATAACACCGTATTTAGTTGATTCTGCTTTCAAATCTGCTGGTGCATCAATATCAACTGTTGTGGTATATGTAGGAGTATCCGTATTTGCTACGATTGCAATTTCATTGATAACATAGCCGTAATTAACTGCTCCTTCTGAAAGTGTTACTTTTACATATCTTACATTTTCCGCTTCATAATTTGATAATTTATCTAACTTAACAGCATTGCTATAAGCCGGTTGAACACCATCTGTTCCACAAATTAATGAATCTCCTGATGCAACCTCTTTATACTCTGCGCCATCATCTGATAACTCAATAGAATATTTCTTTGCATATGTTCTTGGATTAGTATATGCAATCATAAATCTGTCTAATTCAGCTGTCTTATATTCTCTTCCTAAATCAATAACAAAACTTTGTGGTGATGTTTTTCCAGTTCTAAATGCAACATCTTTTTCTTCTCCTGCTGTTAACAAACCATCAATCATATTAACTGCTGATTCAGCATATTCATCGCTATAATATGAACTTATATCTGTTATTGAAACATCTGCATTATTGTTCTTGTTTACAATATTTCTAGGTGATGTGTATAATTCAGAAGCATCTTTTACAGTAACTTCTTCACTATCAATTCCTTCTGATGTTGTTCCATTATATGAAGAAACAACTTTAAGTTTGTGAATTCCTGCTGAAACACCATCTATCCTATAGTCCTTTCCTGCTTCAACCTGATTACCTACAAGTACATTATCATCATATACCATATACTTATAATCTGCCTGATTTTCTCCTGCAGTTATGTTATATGTAATCTGATTGTAATCTTCTGATTTAACAGTAACACCTGCTGCATTTTCACAATGTGAAACCTCTACTGTTTTTGCGTCCCCATTTGTATCTAAAACTGCAATTTCTGTAATCTGGATTCCGTAATCTGCAGTCTTAGGATAATATGCTCTAACATATCTAACTGCACCAGTTGTACTAATATCATTAACCGTACAATTATCCTCGTCAAATGTCACATCTTCTCCTGCACTTGCAACAGTATTCCAAGTAGCATTATCCGATGAGAACTGAATTTCATAACCTCTTGTAATACATGTGTCATTAGCTGCAGCATCCTTATACTGTACTAATACCTGTTCAATAGTTGATGCATCATAATAATCACCTAAATCTATTACTGCATAACTTTCACCAGTATAGCCCCATCCTTTCTTACTTAATGCACAATGTGCATCTCCTGTTACATCTGCTTTTAACTTTCCATCATTTAAGTTTGCTTGAGCCCCTTCTGCACATTCTGGAAATAAGCTTGTAGTCTTACTTAATGCAAGGTTCTTTGTTGCATCTGCCACCATAGCCTTCTGCTCATCTGTTGCTGCAAAAACCGGTGAACTCATTGGCAAGCCAGCTACGACCATAGACAATGCACAAGTAATAGCTGTTGCTTTTTTTAGTCCTTTAAACTTTCTCATATAATCTTTCTCCTTTCGATTAACGTTTTTTCATCTCAAAGTTCCACTCTTTGATTGACTTATATTTTACCATATTTCCACCTTCCAAACAACAAAATGCACTAAAGAAAACACTTTTATTTCTCTTTTTTTATGCAACTTATACAAAGCAATATTTTGTTAATATAAACTAAAAAGAAGTCGTAGTCAACGCAACCACCACTTCTTTTTTAGTAATTTTACACAATAAAAATACTTTTATTCAATTTTTAATCCTTAAAATTTATATCAAAAAACATATTATTATCTTACCATTAGCTTAGGAGTTCTATCCACTCTATAAATCCCCCAGTTTTTTTCTGCTTCGTTTGGTCTGCTTCCGCCCTTCCATGGTTCATCAAAAGCTTCAAACATGTAAGCAATTATTTGTTCTTTGTCTGTCCAATCCCAAAACTCGTCATAATACCTTTTCTGGTTTTCTTCGTTTGCCTGACCTTCTTTCATTTGTTTAAAGTCAGCGCAGTCTGTTGCCCAGCCTACTTCTGAGAACAGCACAAATTTGTCCGGGTACATTTCCTTAATTTTTTTGTACCATGTTTTATTTACTTCCAAAGCTTCTTCAACTGTATTTCCATACCATAATGGATAAGAATGAACACTGATAATATCAAGATGCTTTGCAAGTTCTTCTAATTCAACCCACTCAAAAGCGCCTTCATTAAAAGTAACCGGTTTACCTGTTCCTTCTCTTAATCTGTCTGCAAACTTAATTAAACGTTCTACAGGCACATTGTTAGCACCCCATTTTGGTGTATTTTCGTTTCCAACTGAAACAGCGTTAATAACATCAGAGTAGTTATTAGCAATTTCAATTAATTTTTCAATGTTATTATCATTTCTTTTTGCTCTATTAACAAGTTCCGCATCTGTGTAAGTTTCTTTTAACCATGGACAACCTGGATTATTTACCTCTGATATTAAATCTGGTCCTAACATTACCTTCATATCAAGACCTAAGTCGCGAATTACCTGACATGTCATTTCAGCATAACTAATTGGATCATACATTCTAATGTATTTAAATCCCATTTCATCTAAAATTTTTAGGTCCTCTACTATTTGATCATATGTTGGATAGGTGCAGTCTTTTGGACTTTGACCTTCTCTATATCCTGAATAACATATTGCTCTACCCCAATCAAACATTTATTTTCTCCTTTTATACTATTATTTATCCATACTACAACTATTTTATCTGGTATTTTATAATTCCAACGTGGAAAAAATATTATAAGAAAGTGCTGTGAAGCCGTTGGTTCACAAAGGCAGCGAAGTCGGCTTTGTAGAACCGCTACGAGCGAAACGCAGCGGGAGCGTGCTTTCGATAATATTTTTCCATCGTTGGAATATATTCAACATCTAACCTAAAATTGCTGTAATTTGGCTCTTGTCACCAAGTTTGTCTACATCTTCTTTTGCAATTGTGTCTGTGTTTCCGTATAAATCACCGTCAATGTAGATTTCTTTTACTGTGTATTCTCCTGCTTCTAAACCAAATGGATTCTGGTATGTTACTGTAATGTTTGCACCTCTGAACATACATGTGGCACTTGCCATTCCGTTTGAGAACTGTTCAGCTAAAAGCTTTGGAGCAAGTTTCAAGGCACCAAGTTCACCTTTAATTCCGTACATTTCATTTAATACTGTAAGAAGTAACCAGCTTGCTGCACCTGTTAAGTAATGGTACATTCCCTGTCCTCTCTGATTTACATATTCAGGCACACCAGGATAAATGTTACTCTTGTGGTAATCTGCGCAATGCTTGTACAATGTGTTGATTACTTTGTAACCTTCTTTTGCAAAACCTCTGCTATATAATGCATTTGCATACATAACAGCCATGTGTGAGAATACTGCACCGTTTTCTTTGTGACCAAAAGCAAATCCAAATAATCTACCCATATCTGTTTTTACTTCCTTGAAATCAGTGTTAAGTCTGTAACCGCCAATTGCTTCATCGTAAAGATATTTGTCAGCAGCTTTTGCGATTTCTGCTACCTGTTCGTCTGTGGCAACACCTGACATTACTGTAAATACCTGACCTGTAAGCATCATTCTTACTCCACTTTCAAAGTCACCTTCTACAGCTTTTCCGCTGTTGTCATAGTAACCGTTAAACCATGAATTTCCTTCCTTGTCAGAAGTCCATTCTGTGTTTCTAATGTGGTCTGTAATCCAGTTTGACATTTCTGTTAATTTATCGGCTAACCAGTCGCACTTAACTTCTGTTTTTTCTCCTGAAATAATGTGACCAACTTCATCACAGTATTTTTCAAGTAAAGCATTCTTTTCGCCAATGCTATCATAAATGCTGCTATCTGCTTCTAAGAGCACCAAAATTTCTTTTGCTATGCTTACTGTATCTTTTCCTGTTTTGTCACTGTAATCCTTAATATCCTGAGCAAGATTCTTCAAGTTACCGCCGTAAAGAGCTGTAAAAGCAACGCTTTCTCCACGCTCTTCTGCCATGTCAAGACCGTCGTTCCAGTCTGCTCCGCGAAGTCTTATATGATTATGCTCGCCAACATCGTAGAATGATGTTAAATGCTGAATAAGTAAATGTTCTAAAACAGTTCCTTCGTATGGAAGTGCGTCTTCTGTCATCTGCTTATTTCCTATTGTGTCATTCCAACGGTCATCACGTTTTTCACCACGACAAATCTGTGCGTCTTTGAAATATGTATTGGCTTCTGTAAGGAATTCAATATCTCCTGTCTGCTGCATATATAATCTTGTTGTAAGATATGGCCAGGCACCATGGTCCATCCAAACTCTTACAATGTTGTTTCTGTCTGCTATGAACTCACCCTGTTTTGAACCGATGATAGTTGCATTTGTACCGTCAAATCTTACACCGCCAAAGTTGTCTATTAACATTTCTCTAACTTTTTCAGGTTCCATAATAAGAAGTGCAAGGCAATCCTGCCATAAATCTCTCCAGCCTCTACCACCTTTTCCGTAATCATGGTGCGGTAAAAATGAGCAACCGTAAATTCTTCTAAGCATTGGCTGGAAATTAACCCAGTGCATCCAGTTATCTGAATCAGCAGAATTGTAACTTACGTTGATTTTTTCCTGCCAAAATTCTTTTGTTTCTTCTAAATATTTGTCAAAATGCTTCTTTATTAAATATTTCTTGCTTAATTCTGTGATTTCTGCTTCTGATTCACCATAGCCTAAAGCTACAATATAAGTTCTTGTTTCGCCCGGCTCTAATGTACAGTCAGCAAATCTTATTGCAGCCACTGTTTCGTATCCATCTACTTCTTCGCCTGCCTTATATGGTAATGGCTGATTTTTTACAACGTAATATGGATTTTCGAAGTTTCCTCCACGCCCGATAAACTCTTCTGTTACAGGGCAAAAACTTACAGGTGAAACCATTTCTCCGTTAACTTCTTCTTTTGCTAATGCGCCATAGAAAATCTTGTTTTTGTTGTGTCCTCTTTCATCAAATGTAAGAGTTGGATAAATCATTATTCCGTTTTTTACTGTAAAAGTTCTATGAAGCAATGATGTTACGTGTCTGTGATCTCTGATGTTTGACGCCGAACGTGCATACATTGGGATTGCAACTGTTGATGTAATTGTCTGTGCCTTATCAGATGTGTTTGTAATTTCAAACTTTGTAAGTTCTACTTTTTCTTCTGTTTCAGGTACAAAACTTGTCATTACAGCTTTTAAGCCCATTTCCTGTGACTGTCTTTCTACCTGATGCCACATAATACCTGCTGTAAGTTTTACGTCTTCCTTGTCATCCTCAAAAAGTTTTGCCTGCTGTTTGCTTGAACGGCCTGTTACAGACCAAGCTCCCTTTCCTTCAACATAAACCCAGAAGTTTCTTGAAGACTTGTTGTTGTGTAAGTTTTCGCTACTTACCGGTTCAAGTAAAAATGTGTTTTGGTCAAGCTTAATGTCGCCTCCTAAATCCGGTGTGATTGCACTCATCATACCTGCTTCGTTAGCAAGTGGGAAGTACATGTAACTTGTTAAATCAGGATCATCTAATGTAAATGTTCCTTTTTTGTCCAAATACTTTAAATCGCTCATAAAATCTAATCCTTTCTCCTTTTTATTTTAAATTGATTTTGTTCAATAGTTTTCAAATGGTTGTTTGAAACTGCATTTTTGCAGGTTGTTGTCTTTACTCTGTATTTTGCAGATAGTTGTTTTAGTCTGCATCTTTGCAGATTGTCTTTTTTGCTTATTATTTTTAGAAAATTTTCTTTTTATATTTTACATTATATTTTTAGTTTTTGGAAAAACTATAATTATTACATATTTATTTTATATACCTTTATTTGCTCTTAAATATAATTAGCAGGAACTTGTATTAGGTAATCTAAAAGATGTAATTTCAATTCTTTTATTTACTTTCTTTTATAATCTTTCCAAAAATTAAAACGTTTCAAGCTTTTATAAAGAAAAAATGCTGTGAACCTTATAGAGTTTATATCTTTTTCAAATGTGTGCCAGATGAGAACCCTAAAGATTCTCATCCCCACCATTTGCTCTATAAAAATTTATAGCATTTAAAATGATTTATTCAAAGTAAACATTTATAGCATTAATCTTGCCATCACGAACAGCTTCTGCCATTTCGCCAACAATCTTACCTTCTGTTGCTACTGTTTCACCGTTGATTTCAACCTTTGAAACCTTAGCAGCATCAACGCCATAAGTGTTCTTTCCTGTATTATTAATGTATGTTACGTCACATGTTGAAAGAAGTCTGAATGTAACTTTTCCTTCATCAAATAACCAGTTTGCAAGCTTTGGATCAAAGTTAAGTGCAAGCTTACCGTCTTCATAAGTAAATACTTTGCCACCCATCATCATCTGAATCCACATAGAAATCATTTCTGTTGTTGAACCTGAAAGTCTTGCAACAAATCCTCTACCATGAACATCTTCATTTGGATTTACGCTTGATGCAATAAATGATGAATTTTCAAGTGTACTTCTACCATACATATTTGGATCTAAGAATGGAATAAGTGCCCCCTTAATTGTTTCATAATATTCATCATATAAACCTGCTTTAATCATAGCTAAGAGATATTTGTATTCCATATGTAAGAATACATTTTCTCTTTCCTGCCATCCTGGAGTAAACGCACGACAACGTCCATTTTCCATTGAACATTCTTCAATTGATGCTGAAGTCTTGTACATAGCAAGTTTCTCATCATAAAGACCTGTATTCTTAACTTTGTTGTACATGTCTCTTGCTGTATCTACATCTTCGTAACCCATCATACGGGCTGGTCCTTCAAGGAAGTATGGTAAAGCAACTGCTTTAAATTCCTTAACCTTTGCCTTCTGAAGTCCGTAATGACTAATTACAGGTTCTCCATTTTCATCTACAACTGGTTCAAAATCAACTGCTTCATGTGTAATGTATGTTGGCACAAGTCCGTTACCCATTTCAACAGCCTTTGCAATACCTTTTTCAATCTTAGCTTCGAATGCCTTGAATACTTCTACAATGTGAGCTTTTGATACAACTGTTTCTTCACCGCTTAAGTAAAGTTTAATTGTTTCTCTGTAAGCTTCTCTGATTGTTGCAACCTTATCCCAATACTGGAAGTCATTAATTGTTCCATTGTTGTATTCGTCAAGTGCTGCCTTAACATCATCTAAGTATTTTGCAATTTCAGCAGGCATTGTAACTTCACCTTCTCCATCAAAGTTGTTAATGATGAAGTTTACTAATCTCTTTAATTCAAATGTTTCAGGTGTACCTGAACCGAATAATCCAGGAAGACCGTTCATGGCATCATTCCAGCCCGGCTTTCCACCTTCCATTTCAACACCGATTCCGTCAACGTCAAGCTGAGCAAATTTGCTAAGTGCTAAAATAACCATCTTAACAGCTAAAGATGTTTCATAAATCTTTTCGTCTTTTGTCTTTAACCAGTTAGTTGCCCACTTGTTAAATCCCGGACGTGCAAGTTTTTCTTCATCTTCAACTTCCATGCCGTACTGACGTACGTCACCTTTTTTATTAATAACATACTTTTCATCTCTTGGTACAACGTATGCAACGCTGTCATAGAACTTGTATGTTTTGTCTTCGAATAATAATTCGTTAATCTTATCAGGGAATACACTTAAGTAGTTATCTACTAAATCCATGTTGTAATCCCAGTGATCGCTCCAGTAACCTTCACCAAATCCGGCTTCAATGTTCTGGTCACAATCATTTAAGATTTCTGCAATGAAATCACCATCATCAATTTTTACTTTTAAACCAAGTTTTGCAATTGTGTTTGAAATCTGACCAGGTGTAAACTTACCTGCAACAATTTTTTCAATGGCTGTTGCATCTCCGTCAATGTTTTCTTTTACATAAGCATTAACTTCGTCTTCTTTTCCTTCAATTACGTTAAATAAACTTGGACGTACTTCTAATGGGTTGTAACCATCAGCCTGTACTAAACTGAAGAAAGTTTTAACGTTGAATTCTCCAACATCTTTATTGAAGAATACATCATTTCTTCTATTCTGAGAAACATCTCTGAAGTTTCCGTTACCCTGTGAATAATATTCAGCAGCAATAGAGAAGAAGTTGTAATCTCTTTCCGGATCTCCATGTTTTCTACTAAATAAATGAATTATAGACTTATTACCATCTTTGTTAAGAACATATGGATAACCACCTCTTAAGAAGTTATCTAAGTAACACTGTTCAATGTACTGGTCAAATTTTCCGGCAGATGTATGTGTCTTAATGTCAGATGTGAAGCTATCTGCTAATTCTTCTGCTTCTACAAACTTGTCTGCAATATAGCCAGGCTTTGTAAATGTAGAAACCTTTGAATTAATCTGTTCTTCTGAACCTGCAAATCCCATCATTGTATCAAATGTGATTGCTTCGTTTGCAGCTACTGTTTCATGGAATGCTGTAAATCCGCAAGGAACTTTGTTTGCGAAACACTGTTCTTTTGCTTTTACGTTATCAATTCCACCTTCGATAAATCTTACAGGTGTCATTAATGAAAGATCATATCCGAATACTGTATCCACATCGTAGATTACATCCTGTAATTCTCCACCTTTAATTGTAAGATAGTAGTAACCACCTTCAACATCTGAAACTTCTGCTGAATCCTTTGTTGATGCTCTAAGTGTGTAGTATGGAACCTTGTTATCAATGTTCTTAATGTATGCCCAACTCTTAAATAAGTTTGACATTTCCTTGAATTCACCATTTGAGATTCCGTATGTAATAATCTTTGGAAGTCCGTCAATAACTTCAATATCTTTTGCAGAATCAGAAATGTTTTTCACTGAAACCTGTCTAACTAATGCTCCAATACTTTCGTTTGGAAGAATGAAGTAATTAACCGTTACTTCAATACCGTATTTTTCATTTGTTTCAATAATCTTGAAACTATTTTTATTCATTCTAATCTGACGTTTTGCTTCTTTTTCATATTTGAAAAATGGTTCATAATATTCGCCGTCAATTTTTAAGAATGTTCTAAAACCCTTTACTGTTGTGTTTTCAAAAGCTGTATTAGCTGAATTAAATTCCATAATGGCATTGCCCTTGTTATCAATACCAAAACTGTTCATTCCCTGTCCTCTGTTTGTGTAGAACGTCCACATTGGAATACCCTTTACACCTGCAAGACCAGGTAAAAAGCTTGAAAAAGCTGGCAATCTGTCATAATCATCTATAACAAATGTCTTACCTTCAAGTCTATAATTCTCCATAATAATCTCCTTTTTATTTGCGTTTTCCGCATGAACTTCTGTAAACCATCTTTGGTGAAAGTTTTGTAACTGTACCGCTCCTGTCACCATCATCGTTTAATAATCTGAATAATTCATTTGCGCTTGCACTACCCATTTCTGTAATTGGGCTGTGTACTGTTGTAAGTGGAACG
>ERZ839741.2218-NODE-2218-length-18471-cov-3.501412_pt1 | contig 18471 bp, 8 predicted proteins | sample MGYA00519880_ERZ839741 | MGnify/ENA primary metagenome ERZ839741 (study PRJEB31850, sample SAMEA3708851) | human gut metagenome | biome: human gut; feature: human-associated habitat; material: faeces | place: China | collected 2014 ...
AGGTTGGATGTTTTTCTGCTCTTTACTTTTTAGAATATTATCTCGAACTCGCGTAAAATAGGCTCCAGAACGGAGGAATGTTTTACGGGTTCAAATACCGGAAGCCGACGAGGCTGATGATCCATTATACGGCTCCATTTGCTATTGTTGAAATAACCGGTGTTGTAAATGCGTGTCAATGTCACGATGCTGTCATAGGCAGCCTCGCTTCGACTCCAGTCCATTTCGCCGTGGCGGGCGAACTGGGCATAAAGCATCTTTTTATTCATTTCTGTGGCTGCCTGTACTGGGTATTTAACTAATTGGAAATAAGTGTCTTTTCGATTTTCTGGAATCTGTTGGGTCAGTTTCTCTACACGGTCTGAGATATTGTGATAGTCTTCCAGTCGTTTTTGGATAAATGTACGGCTCCATGGCATATCCGTGACGATACGGTATCGGTTGGTGTGATATTCTTCTTCTCGCGTATGTCCCATGAACTCTGGTTTACGGATATAAGCCAAACGGTAATGTTCTTGCATTATGGGCAAAAGTTCTCTTCCAATTTCTTCTCCAAACTCACGTTGTAGGAAATGACAAAGATGATTGGAAATACCTTCCTTTTCCACCTTGCCGATGTTCCATGCCATGTCCATGAAGAGCTCTGTCTGGTACTCCGCTGGTTTGATATCGCCAACGTTTAATATCCATATTTTCTGGATGCCTCGTTCATAGGCTTCTTTCATTTGTTGGTAAAGCAGGGCTGGACTGAATGTTCCCAGCCACAAATAATCGTGTGGTCGTCCCCAATAGGATATGTGATAGTAAATGCCGTTTCCGCCTTTGCGTGCACGTTCTTCCGAAGTGGGAAAATGTCGAATGTAGCCATAGTTGTCATCACACCACATTAGGGTAACATCTTCCGGTACTTGCAGTCCGGCATGGTAAATGTCCAAAACTTCTTTGTAGGGGATGAACACTTGGGGTACAGCCGTTATATCCGAATTGACGTATTTCCGCAGTAGTTCACGTTGGTCTTTCAAAACATGTTCTGTTACCTTTTTCTGTTCTTCTACCGTTTTGGCACCCTGCATTTGTCCGTCATGTACACCACGCATACCTATCGTGTAGAAGATTTCCTGTCCGGCTGTTTCTTTTACACGTTGTTCCCAAAAATGGAGTACTTCTTTGCTGTTGTGTACATAATCATAATCTCCTTTACCCCGTCGTTTCCACTCTACAGGTGTACTGCATGCCATGGGTTCGCAATGGGAAGAACCGATATAAATACCGTATTTTCGAGCGACTTCACGGTTGCCTTGGGTCATGAAAAAAGGCTCTGTGCATTCGTGCATGGCAGGCCAATAAGTGTTAGCTCGCAAACGGAGCAGCAACTCAAAAATTCGTTCGTGTGTGCGAGGACCGATACGTCCGGGTTTGTACCATGGTTCGTGAGTGAGACTACTCCATGGCATCAATCCCCAGTCTTCATCGTTGATAAAGATACCGCGATATTCTACAGATGGAAACTGAATATCAGTATAATCAGTAGGGAGCCGGAATGAGGTTTTCTTTTCAGGTGTTGCGTCGGCCCACCATTCCCAGGGGGAAACTCCGATGAGTCGGGATAGTTCCATCAAGCCGTATGCTGTACCGTGGCTGTCGTTTCCTACCACTAACAGACGCCCGTCTTTCAGGACTTTGAGCATGAAACCTTGCTTCTTTTCATATAATGTCGCATTGTCTACCAGGATGTTTTCGAGTAGTCTACTTTTACCTATCGTGCCGACTATAATGTTCCCTTTCAGGCTGTCTGTCAAAACTCTACCTGAAAATACGGCTTGATAATCACGGCTGAAAATCTGGAGTGCCGTTTGGACAACCGGTTCTTCTGTTGAGGTAATGGCGACGTTTAAAGTTTGCCTTGGTTGTAGATAAAACTGTGCATGACTTATTTTCCCTGTTATGATGAGTAATATGATAAGGAATAACTTTTTCATGATGTTTTTGAATGTTGGGTTTAGAACTTTATTTTTCAAAGATACAAAGTTGATTTATACATACTAAGCTTCCTTTACTCCCGTAGATTCTTTTGGTTTTGTCTGTCCATACCGGACTGATACCGGTTACTTCCACACAGAGGGTGTATCGGTCTTTTGGCATACGGGGGGTGATGATACGTACGGCTGTTTCAGGATATTGGCTGTAAAAATCCACCAAGGATGAGTATACCGTATCCTTTTTATGGTTTACTATGCTTATTTTGGCATATCCGCTGTGGGGATTGGCCTCTCCGACGAGTGCTGCATGAGTACCTTTGAACTTGATTTCCATTTTACTTCCCCGTCGGTCGGAGATGATCTGGCCGTTTTTTCTTTTCCAATCAGTCGGAAGCGTGATTTTCTCAGAAGAAAGTATTTTTCCTTCTTTTAAGATATCTACAGGTCGTAAGGTTTGTATGTCCCATGCCTGCCAATATTCAGGAATGGATATTTTCGTCCCTTCCACTTGCAGAGGCATCCACATATAGGTGGCAGCAGATGCTTGGTGGGGATATGACCAACGGTCGCCCATGAACATCGGGATGGTATCGTTCCCACGTTTTAGGGGAAATACGAAAGTGCTTTGTGAATTATAGGTCAGCGTACCTTTGGGGCAGAAAATTCCCTGTTGGGTCCAAGGGCCTTCTATTCGCGGAGCTGTGAAATAAAAATTATCGTTTTTTTCCCAACTGGTCAAGTTGGAATAAAGCATGTAGTATAGTCCGTTTTTTTTAAACATAGCCGGTGACTCCCCCGAATTTTTGACATAGGCCACTTCGGCTTCCACCGAGTGGTAATCGTCGCTCAGACGATAGATGGGACCATGGTGGATTAGCAGGTAGCCTTTTCCGTCAGTATCTTGGAACGTACCCATATCCCAACGTTTGATGGGTTTTCCTTGATAGAGTAACGGACCATGCAATTGGTAGTTTCCATTGATGGTTTTGCAAGTGGCATATCCGATGTAGGGATCTTTATATTCCATATTGTCGGCATGCATGAACATAACATATTCTCCAGTCTTAGGGCATTTCATAACTTTGACTCGTTCTCCTACCCGATTGGGACCGAGGATTCCATTCGGTTGCACTTGCAGTACTACATTCTCGAATTTCCAATTGACTAAATCATCCGATGAATAGCATGAAAATCCTGGGAAGGCGTTACTTTTGTCTGATTTCCATTCTCCGAATAAATAATAACGTCCATTGTCTTCCACAATGCAGGCTCCGTGAGCATTGACGATATTTCCACGGTCATCAAACCAGGGGATACCGTTAACTATGACGGTGTTTTTGTTTTGACCTAAACATGTTGTTCCGGTCAATAGGACAGAAAGGAATAGTAATAAATAGATAGATTTCATAAAACTTAATGGTATGTTTGTGAGTTAAAAATGTTGTTCTGGATAGAGAGAGGGTATATTGTCGGTACAGGGACGGAGATATTTAGCTAATTCAGGTACAGTCTTTGCCAAAGCTTCTGCTGCTATTTTTGCGACGAGTTTACTTCCATATATACTAAGGTGGGTGTTGTCTGTTTTTCCTTGAGGATAGCAGGAGTATTTTCCGGCAGGAATCCAGAGAAATAGTTCTTTCGATTTTTCTGGCCCCATAGCAGTTACCAAATCGTATGTCAATTTGGCCATGTCTATAAAAGGAACGTGCATTTCATGTGCCACATTCCGTGGGGAATGAATGTATTCTCCGTGTGTGTCCACGAGACTGTCCCCCTCTTCTTCATACACATATTGGTGTGGACTGTTTGGGGGGTAATTTCGCCTCACGATGGAGTTAAGCAAGATGGGATTGGCTCCTTTTTCTCGTGCTTCGCGTACAAACTTTCTTAAATTCTCGTCAAACGAACTACCGGGAACAGTATGGAGTGTTATGTCATTTTTTTCATCATTGTGTCCGAACTGTATGATAACGTAATCTCCTTGTTTAAGTTTATTGAGCACTGTTTGCCAGCGGCCTTCACGAATGAAACTTAACGTACTACGTCCGCATGCAGCATGGTTTTCTACTTTGATTCCATCGGTCAAGAAACAAGGTAGCATTTGTCCCCATCCACGTTCTTGGTTTTCGTTATTTGTATTTCTGTCTGCCATGGTGGAATCCCCGATCATAAAGACGGTTGGATTTTGTTGGGTTGGGGTAAAAGCAGAAAAAAGCAACAATATAATAAGTGAGTAGACAAGTTTCAATTGCATATATGATTTTTTTTAAGAATGTGATAATTATGAGGAGTGAGTATTCCCCTGAAAAGTTTATTGAGCCTTTTTCAGGGGAATTGCAGATTGCTAATATTGGTCCTCACCAAGTCCTCCGGGTCCACATATCTCTATAGGGACCAATTCTATATAGTCGAGATGGAAAACTCCTCTTCCGGTAGGGGTGAATACCGAACGTATGCGCATAGTGTGGTATGTATTTGCTTGTATCTGTACATTACAAATCTTACGACGTAGTGTGGCTCGCAGATTATAAAGAATAGTACATTTACTGGCACTATATCGGGGGGCGTCTGTTCCGTCATTACCGGAATACAAACTTTTAGGGCCACTATAATAACCATTGTTTTTCATCGTTCGAGCATTTTCCTCCAGTTCCTCAGATGTATATATCCCATTAGAGTTTTCTTCTGAATTTCTCCATCCATTCCACCCGTTATAAAGTCCTCCGATTATAGGGTCTTCTCCATTGACACGCATGTCTAAAGGAAGTCCCTGAGGCATGTTGTCTACGTACATTTGTACAATGCCGCGATCATCCATAGCTCCATATCCTAAACGTAATTCATAACTGCCCGGAGGTACATTCGGAAGACGAAACGTAAGGTCATACGTACCAAGGATGCTGACACAATCATCAAATGCGGATGTCATGCCTATCTTGGGACGTTGAGCAAAAAATATGGCATTCTCGTTTATTTTGAGGTTTTTTATGTAGTTTGTCGGAAGATAATAATTGTATCCTCCACCTTCGGTACCATTTTCTGTGTTGTCGTAAGAACCGTACGGTTGTGTCGGATTACCGCATAGTCTTATTTTGTTATTTGTCAGTTCCGGCCATACTGTATAAAAGTCTATTCGTATTCGAGTATTCATGACATTAGAACGCATGGCTTCATCGTATGCAACAATATCGTCAATGTAGAAATAAGATACATTCAAAGAAAAGTTGTCGTTATTAGGTGTGGTCAGATGTGCACCTCGTACGCGTTGTCCGGAGTTGTAAATACTGGCTACGCTATGGTTGATATAGTACTCTGTAGGGTATTCTACAGCCGGATCGACTGCGGAATAGACCTTCTCCAGTTTGATGGTAGAAAAGTCAAGTAGTGTACTAATCCATTCTGTGGGATTGGCATACTTGGTATATACTCCCCAACAATTCACTAATTTGGCTGTGCTTTCAAATAAACGGTCTAGAATGTGGTAAGAGAGTAGCATATTAAGAGGATTACGACTATGAGTCAGTGAGTTTTTATTCCAAAAGAGTTGCTTATAAGTTTTTCCTTCGGCATTATTGGGTACGACCTTATTCAGTCCGAATATGGAAGACGATTGGGTATCACCATATTTTTCTTCAGCCAGTTTATAAAGTGCGTCTATTTTTTCGTCCATTGTCATGTTTTTATTAAAACGGTCGCCATATTTGTCATAAAAGACTTGATCGGGAACAATCAATAGGGTAAAGCCGGTATATCGGTGATCGGGACGTTTGGCTGTAAAAATGTCTGTGTCATGTCCGCAAACGATATTGGGGCGGAATTTAGGGTAGTTCTCTTTCCATGTTTCATAGTCTTCATCGCGATATCGGGCCAAGGAATCCAATAGGCCTGTACGTCGAAGAGCTTCATAAAAGATCGTGAATTCACTGTGGTTCTCATCTAATAAGGTAGCTCCCAGACTGGTGTTTGGAACCAGCATTTGGTCTACCGGATGTACTACACCGTTTTCTACAGAATCATTTTTTAGCTTGTTGATAATGGCTGCTCTCCGGTTGATGATGCTCAGGGTCATGTGGTCTGCGTCTACCGTATCGCCATCAGTTTGAATGATCAATGGTAGGTCGAGCTGGTTGTTCTCTTGTTGTGTTTGTGGTAGATCGTAGGTGTATATGATTCGTTCAACTAAACAGGCTCTTAGTAAGGTATCGCAGTATGAAGCAGGAATATCTTCTACCGAAGCATATCCATGTTCTTTCAGAAATACTTCTACTCCGGAGTTTATAGGTGGAAATAATGTACGAGCGCCTCGGCTACCTAAAAAATCCATTTTCCCGGCACGTTCCACAATACGCCTGAAAAGACTGAAGTCTTCACGTGTCTGTAAGAAGTCGCTCATCATTTCTCCGGTAAAAGTATAATAGCTGTCAGCCGGTAAATCGTCATTACAACTGCTAAACAGATTTGCCCCTGTTGTGAGAAACAAGACGATACAAATTATTTTTAGTGTTTTGGCCCAATACTTATTCATACATGTTATGTATTTAAGGTAAATCTAAATTCCATGGTTAACCAGTAAGTAATATACCAATGCCCAATCTTGGTCGTTGGCATACGGATCGTAGAATTGTGCTTTTATTCCATTGATTTTGTATGGGTACATATAAGCGCATGAGGCGCGTCCGTCCTCAAAGAAAAGACAAAGATTATTTCGCACAACGTTTTGAGCGCGTTCCATGTATGATTTGTCTCCGGTGCAGAGTGCATAATAATAGTATACAGCTCCCGTAATGGAACTCCAATAATGAGGGAATGTGTCGCCGAACATTTCTCGTTTGCCGAACCAATGCCCGTCCCAGTGCCGGATTCCTACTTCATTCAGGTGATAGCTGGGTTGGAATCCGTTGAAAGCTTCTACTACAGGCATCTGGCGTTTTACCTCATCCAAATATTTGTTGTCTTTCGTTGCCAAATAGAGTTGTGCCAGAAACTGAATGGCTGGAGCGACAATACTTTGTTCATAATTGACCTCATGGGCCGGATAATTCAGTCCGTTTTTGATAAAGACATCGCCGGTTTTCACGAAATCACTCAAAAGTTTCTTATATTCTTTCGTCATATCGGCTTTTTTTAGTGATTGTAGTCCTAACTGTACGGGGATTCCGATGGCATAGAAACCGTATCCGAATTGGCGGAACATAGATTGCAAAGTTTGGTAGCCGTGTACGGCATATAGTTTGTTACCTGTAGCCTGATACATTTGGAAATAAAAGTCGGCTACCCATATATAATTGTATCCCCGATTGCGATTGGTTTGGTCTACACTGGAATATGTGACATAGTCCTTCGTCTGTAGTTTCTCACGCAAAAAATGGGCATAATTCAATAAGGAGGTTTTCAGCAGCTTGTCTTTGGTCAGCCGGTATTGTTTGGCTAATAATACTCCCATACCTACTCGTTCGGCTCCTTCGTCCCTGTCTACAGGGTTGCAATTCGGGGTGTTGTTGGGGTAGATACTGTCCCCTTCGTTGTCATATACCATGTAGGCACCGAAACGAGGGTCTTTCGGGTCGGTCATTTGCTGGTGCGTACGGATGAAATCCACTCGCTTGCGTATCAATTCTTTTTCGTTGTCGATGATTAACAAGTCCGCATGGGTTTGTTTTCCATCGTCATAAAAGAAATCTATCCGTACTTTGCCGGCTTGTCCTGCTGGAACCTTCACGATGTAAGAGTCCTTGTTAGGGGTTACAGCAACCGGTACACCGTTCATTTGGGCTGAGTACTTTTTCAGGGGACGCGTGCTATGCACTTCCATTTTGATGGTTTCTCCTTTTTCATATATATACTTAGGGCAAGAGGCGATTACGCTGCCGCGCTCCAATAGTTGGCGACGAAAGTCTTCATTGCCGTTATGGACAAACAGATTCCATTGCAAAGAATAGCTTTCTCCGGGTTTCAGAACTAAATTTATAGGATTCAGTGCGATAATGCCGCGAGTTTGTGAATTCGCTTTTTTCCGTCCTCGTTCCCATATTTCGTAGCTTTTTACGGAACCTTTCGTGAGTGCCATTCCCAAGTGCGGTCCGAAAGCCCCCATTCTGAGAGCATTGACGTAAGCTGCATTCTCGCCCTCCCAGATATGTGCATGTGTACGTTCGTTGATGCACTGTTTGGCATTGGGATAGTTGTCGTTGAAAGGGGTATAGATACCGATGTCGTGAAGAAAGGCTTCCTCTTTTCCTTCGTTGGTGAAAGTATATTGTTCTATCAAATCCTTTTCGGAAAAACGACGTTTTATTTGTATGCGGATATCGGCCTCACGATAGACTACGTCCATTCCGTCACGACTGATTTCTGTCGGAGCAGACCATTCCCTTTTCAAACTTTTACGGTCCCTGTCAACGGTGAAATATCCCAATCCCCAGCCATAGTCTTCTTTTATCCATGCGTATTGTGAGCCATCGGTTTTGACTAACCATTCCATGTTTTGCTTGTCTCCTGGTATCTTCAGTCCGGAGATTGCACCGGTATAGGGATTGATTTGAAGTTCGAGAGGTTTCTCCTTACTTTGTATCACAGGAATAAAGAGAAAAATGCAACACAATAATGCATAAACTGTTTTTAAAATTTGTTCCTTCATTTTTATATATATTTGTATTATCCAAAAGAGTGATTTATTGATTTCCGATTTTAAATGACGAACTGTGAGTATTCCTGTCTTTGTAGAGACGTATCACTTCTGCAAAGGTAGAGGCATTTATCTTGTCTTGACCGTGAAAAATCGGTCTAAAAAGAAAGGTATTTCTGCCAATTTCTAAAAAATAGAGCCTGGTTTTATACCAGACTCCATTTTTTGCAGATATAATTGAGAAGTCCGTTTACGGGACATATCATTCACGTATCATTACCTTGACGGTTTTCCTTGTGCCGTCGCTCATCATATCTTGGCGGATGTAGATGCCTCGCCGTTTCGGTTCTGCCACACGTACGCCATTAATAGTATACCATGTCGAATAAACGATTGTGCCCGTACCGTCGGATACAGTTCCCTCTACAGAGGATATGAAGTCCTCGGGACGGTTGCTGTCTCCGTCGCCGTAATATACGAGCTTAAAGTTATCAAAAATCGTCCAGTCATTAGCCACGAGGCTATCCTTGCGTACACCGATAGTTACGGGCTGTCCGTCTTCGGCTACGTAGAATGCGAAGTCACCGGCATATAAACCGTCTTGGAATGCTAAATCGGCACTCTTGACATGATTTACGACAATATGATATAATGCGTTCGAGTTCGGGAACAGGCTGTCCGGTAACACCTTGTCATCCGATGTATACTTATATTCACCCATTCCGTCGAAGATAGAAGCCAACGGTTCGTTCCATTTGCCTTCACCGGCTTCCACATACACAGACGCATTTAAAGGCTCTTTACCTTCCCTGCGTGACAAGGCGGCCGGAGTCAGATCACCCGCACGATATAGCCCGTTGTAGGCCAGTCGGTAATATCCTTTGGGTAATCCGTATACCGTTTGGTGGATATCTGCTTCTTTCAGATTGTAGAATTCATAATTGTTGGCACTCATGGCATATTGGTTGCCGTTTGTGATCCATCCTTGTATAGAGCCGATTTCCTTCCCTTCCCCATCTATTTCAGAAAAGCTTGGAGTTTGGAGTACAGACGTCATATCTACTTCTGTGTGAATCGAAGCACCGGTCATGTCAATTACTGCTGCTACCATCCTGTTGTAAGCTGCGGTAATTTCGATTGTAAACTCGTTGATTTGGGCTATGGATTGCAGATTCTCCACTGCCGGTAACATCTTATTGGCAATAAGATCTTCGAAAGCGTTGAATTCATCTGTTCCTATGTACTTTTCGTAACTATAGTCACCTCCTCTTGTGAGTTTGCTGTCATGGTATGTAACCAGTACATCGAATTGTGTGGCCGCGTCCATTGCTTCCCGAGCAGTTTCTATTGACTTGTTGAGTGAAGCCACTTGTTCTGTATAGGATTCTAAAGTCAGACCTGCCTCTACAGCTTGATTGGCTGTTTCTATGGCTTTACGCAAACCTTCTTTTGCCTCAACTGTTGTCAGAGCCTCACGGTTCAGTAATTCCGTAGCGTTCTGTATCAAGGCATTGACGGCCGATGTAGCTCCGCTCAAATCGTCTGCACCGAGATATTCTACCTTGAAATTGTCGAAAAAGACTCTTGAGTCGCTCCAATTGATAACGGAGCCGTCCACTTTTACACCGATGCGGAGCTTCCCGTCTTCGCTTACGTAACAAGTTACGGTGTTAAGATAATTGGTTTCGTCGGATTCGAATAAGTCCATGGCTGCCACAGAACTCCAAGCCAGCCATTTGTCTTTGTACTTTGCGTCTTCAGTCCATGTGATTTGGGTGTATCCGTCAGTGCCTAACATTTCACTTTCCTCTAACGGACGATTCATGATGTGTTGGAGTCTTACCGAGGCTGAGTTAGCGACAAGTGAAGCCAGAATATCGTTAGAGGTATCTCCTTCTGCTCCCCAATTCTCTTCCCATCCGTTTGAGTTGGCTATGCTTGGATTATAGTATCCTTGCATGGTAATTTTGTAAGAACCTTCCGGTAATCCTGTTAGCTCCTGATAGACTTCACAATCGGATTCCTTGGCGTTCCAAACTTCAACGATGCGGTTGCTCTTGCTTGAGAATTGGCCGCTTCCCGATTTGGTCCACCCACTGGTGCCATTAGTAAAGCTCATGTTCGTGAACAAACCGGTCGCATCGCGAATGCCATCCGGAGATTTTAGAGATTCTACGACAGCACTTCTCATAATACGGTCGGCACGCGGTTGTATGCTGTCTACCTCGTTCGGATTAAATGTCTTTTGACTATAACTATCTAAAAGTTCGTCCAGATAGTCCTCATAAATGGGCAGGCCGACTTCAGCATAAGGAGATTCGTCGTATGCGGTTTCCAGTTCTTCCGTTTTAGCTTGTAAGGTCTTATAGGCTTCAATATCCATACGGAGTTGTACGGAAGTAATAATCTCCATTAGGGTTTCATCGTCCAGTTGGGAGTTGGAGGCAGCTTCTTTGGCAACTTTGATTGTCTCTTCATATTTTTGCTGACCTGCTTTGCTGAATGTTTCATTCGCAGCCATGTATTCTGCGTATTTAGCTTCTGCATTCGAGATGTTTTGCTTCAAGACATCTTGTAAGGTAGAAGCTCCTTCTTTACCTAAGAATTGCAAAGAAAAGTTGTCTACGGCTGTCCATTGAGAGTTGGCTCCTTCTACTCGGAATCCAATAGTGGCTGTTCCACCCACTACGGAGAAGTCCAATGTGAATGGAGTAAAGACTTGGTTTTGGGAGATTTCTGCTTTTTGGCGTGATTCGCCCGTTAATGTACGGGCATATAAATAACGTCCTTCAGCTTGAGTATCTCCTGCATTGATTTGGCAGAATACGTAAGCTTTCAAACGGTATTTTCCATCAGGAAGTTCTGAGAGATCTTGAGTTATGGACCAATCTTTTTGAGGAGAGGATGGATTCCATCGTTCAAAGAAGTTGGAAATCTCTGTGCCGTCTGAGGCAGTTCGGACGGAACCGGTTTTACGTGAAAAATTATCTTGTTCGTTTGTTGTTTCTCTCCATTTGTTCCAACCCTCATCGTTATCTGTAAAAGAAGGGTTAGAAATCAATTCCGTTACATCTATCGGATGGGTTGCTGTGGCCGAATTGTATTTGAAGTTCAGGATGTCTGTTTTTAAATCTTCAGTAGCTTTGTCCAGCTCTTCTACGGTAGCCTTGTCATTCTTATAAAGGTTGGCATAGTTTGCTATGTCTTTGAAATTAGCAGCATCAGCCGCATCCAGTTGGGCTTGTAGCTTTTTCTTAGCCTGATAAATGTCGTAGACATCCGGCTCTACGAACTTCCAGTCGTAACTTGGATTGACTATACCTGCCACACCTTCGATGATTAATGGATTGACTCCTGTGTCGCCTTCGTCTATTCCAACCAAAGTATTGGCATAATCGGATTTCGCACCATAAAGCGGATCCTCGTCAGCTATTTTAATACGATAGGCTCCATTGTCCTGTTTCATGATTTTCCAAAGGATGTGGCCTTGTTTGTCATGGTCTACGCATAACACAAGGCTACTTTGAATATAAAACTCATGAAGCCCCTTACTCGTTTTTCCGTCTTTCATAGACATACGCCAGCCGTATGCATCCATATAAGCAGGATCTATGGCAGGGCGACGGCTTAGTTCATAATCCTGTCCCCAACTGAGTGTGACTTTCTTTCCTTCGTCTGCTACGACAAGTTCAGTTCCCCAGTTGTTTTTCCAATTGCCGTCGCACATGAACTTTTGGGTAGCCACGTGATAGACATAATACACACCACCGCCCGTTTCGTCGGGAGTCAAATTCGGTTCAACAAAGGTCAAGGCCGGGTCGGGCCAGTTTTCTGATGCCCATAAAGGCAGTGTGGATGACGTTGCGCTGCAAAGCGCCATCGCAACAAGTAAATTGTTTCTCATTTCACTAGAAATTAAGTTTGTTCCTTACCGGGATTAAATCAGAGTGCGTTTAATTCAGGCAAAGGATGTTTTTTTATGTTCATTAAATTTGGGAGAAGGTAGACACTCTGATTTTGCTGTTTGTTTCAGCAAATAAACCTTCTGCTTTCCCGGTTTCAAAATTAAGGAGACTGTATTGTTCCGTGCGTGCGGAATCTGTCTAAAAAGAGGGACGTTTCTGCCAAAATATGGCAGACTGAATGCGAGCAACGGTAAATCGGTCAAAAAAAGGGGGTATTCATGCAAAAAGCATGTGAGGTGGATATGTACTGTCGGATTTATCGTATCTTTGTTAGAGCGTAATTTTAAAATTCAGATGCCATGAAACGGAGCATTCGTCTGTTATGTTTTCTATATGTTCTTTGTTGTACGGTTTTTGTGGTAGCACAGCCTTATGCCATACAACATTTAGGAGTGGAGAATGGCCTTTCCAATAATTTTGTGCTTAGTATGGCGCAGGACAAACGCGGCTGCATTTGGGTGGCTACGGAAGTCGGCTTAAATCGCTTTGACGGAAACGGTTTTATAGTCTATAAGCAACATAATTCTGAAATTGCCGGCGATGCCTTGAATACACTTCTCTATGACGAAAAGGAAGATGTGCTGTGGATGGGCGGAAAGTTCGGTGGCCTTTGTGCTTGGGAAGGGAAGAGCGGATGTTTTCGGACTTACCAAGCACGGAATGGCATGAAACTGGAAAATATTGTTCATCTCGCCAAAGCCAATGATGGGGGAATATGGATTACGCCCCGTCATTCCGATCCTATTTATTTTGATTCTCGGTCCCATCGTTTTACTTCTTTATCCGATATGGGGATTCAATTAGACTGCCGTTCGAATTTATGTGCTTTTGCAGATGGAGATTTGCTTTATGTCGGTCATTATCGGGGAGGAATGAGTATTATAGATTTGAAAAAGAAGACTACGTGTCGCATGCTTCACGATCCGGCTGTGCCGCAAAGTCTGCCAGGGCATAGCATATATTCTTTATATAAGGATCGTTTGGGACATCTTTGGGTTGGTACCGAATGGGGGTTGGGATTATTGGATTCATCTACCGGGCGCTTTACTGTGTTTCGGCATGTGCAGGGGCGTACTTCATCTTTGGTGGCTGACCATGTTTATGATATTTGTGAAACGGCAGACGGGAAGCTTTGGATTGCTTGTGATGTCGGTGGTATCAGTATTTTGGATCTGAGTCAGATTACTTTTAAACATCTTGAAGAGGTGTGTTTTGAAAACTTGTTGTCAGCAGTTACAGGGAAGGGCTTGTCATCCAGTAATATTCGTAAGGTGTTGCAAGATTCGTACGGCAATATTTGGATTGGGAATTATAGTTGCGGCCTTGATTTTATCAGTCATCGTCCTCCGGTTTTTCAGATTTGTGGTGATAGGCCCGTATATGGGATGTATAGGGGTGAAGAAGGACAGTTATGGGTCGGAGGAGAAAATGAATTATTGTTGTATAAAAACGATAGCTTGGCCAAACGTTTTGATATATGTTGTGACATGTTATGTTCTTACGGATGGGTCGCAGCTATTATAGATGACGGGCAAGGCTTTTTGTTATTGGGACTATCAGATAATGGTATTTTGAGAACGGAACTTCGGACGGGAAAGACAGAGCGGGTTCCGATGGGTATACGTGACGTACGTGTAATGACTTTTTTTCGTGATACAGATGAAAAAATATGGATTGGTACCGTATTAGGACTGTATAGTTATACAAAAGGTATTGTACGCAAAGAGACGGAGTTGAACAGTAAATTGGAAGAAAAGTCCGTGTACGGTATTCTTCGGGACCGACAAGGCAAGCTTTGGGTAGGAACTTATGGTTGGGGCTTAAAAGTGTTCGATGACAATAACCGAGTGGTAGCTGAATTGAATCCAGATACGGGTTTCCCGGATGGTACGGTAAATAGTTTATTTGAAGATTCTCAGGGGGGAGTGTGGATAGCTACGCGTGCCGGATTGGGATATGTTCCGGACACGCGTTATCCGGAAAGATACAGTTTTTATGGCTATGACCACGGGTTGGAAGATGTATTCATACGCGCTGTGCAAGAAGATGTAAACGGAGAAATATGGATTTCTACCAATAATGGTATTTCGCATTGGGACAAAAAAGAACAAAAGTTTGATAACTATGATTACCGTGACGGAATTCCGATGGGAAACTTTATTGAGGGATCGGCTTGCCGCGGGGTAGACGGTACATTGTATTTCGGTTCATTGAAAGGTATTTGTCATTTTAACCCACAGGAGTTAGATACGTCTTATCGGGTAACTCCCGTACAGATTATGGAGTGTAGGGCAATGGATGGCAGGACCGGAAAAGGAGACCGGTTGATTTTACCGGAAGAAAATGGAAATATAGAACTTCCTTATGACCGGAATTCTTTTCGAATCACTTTCTCCGTACCCGATTACGCACAAAACAAACGGATAGAATATGCTTATAAGATAGAAGGGTTGGAAGACAACTGGGTCAATATCGGAGAGGAGAGTCAGATGGTACTTCGTAACATACCTCCCGGAACTTATATTTTTCGAGTAAAAGCCAGGTTGAGGAATGGGGATTGGGATGAAAGCCATGTGGCAGCCGTACCGTTCTGTATTCATCCTCCGTTGTGGCGGACTTGGTATGCTTATACATTTTATGGTTTGTTGCTTTTGTGTGGTTTATATTTCTGGATGTGTACTTACAAACGCAAGCTGGCTGCCAGAATTGCTTTGGCAGCGGAAGAAAAGAGAATACGTGATGAACAGGAACTGAACAACGAGCGCTTACGTTTCTATACGAATGTCACCCATGAGTTACGTACACCGTTAACCTTAATACTCGGTCCGTTAGAAGACTTAACCGGTGACGGATTGTTGTCAGAACCTTATCGCCGGAAGGTTGGTTTAATCTATAGGAATGCCTTACAATTGCTTGACCTGATTAACCGGTTATTGGATTTCCGTAAAGTTGAAACCCGAAACCGTCGGCTCAAAGTGACAAAAGGGTGGTTGGGTAAGTTGGTAATGGAAGTGGGGCTCCGTTACAAAGAACTGAACCGTAATCCGAAGGTGGATTTCCGAGTAGAAGTCCCTTCGGAAGAAGGCCGTATGTATTTCGATTCGGAGGTCGTGACTACGATTCTGAACAACCTTTTGGGAAATGCGATGAAATACACAGCAGAGGGAAATATCGCTTTGCGGTTGCAGTATGGAGAGGAAGGAGGAAGGCCGTATGCGGAAATTATCGTAGAAGACACCGGATACGGAATCGCTCCGCATGCGTTATCTCATATTTTCGAACGTTATTATCAGGCTGAGGGTAAACATCAGGCTTCAGGTTCGGGGTTGGGGCTCGCTTTGGTGAAATCATTGGCCGATTTGCATGAAGGGATGTTGCGGGTGGAGAGCGAGCTTGGAAGAGGCTCCGTCTTCGTATTCCGTCTTTGGGCGGATTGTACTTATCCGGAAGCCCTTCACATGGAAGGCGCAACGGAAGGCACGGATAAAAAAACGGAAGATGCTGTGGCGGAAATCGACAACCGGCCGCTGCTTTTGGTGGTAGAAGACAATGATGACATCCGCGACTACGTGGCTTCCTCGTTCGATGACGAATATCACGTCGTTACTGCGGTGAACGGCAAGGTCGGTTGGGAGGAGACTCAACGCCTTGTGCCGGACATTATCATCAGTGATATTATGATGCCCGAGATGGATGGTGTAGAACTTTGCCGGAAGGTGAAGGAAGATATGCGTACCAGCCATATTCCGGTTATTCTTCTCACGGCCAAAGATTCTATTCGGGATAAAGAAGAAGGGTATGAAAGTGGAGCCGACTCATATCTGACGAAACCTTTCAGTGCCAAGTTGTTGGACAGTCGGGTGCGTAACTTGTTGGAGATGCGTAAGAGACTGGCCTTACAGATTACGGGTAAGACCAAGGAGTTGACGCACGAGGCTGCACAGACCGGGATTCATTTGAATAAGTTAGACGAAGAGTTTCTCAGGAGGTTTACCGAAGTGGTCACGGAACACATCAACCGCGAAAAACTCGATATTCCTTTCATGGCCGCCGAGATGAATATGAGTGTTTCCACGCTTTACCGGAAGTTGAAAGGGCTGACCGGATTGTCGGGTAATGAATTCATTCGCAAAATAAAATTGAAACACAGTTTACGTCTGTTGACAGAACAAGGATTGAACGTGACGGAAGCTGCCTATGCCAGCGGTTTCAATGATTTGGGACATTTCAGGCGTTGTTTCAAGGAAGAGTATGGTGTGTCGCCCTCTAAATATGCCAAGCAATAAATAGAGGGTGATATCTCCTCTTATTCACATAATAGTCTGATTGTTTTTTCCAGATCGTCTATTTGCTCGTCCCGCGCCACAAGGTCGCCGTGGCGGTTGATGAGGAAATAGGTAGGAAGGCGGCGTACGAGATAAGAACCCAAATAGCCGGAGGCTTCTCCGCGGCTCTCATAGACGCAAGTCCAGGGCAGATGTTCGCATGCCGTTTTCCAATAATGTTCATCAGGGTCGATGGATACCTGGTAAATGTCGAAGCCCAAAGAGGAATACTTGTCATACAATCCCCTCATCTGCATGATACGTTCTTGTGAAGAAGGAAGGGAGTAGGCTGTGAAGTCCAGCAGTACGACCTTGTTTCTGATGTCGGAAAGCTTGCGGTTTTTGCCGTGTATGTCCGGCAATTCTATGTCGATGATACCGGCTGCGGATATCTTTCCCGGGTCGATGTCTTCCAATGATACGGGAGTGGGGCGTTTGGTGTTCTTCATACCTTGTATGGCAATGTTATGCAAGTTTTCCGTGCGGCTGGTGCCCGGATAGTTCGCATCCCATGCCGTGGCCACGGCTCCCACGAACTTGATATCGTCCGGATTGCTTATCGGATTGAAGATGAGGCTTCCGTTTACGGTCTGGAACAGGGCGAAATAGGCTGGAGCAGAGGCCGGATTTTCCATGATATAGTGCATCTTCATCTCATTCTTATAAAGGTTTATTTTTTCATGTACGAGGCGTTCCTGTTCCCCCAACGTCAGGGCTTTGTCGTTCGTGATGTCCTTAATGGATTGTTGTAAGGCGATAAGTTTGTTGTTGATTTCTTTAAGGGTCTGGCAATTCCCGGAACCTTCCACTTCATAGTCGGTGCCCATGTCGGGAAGTTCGGCCTCCACGTGTATGGTCTCCGTAGAGTCTACAGACAAGTTGACGATCTGCCGGTCGATACGCAGGCGGTAAAATTCCGGATTGAACGGACGTGTGCCCTGAAAACAGAATTGGCCGTCTTCGTCCAGACGGGTAGAGTCGAGTGCTTCTATCCCGTTCAAGGTAACGGCTTCGAAGTAGAGCGTCTTGCCGTCGGCCTCGGCAATCCGTCCGTTGATTTCAAACTGCTCTCCCTTGTCCTTACAAGCCGTGGCCAGCATCGTGAGGGCGGCCATGGCACATATCATTTTTTTCATCTCGGCATCATGTATTTACAAACTGTTTACAAAGATAAGGGCTTTCAGCTTTCACCGGAGGAATAAACCATGGTTTTTTCATAAAAAAGACGGATTGTGCGATTTTTTATAGGGTTAAAATCTGATTTATCAATATTTATGCGTACATTTGCTCGATTTATTGATGAAACATTTTAAGAAACCAAATGAACGTAATTAAGAAAACAGTCGAATTGCCTGATGGAAGAACCATCAGCATCGAGACCGGGAAATTGGCCAAACAAGCCGATGGAGCCGTTATGCTCACGATGGGCAACACGATGCTCTTGGCCACTGTCTGTGCCGCCAAAGATGCCGTTCCCGGAACAGATTTTATGCCTTTGCAGGTGGAGTATAGAGAGAAATTCGCCGCTGCCGGCCGTTTCCCCGGAGGTTTTACCAAGCGTGAGGGTAAAGCGTCTG
>ERZ839741.2237-NODE-2237-length-18355-cov-36.614317_pt1 | contig 18355 bp, 10 predicted proteins | sample MGYA00519880_ERZ839741 | MGnify/ENA primary metagenome ERZ839741 (study PRJEB31850, sample SAMEA3708851) | human gut metagenome | biome: human gut; feature: human-associated habitat; material: faeces | place: China | collected 2014 ...
ACAGCATATTTTTTTCAGGGTAATGAACAGACTGATTATCAGTACCGACGGAAATGCACAAAGCGGCACTGTTTCTTCAAGTAAAAATATACCATTCATTTCCGATGAACATGCAAAAACAAGTATGCATTTAAGAATCCCGTCACTCTAAACCGGAACTCTATAAATAAACTTGATGAGGTTCTCTTGAAAACTTAGAAGGGAGAAGATATTTCCCTTCATAAACAACAATCAAAAAAGGCTCCAATATTAAAAAATATCAGAGCCTTAATCTTCATCTCATTTTGCCTATATGGCAAAAATTTAATTAACTAACCTTTTTTACCTTTATCCCAAAAGCACAATACATCAAGTATGCAACACACAGCAAGACAACGAATAATCCTGCCGTAATTCCTCCCAAATCAATTGCAAATCCTAAAATAGGAGTTACAACCCCACCACCGGCAACGGCAGTTATCATCAGACCGGAAATCTGATTCATCTTTGAAGGACATTCTTGAAAAGCTAAGGAATAAATGATAGAGAAAACAGAAGAGGCAAAAAATCCGATTCCACCAATACATAATAAATTCAGTGTAGCACCATCAACAAACATCAAAAGTAATAATGAAGCTGCACATGCAATAATATTTACACGGAAATAACGTATTCCTGATATTCTTGCCAACAAAAATGTTCCAAGTAATGCTCCAATTGTTCTACTCAAGAAATAAACTTGAGGAGCAAACTTGACTTGTTCGGCGCTCCAATCGTAACGAACTGCCATAAGTTTTGAACTAATATAATTGGTGGCAACATCAACTCCGACAATGAAAAAGATTCCTAAAAACAAAATCAAAATGATTTTATCCTTCAATAAGGAAAACGAATCAGCCATTGAAATGGTTTCTGAAACACTCTGTTCCCGCTTTATAGGTGTGAACATCAACCAAAGTGCAAAAAACAAAGTTATCACCCCCAATATTGGGAAACAATAATACCAATATTCAGAGCCAAAACGTAATGTAGCAAATAATACAATTTCCGGACCAACCAAAGAAGAAACGGCCTTAATAACCTGCCCGGCAGTCAAACTGCTTGTAAGCATGCGTTGATCCTGTATCACATTATTCAGCAATGGATTAAGAGAAATCTGCAATATGGCATTTCCTATGCCTAACAAGACATAAGCAATGATACAAGTTACACTACTATAAACAATCAACGGCAAAAACATACCGACAATTGTCACCAGCATACTAATGAGTACGGTATTTTTTCGCCCCCATTTATTCATCTTATTCCCAACAGGTATTCCTAGAAAAAGAAACCAGATAAACACCATCGACGGAACGAATCCTGTCATCGTAGACGACCAACCAAAACTTGTCTGCATATAATCGGAAGAAATACCGACTATATCACAAAAGCCCATAACAAAAAAGGCAGCAAGTACTGGAATTACTTTTATTATAGAACTGTTTTTCATAAGTAAATTAATCAGCTTGCATGGCTAATTATGAATAAATTAGCCATGCAAACAACAAATAATAAAATATTTATTTCCCATAATATGGAAGTACATCCTTTCCCCATTCAACATTTGGCGTACTTCCCATTTTTAATTTCAGAGTTCCCCCTTTAAAGAAATCCTCACGATATATCCAACAATCATTTAATGGTTTTCCATTAAACTCGGCAGATTGAATGTAATAAGCATCGGGAGTATTATTCTCTACTTCTATAACAAAAGATTTACCTTTTGCATATTGAGGATTTAATTTAATTTCAACTTTATCAAATAATGGACTTCCTATTTGGAAAGTTGGCTTATCACAGACACCTCCTTGAACATCAAATAATCCCATACCAGCTAATACATACCATGCACCAAGCTGTCCTTGATCCTCATCTTGTCCATATCCATAACCATGTTCACCTGTAACTCCATAAAACTCATCACATATCAAACGCGTCCATTTTTGGGTAAGATAAGGTTTTCCAGAGAAATTGAAAAGCCATGAAATATGAAGATTTGGCTGATTACCATGATTATAAGGACTCTGTAAGCCAGAAAAAGCATAAGTCACTTTTCCACCTCCAAATATAGATTTACGGGCTTCTGTAAATATTGAATCCAAACGATTATTAAACAAATCATTTCCAACACGCTGAATCAAACCCTCTGGATCTTGAGGAACGAAAAAAGTATATTGGACAGCATTTCCTTCCTGAAAGCCTCTCCAAGGTTCCAATGGATTAAAATTATCAATAAATTCACCGCTTTCTACACGGGGACGCACAACCTTAGATTCATCATCAAATAATTTTGCCCACCCAGTAGACAGCTCCATTAAACGTTTATAATCATCTTGTTTTCCTAATACTTTAGCCCATTGAGCAACAGCATAAGCACTGAAACTATACTCTAATGTATGCGAAACAGAAAAAGAGGAGCCTTTGTCATGAGTTCCAAAGAAAACATCGTTATTATAAGGAACATATCCTCTTTCAACAAATTGTCTGACATCCATCTTTCCAGCACCTTCAATACGCCCTTTCCATTCCAGTTCATTTTTCAATGCCGCCTGATAAGCCGTTTCTACATCAAAGTCACGAATGCCGCTGTTATAAGCACCCGCCAGAGCTATACTAACCATATTAGTTCCTACTCCTGACACATATTTACTTGCAGCAATACCATCACCTAACCATCCTGCATCTTTGTACATTATAACCTGACTTTGTACCCAATCATTATAATATTCCGGGTAAGCAATAGCCCAAAGATTTGTCAGATTCCAATATCCTCCCCAAATAGCATCAGTGTTATAATGATTGTACTCAGGGGTACCATCTTGTTTGAGCTTAATCTGTCCGATTGATCCATCATTCTTAGGATAAGCTCCATTGACATCACTAGCTAAGCCTCGTCCCAGCAACGCGTGATATAATCCTGTATAAAATTTAATTCGGCTTTCCTCAGTACCGCCAGAAACAACAATACGATTTAATGCATCATTCCATTTTTCCTTAGCTAAAGCTTTTGCCTCGTCAAAACTCAGATTCTCAGCCTCCTTTTCCAAATTTAGCTTAGCATTTTCTATGGATGTATAAGATAGTCCTATTTTAAGATCTATGACCTGATCTTTAGAAGTATCATAATTTAATACCATCATAGCTCCTGCACCCTTTATCTCTGTTTTTTCCATAAGATCTTTACCTCTGAATAAAACATTTACAGAATTGGGAGATTGACTCAGCTTTGCATAAAAATACATAGGCACAGTTGCACCTGCCTGATACTTTTTCACATATTCCGGTTCTGTTACAACATATCCTTCTATAGTAGATTCATCAACCTGCTTAATATAAGCATCTCGTACATTTCCACTTTCTCCTAATCTGTTTCCAATATCCATTATCACATGTGAACTGTCAGACTTAGGGAATGTATACCTTTGAAAACCAACCCTCTCTGTTGCTGTAAGTTCTACCTTTACTTGATAGTCTTTCAATAAAACAGAATAGTATCCGGGCGTTGCATATTCATCCTTCTTATCAAAACGTGAACGATACCCCTCATCAGGTGTTTCCAGTTTACCCGGAATGTTCTTCACTGTACCAACTGTAGGCATTAACAGTATACCTCCAATCTGAAATTCATGCATACAAGGAAATCCATCAATCGATGTATGAGTTTCATCATATCCAACAGCTTCCCATCCCTGTTCATTACCATATGTACCATTAGTAGAAGCCCCCAATTTAGCCATTCCAAAAGGAACGGCAGCCGGAGTATAAAAGAACCAGCGACTATGTACTGTCCCTATATTAGGATGCACATACTGCGTTAATTCCATTTCCTGAGCAACAGGAGTACGCGAAGCACAAGATGCCAGACACAAAACTCCTATTCCAATACATAAATTTTTAAAAATATTCATATCATTATTTTTTTATTTCACCTTTGATTAAAGCAATACGAGTATAAAGTTCGACCATACATGATTCATCCAATAACCATTTAGGTTTATCATACTCTTGAGAATTTCCTGTCCAGTCATTATATATTAATCCTGCTTTATCACGAGCATGCTTCCATGCCCAATCGGCAGATTCAATAATAGCATCAATATATTTCGAATTGCCGTTCACCTCATATAACTCCTGATACCCACGGAATAGCACAACAACAAACCAAGGTAAATCCTTTATATAAGGAACTCCATTATCCATATACTTTACATAGAAAGCAAAACTACCTTTTGCCAATCTCTCAGCATCATTCAAATAACGTTTATCACCAGTTGCCTTATACAAACGAACTGCTGATTGAATCATCGTTCCGGTATTATAAGTATAAGCATGTTTTTGTACTTCACCTTTTTCCGTCAACAATGAATTCCAGATAATATGTAAAGAATCATCCTCCAAATGTTCCAGCATCCAGTTATAAAAGCGCTTTCCTTGCTCCAAATACATCGTATCTTTTGTAGCTTCATACAACTTTAATGAAAGAACTGTCGCTTTTCCATTAGAACAAGCAGGCTTTTGGTCTTTATGTCCTTCCAACCATGAAACAGCTCCTCCCCAGTCATTCCACCAGCCACTCATGATAAAAGACATTACTTCCTTCGCTTTATCCAAATAGGCAGAATTTCCTGAAGAAAAATAAGCATCTATATAATCTATTCCAACCAACCCATTATCATCATAATAACGGTCGACCTTTTTAAACTGGACAGGATAGGCTTGATATCCAGCTGGAATACGTTTATCATCATAATATTTTTCTACAGCCATAACCATAGAGTCCTGATAACTGGCATACCTTTCAGGATTATATTCTGCTAAAAGATTGACAGCAGAGAATATTCCACTCATCGGCCATAAATAAGAAGTTTCTTGCGCCTTATGAGTAGAATCTTGAAAATATGTCAAATCCGGTTTATAAGTATTGGGATAATGCTCAGCAAAAAGTCCATATTGAGGTACTCGATACTTACTCCATACATTTTGAAATAATTCTTCAGCCCTATCCATATAAGGCGTTTCTTTTGTTTGTTTCTTATTACATGCAGACAAAAGAAATAATACAGACACAAAAAAAATAGGATATCTCATTATTCTCATAACTGACTATTATAATATAAAGCTAATACTGCATAAGATTCAATTACAGCATCCTGCATCAATAACTGAGATGCTCTTTTAGGATCTTTACCAGTCCAGTCCTCATAAAAGAAGCCTTCCTGAGTACGTGCGTGTTCATATGCATAATTGATATAATTAGCATATACATCTATATACTGTTTTACATTCGGATCATAAGGTGCAATATCAATATAGGCTCTTAATAATTTTGTATTAAACCACGGATCATGATCTGGATACGCTAATCCTATACCATTCACCGAACGAACAAATACGCCATATGCCCCTTGAGCCGATGCTTTTGCCTCATTCAGATAATTTTCATCATTTGTAATCTTGTATAAGCATACACCATTCTGAATCATAACACCTACATTATACGTCCATTTAGTCTTATTGATTGTACCTGAAGCATCTTTACTATTCCAATAACAGTTATCCGTATTATCCCTCAAGTTCGTTTTTATCCACTCATAAAGTTCTTTAGCAAAAGCTAATACTTCTTCTTTGCGTTCTTGAGGACAAACTTCATAATACTTTAAAAGAAACTGCACAGCATAACCATTTGCACAAGCAGGTTTATTAGAACTTTCATTTCCTGCTACATTTTTCAAAGATTCATTCCACCATATGCCTCCTCCGAAAATATCATCTTTCCCTGATTTCAGGAAATCTACAATTTGTCCAGCACGATTAAGATAGGCCTCATCATTTAAACGTTCATAAGCCTCCAACAGACTAATTCCTACAATGGAGTTATCATCGTAAAATCTATCCGCCCTTCCTGCCGTTCCATCAGTGCTAGAACCATATCCAGCCACCTGATGTTGTCCATTGCTTTCCATCCAATAATATGACAAGCCATCTATCAATGTCTTATAATCAACATCATATTCCAAGTCAGTAAGAAATGCAGCTCCGGTAGTCAAACAATTATAAGGCCACAAAAAAGAATAAGTACCATCTCCTGACTGTACCGGGAAATTCTCACGATACAAATTACCTGTCTTATAATATTCTTGGACCAACTCAAAAACTTCATATCCTCTTGCTGCATAATCTACAACTTCTTGAGAAGGAGGAGGCGTTTGAGGACCTGTAGGATTCCACTCTTCAACACCTGTTTCACAGGAGCAAAATAAAGAGAGTGCCAAAGCACTTACATATATAAATCTTTTCATATACTTATCTACTATAATTTATTTTTATATCTCGAAGGATTTATTTAATCCTCCGAGATATATAATCGTATTTTATCTATTATTTCACATCAGAGAACGAATGAATCATCATATTATTTGCATTTGTTTCAATCGTTACAGTACAAGTTTTCTTATTCAAAGAATGACTCATTTTCCACAGATGATCCCACTGGCTCCATGCAAACTCATGTAATTCATAGAAAGTTGCAGGTTCATTCTCACCAGGTTGTTCAGCCGAGACATTATCTCCTCTTCCCCAACAAACATTGGCACCATTTATTGTTGATATAAAATAGTAACGTTCTTCAACCCATGTAAGCCAAGAAGGAGGATTTGTAGTAGGATCATTAGGATCTACAAATTTGATATTGACATTTTCTTTCTTAAAGGATCCATTACCAACATACTGCATATCTGCTATTACGTCAAAAGTTGCTCCCCAGATCATTCTCACTCCCGAGATAAGATCTTTAGATATAGTTTTAGCATTAAAATTCAGTGTTAATCTAACAACATTTTCTTCCGCTTCAACGTTATAAGCCTCATCGCCTTCTATTAATTTTCCAGAACTGTCAACTGTATAGTTTACACCATCCTCTAAAGCATCAGTAAAATAAATATTTCCAGAGCTCAGCTTCGTATAGATAACAAAAATACCATCACTCTCTTTACGGAAAGGAACAGGAGCTGTTCCCTGGTTTTCTGTAGCTGACCCCAACAGATATAATTGTTCTGGGATTTCTTCTGCCGGACGTGTTATCAGTATTTCTCCACATTCTTGTGAACGTCTGACTACTCCTCCACGAGAAGCTTCCACTGTCCATTTCACTTTACCTGTTTCAGCAGTCTTCAATCCAGCTTCGCGAGCAATTTTATTCAATATAACATGAGTTAATGTAAGCTGGCGGGTAGCACCAAAATCACTTTGAGAAGTATATATGGGTTCAGAGAAGTTCCCATCTCCTTTATCAAACAGCACAGAATATAATAAAACTCCGCCATCATTAGCACCTCCATTCCATGTTAACACGATATTTTCAGAAGATTGTAAATCAATAGCAACCTCTTCTGGTCCTGACAGTTCTGTAGGCAAAGTAAAACTTTCATCGAGCTTATAATCTTCAGAACATCCAGTCAAAAACAATATTGACAATAAAAAAATATATATCGTTTTCATATTTATCACCAATTAGGATTTTGTGTCAAATTATGATTTAAATCTCTTTCACTCTGAGGTATAGGCCACAAATAGTGCTTATTTGCATCGAAAACTCTATTTTCAACCCTTACATACCCATCATCTGTACCAACTGCATCACCGGTATAAATACCGTGACAATAGCCGTTCATTACCTTATCTGCTATACGCCAACGTACGATATCTTTCAAACGCAAGCCCTCTAATGCAAGCTCAGAGCGACGCTCCCGTCTGATTATTTCTCTCAAATCTGCAGATGCTCCTGGAAATTTCAGAGCCTGTTCATCTGTAAATCCAGCTCTCACACGAAGCGGACGAATTGTTTTATTCCAGTCTGTTTCGGAGAATTCACCTAATTCGACTAAAGCTTCAGCATTCATAAGTAAAACATCAGCATAACGAATCAAAATAATATTCAATCCCGAATACAAATTATCTCTGTACGTTCTATCCCAGTACTTCTTTATATAATACCCAGTTGGTGAACAATTAGAACTAAATCCGTAACCATCTGGATTGCTTCCCTTGTCACAATTGATAACTTGTGTCGTTCCATCTGGCAAAATATAACTATTTCCCGTATAGCAGATTGTAGCAGCCAAACGTGGGTCACGATGTTCAAAAGGTTTAGCCGGATCATAATTAGCACCAGCTTCATCTATAGCCTTGCCATTGTCTGTTATATATGACTGTACAAGTTCATTTAAAGGAGCAAGTTGAGCATAGCCTTTTAAAGTCGGAGGCAAGAACTGATATTGAGTTTGATGCTCACGGTCCGGCGACAGATATTGCAGATCTAAAATTACCTCTTCATTATTTTCATTAGCAACTTCAAACAAACCACTATAGCTATTAAACAAGTTAAAACCACCTTGAGTCATTATAGTAGAAGTTACATTCTTAAGTTCTTCCCAACGGCCTTCGAAAAGTAATATACGTGCTTTTAAAGCCATAGCAGCCCATTTGGTAATACGTCCTTTATCTTCGCTAGAACTATAAGAAGCCGGTAAATAATCATTATCGATAATCTGATCTAGTTCTCCTAAAATATTTGCTATAATTTCAGTTTTACTGGTTCTAGGAAGCTGTTGAGATTCTTCAATTGTTATAACATTAGTAAAATAGGGTACATCACCAAAACGAGAATACAACTCAAAATAATGAAAAGCCCGAATTACCATAGCTTCAGCACAATATCTGTTCCGAAGTTCCTCACTCAATCCAGGAACTTTATCAATATTGTTCAGTAATTGATTACATACACGGATTCCTGCATAACGACTATCCCAGACAGATTCTACATAAGGATAAGCAGTAGAATAGCTACCATTTCCTATAGACTGATTAAACCCTGTTTGTACTTTTGTATATGCATTATCTGTCATAGCATCGGCATACAATACCTCCTCCGCACTATACAAGGTAGGATAACATGCGTTTAATGCATATAAAGCAGAACCCTCTTTTTCCCAAAAACTTAAATCAGTTTCTCTGTCGTATGGTTCTGTGTCAAGAGGAACACATGCTACAACAGAATTAAGAAGTATTCCTCCTACTATATATTTCATCATACTAAATGTTCTCATAGCTTATTAAAATTTAATGTTTAATCCCATAGATATTACGCGAGAAACAGGATAAATACGTCCTCCACCATCAGTAGTTTCAGGATCCCATCCGCCTTTTATATGACTTAATGTAAATAAATTCTGACCACTCAGATAAATTCTTAAATTTTTCACATATACTTTTCTCATCCATTTTTGCGGGAAAGTATAACCAATCTGAGCATTTTTCAATCGTAAATAAGAGCCATCTTGAATCCAGAAATTAGATTTAGCAGCATTGTTAGTAGACTCTGCACCTACAGTTAAACGTGGATAAGAAGCATCCGGATTATTCGGAGTCCAGCGATCTAAATGAAAGTCAAAAACTGGTCCTTCATTATTATTATGAAAAGCTTCTACAGATTCACCACGTAACCAAACATTGCGTCGACCTACACCTTGCCAAAACATTGAAAAATCGAAACCTTTCCAAGTAAATCCATAACTAAATCCATAAGTATAATGAGGGAAATTATCTCCAAGTATAAAACGGTCGTCACTTTCTTTCACCAAGCCGTCGTTATTTTTATCAACATAACGCAGATCTCCAGGTTTTGGAGTTATCCCATCCAACCAAGGTCCCTGTGCAACCTCTTCATCATTTTGGAATATACCGTTAACTCTATAAGCATAATAAGAATTAATAGGATATCCTTCTTTGATAATTGTATTAACATCGGCTCCATTAATCCATTCAACACCACGAGTATCTATTACCTCATTAGCAGCATCAGAAACATTTCCTGAAACAAAATGTTCTACCTGCCCAGTCTTGAATCGGTAATTCATATTTAATTCCCAACCGCGATTTCTCACTTTTCCAGCATTCTGGACAGGGCTACCTCCACCAAACATACCTGGAACGGGTAAACCTATTAAAATGTCACGAGTTACATTATTAAAGAAATCAGCTGTAATATTCAATGAATTATTAAGGAATCCAACATCTATACCCAAATCGAACATTGCAGTTGTTTCCCATTTTATATCCGTATTAACAGCTGCAAACGAGGCCCCGTTTACTATTGTATTTCCAAAATTATATTTAGGAGAAACTGTTACAGATGATAAATATTGATAGTTATCAATTCTGTTATTTCCAACTAATCCCCATGAAGTTCTTAACTTTAAAGAAGAAACATGTTCTTTTAGTTTCTCAAAAAATCTTTCTTCTGAAACTCTCCATCCCAAAGAGAACGAGGGGAAAAGAGCTGAACGATTACCCTTTGCAAATTTTGAAGAAGCATCATTACGTAAATTTGCTTCAAATAAATACTTCTCATCATAATTATAATTGAGACGTGCAAATTCCGAATAAATAGACCAGTCACTTCCGCTTCCTGAATTTCCAACATTAGAAGTCTGAGTACCAACCATTATATCAAAATCAGATGTTTCTGTCACACGATATGTATCATATCCTTTGTCACTACCTCCTTCATAAGAATATCCGACCATTGCACCTACCGTATGCTTACCAAACGACTTATCATAAGTCAACATCACGTTAGTTGTAAGATTCAATGAACGAGCAAACTGTTCTGTCATACGATTTTCTGTATCACCAGAAGCAGGAGCTTCAATTGCTTTTCTATTTTCATGAGTACGATTGTTATACAACTGCCCACCAATCATTCCTTTCAATTTTAGTCCATCCCAAATCTTCAACTCAGCATTAAGTGTTGCAGATACATCATCATTAGAGTTCTGACGATAACCTCCTTGTTCCAGTCGGGCTAAAGCATTCGAATTACTACCACTAGGATAAGTATATGCTCCATTTTCATCTTTAATCGGATAAATAGAAGGCATACGAGTTGCTTGCTCTATAATCCATTCTGTCCAATAAGCATGATCTTTAACTTCATTACGAGCATATGCAACGGTTGTGCTGAAATTAAAACGCTCTGAAACTTTATGACTCAAATTTAAACGTCCATTATATCTTTGTTGACCATAATCCGGTCCTTTAAACATACTATTTTGATCCATATACCCTAATGAAACCAAAAAAGTTGTTTTATCATTGCCACCTGAAAAAGATAAATTGTGGCTTTGTTGAGGAGAATTTTTCTTATAAAGTTCTTCAATCCATTTACAATTAGGACCACCGTTACGATAATATGCAATCTGCTCTGGAGTAAAAGCCGCAGGCTGTCCAGAATTTACCAATGCTTCATTTCGCATTTCTGCATATACCCATGAATCAACGACTTTCGGTAAACAAGTAGGAGACTGCCATCCATACTGCATTTCATAAGTTACTTCATTTTTTTGTGCAGAACCTTTTTTAGTTGTTATCAAAATAACACCATTTGACGCACGAGAACCATAGATAGCTGTAGATGAAGCATCTTTTAATACTGAAATATTTTCAATATCTGAAGGATTTACATTTTGAATATCACCAATAATTCCATCAATCAGAACCATCGGGTCATTATTATTCATCGTATTTAATCCACGAATATTAATACTAGGACGTGCACCTGGAGCTGAGTTAGACTGCTGAATTACTAATCCAGAAGTTGTTCCTTGCAAAGCTTCAACAATATTCGTAACAGGTTTTCCTTGAATATCAGATGTTGAAACAGAAGCAACAGCTCCTGTAAGATTTACTTTTTTCTGTGTACCATATCCTACAACTACCAGTTCATCAATCATTTCTGTATTAGATTTTAAAACAATTATCATATCTTTTTTCAAATCTTTTCCAGAAATAATCTGGTCTTTATATCCAACAAATGATATTTGCAGTTTAGAAGAAGAAGTCACTTCCAAAGTAAATTTACCGTCTATATCAGCAATAGTACCTTGTTTAGTGGAAACGTCTAATACACTAGCACCAATCATTGGCTCACCTGACTCATCTTTAACAATACCAGATATGAGTCGTGACTGTTGTTGTGCCAGCATTGGTATGGAAACCAACGAAAGCAACAAACTAGCTACAAAACACATTATTACATGTTTCATAAATTAATTAAGATTTAAAAGTTAATAATTTTAATAGACCAATTAATATATACCTATTGAAAACTTGTTACCTAAAGAAAACTAAACTTCTAACTGTGATAACGCATATGCATAAGCACCTCGCATGATAGAGCAGCTTGCTCCTTCACGACTACACATCACTGCAATGCGTTTCGTATTATTATAGGGTACTTTAATTGACGTTCCGGGAATCAAGACCTCACGATGTTGATAATCCAGAAACTTCTTTCTGTCCATTTCATCTTCCCAGTTATAAACTTCCATCTGCAAACATGGGAATTGCTCTCCTGAAAACATTGATAATGTAGCGCGCAGTTCATTTACTAAAGCCGGTAATATATAGTGAGAAGCACCAGCTAGTCCACCACCTATCACTACTAACCCATCTACAATATTCAGTGCAGATGCAATTGCACCTCCGGCCATTTCTCCTAATTCCTGAAAACTAGCTATTGCAGCCTTCTTATCACCTTCCTTTATACCTTCAGCAATTTCATAGATATCTTTAGGAGTTAGATCGGTATCCTGTACTCCTGACAATTCACGATACACTCTTTTAACGGCACGAATACTGACACTTTCTTCTGCAAGCATTGAAGGATACTTCTTGTTACGCATCAGCCAAACGTCCCCTCCACAGCCATTATCTCCTGTCAACAATCTGTTATCTATTACAACCCCAGCTCCAAAGCCAGTACCTAATGTTATTCCCAGTAAATTTTTATATTTCCGGTTATGTCCCATTGCCTCCAATTCTCTATTTACCATAGGAAGAGCTCCAGATAAAGCCTCACCATAAGCAAACAGATTTCCATCATTTTCTATATAAACAGGAATGCCATAATGATGTTGCAAAAATGGGCCAAGAGCTACTCCCTGACGAAAAGAAGGGAAGTTAGGCAAGTTTCCACCTATCACTCCATTTTTATAATCTGCCGGACCTGGGAAGGCAAAACTGATTGCAACAGGAGGTGTATCCAAGCTTTTAATTACGGCATCAAAACCAGCCACTAAAGTGGCTAGGCATCTATCCAGATTGTCCGAGCAAGAAGGCATACAAACTGGCGAAACAATCTGAATATTGCCCCTGATGGCAGAAAAAACAAAATTAGTTCCTCCTGCATCAAGGGTCAATACTATTCGTTTGTCATTCTCGTACATATTTTTAAGGCTTCTTTAAAGGTTTATTACTCTGTTTTTCTACTATCAGAAGCGTACATAAGCTTTCACTGTCACACACTCCTTACCTTCTGACAAACCATAAGGACGGATAGTATATTCACCTACACAAGCCGGAATAATAAAGGTTTCAGCATAATGTACTACAAATGGCTCGAATGAATGAGTCGGACTTTCTACAATAGCCTCCTCTCCTTCCAATAGATTGAACACATTCACACTATTGTTAGTATGGTGCAATACGGGAACAGAGAAGCGGTGACGACGGGTTTCAATAAACTCATTTTCATGCAAACCGGTACGTTCTTCCATCCAACCTTCACCTTCACCTATCAAGGTCACATGGTTACGAAGTTTTTCATATACATAATCCGTATTTCTATTCCAATTGATGACATGTTTTCCACGTTCTACATTTATTGGACGAGGTTTTCCATCAAGTCCCAAACGCTGCCAGTCCCAAAGTTTGAAAGTAAACAGATTGGGAGTTGAACTGATTTCAAGTACCATACTGTTTGAACCAGAACAATGGATTGTTCCTCCAGGTATCAAGAAATGGTCATGCTTTTTGGCCGGTATCTTGTTTACATACTTTTCAGCATCGAACACGATTTCACCACGCTGTGCCCTGCGTAAATCCTCTATCATAGCCTCACGGTCTACTCCATTCTTTACACCTAAATAAACAACAGCATCTTCTTCTGCATCCAGCAGATAGTAGCTTTCGTCCTGTGTATAGTACATACCGAAATTCTCGCGGATAAACTGGGTTGTAGGATGCACCTGCAAACTTAAGTTTCCACCACCTATTGTATCCAAGAAATCGAAACGTATCGGAAAGTCTTTTCCAAAACGTGCTTCAACAGGCTCTCCAAGTAATTCTTTACTTTTCAACAATACCAAATCAACTGAAGGTAATTCAAAGCGTACACCATTTACTTCAAAATAAAGGCTGTTTTCTTCGGGCACACAGTCGAAGCACCAACCGTAATTTTGCTTACTGCGGTCCAAATCACATACCTCCTTCATCCATTGTCCTCCCCATGGCGCCGGATCAAAGAAAGGAACAACACGGAAAGGTTTCGTAGATGTTTTCTCAATACCTTTAAAGAAAGTTTCACGATCAATCATTTTAGGCTGGCCTGCAATATGAGTATCCAACCAAAAATCTACCTCATGAAACAATGAATCTTTATAACGATCGCATACACGCCAATCATTAAAATATCCTCTTTTATATTGGAGCGAAACAGCTTCATTACGATTGTCTATACCTAAAGCTTTTACTTCATGACGACGAAAACGTTGCTGAATTTCCCAACGGGCCATATCCACATACACAAGCGTTGCTTCAGGGGCAACCATATGCGCTCCTGTACCTAACACAATAACAGGCTTATTGCTTTCACTGACCTTTTTTTGTGCAGCCGCCAGCTTTTCACTATCAAAATAATCCGCCAAACATAAATTGGTTACATAGCCAAACAACACATCATCAGTCATAAAGCGTTCTGTCATTTCAGCTATCACCTTCTCATCTTTATACAATTCATTCACCAGAATAATTTCTGCCGGCTGAAGTAAAGAAAGCTCATCTATAAGTTCTTTCTCATACACCCCAGTATAGCAGTCGACTGCTAATACAGTTTTTTCAGACAATTTGGATGCAAGAACATCACGTATCTCACCCCATCCTTGAAGGATATTCCCATCAATTACCGTAGCAGGATATTTGTCATAATTCGGTTTTCTCATAAACAATTTATTATTTGTTCATACATATTATCATTTTGTGCAAATATAAAAATAATATTTTATAATCAAATAAAATTAATAGAAAAAAATTACCTTATCGAAATAGAATAAAATTATAGAACAGAACTATACGAGCGCATACATATTAGATTAATCAATTTAATTATCAATAAATTACGCATAATTAAACTATAATATACCAAAAGTATAAAAAAGAAAGCAGGAAAAATATATTTGTCCATATGTAACATAGAGTGTTCAAACAATATAACAAAACGTGCAATATACATATTCTATATTCTCATAAAATATTCATCTAGTATCATTAAAAAGAAACCCGTCATCGGATACAACCGATGACGGGTAAGCTAGTATCAAAAACAGTATTCAAATAAACATTACCAGTATATTTTGATAAATTTACTTTCCCAAGGTTTTAATTTCAAAGCAGCTTGTTCACCTTTAACTGTTTCTCCAACAACATCACATACTTCCACTTTTTTAATATTCACAATATCCGAAGAGAAAGAAAGATCTACCATTTTACCTCCAATCTCCCTAAGTTGCAACATAACAGCCTTTTCATTTTCAACAGGGATCATATTTACTAATAAAACATTCTCTGAATTTATTCTCAGAATATTTTTCACCTGATTAGTTCCATCATTTCCTTCTCCAGCAGGTAATACCCTAGTCAGGAAAGGAATTCTATTAGACCACGCAAATTTTGTTGCATATTCCAAAGAAGAATCTTCAGAAGAATTTATAAAATAACTCCATTGCATTTCTCCTACCTGATCTGCATTAAAATTCGTAACCCAATAATTATTCATTGGCCATGAATACATATTAGTAGACTGAGGAACCGCTCCAGCCTGATAACGTCCTGTATTAATTGCTCCAAACTGCATCAGAGGTATCTCCTGACTACACATGACAACTTGTGAGTGACTATTTCGCGCTGTTGCAAAATTCTGCACTGTATACCAATCATTAGACGAACCTTTTATTTGATCAACACCTGCTTCTATATTTCCACCAGGAACATCTAAGAATATTTTTCCATTTTCAATCTGGTAAGGGAAAGAAACATATACTGCTTCCGGATCGATTACAGATTTTTTACGCAAACGATAAAGTACTTCTATTTTTTTCTCCACATTGTATATACGGAACTCCACCATTAAATTATCTTCACCAATACCGGCAGAAGTAGTTGCACGGAAGCGATAAGTATCCCATATTTCTCCTTTTTCAAACTGTTCAAAACGGATTTTTTCCGGACTACGACGTAAAAACTGAGGAGCCTGATATTTCTCCATAGGATGACGACTGTCTATAATTTCATAAACAAACTCTCCTAATTCCCACTTTGCATCATCTGTCAGCAAAGAACAATTAAGTTCTTTGTCGAATAAATGTTTAATTGTTCCACGCTGCAAATTAAAATCAACCGCATACCAATCATTTTCTATATGTGTATCGGCTAATTGTATTGTCCGTTCAATTACAGGACGAGGAGCATCTTTTACTTTAATAAAATAACGTTCGCAACCTAAAGCTGGAACATTTCGCACATACAGATACCAATATGTACCATCAGAACGAACTTCTCCTGCCTGAGCCGGAACCTTATTACCAGCAGCGTCTACAATTTCAAAATCTTTTTCTTTCGGTAATATCTGGTGATCAATATACACCTTAGCGACTCCACTATAATCCCAGTTTAAAGTATTAAAAACAGCAACAGACGGAAGCTTCGCCTTAGGAGTAAATGACTGAAGTAATCCCATAACAGTTTCTCCCAACAATCCAGTATACCGATATGCTTCCCATGCATACGATTGCTTTAACGAACGCTGTTCCCATGTTTCCAACCCATAAGGATTACGTACACTCTCACTATGTCCAAACGTATGTTCATCATAAAACAGCAAAGCATTATTAATTCCTGCAATCTGCTTATTTATATCAGCAGGCAATTCTGCTCCCAACATTTTGGCAAAAGATAAACCTACCTGATTAGCAATCACATTTGAGTGAGTGATACGAGATACAGCAGCCTCACGAGCACCAGAAGCAAAACCGTCCGTCCACCAGTCGGGCCATGCCCCACGAATTGTCTGAATTTTATCCGCATACTGTGTTTCCACCGTTTTTATAAACTCTGTGGCAACAGCCGTTCTCAATTTAGGCCATTCATACTTTTCATTCCAACGCTTTACCATTTCACAGCTTTTGGTTGAAGGAGGTGCATTGTCTGTAAAATATCCTGAATGTTGAGCTGCACAAATATCATACGGGTAATGTTTATCTTCTAATTGCTTCAGATACTCCAACACCTTAGTTTCAAACGACTCAAAATCGTCATTGTGAATCCCGAAAAAATTTCCCTGATTATAATGCTCTGCACGATAAGCCAGCATTTTCTTTCCTGAAGGAGATTCCCACCAAAATACGGTCGGCTTATCAAAACAAATCAGAGCACGATGTCCATGGGTACCCATATTCAAATATTTCACTCCCGCATCAGCAAAATATTCACTAAAGCACCAACCGATACCATTTACATCATCTTGCATCGCCAACTCCGCACGCATTCCATGCTGACGGAACTGCTTAAGAGGAGCCAATGATGCAGCCAAAGTTTGCTCATCTGGCAATTCGTCAAAATTAAGATACATCGTAGCAAGCTCGATACGCCCCTCTTTGACTCTTTGTTTCAAGCGCGCAATCTGCTCCGCCGGACGGCATTTTAAATATTCGCTGACAGCCCATGAAATTTCACAAGTCCAACGAAACTTTGCCGACTCCGGATAATTATCGGTAGCGTCACAATAATCCAGTGCATAATCAATATAACGTAAATGTTCCGCCAATATTTCCATTTGAGAACGGGTATAGCCAATGTCTGTGTGTGTATGTTGCACCAGATTCATTTGCCAATGACGGACCGGATTTATCTTTATAGGTTCAGTATAAAGTATTTCTCTACCTTGCTTCACAGTCAATACATCTTCCTGTGCTTGACTTACCTCTGGAATTTCTATATAAAAACTATTCTCTCCGGAATGCAGTTTCACCTTTTTAGTAACTTCACCCAACTGAAGAACTATAGGCTCAACATCACCTTCATGCACAATGTTTATCCAAACTCGCTGCTGTAAACCACTATCCGACTTATATAAAGCCGGAAGAGATGTGATTTCCACATTTTTTATCACCCTTAATTCCGCAACACTATTATAAAATATTTTTTTTAAGTACCTGAGCAACAA
>ERZ839741.2280-NODE-2280-length-18042-cov-3.561294_pt1 | contig 18042 bp, 13 predicted proteins | sample MGYA00519880_ERZ839741 | MGnify/ENA primary metagenome ERZ839741 (study PRJEB31850, sample SAMEA3708851) | human gut metagenome | biome: human gut; feature: human-associated habitat; material: faeces | place: China | collected 2014 ...
TGAGCAGAAAGCAGCCGCCCAAAGGCGGCTGCTTTAGCTTATCGGGAAAAAACGAAGTTTTTTCCCGATAAAAGGATCGCAGTCTGCTGCGCGCATAATTTGTGCGCCACTGGCGCACAAATTCCACTACTTCTCGCCTGAGCGGTATTTTTCCCCACGCACATGTCGCGGTGAAAAATAATTTAATTTTTTTGCCGCCTGCGGGCGGCAAACTCTGCGAGGCACACTTAGAGAAGCAGAAAGCAGCCGCCCAAGGGCGGCTGCTTCTTGCATGATTATTTTTCCGATTCTCCCCGCTCTCGCAGCTGCTTTTCCAAAGCGGCTTGCTTGGCCAGGATGGCGTTGACCTTGTCGTACAGATCCTCAATCATGATTTCGGTTTTCAGGTTGACCTTGTAGTCGTTTTCGGCCCGGCGGCGGTCCTTTTCCTCCTGTCGATTTTGGCTCATCATAATCAGCGGCGCCTGGATGGCCGCCACGCAGGAGAGCACCAGGTTCAGCAGGATAAATGGATACGGGTCAAAGGCCCGGGCTGCCAGCAGGGAGTTTACCACCATCCACAGGATCAGAACTCCCGTGAAAGAGAAGATGAACGCCCAGCTCCCTGCGAATTTTGCAATGGCGTCGGCGGCGCGCTGACCCAGGGTGTACTTGCTTTTTTCGGTGTCCGGCCCTACGGAGATTTTGCTGTCTGCCAGCAGGTTCAGCACCTCCTCGTCGGTCATGTCGCGGCGGATGTCCTGCAGCACCTCTCGCAGCAGCTTCCGGTTTTCCTTCATGATATGCGCTCCTTTCCCGCCCGGGTCACTGTCACTCGTTGTATTCCTCCGCCTCCCGGCAGTAGAAGGCGGCAGCAGCCCGGTTGGATTCGATCTCCTCCGCTGTCAGCGCCCGGCGGACCTTAGCCGGGGAGCCAAAGGCCAGGCTGCCGTCGGGAATCTCCATTCCCTGGGGCACCAGGGCCCCGGCGCCGACAATGCAATCCCGGCCGACCCTCGCGCCGTTGAGGAGGATGGCCCCCATGCCGATGAGGGTATTATCGCCGATGGTGCAGCCGCGGCCGATGGTGATGGGAAAGCCCTTATCCGTGTGCAGGACACAGTTGTCCTGGATATTGGTGTCCTCGCCGATGGCGGTGGTATCCGATTCTGAGCGGATCACCGCGCCGAAATAGATGCTGCTTCCCTTTCCGGCGGTGACGTGGCCCCGGACGGTGGCGTTGTCCGCCACAAAAGCGGCCAGGGGCAGCTTGGTTTTTTCGATCATGGCTGTGCCTCCTTAAAAAAGCAGCGTTTTTGCGCCGCACAGTGAGAATCCGTCTGTGTTCTTGCGGTCTATAATGCGTCCATATTTTTCGGTTTCCGGCGAAGCCGGAGAGAAATGGCATAAAGTCAAAGGTATAATAGCCGCTTTGCGGTGATTATACCATTCTGCGGAGCGGAATGGTATAATGCGTCCATATTTTTCGGTTTCCGGCGAAGCCGGAGAGAAAAATGGCATAAAATCCAATGTATAATAGCCGCTTTGCGGCTATTATACTACGCCTGCGACCACTGGGTCAACTGCCATCTGTCCCGGCAAAGACTATGCCCCGTGGCCGCTGCGGTGCTGCCGCCGGCAATGACCGGGGCTGACTTCTTCTTCTCACCGCTGGCGGAAATATAAGCTGTATAATTCTGCCTGTATGGATTATATCTGAGTATTACACTTTTCTGCCCATTTCATAGGCCTGGGCCATGGCCGGGGTGTTGCGGACCGTGCCCGCCTCGCAGACCCCGCTGCCGATGATGACGCCCTTTTCCACTGCGCCCTCCACGCACTCAGCATAACCCCGGAAGCAGGCCAGGGTGGTGTCAGCGGAGGAAATACACTCGTCCGCCATGGTGACGATATAGTAAAGCTCCTTATTTTTCACCTCCAGCCACCGGGCCACAGTGCGGTCGATGACCGCCTTGAGTTGGGCGTTGATGGAATAGAAGTACACAGGGCTTGCCAGCACAATAACGTCCGCGTCGATCATCTGCTGCAGAAGATCGGCCATGTCGTCCCGGCGGACGCACTCGCCGCCGTGGCTGGCGCAGTAGTAGCAGCCCAAGCAGGGGGCGATCTTTTTCTCGGTCGGGCGGACCTTTTCCACCTGGTGACCTGCCTCCCGGGCGCCCCGGAGGAATTCATCGCACAGAATATCGGAGTTACCGCCCTTGCGGGGGCTGCCGGACAGAATCAAAACCTTCTTGCTCATAGTATTTATCCTCCTGCTGTAATAGCTTTTGTGGGCGGTGTTTCACCGCTTCAGACTACCCTATATCATACAACCTGAAGCATGCTTTTCGTCAAGCGTTTTTTTGCATTGGCAGGGAAAACCGGCTGACGCGGGCAAAAGCGTGAGACCCCCGGCGGGCCTTTAGGGCCGCCGGGGGTCGTGGTGCGGGCATGGGGACTCGAACCCCAACGCATCGCTGCACGAGAACCTAAGGGGTATGTCACCTTAGTGAAAGATTTTCAGGGCCCTCCATATCATAAGGGAAAGGCATCTTTTCCAACGCTTCAAAAGATATTCGGTCGTGACCGGCCGAACACCTGCTAAATCATAGCATACTCTGCCGGAAAAGTATAGCATGATTATAGCTTGCTGGAGAAAATTTCTGCTTCTACATGACGCGGTTTATAATGTGAGTATGATGCATTGTAAATCTGAATGCGATCCTGAAGTCCGAGGTCACCGCCCTGCATTTGAAAATATTGATTTTACGGACTTTCTCGTATTTCTTATTAAGAGGCGGGGGATGGGGCGTCTTTCTTTAAATTATATCACACCCCTGCCGAATGCAATCGCGTCGGGCAGGTTTGTGGCATACGGTTTTCGCCGTTTGCCTATACGAAAAAACCATTCTTGCTTTTTTTGCACCTTTCTTCTATAATGTGGAAAAAACGGCAAGGGGGTGGCGGTCGTGTCCGATATAGAGCTGCGGCTGGAGCCGAAGCAGGTACTGCAGGTGTCGCCGCAAATGCTGCTGGCAACGCGGATGCTGCTGATGCCGGCGCAGGAGCTGTCGGACTATCTGGCGCGCGCCGCCGAGGAAAACCCACTGTTGGAGCGGTTGGAGCCCTGCGGCTTCTCCTCCGGCTGCGAAAGGACATATGCCGTCGAGCCTCCGCATACGGCGGAGGTCGGACGGTGGGACGCTTCCATGACATCCCTCGCGGCCAGCCTCACAGAACAGATCGAGCGGCTGCGGCAGGATAAGGCCACCACCGCCTTGTGTACCTATATGGTACAGCTCTTGGATGAAAACGGCTATCTGCACCCGGAGGATCTGGCGGACATCCGACAGCTGGGCATTGAGCAGACGCTGATCGATCGGGCGCTGGCCATCCTGCAATCTCTGGAGCCGGCCGGTGTGGGCGCCCGCAGTACAGGGGAGTGCCTGCTGCTGCAATTGCAGCGACATTACCCGCGGGAGAGGACGGCGGAGCAGATCATCACACATTGCCTGCCGCTGCTGGCCAAAAAGCAGTATGCCGCCATTGCCCGGCAGCTGGGACTCCCGGAGTCGGAGGTTCGCCGCGCCTGCGGGCTCATACAGCGGCTGGAGCCTTACCCCGCCGGACGCGAGGAGCCTGCGCCGGAGCCGGTCTATGTACTGCCTGATATAACGGTGGAGGAGACGGACGGACAGTGGTGCGCACTTCTTAATAACCGGTATTTGCCGCAATTCTCCATCAGCCACCAGTATGTGGCGCTGTTGGAGCGCTCCGACGAGGAGGAGGTGCGGCGATACCTGAAGCAGAAGCTGCGCCAGGCCCAGTGGATGCTGTCCTGTCTGGAAAAGCGGCAGCATACCCTACAGCGGTGCGGCGATCTGATCCTGCACACCCAGGAGCGCTTTTTTCGGGGTGAAACGGCACATCTATCGCCCATGACCCTGCGGGAGGCGGCGGTACATATGCAGCTGCACGAATCCACCGTGGGACGGTGCGTAAAGGGCAAGTATCTGCAATGCAGACAGGGTGTGTTCCCGCTGCGGTATTTTTTCTCCGGATCGGTGAACGGCTGCTCCGGACAGGCACTGCGTATGGAGCTCCGGGCGCTGATCCGGACGGAGAATATACACAGCCCCCTCAGCGACCAGGCCATCGCCCGTCTGCTGGGCGAAAAGGGTATGCCCATCGCCCGCAGAACGGTGGCCAAATACCGGGAGGAACTGGGCATACCGCCCGCTTACCAGAGAAAACGGACATAAACACCTTTGCCGGGGCTGCGCCCCGCTTAGCTTGGGAGGGAGACGGTTATGAGCAGCAGCGACGCATTGAAATGGCTAAATGAAAATTTCAACTTTGTGGACTCCGTGACCATCATCGACCACAGCGGCACCATCATCGCCAAACAGCGGTTCAACCCCCGCTACACCGACGAGGAGAACGACGCCGACAACCAGTGGGCACTGGGCAAGAACCTGCTGGAGGTATTCCCCGGCCAGAACTTTCGATCCAGTGCGCTTCTGGCCGCGCTGAAAAGCGACGGCGTCATCTACCGCCAGCAGGAGATCGCCTGGAACCATCTGGGCAAGAAGTCCGTGACCAACAACCTGACCATCCCCATCGTCTGCCGGGGACAGTTTGTCGGCTCCGTGCAGCTGTCCCGCGATGTGACCAACATGGGGTACTCCGGGCGGTCTGTCCATCGTGCCCGCGAGGAAAGCTCCGCGCCCGCCGCCACCGGCGCTCGCTACACGCTGGAGGACATCGTGGGGCAGTCGCCGGAGATACAGGAGGTGCGCCGCCTCATCCAGCGCATTGCCAACAGCAGCTCCTCTGTGCTGGTCTACGGTGAAACGGGCACCGGCAAGGAGCTGGTGGTGTCCTCCATCCACAACGCCAGCTACCGCAAGGATAAGACATTCATGCCTATCAACTGCGCCGCGCTGCCGGAGTCCATTCTGGAGAGCCTTCTGTTCGGCACCCGCCGGGGCGCGTTCACCGGCGCAGAGGATCGGGTGGGGCTGATCGAGGAGTGCAGCGGCGGCACCATCTATCTGGACGAGATCAGCTCCATGCCGCTGAAGCTGCAATCGAAGCTGCTGCGGGTGCTGGACACCAAAACCGTCATGGCGCTGGGCGCATCCAAGCCGAAAGAGGTGGATATCCGCATCGTAGCCTCCGTGAACCGCTCGCCGGAGCAGCTGATGCAGAACAAGGAGATGCTGCCGGATCTGTTCTACCGGCTCAACGCTATCCACATCCGGGTGCCGCCGCTGCGCAGCCGTCCGGAGGACATTGAGCTGCTGACGCAGCACTTTCTGGACAGCTACAACCGGCAGCTGGGCAAGCAGAACAACGGCATCAGTCCGGAGGCCATGGAGCTGCTGAAAACCTACCACTGGCCGGGCAATGTCCGTGAGCTGGAGCACACCATTGAGGCCGCGCTGAATCTGACCGACGGCAGCCGGGAGCTGCGGGTGGAGGATATCCCTGCGTACTTCTTCTCCCCCGCCGGCGCGTCCGCCGCCGGCTCCGGCGGAGCGAATGCGCGCAGCGTGCCCAATGTGCCGCTGCGGGAGGCCGTGGCCGACTATGAGCGCGGCTTGATCCGACAGGCCTTGCAGGAGGCAAAGGGGAACATAGATAGGGCGGCAGCGCTTTTGCAGATCCCCCGCACCACGCTGTATTCCCGTATGAGCAAGTTAGGGCTGCGCTGACTGTCCAGCTTTCGACAAATCATGTCGAAAAACGGACACACACCGCGTTCGGCCGTGATTCCAGCGGGTTTAAGCGGGGAATATCCACATATTTCCAGCAGGGGTAGTTGTGTCGAACTTTCGACACAACTACCCCTCTCTTTTCATTCAAGCCCTCCGGCGCAACATTTTGCCGCACCACGCCACGGTGATCGCCCATATTTTTCAGCAAATCGCACAAATGCTTTGTCAAAAATCCAGCAAACCCGACAGCGCATTCTGGCACGAAACTTGCTACTAAATAGGGCAACGGCAGGTTCACGGCGCACGGCGTGAAACAGGCAGCTCATGTCAGCCGCAGCCGGCCGCAAAATCATTTTAGAAGGAGAGACAATCACATGGATATTAACTTCGGTATCTGGTCTCTGATCCCCCCTATCCTCGCGGTGGCCTTGGCCTTTCTGACCAAGAACGTCATTCTGTCGCTGTTCGTTAGCCTGTTCAGCGGCTGCCTGATCCTGGCCTACGGCAACCCCTGGACGGCGCTGCAGACCACGTTCAGTGACTATCTGTTCGTGGATATGACCAGCGGCAGCAACGCTCAGACCATTGTCCTGATGGCCGTCATCGGCGGCTTCGTGGCATTGGTAGAAAAATCCGGCGGTGCACGCGCCTTTGCCCGGGCCATCTCCAACAAACTGACAAAGCCCGTCAGCGCACAGATCGCCTGCTGGCTGGGCGGACTGGCCATCTATTTCTCCGACTCCGGCAACAGCCTGATCCTGGGGCCCATCTTCCGCCCCGTATTCGACAAGCTGAAGGTCTCCCGCGCTAAGCTGTCCTACATTCTGGACTCCACCTCCTCTCCGGTCTGCATCCTGATCCCCATCACCGGCTGGGGCGTGTATGTCATGAACATCATCGCCACCCAGTATGAGGCAATGGGCATCGAGGGCTCCGACGCGGGCACCTTCATGCAGGCCATTCCCTATCAGTTTTACGCGATCCTGGCGCTGGTTCTGATCCCCGTCATTGCCCTGAGCAAGAAGAACTTCGGCCCCATGGCGCACTCCGAGCAGCTGGCTCTGAAGGGTCTGACCGAGGAGCAGATGAAGTCCGAGGACGCCATCGTTGTGGAGGACGACAAGGAAGTCTCCATGTGGAACATGCTGCTGCCCCTGATCGTTCTGTTCATCGTGATCTTCGCCATGTTCATCGGCTGGGGCTGGCCCACCCACAACATCGCCGGCTCCAAGATCCGTATCGCGCTGACCTCCGGTTATCTGCTGGCCGCCATCACCTGCCTGATCATGATCGTCAAGCAGAAGCTGATGACCTTCCAGCAGGCGTTCGATATCTTCGTGGGCGGCATCCAGAAGATGGGCTCCATCCTGGCCGTCATCGTGGTGGCCTGGGGCGTGGGCAGCGTCTGCGGTACGCTGGGCACCTCCACCTTCATTGTGGAATCCACCACCGGCACCCTCAGTCCCGCGCTGGTTCCCGGCCTGCTGTTCGTCATCGGTGCCGTAATCTCCTTCGCCATCGGCAGCTCCTGGGGCACTATGGCCATCCTGCTGCCCATCGGCATCAACATGGCATACAGCTTCGGTCTGGATTTCCCGCTGGTCATCGCGGCCGTCCTCAGCGGCAGCCTGTTCGGTGACCACTGCTCCCCCATCTCCGACACCACCATCATGTCCTCCATGGCGGCGGGCTGCAACCACATTGAGCATGTAAAGACCCAGCTGCCTTACGCACTGGTAGCCGCGGCAGGCTCCTTCATCACCTATCTGATCGTGGGCTTCGCCGACATGAGTGCCGCCATCGCGCTGCCTATCGCCATCGTCGTGGCGCTGGTGCTGTACTTCCTGTGCTGCAAGCTGTTCGTAAAAAAGGCCGCCTGACGCGGCAACACACATTCGGAACCAACGGAACCATTTGAACTACAAAGGATCGTCTATATGAACAAAGATTACTACAAGCCCTATGAGGGGCGAGACATCAAAATTCTGGATCAGCACGCCGCCAACACCATTGCAGAGGATCACCTGACCTTCCCCTATCAGCTGCTGGATCATCTGGCACATGTGCTGATGCTGAAGGAACAGGGCATCATCTCGCAGGAGGATGCTGCCCAGATCCTCGGCGCTGTGCTGAAGCTGCGCCGGGAGGGGCCGGACATCGTGCCCCATAAGCCGGGTCTGACCGATCTGTACTCCAATGTGGAGGAGTGGGTCATCGATCAGGTGGGCATTCAGGTGGGCGGCAAGCTGCACACCGGTCGCTCCCGCAACGACATGAACCCGGCCGTTGAGAGAATGTACATCCGCCGGAAGCTGTTGGAGCAGATGGAGGCCATCACCTTCCTGATGGAGACGCTGCTGGTACAGGCAGAGGTGCACAAGAACACCATCATCCCCGCCTATACCCACCATTCCCAGCAGGCGCAGCCCATCACGCTGGGGCACTTCTACATGAGTGCCTTCGAGAACTTCGGGCGGGATATGGAGCGGCTGATGCACGCCTATGAGCATGTGAATCTCAGCCCCATGGGTGCCGCCGCCGTCGCTACCACCGGATTCCCCATCAGCCGCGAGCGGGTGGTGGAGCTGCTGGGCTTCCACGGTATGCTGGTCAACTCCATGGACGCCACCAGCACGCTGGACTACGCCTACGAGCCGGCCTGCGCCATGGCCATCTTCATCAACAACGTAGGCCGTGTCACCGAGAGCCTGCTGCTGTGGAACCTCAACGAGGTGGGTATCAGCCGGCTGGCACTGCCCTACTGCTCCTACAGTACCATCATGCCCCAGAAGCGCAACCCCGTGGCGCTGGAGACGCTGCGGTACTCCGGCGAATGGACCTACGGCACGCTGTCCAGCATGTTCAACACCATGAAGGCCTACCCCCCCGGAAACGGTCGGGAGCCCGGCCTGGTGGTGGGTCAGTTCTTCGAGATCATGCAGCGTATCACCGACAGCGCGTTCCTGCTGGAGGGCATCATCCGCAATTTGGAGGTGGACGTGCCCCGCGCGCTGGAGGTCGTTCGCAGCGGATTCAGCACCGTGACCGATCTGGCCGACGAGATGGTGCGCAGCATGGGTCTGTCCTTTGCCGCGGCCAAGAAGATCGTGGGACGGCTGGTGGTCATCGCCCACGACGAGGGCATCGCCTGCACGCAGATCGACACCGCGCTGGTGGCGCGCGCCGCCAAGGAGGCGCTGGACATCGACCTGAGCATGCCGCAGGAGCTGATCACCAACGCGCTGGATCCCGTGCAAAATGTCACCCGCCGTCATATCATCGGCGGTCCCAGCCCCGAGCGGGTGCAGGAGACCATCGACAACGGTCAGGCGCAGGTGGAGCAGCTGAAGACATGGCGTCTGGCTGAGGAAGCTCGTCTGCTGGCCGTGGAGGACGCGCTGGTTGCAGCGGCAGAGGCCGTTGTTCAGGCAAACTAAAAGTAAGTTCCCCTCCCTTTCTCCTCACATACGGCAAGAGCGCCGTGCGCTCCGCACTCTTTCCGTGCGGGGCGCACCGGCTCTTACCGGCAAAACCGACGCGGCGACGCCTTCGCCGCATAATCCCATGACAGGAGGAAATTGATATGTATCTCAGCGAGATCCTTTCTTCGTTTATCTGCGGAAAGCCTGACTTCGATCCGCAGGTGCGTTATCTGGCCAAGCGCTCCATCGTGGACACCATGGGCGCGATGCTGGCAGGCAGCTGCACCGATGTTGTCAAGCAGCTGCTGCCGGTGTATAATGCTCCCGGAGGCTGTACGCTGGTGGGGCTGAAGGGCACCGTCAGCGCCAACAACGCCGCCTTCCTCAACGGCATCAGCGGCCACGAGCTGGAGCTGGACGACACATCGTCGTCCAACCTCGGCCACCCCACCGTTGCCGTATTGCCCAGCGTTCTGGCTGTGGGCGAGGAGCGTGCTTCCTCCGGCGAGGAGGTGCTGAAGGCATTCATTCTGGCCACAGAGGTGGAGTGCAAGATCGGGCGGATATGCGCCGCTGAGCTGCACCGCCGGGGCTGGCACGCCAGCAGCATCACCGGTGTGTTGGGCGCGGCTGCGGGCGCCGGATATCTGTACGGACAGGACAGCACGGCCATGCGGAACACGCTGGGTATCGCCGCGTCCATGGCCTCCGGCGTGCGGGAGAACTTCGGCACATCCACAAAATCCGTTCACATCGGCAAGACCGCCGGCGACGGTGTGCTGGCCGCGCAGATGGCCAGCCATGGCATCACCTCCTCCCCCTCCGCGCTGGAGGGACACGAGGGCTATCTGCGGGAATACGCCGGCTTTGACGGCGTCACCTTCGGGGACGATTTCGCCCGGACGCTGGGCGCGCCCTATGATCTGTGCTCCCCCGGCTTTGCCATCAAGCTGTACCCCTCGTGCAGCAGCACCCACCGCGCTATCGACGCCCTGACGGAGCTGATACGGGAAAACGAGCTGAAGCCCGCCGACATCGCCAAGATCGAGATCGGTCTGAGCCAGAGCGCCCTGCGGGAGCTGGTGACGCCCTATCCCCGTGACGGCGAGGAGGCCAAGTTCTCCATCGGCTTCCAGATCGCGCTGTATCTCAACGGGCTGGACAACATGCCTGTGAACTACCGGGAGGATGTGATCCGTCAGCCCGAAATAGCGCGGATCATCCAGCTGACCAGCATGTACAACGAACCGAAATACGACAACCTGCCCACCGATATGGGCGTGGGGCCCGCCTTTGGGCGGATCACCACCGCAGATGGTCGGGTGCTGACGCGGGAGCGCGTATACCCCGACGGCCACCTGACGCACCCCATCCCCGATCAGGGCATCCACGACAAATATATGAAGAGCGCCCTGCCCGTTCTGGGGCAGGAAAAAGCAGAGGAGCTCTACCGCCGCCTGATGGCGCTGGAGGAGGAGCGCGACATTCGCGCACTTCTGGCTCTCTGCCGCTGAGGAAAGGAGCAGTCCCCTATGGACAATATCAAGGAAAGAACACTGGAAATGCACCGGGCGCACCGGGGCAAGCTGGAGGTCGTGCCCAAGGTAGAGATCTGCGACACCGATTCCCTGTCGCTGGCCTACACCCCCGGCGTGGCGGAGCCGTGCCGGGAGATCGCCAAAAATCCCGATGATGTGTACACCTATACCACCAAGGGCAATATGGTGGCCATCGTTACCGACGGCACCGCCGTGCTGGGTCTGGGCGACATCGGCCCCGCCGCCGCACTGCCGGTGATGGAGGGCAAGGCCTGCCTGTTCAAGACCTTTGGCGGTGTGGATGCCTTCCCCATCTGCCTGGACACCAAGGATCCCGACGAGATCGTGCGGGCGGTGCAGCTGATCGCCCCCGGCTTCGGAGGCATCAATCTGGAGGACATCTCCGCCCCCCGGTGCTTTGAGATCGAGCAGCGGCTCATCGAGCTGCTGGACATCCCTGTATTCCATGATGACCAGCACGGTACGGCCGTGGTGGTGCTGGCCTCGCTTATCAATGCCGCCAAGTGTATCGGAAAGCCCCTGTCCGCCATTAAGACGGTGATCAGCGGCGCGGGCGCCGCCGGTATCTCCATCTGCCGCCTGCTGCTGAAGGCCGGCGTGGAGGATATCATTCTCTGCGACCGCAGCGGCGCCATCTACGCAGGCCGGGAGGGGCTGAACAGCGCCAAGGAAGCCATCGCCGCCGTCACCAACCGCAGCATGTGCAAGGGCACGCTGGCGGACGCCATGGTGGGGTGCGACCTGTTCATCGGCGTGTCCGGCCCCGGCATCGTTACGCCGGACATGGTGCGCTCCATGGCGGACAAGCCCATCATCTTTGCCCTGTCCAACCCCACGCCGGAGATCATGCCCGACGCAGCCAAGGAAGCCGGCGCTTACATCGTGGCCACCGGCCGCAGCGATTTCCCCAACCAGATCAACAACCTTCTGGTGTTCCCCGGCATCTTCAAGGGCGCGCTGGAGGCACGGGCACGGCGGATCACCGAGGACATGATGATCTCCGCCGCCCACGCAATTGCCGGGCGTGTCAGCCCCGATGCACTTGCCCCCGACTGCATCATTCCCAGCATTTTTGACAAGACCATTGCCTCCGTGGTGGCGGACGCCGTAAAAGCGCATGTGAAGGAGTGAGCACCATGAGAGAACTCAGCGCCACCGTCGTGCATAGCGCCGTGGCCGCCATGGTCATCGACGCCAACTGCCGAATCAGCCCGCATGTCCTTCAGCAGATGGAACACTGCCGGGCGGAGGAGGAGCAGCCTCTGGCTGCCAGCATTCTGGGTCGGATCATCGAGAATGACCGGCTTGCGGCAGAGCGGTGCGTGCCCATGTGTCAGGATACCGGCATGGCTGTGTTCCGCGTACAGCTCGGACAGGAACTGCACATTACCGGCGGCTCGCTGGAAGACGCCATTCAGGAGGGCGTGCGGCAGGGCTACCGGGAGGGCTATCTGCGCAAATCCGTTGTGGCCGACCCGGTATTCCACCGGGACAACACCGGCGACAACACCCCTGCCGTTATCTACTACGAGCTGACGGAGGGTGACCGCCTGACCCTGACCTTCGCGCCCAAGGGCTTCGGCAGCGAGAACATGAGCGCCGTGAAAATGCTGAAGCCCGCCGACGGTGCCGAGGGCGTCAAGGCCTTTGTGCTGGACGCCGTGCGCCACGCGGGTCCCAACCCCTGCCCGCCCATCGTGGTGGGCGTGGGCATCGGCGGCACCTTTGAAAAGTGCGCGCAGCTGTCCAAGTTCGCCCTGATGCGGGAGCTGGACAGCCACCACCCCCTGCCGGAATACCGGGACATGGAGCAGGAGCTGCTGGCCGCCATCAACCGCATGGATATAGGCCCTGCCGGTCTGGGCGGACGCACCTCCGCGCTGGCCGTCCACATCGAAACATTCCCCACCCACATCGCCGGGCTGCCGGTGGCCGTGAATATCTGCTGTCACGCCTACCGCCACAGCACCGTGACGCTATGACGGAGGGACACACCATGAAGCATCTGACATTACCCCTGACCCCGGAGGCCATCGCCTCGCTCCGCGCCGGAGATGAGGTGCTGCTCACCGGCTGGCTCTATACCGGCCGCGACGCCGCCCACAAGCGGCTGGCCGCCTGCCTGTCCGCCGGAGAGCCGATCCCCTTCCCTCTGGAGGGCGAGACGATCTACTATGTTGGCCCCGCGCCGGCGCGCCCCGGGCAGGTCATCGGCCCCGCGGGTCCCACCAGCAGCTACCGCATGGATCCCTACACCCCCGCCCTGCTGGAGCACGGGCTGAAGTGCATGATCGGCAAGGGTCGGCGGTCGCCGGAGGTGACGGAATCCATCGTGAAGAACCACGCGGTGTACCTGCTGACCATCGGCGGCACGGCGGCGCTGACGGCTGACGCCATTTACAAAAAAGAACCTGTCTGCTATGAGAATCTGGGTACGGAGGCCGTCTGCCGCCTCTATGTGAAGGATTTCTACGCTATTGTGGGGATCGACTGCCACGGCGGCGCCGTTGTCTGACGGACAGACCCGCCGTGTGCACAAAGGATGGCGCTATGAAAAACAGGATCAACTGTATGCACTTTTCCTCACCGGCCTTTTACAAAAAAGCGCTGCATCTGGCGCTGCCCATCTGCCTGCAGCAGGCGCTGAATCAGGGAGCGTCCTTTCTGGACACGATGATGGTCAGCCATGTGGGCGGTGTGGGCGCCGTGACCGTTGCCACACAGATTGACAATTTGTTGATGCTGGTAGGCTTCGGCGTCAACTCCTGCATTCTGATCTTCGCCTCCCAATTCTTCGGCGCCGGAAACGCCCGAAACCTGAAGCGCTGCTTTGGCCTGCAGCTTCTGCTGAATGTATGCATCGCGCTGACCTTCTTCCTGCTGGCCAAGCTGGGCGGCACATGGTTTTTGTCCTTTTTCAGCGAGGATGCACATCTGATCGAACTGGCGCAGCAGTATATTGCCATCAGCGCCTTTTCCTATTTTTTTACCGCACTGATCAACGGGTACACTTTCATGTACCGAAGCGTGCAGACCACAAAGGTCCCTATGCTCCTTGGCCTGGGTACCAACTGTCTCAACGCCCTGCTGAATTACCTGTTGATTTTCGGAAAGCTGGGGCTTCCCGCTCTGGGTGTGCGGGGCGCGGCCATCGCCACCGTCATCGCCACCTTCTGCGGCCTGATGGGACATGTGACCTACGCCTTCGCCACGCGGCAGCCCTTCCTCGGCCCGATGCGGGAGCTGTTTCACTGGCCGTCTGCCTTTCTGCGCCCCGTGTTCCGGCGGATGGTTCCCATGGCCGGGAACGAACTGGTATTCGGCCTGGGCGACGCCATGTATCTCAAGGCCTTCGGTATGCTGGGCACCGCTATGCTGGAGGCCTATCAGGTGGCCTATAAGATCGGCATGGTGCCCCACACCATTGCCGACGGCATGGGCAGCGCCAGCGGCATCCTGCTGGGAGAGCATCTGGGGCGTGGTGAGACGGAAAAGGCCCGCTCCATCATCCGCGGTCTGTTCCCGCTGGCCATCGGCCTGTCCATCGCAGTTTCTGCCGTGATGATCCTCATCGCCCGCCCGGTTGTCAGTATCTTTGCACTGCCGGACAGCTCTGTAAATTTGGCCGTCCTGATGGTCAGGCTGTTCAACATCCGTATCGCTACGCGGATGTTCAACGCCGTGCTGCTGTCCGCCATCCGCGCCGGCGGCGACACAAGGTTTCTGCTCCTTATGGACAGCGGCCTTGTCTGGCTGGTGGGCATTCCTGCCGCCTACATCGGTCTGCTGGTGCTGCGGGTAAACTCTCTGCCCGTGCTGTTCCTGCTGGTGCAGACGGAGCAGGTGGTGCGCCTGATCGTCGGGCTGCTGCGATGCCGCTCCGGCAAATGGCTCCATAATCTGACAGAAGAAACAGGGACGCAGTAAGTGCTCTGTCTCATAGGGAAACAAAGTGAACCTACCCTAAAGGGCAACACCGATGCGGCACAAAACAAAAAGACCCGAAACCGTAACGGTTCATGTTCATAGGTACACAATGTGACCTATGGGGCAGACCGGTCGGTACAGGGCACGAAAAAATAAGTCGAGGGAATTTCCCTCGACTTATTTTTTCTTTGATCCCAAGTTTATCTGAGCGACAACATTTTATTGGATATGCAGACTTGATCCACGACTCTCGCCGAATCGGCTATCCGGCTAAAGCAGGAACGAAAGTGGTCCAACCGGTACCGCCCCGCAGCGCGGCATCATTTTCATCTGAGAGGGTGAACAAGTAAACGGGCTGGTGGAATCCCTTGCTGTCGGTCATATATTCGAGCTTGCAGCCAGTGACTCGCACTTGCCGTGGGGACAAATAGTTGAACATGGGCACGTCACGCCAAGAGAACCGCCCGGCACAAAGGCGCGCATACGCCTCTTGGGAAGAGATAACCGCAGCATTTCCATGAAGGGTGCTGACAGAAAGATGGTTGTCTACCTGGTAGAGGATACCGCCCTCTGCCACCCAGCAGACCAATTCACCATTGGTAAGCACATCGTCTTCTACTACACATTCTGCCCGAAAAGCGTACCTTCCCTCGCTCTCGTCCACGGCGACAAAGCTGGCCGCATCGGGGATCTCGATACCCAACTTATCCAGAGCGGCACGAAGGTCGTCCTCTGTGATCGCTCCGCCCTTTCCGCTGTATCGTAGTTCGCTGTCCACGCGGTAATCTGTGTACTCATAGGAGCGGTCATTGTAAGTTACCCACAGGGCATAGGTTTGGTGGTCAGAATAGACGGCGGTATTGTCATAGTAATCCACGTCAGGAGTGCCAAATCTGATTTCAGCCCCTTGCCGCCCAATAAACTCTACTGCAAAAGCGTCGCTGCTTTCTATGGTGAACGGCTCCGTCCGGTACACTCCGGACGGTCCGGGCTCATTGGACAAAGAACACTCCTGCACCCATTCTATTCCCTTGGTGTTGGCGGCGTAGATCGGAGCATCCGCAAGATTGCCGTAGGGCTGGAAATGATAGGTGAGGAACACACCGGCCAGAGCAGCGATGGACAGAAGGGGAAGAATGGCATAGGCTCCGGCGGTTTTCCATTGTTTTCTCACCAAGCTGACGAACAGCATACATAAGCAGTACCCCAGCATAGCCCCCAAAACATTGCATATCAGATCGTCCACATCGGCCTGTCCACGACCAAGGACATACTGAAGCAGCTCGATCACAAGAGATGTGCCGACCCCGGCGGTCAGCATCCAAAGCCACCGTCGGAAACGCTTTACCGTAAGAGGAAGCAGTACGCCCAGTGGAAGGAACATGGCGATGTTCAGCAAAGGGTTTAGCCAAATTTGCAGGGTAAAGTTATTCCACGCCTCCCAAAACGCCAAAAAGGGAAGGAGCTGGACGCCCGTTCGCATACCATCCATACGGTTCATTAAAGTGATGGCAGCAAGCCCACCCAAGTAGCACAATAGAAGGAGAAAGGCGACAGCTTGCCCTTTCGGAAAACATTTTCCTTCTCGGCGGCACTTCAGGTTCAGCATAACAAGAATCACCGCACCTGCCGCCAAGCCGATCAAAGCGAGGGGAATTGCATTTCGAAAGAAATAAAAAATGGTTCCGATAAAATCATGCACGGGAATCTTTCTCCCTTCAATAAAATCGTATGCGAGCGAAGAAATACGCCGAAAGGCGCACAACTCCGCCGCCTGTGAGGATGCGAAACAGGTGGATATTTAGTTGTGTCGTAAAGACATTATAGCATATTCTATCTGGCAAAAAAAGAGTGAGGATAGGCTAATACGATTTAAGAGTACAGACTGTTGGATGGAAAGTCAAGATTTGCATTGCAAATCAAACACAAGCTGTTGTCAGTATGATCCAGAGCAGTCTGCGAAGTGCTCCACTGTCCGTAATGGGACTACGCAGTGCTTCGGCACTGCGGCACAGGAGGGAACTGCATCCGCATTTGCGGACGCAGCTCCCTCCTGCTTTTTCGCTCACAGCTTATTCAGTTTTTGCGTGACCTCATCCACAATGCGCTGGCGCTCCTCTTCGCTCTGCGCTCTGCCATATTCCTTCAGTGCATCGTCCCGCAGCGTCTCCATCTTCCGGGACCACACTTCAAACACGCCCTTGCTCATCGTCCCCTTTCGGGTACGGGCAAAATATTTTTTGTAGGCCCGCTGATGTGCTTTCCAAACATCGTTGTTCCGCATCTTGCTGCGGAAGCTGCTGGTGGCTCCGATCTCCCGGCAGGTCTTGCCGTCCTGCCCCGGCGCCGGTTCGCCGCAATAGGCGTAGGTCATACCCGGCATCTGCAAGAACCAGCGTCCGCAGTTGGCACAGCGTTTCGGTACAAAGCCCTTCTGCAGCCCCTTCATAAGCTCCACATAGACGAAATCCAGCAGCCGGTCAAAATACATCTTCTCAACTACCTCGGCATTTTCTCTTTCGCCCCGGATGCGGTACTGCGCTCTTACCAGCGGCGCGTCTACCTCCGGGTCCTTCCCCAAACTGACACCGCTGACAAAAGCCTCATAACCGCTGGAATAGATCAACTGCGCCAGAGATTCTTTTCTCTGGCCTTTTTTCTTTTCAAACACAGCGTTTGCAAAAACCCGGTCCAGAAACCACGCGTACCGCTCCTGAATGAGCTGAATGTCCTTGATCTGCTGCTGCATGAAGGATGGTATTTCGCGCTCCTCATTGATCACATATTTCGCAAATGCCTCCCGCACTTCCTCACCCACAAATTCCTCGATCTTCATATCTCCGAAATAACGGAAGTCCATCAGATACAATCGGTAGAGCGGCAGAGAGCCAAAACCCTTCTGCATGTCCATATAGGCACGCGGAGCGTCATCATAATTCTTTTCGTGGACAGCGGTGTTCAACCTGTCCAACAGCTTCTGAAAAGGTGTGACATCCAGATTTAGGATCTCCGTCAGCACAGTTCCGTAGGGCTGCATCTCCGGGACCATCTCCACCCAGTAGCCGGATGCGCCAAATTCCACTTTTGTGTTCGTATGCGAACGCTGAAAATCAAACAGGTCTTTTCCTAAAACAGACATAAGCCCTCTCCCAGTAGATAATGTATTCGCCTCAATATAGTGTATGTAGTAAAATGATACATTACCTATTTTCAAAAGTCAATCCCCATGTTACGATACAAGCACAGGCCTGAAAGAAATAAACACTCCAACTCAGAAAGGAGAAATTTTTATGAACCGACTGCAAACCATTGACGCGGACACGCTGCAAAGCACCGCTTACGAGCCGGTCTCCTTCGTGGTCGACGATCTGCTCCCCCAGGGACTGCACCTGCTGGCAGGCGCGCCGAAGATCGGCAAATCGTGGCTGGCGC
>ERZ839741.2305-NODE-2305-length-17889-cov-3.790008_pt1 | contig 17889 bp, 9 predicted proteins | sample MGYA00519880_ERZ839741 | MGnify/ENA primary metagenome ERZ839741 (study PRJEB31850, sample SAMEA3708851) | human gut metagenome | biome: human gut; feature: human-associated habitat; material: faeces | place: China | collected 2014 ...
TTTGAACCAATAGAACGTGAGGAATACGCCAATGTAAGAGATCGGTATTACAAAGATAACGGCCAACGGCTGTTTCAGCGAATTGAACAGGATACTGGTGGTAAAGAAGATAATGACGATGATCAGCAATAACAGAAGATATTGTTTATTGTCCTTTTTGTCCCAATACCAGTAAGCGCTTTCCGACTTGGCGGTATAACCCATCGGCAGTATGGCATTGATTTCCTTCAGGTCGCGTTCCTGTATCTTATTTCCTTGATTGGAAGCCCCGATATATTCGTATTGCAGACAGAGGCGGTATTGTTGGTTTACTTTGCAAACCTTCTGCGGCATCTGTCCTTTTTCGACACTTGCAAGTTCTGCTAACTTGTAGGGCTTGCCGTCAATAGTTTGTGGAACATACTGCATGCTCCACACATCGTATTCCTGTGACTGGCGGGAGGAGAGTTTCAGTTTCTCTGTCTCTTCGTTGACGACGATCGTCCCGGTATAAATGTCCTTTCCGAAAACGGGATTGATGGAGGCGAACAGGTCGATCGGCTGTATGTCCTCCTGGGTCAGCCGGGCTTTGTTGAGGTTGAAGTAGAACTCCTGGTAATCGTCTTTCCACCACGAGAATTCTGAATTGATCAGCACTTCCTTGATGCGGCGGTGGGTGAGCAACTTGGCTTTCAGCTGTTCGGCCCATTCGTACAGCTCGTCGTAGTTGTAACCATACATCACGATACGGAAAGAACCGGCTCCTTCGCGTACATCGTTGCTGAATCCCTGGTCCTGCAAACCGTAGACTTGCCAGCTCCCCCCCCCCAATTCAAGTGCTTTGCTGATGATTTTGCTTTTCAATGTGTACGGGAAACCGCTCCGTTCACTCTCTTTCGTAAAATAGATGCGGATACCGGCCTGGCGTGCGCTGTAGACGTTTGTTTGGAACTGTCGTATTTCTTTGAAGGTGCTGAGATAGGCTTCCATCCGGCTCATCAAGGTATTCATTTGTGGCAAGGTCGTCCCGTTCGGGAGCGATGCGCTGACAGACAGGATCGTTTCTTCGTTGCGGGTGAAGTAACTTCCTTCATAAACTTTTTGTACGAACAGGCGTAGGGTCCCGCCCAATGCCTTATCGACGATGGGTTTGATCTTCTCCTTGTACGTCTCGTTGGAGGCGAATTTATTATATGTATCGATTAGCAGGGTGTCTGTTGCCGTGTAGACCTTCTTTTTGTCTTTCGTGTCGTATTCGATTTTTTCCGGTAACAGGAAAACCGGGATGCCGAATGCTAACAGTAAAATGAAACATGCCAATTTCTTCCATCCGCAAAGGAAATCGATCTGACATTGATAGTACCGGTTGTAGTAGACAGGGAAACGTTTGAGAATGCGGTTCGTTCTTTTTCTGATCCGGCTTTTCCATGTATACTCGGTCTCTTCTCCGGATATGTTCTTTTTTCCGCTTTTTTTCCATTCCAGGTTCATCTTATCGATTAGGGCGGGAACCAGGAAAAGCGCGATCAATAGGGAGACTCCTAAATTGATGATGACGACAGCCGCAAAATCCTGCAGATTGAGGCGTATCTTTTCATCTAAGAAAAAGATAATGACCAGTGCACCTATCGTTGTCAAAGTGGCTGCCAATATGGATAGGATTGCCTTTCGGTTATGTCGGTTCCGGATATGTTCCGTCATGACGATCGTGTTGTCGATCACCAGGCTGAGTGAGATTGTGACGCCTGCCAACGAATAAAGCTGCATTTCCAGTCCTGACAGATAATAAAGGATGACAGCAATACTGAGGTTGATCGAAAGGCTGATGATGATCAGTAACAGATATTTTATCTCGCGTGTGATCAGCAAGACAAACATCAGTAGGATCAGGACGGTGAGCCCCGTACGGACATAAATCTTGTTCAGTTCGTCCTGAATGAATTCGGTCGCGTCATAGCTGGTATGTATTTCATAACCGGGTGGAAGCAAGGTACGGATATGTTCCATTTCGGCTCTTACCCGTTTGGCAAGTTCCAGCTGGTTCGCCGTCTCCTCGGCGCGGATGGACAGATAGATGGAATTCAAGCCGTTGATACGGTAATAACTCTGTGGAGCTTCTTCCTGACGGGTAACTTTTAGCAGTTGGTCCAGGCGGATCAGCTTGCCGTCTTTGTTCAGGACGGTTATAAGCGATGGGTTGAATCCGTCTGTTTCGTTTTCAGGAACCAAAGCGAGACGTATCCACTGGCTACTTTGTCCTTCTTTGCACGAAGTCGCCAACTGGGTTTCCACGTTTCCGGTTCCTAAGAATTCTTTTTGATAATACTGGCTGATCGCTTTCTGTATATCCGGGATGCTGATACCTAACGTTGCCAGCTGACGGCTATCATATTCCAGTCGCCATTCCATCGGGGTGGCACCACTGACATCGATGCGGTAGATGCCGGGAATCCCGCTTAGGCGAGGTTTTATCTGGTCTTCGGCAAAGCGTTGTATGAATATGGGTGTGGCTGCCGCATTCAGTGTGTAGCTCATGAAAGGCCGTACTTCCTTGTCGTCCGGCCGGCTCATTTCCAGGACTGGATAGCTCAGTCCGTCCGGTAGGCTGGGCCATGTCTGTCGGATGATGGTAGACGCTTCGAAACGGGCGGCATCGATATTGGTATGCTTGTCCAGCTCGAGCGTGACATATCCCCATCCGTTGCCGGAAGTGGAATTGATCTCCTTGATCCCCTTGATGCGTGCCAACATCGCTTCGAGCCGCGAGGTCACTTCCATCTCTATCACGCGTGCCGAATTGCCCGGCATGTTATAGCTGATAGTCAACTGTGGCAGCGTGCGTGACGGCGACAGCTTGATCGGCAGCAGCGGTATAAAGGCAATCCCTGCCAGTGCCACGCAAAGGAAGGTGACGATGATGGTGAAAGAGGATATTTTAGGAGATGCACTCATTATTCATTTTTTGTTACAATCCGTATTTATATTCGAACTCGTTCGAAAGGGAAACTCCCGTTTCGAAATCGTGCAACGTCAGTTTTCGGATCTTATAATAGCTCAGCCAGTAGTTCTGTAAAGCCGAAATATAGTTCCGCTGCGCTTCCTGTTGGCGGTTCAGCGACAGAGTAAGACTGTTGATATCCGCTTTTCCGATCATGAAGCGTTGCTTGGTTTCGCTGTAGGCTGTTTCTGCCAGGTCTACCGCTTCTTCGGCACTCCCAATCAGGGCTTGCTGGATATTGAAGTCGCCGACTGTCATAATCACGTCTTCTTCTACTGTCAATTCTTTTTGTTTGGCGGATGTTTCGGTGACAAGCAGGTTGTTCTTGGCAATATTATGCTTCCCTTTTCGTACGCCCCAGTCTACCAACGGGATCGAAACAGACAAAGAGACGATTTCCTGCTGTTGCAGATTTTTGTAGGCGTCCTGTATGTTCTTGGACACTTGGTTGAATCCGACGCTGGCATTGATCTGGGCGTTGAACATCGCTTCTTTCTTGGTTTTGTCTACCTGCTGCTGGGCTTCTAATATTTGCTGGCGCAACTCCAGAAAGGTCGGGTTGTTTGCACGTGCCAATTCGAGTGCTTTGTCGACCGAGATTTCCATATTGCGCGGGCGGCTTGGGAGGCGCAGGCGTATTTCTGTATTCTTGTCGAAGTTCAAGTAAGAGGCGAGGCTGAACATGGCACGTTTTAGGGCGATTTCCGCATTTTTCAATGTGTTGCGTGCGTTTACGGCATCCAATTTCAGTGTCAGCAAATCCGCTTGGCTGATAGAAGCTATCTTATGCCGTTCCTGCCCTGTCCGGTACAGTGTGTCGGTCGTGGCGACATTTTCCTTGGCCAGATCATATTCCACCTGTGCCATTGCCAGAGCGAAGAAATAGGTCGTTGCTTGCTCGCTCATTTGCTCTACATTATATAATAGTTCTTTCTTGACCTTCTCGTATTTCAACGGTTCGATTTTCCGTTCCCATTTAAAAGCGTTATACCCCAATAAGTCTTGCTGGTAGCCGAGGCGGATCGGAACCGATGAGAACTGGTTATAAGTTTGGTCGCCGAAATAGCGCATATAATCCAAGTCTGTATCCAAATAGAATGTACCGCCTAAGAGGTCGAAATTCTGTTCGATCTCCAATTGCCCGCCCGCATAAAACGATTGTTGTTTTCTATATACGTCGATATCAGCCTCCGAGTCATATCGTTGGGTAAAATAACGGCGGTATTGTGCCGGCGTCAGATTTAGGGTAAGGCTTGGCAGACGGCCGGCCTTGTAAGTCCGGTATTCCCAGTAGCCGGCCAGATACATATTCTTGTATCGGAAAGCGTCCAGCGAACTGTCGGCCGCCAGTGTGATAGTTCGTTCCAGCGTCAGTGTGAGCTGCGCTTTTCCTCCGAACACGCATGCAAGCATCAACAACGTGATGACATATCTATAAATGAATTTCCTGTCCATAACTTCCAATTTTCAATTTTCAACATTCAAATTACCAACCTCATGTTTGCGATAAATGAACCAGTATATCAGTGGTATGACAAAAAGGCTGACTGCCGTACCGATCAGCATGGCCGAGATCATGGCGATGGAGAGCGGCTTTTGCAGTTCGCTGCCCATATCGAATGTGAAAAGCAGCGGAACCATTCCGAATATTGTCGTTAATGATGTCATGATGATAGGGCGCAGGCGCCGCCGTCCGGCTTCATGTATGGCTTCCATAAGAGGAACCCCTTCTTTGCGGAGTTCGTTGATAGCATCCAGTTTCAGGATGGAGTCGTTGATGATGATACCGCAGGTCACGACGATACCGATGGCACTCATCAGGTTCATGGTATGGCCGCATATCCAGAGCACCAGCAAGGAGGCTGCCACATCGATCGGAATTTCAAGCAGCACGATGAGCGGCTGCAGGAAACTTTCGAACTGGGCTGCCAGGATGAAATACATCAGTAGGATCGAAATGAACAAAATCACGACCAGCTCGTTCAGCATCTGCCGGTTGGAAAAGAAACTTCCTGAAAAATCGATATCCCAGTCTGTATCGATTTCTTTTTTTACATTTTCCATCAACTGTTCGGCATTGTCTATATCATAGAAACTGAATGGAATGTATTCTCCGTTCTTTCCTGCCGTGATCGTTTTCAAGTCCTCTCCCGGAGTGACACGCACCAGCGATTGCAGCGGGATATATCGTACGTTGCCTTCCGTATCAGGAACAGTGTTTACCAATGTTTTCTGCAAGACCTCATTTACCGTTTGTTCCTCTCCGGCCAATGCGATTGGCAGATATTGTTGGTAGGAGCGGAGCGTTGCTACTTCATTCTCTTTGAATGCCGTTTTCAGCAACCGGTACACTTCGTTGTAGTCGACGTTATAAAGCAGAAGTTTCTGTCTGTCTATTGTGATATTTAATTGGTTGTCGAAGGTGATACCGACAGGAGTATGTCCTGTTTTCGCCTCGATTTGCTGTTCTATTTTATTCAAGACGGAGGCTTCCGGTGCTTCAGATTTATTGCGGGTGTGCAATTCGGCGACAATGTCGGCTTCACCTGTCACAAACAGCTTTTCAAATACTGTTTCGGGAGGCGAGAAGGATATCACTGCCATCGGGTAATGCGTTTTGATCCATTTTTCCACCGATTTTTGTAAAGGAGCGATTCCGGTTGGTTTCTCCGTCTTGAAATATAACTCGCTTTCGGAAACCGACATCTCGCGATCCCGGTTCAACAGGAATTGCTGCTGCCCGACATAGGCCGTGTGTTCTTGTACCTGATTGTCGATAGAGGCGAATAACTGGCTGACACGGCTCTGGTTTTCATCGATATGGATGTTTTCGTTCCATTCCACATGAGCGATCAGTTCGTTCTGGTCTATCTCCGGCATACGGCTTTTCGGTATTTCGTAGAACAGAAAGGCGCAAAGCGGGAGCGTAATGGCAATGAAAATCAGGCTTGCCGTTTTGTGACGGAACACAAAATCCACTCCGGTATCATAGAAGCGGTCCAATGTATGCTCTTTTACCAGATTGTTGATTCGTATATTGAAACCCTTATGTTTGATGTCCGGAATACTGTATACCAGTTTGTAGAGTACCGGCAGCAGCATGATTCCCGTGAAATAGGAAACCATCAGACCGACGGTGACGGCAAAGGCTTGGAAGAAGATCGCTCCTGCTATTCCGCTCATGAACACAAGCGGAACGAAGACGGCAATTGTCGTAAAAGTGGAACTCAGCATCGGAGTAATTACTTCGGTCGTCCCTTTATTGCAAGCCTCTTCCAGCGAGTCTCCTCGTGTCCTGTATTGGGTAATGTTTTCCGTTACGATGATCGAACTGTCGATCATCATACCCAAAGCCAGGATCAACCCGGAGATGGAGATGATATTCAGCGACATCTTGCAGAGGTAGAAAAAAAGGAAACTGATGATCAGGCTCACCACCATACTTAACCCGATCACTGCCGGGCTCTTGATATCCCCTAAGAAAAGGATGGCGACGATACAGATGAAAAGGAAACCCAACGACAGGTTTTGTTTCAGGTTCGAGATGGTATAATCCAGCAATTCCGTCTGGTTGCGGCTGACACTGAAATCGATATCCGGATAGACGGAAGCAAAGTAATCCGTCACTTCTGCCAATGCCTCTTTCATGTTATCCATATTTTCATCCGCCTGCTTGATTACAGCCAGCGTTACCGCCCGTTTCCCGTTGGAAAGGGAAGCTCCGGTCTCTTTCTCCGGCACGACGGAAATGCGTGCCAAATCTTTCAGTTGAAAAATATGGTTATTTTTCCTGATATAAATATTCTCGACATCTTCCGGTGTGCGCAGCAGTGTCGAGAACTTGATATTGTACTCGTAATAGCCGTCACGTACGGTCATGCTACCCGGTTCTATATTGTTAGATGTCAGTGCGGCCTCCAGATCGTCAAGTGTGATCTCCGACATTTTCAGCAACTTCATGTCCGGAACAATCTGTAACTGCCGTTTCAGAATTCCGGTCACATCTACCATTGCCACTTCGGGCAACTGTTCGATACGACGTTTGATCACCGTTTCGGCAAACTGGCAAAGGTCGAGGAACGATCCTTCGTTTATTTCACTGTAAGCGCTGTCGCTTTTCAATGTCAGATTCAAGCAGAATACGGGAATATCAGTGGCACTGGCTTTGATTACCCGTGGACGTTCTACTTCACGTGGCAGGTAGTTCATAGCTGCGTCTATCTTTTCGTTGACTTCGATAAAAGCCAGATCCGTATTTGTTCCGAAATCGAAGTTTAGGCGTATGATGGCAGCACCGTCGCGTGTTTCACTGTGGATGTCGCGTAAACTGGCAACCTGCATTAATTGCTGGCGGATGGTTTTTACTACTGTGTTTTCCAATTCGCGTGCCGAAGTGTTCTGGCCGGATACCTGTACGGTGATCTCCGGAATTGCAATATCAGGCAGCAACGACACCGGAATGGTGAAGTAAGTAACCAGTCCCACGATAAAGCAAGCCGTAAAAGCCATCAATACCGCGATAGGGCGTTGTAGTAGAAACTTTATCATGTATTAGAACTATGATTTATAAATTATGATTTCTGAATTGTCAATTGTCCATTTTTAATTGTCAATTACTTTGACCGGTGCTTCGTGAGCCAGGTTAATGTTACCGCTTGTAATCACGATATCCCCTTCTTTCAGTCCGTCAATGATCGTATAGCTGTCGGCATTTTCCAAACCTGTATGTACATAGTTCCAGTATGCTTTGTCTTCCGTTAATGTGAATACAACCTGTTTGCCGGAACGGAGTACGACAGCGCTTTTGGGACCAACTGTTTACCCAGCGAACGATGGATACTTACTCGTACATTCATCCCTTCGAACAACTTACCTTTATCGTTTACGGCAGCTTTCACCTGTACCATCCCGTCTTTGTCTACCAGCGGGTTTATTTCGGATATACGGCCGTCAGCCGTGACATCGGACAAGGCAAAAGGAGCTACCTCTACACGATCGCCTGTTTTGATAAGCGGCAGTTCGCTTTCCAAAACTGTGAAAGCGGCTTCCAATGTGCGGGTATCGATAATGGAACAGAAAACATCGGAGGTAGAAGCCGTATTGAACTGTTTGGCGAACAGGTTAGCGACGACACCGTCGAAAGGGGCGGTCAGGACTGCGTTTCGTTGTTCGTATTCGGCAAGCTGCCAAGAGATCAGTGCCTGGTCATACCCGCTTTTTACCTTGACTAACTGCATGGTTGCGGGCGGTACTTTTGTAGAATCTTCCAGTTTGTAGCCCTGTCCGATCAGTACGTCTTGCAGTTCCAGTTTGGCGCGTTCGAGTGCATCTTTGGCTTGCGCTGTCTTGTTGGCAAGGCGGAAGGTTGAGAGTTCTGCGAGTTTTTGCCCTTTCGTCACGCGATCGCCGTTCTTCACATATATCTTGGCGATCGGTTCTGCCGATTCGAATTTTAGGTCGACAAAGTTTCGGGCTGACAGTTTGCCGTTACTGATCAGTTCGTGGTTGAAATCAGTAGTATTCAACTTCATCACCGTCACCTCGTTTGTCTCATCCGGTAGAACGGTTTCTACGCTTTCTTCGGAACCTTTCTCTTTCTTTTCACCGGAGCAAGCCATCATCCCGGCCAGAATCAGTATAGCAAACAATTTGTAGTATTTCATATTTTATTGTTTTTATCAAAGTTGTTTCGCAAATATACAAACATATTTTAGTTACGAGCCTTTCGTAATTACTTTTTTTCTATTATCTTTTTTACTTCTTCCCTCATTTCCCGGATTGCCGTACTTTCCACCTTCGGTTCTTTGGACAGCACGACACTGGCGGCAGCCCGCAATTTATCCACCTGGTAGAACTCCGGCTCTGCATATAGCTTGGCTAACAAATAATATGGATACAATCTCTCCGGCAGTATCCCGATAGCCTGAAGCAATTCTTCTTCCGCCTCCCGGTAATCTCCGAGCATCTGCCGGTTTTTGGCGATCATGTACCGGATCATCGGGTCTCCGCTCAGCCGCTTCGCCCGTTCCAGCACCCGTATCGCTTCGGCGTGTTGTCCCGTCTTGCTGAGGCATTGCGCCTCTTCGAACAAGAATTCAGGTTTATGCTTTAGCTTGTCATGCAAACTGTGATAATCTTCCGCAACCGATTCATACGCCTTGTTGTTGTAGATCATCTGCATCCGTCCCCATCGTTTATATGCCTCATATTGCCCTTTCTGCAAGATGAACAGACAGACGGAGGCAAGCGACAACAGACTTATCATCGTAATATGGCACACCGGTGATACGGATAGGGCAGATGATCTTGTCCGCGTCCCATCTTCCGTCACGCATATCGCCCCCAAAAACACCAACGCCACCCAAAACGACGGCAACTGCAACGGATAGGACGACACCGCGAACACCGCTAACGCCAACACGCCACCGGCCGTTCCCTGCTGCCTGTTCCGGATTCCATAGTACGCCATGCTCCCCAGCCATGCCACGAACACGATCAACCCTCCGACCCCCTGTTCCAGCCCGATCTGCAGGTATTCGTTGAACGCATATTCGGGACATCCCGCCACCCGTTTCTCCCGGTCTGTTGCGTTCCCTGTTGCGAAATACCCGCCTTGCGCCTCCGCGTATGCCGCCGGGAATCCGCCTAACCCCGTTCCTGCAAGCGGCTGTCCGGCAATCGCTTTCACCGTCACTTTCCACATCAGCAATCGCCCGTCCGCCGAATCTTGTTTCATCCCGTAAACCCCGGCAATGGTACATCCCACCAATATCGCCACAATTGCAATAAAAGGAATTGTAGCATTCTTATACCTTCGACATACAGCTTTCGTCTTCTCCCATCCGATCCGTTCCGTCCAGTACACCCATCCGCAAGCCACGACCGCCGCCATCCACGCCGACCGACTCATTCCGGCAGGCAGGACAATCAGGATAGCTCCGGCGCATACCCAACCGAAATAATGCATCCCCTTTTGAAACCGCAACGCCGTCCACAGGCAAACCGGCAGCACGACCGCTAAGTACCCGCAGTAAGGCCCCGGATTAAAGAAAGAACCCGTCAGCCGGAAAAGCGAATGGTTGGAATAGGCATAGCCATGCAATTGCTGCATTCCCCAGACGGCTTCGACCAGTCCGGTGAGCATCAGCACAAATAAGAAAAAGAACTTCAGGCAAGGAGCCTCTGTAAGAAAATAGCGCAACAGAAACCACAACACGACCAACTGCCCGCCGAAAAGCAGTTTTTCGGGTTCGGGATCGAGCTGCCAGTCGTATGTCGCGAGCGTGATCCCGGCAAAGAGGAGCAACAATCCGTCCGGCAATGCAAACGGGATGCTTTTCCTCCCGCCAGGCCATGCCGTCACAACCGTCCCGATCGCCATCAGCGCCATCGACAGGTGGAACCAGAAGACTTTCCCCGTCACAATGCCGTTCGCCAATGCGCTGTCGCCGACGAACGGCGTGGCGATCAGCATCGCCCCGAAAACGGATGCCAGTGCAGTCCGGATTCCATGCCTATGCAATTTGAGTTCCATGCCGGTGTATTTTATTTCCATGCTTATCCGTTTTTTATTCGATTTTCTTCATGAACCGATCCCAGCGGAACTGCCCGGTGTACGGATCGACCGATTTCCAGACAAATGCCGCCTTGCCGACGATATATTCTTCCGGCAACAAGCCCCAATAGCGCGAGTCCTGCGAGTTCAGGCCTTTGTCACCCGCCATGAAATAATAGTTTTTCAAGAAGCGGTATTCCCGTATCGGTTCGCCGTTCAGGAAAACGGTTGAATCATTATAGTTGATTTCCGCTTTTTGTTCCCATGCGATCAGCTTGCGGTATAACAGATAATTTTCCCGGTTCATTTCGACCTTGTCACCGGCTTTCGGGACATAGAGCGGTCCGAAATTCCGGATGTTCCAACTGATGACGGAGTCGAACGGGAATGCCTTATAGACACCGTCCGGAAACTCTCCCGGCAACGTCCGCCCGATGCGTTCCTGCGAATCCATGTTCCCGAGCGGTTCGTTCGTGCCGTTTATCCGGAACCTTCCGTTCCGGATGGAAAGCGTGTCGCCCGGCAATCCGATACACCGTTTGATGTAGTATTTCAGGATATGCATCTCGATCTTGTCCCAGCCGTTGGGATGCGGGAAGTTGAAGACCAGCACGTCGCCCCGCTTTGTTTTCCGAAATCCCGGTGTGCGGTGTATCTCGGTCTGTTCCAGCCGCAGCGTCGCGTTGAGGTCGAACAGCCGTGCGCCGAGCGTCGGTTTCCAGACCGCCACGAAATCCCCTTCGACCAGTTCCGGCTCCATCGAGTCGCTGGGGATGCGGAAGGAGGCGAGGAGGAAGACTTGAGAGAAGAGCCAAAAGGCGATCAGAACCACCAAAGCGAGAAATAGATTCAATAATATGTTAATCCATCGTTTCACAATCTATCTTTTAGATTAAAAAATATATCATTTTATATTCAGGTTGCTACAATCAATACCAGTCAATTTTATTATCTTCATCACAAACGAATATTCTTTGTTGCTTTCCCTGCGAGCATTTAATGGCCAAAAGGGCTTTTTGAGGCACATTTTCAAATTCGATAAAAACATCATTCGCTATTTTGGTATTGATAAGTTGCCAATTATTATTATCCCAATAATATAAAGAATACTCCAATCCTGGCTGAATAGAATTTCCATCACAACGACGAATATACGAAATTTTGGATATATTTACTGGCCGGCAAAAATCAAAACCGACCCAATCTTCTCCTTTGGCACTGAAATTTGTCAATTGATCACCATCTGCTATATTAGCTGCGTTGTTGCTTTTATCAAAAATCGAATTTGTACATTTGATAATGTTGCCTTGAATGATCGAATCATGTTCATCATAGAAATAAATTTCAGCCATGTCACACTGACTTGTATCAGAAGATGTAAAACGCCAATATCGATATTCGGCATTTTTATCAAGAAACACTGTGCCATTTGTTAAATTCCCTTGAGGTAATTCCGCTATTTTCTTTGTATGATCAAATTCCCTGTTTTCAGAAGTTTCGATAATACCTCCTGTTATTTTTTTTCTAATAGAAAATACATTGTCTCCCAAAGGATATTTTCGATTCAATCTGATCGTACGAAAAGCTGAAGTGTCTGGTTCTATAAATTGGATATGCTTCGAAGCAGAAGCCAAAAACGGTTTGCTGATCGGAATAGCATTGCCATTAGAGTCATACGCCAAGGCGATATAACAGGTATTCAGTCCCATTCTTTCGAAAACCACATGACTACCAGCTATTTTCCCCCAATAGACAGGAGTCCAATTATTTCCATCATAGATGGCTATAAATGGAGATTGTCCACTCTTCAATGATTCCTGCAACGAAATACGTATGTCAATCGTAGGCATATATTCAGCGGTAACATCTTGTATAAACATATTCCTGAGTTTGGGTGGGATATATTTCTCAGTTGCGATTTTCAGATACTCTTCATTGGGTTTGTACACATTGCGGAAAATCTTAGGGACTTTCAAATATGGATAATGAACTGTGCCCGGATCTGTCGTATGGGGCGCAAACTCCAAGTTTCCAAAACGCGTTGTATAAACTGTATTCCAAGAATGTCCATTATTACCTGTAGACCAATTGGGCGTAAAATCATAAGCGACAGGAATTCCTTTACTACGCATGATTAAGACAGCCCCTAAACAATACGTGGCACAATTAGAAAAAGGAAGTTTCAGTATGATATCAGGATCATAAATCGGAAGTGTCTTTAATAATCCAAAACTTTGAGGTGTGTTTTTCATTTGGTTATTCACTTCTGTTGCTGCAAAAATTGGATTTCGTTTATACTCGTCACACAAATATGCCAGATCAATATCTCCTTTACAAATATCGTAATAGGCATTCCTCCATTCGGTAAGCGGCTGCCCTTCAAAACATTTATAAGGTAATAGATATTCACAAAATTGTTCGAAATCCAGATGTTCGGCCCATTCGCATTCTCTCCATTGTTTGAAAGCTTCATCGATTGACTGAATAAGAAACTCCGAAGTGATAACCTCTATATCCCGTTTCTGTTTATATTTACTTTCAAATCTAAGACGAAGCGATTCGATATGTTTTTCTTGTTCAAGTTTGTCTTCTGATAAAGCAACGACAGAATCAATGGCGTGATAATAGTCCTCAATGCCTTTATCATAAGAAGTATGGTAAGGCATGTATCGAATCAGGTATTGGGCTGCTTCCAGTTTCTGCCGATCATCCAGTTTTGCGTAGTGCGACAAAACCGCTTCAAGCTCCCCTCTGTTTTCTCCGGCTTCCCGCAGAGCGTATTCCACATCGGTTATTTGTAAGCCGCAAGCAAAAAGCATCAAGTAGAAAGGCAACGAAAAAAACAGATATTTTGTAGTTGTTTTATATTGCAATCTCATATTCATTGTTTTAGGGGAGAAACTATATTTCAATCATTCTTTATCATGACAGGATGAAAGATATGCACTTCTAAATCTTCGGAAATCTCTTGATCTGTAATTTTATCTACAAAAAAAAGGATTCCATCATGAAGCTGACACCAGCCTGTATAAGGATTGAATGTGTTTATGGGCAGTTTGATTTCTTTTATTTTATTAAGCTCATTATCAAACAGACATAAATAAAAATCCCGTTCTCTGGATAATAATTCCAGGTTTTCGTTTTTACCGAAATCAATGGCATCCACATGCAAACGGGCATACATATCACATGTCGGAAGATACATGATATCAAAAAAATGAGGATTTTCAAATCCGTGTCTTTGCCATTCTGTATAATCTGTTTTGGATTTACACTTTTGAGCTTTATTGGAAGTGTAATCGCTATCAGCTTTGTACATTTTTCCAGATCCTGTGTTCAAATCGATCTTGTAGAGATGTGATTCTATCGGATAATTATATAAAATGTAATCATCCCGAAAGTTGACATTCGGTTCACTCATGTTCGCATACCCTTTGCTTATGTCTGGTTCCGCAATAGATGGAGATAAATTGAAAGTTTTTACCTTTTGGTTTTCTTCGAGGAAAATTTCTTTTACTTTGAATCGGGGTGGCGAAACAGACCTATCTTTTACCGTGCATAGCAGCGACTGGTGCAGGGCATTGTAATACAAACGAATTGTAGACATAGCATGATTCGTATTTATGATCAATTCCTCGTCTTCTTGCAAAGAATTACGGATTTGAATACGTTTCAACACATTCCCTTTCGGATCAATCAGGAATACGGATTCCGATTCATCAGCAACCCAAATGGAGTCTTTTTGATATGCAAAAATTCCAGTTAAACGAGTTATGGCGTTAGGACCACTTGTTTGTAACGGAATTTGAATGATTTTTTTCTCCAGAAGATCGATACAATCCAAAGCATGTTCCTTATGGTTATATCCAATCAATATATGTTTAGCACCTACTTGTACCGAAGAAGACAAATAATAGGACTTTAGTTGTAATACGTCAGAAGGAGGGAAAAAAAGTTCCTCCTTCTGTATTTCAACTAAGTCATTATCAACGGTCTTTATATTTTCTCTTCTCTGAGAGCAAGATATACTAATGCAAATTATGCATAAATAATGAAATAGTAATTTGTACATGGTTATCTACAATACGTTGGACCATAACATTCAGGACGTTCACTGTCTTTAAAACGGCATTCATTTCCGGAACTTGATGGACATGGAAACAAATGATAGTTTGATTTATTCTCATCCCAAGCTAAAGCCTCGACATTTTCCAATGCCAAGTCAGAGAGTTGAACCTCATTTTTGTTTTGCTGGTAGTTCCAGCCTGCTACTGCGGCGATCGCTGCAAAAGCGATTACGCCAAAAAATTTCTTTCCCATTTTTGTTTTATTTTAGGGATTTATAAACTTATGGTGATTGGTTCTACTGTTTGAAATCGAAGATCAAAAGCAATGGATTATCATCTTCCTTTGTTGTATTGATTATACTTCCGAATGGCTCAGACGGTGTGTATGTATTTCGCCATTCAACTACAGAATAGGCTTCCAATGGAACAACGATAGAACCATCCTTATTTGCATGATAAATAAATTGAGATATAGGGATCGTCAAACCCTTGAAATAAACATCATCTTTAATTGTACCGAAAGTATTCGATGATTTATTTTTATGGTCGAATAATGTCAATTTTTTATTTTTCTGATAGAAACTACCGAACATCGTGAATCGCTTATCCCTTATAAAACTATAAATACCATAGGCATAAGATCTTTTATTCAAATTGTCGAAAAAATCTTTAACGTTTTCATATTTCTTATCACTGAAAAAAGATGTAGGTATATTTTTCCCTTTAAAGTCGATATGGAGGAACGGATTCATATTTCCGCCTTCAACAGACTTGTAAATAGTATCATTGATCGGTTGAAAAAAATAAATAGAATCATGATCTTGATAAAAATTGTGATGAGCGAATATGAACAAGTATCCTGTTTGGTTTTTATCTACTTCTAAAAATGCGGAATCTTCTTTCCAATTTTTAATCCGATGCAATTTGTGACTTGTATCAAATCCGTTATATAAAAAAAATGTATTATTCACTATCGGCGAAATAGCTTGTGCATAGTACTTGAGATGAAATGTTGAAATACTATTTCCTGAATGATCATACGTTATTGTTTTTTGTTGATTCCTGTCCAATATTATAATATTTTCACCGTCTATCACAAAATCTGAAATCCCAGAATATTCATCTGGAGCTTCACCTCTTTTCTCTAAGCAAAGGGCTAATTCTCCTTCTTCGGAGAAAGCAAAAAGAGTTAGTCCATCAGAGATATAAATTTTATTATTTTCACACTTAATGTTCTCTATTTTCCCCATAAGAGTATCCGTCGGAAGCTTGAGCATTCGAAAATTCTCAAAGTATTCTGACAATTTCAACTCTGTATCTGAAGCTATGTCTACTTCTATGGCAGGAACGGATGTAAGCCTCTGTTCCTCAGGAAGGCAACCGAATGTGATAAAGACCCAACAAACAAGGAGCCAGACTCTCTGTTGATCATGAAAAAAAATAGACTTTCTCATTTGAAATAATTTGATGATTAGAAGTATTCAAAAAGATATGCCCAAATTTATCTTATAAGACATTATTTGCGAATTAAATTCTGACATATCTCTAATATTAACATTCTAACAAGCTGGTGATTGAGTACAATTATTACCGTTTAAAGGAGTACAACAGTATTCTCCATTCGCCTTTTGAGCCAATGCCTTATTGTTCTTTCCACTTTCATTTCTTGCCAATGCCTCGACATTCTCCAATGCCAAGTCCGACAATTCAACACTTTGTTTATTTTGCTGGTAGTTCCAGCCGGCGGCGGTGGCGATCGCAACAAAAGCGATTACGCCAAAAAATTTCTTTCCCATTTTCGTTTTGTTTTAGGAATTTATAGACTTATGTTTGTTTTTGAACCTTTCACCCGGTATCATTTCCCGAGACGGGTGATTTCTAACCCTTTTGTCGTTTGTTTCAAATTTACTACTTTTGCCGTTACCTCCTTCTTTATTTGTTATTGAATGAGGGAAAGTCCGGGAGTTTCTGCTAACGTTTGTGAGGCTGTAGGCAGGAACTCCTTTCTTTTTCCTGTTAATTGCTTTATTTTACCGGATAAATCTCACCATCAGCGAGTTAATATGTCTATTCTGTTCGATAGAATTCTCTTGATTGTTCCATAATGTTTCATGATTATTGCTCATTTTATTAATGATGAACAAATTGATCCTTTAAATACATAATTTGCAACTGTACTGTTTCACTGTCTTCGGATTGTTGAGAGAGCCTACACCATGATTGATCATTAATACAGAATGTCTTATTGTCAGCGAAAAGAATATCATCCATATCATTTATAAATTTTTTAAATATGATGGTTTCTTTTGTTTTCGAATTAATTAGAACATACCTATATGGATTCTCTTTTTCTCCAAACATAAAATAGCATAACAATACAGAATGAGGAGAGGGAACAAAATCAAACATCATTGATTTCATATTTAAATCTTTGGGATTTTGATTTGATGCAGTTCGTATGTCTAATGGCACTTTCTGCTTCAAATCTATTTTGTAAAGTCTGGAAATGGATTTATTGTTTATAAGATAGATGCAATCGTCGTTTCGATCGTAATAGTAAATTTTATTTTCTGATTGTTCGATATAGGTAGACATAAATTCAAAAGACTGATCATCTCCATCATGCTCTAACAGCAAAGATTCTTGTTTTTCGATCGGCTTGTAAAGCCAAACACCGTTTCTCTTATACACCTTATTTATACAAGGTTGTATGATTAATAACAGATTGTCCATCCATGCAAAATCTCTCATAAAATATTCTATTTTATATGAATATGCATATTCTCCTTTATAGGTATAAACATTGACTTTGAAATTCATCATATCATAGATATGTATTAAATTCGAAGTAGAATCAACAGCTATTGCATTGTCTTTATGATATTCTTCTGGCCCTTGACCAATCCTATTGATGTGACTCACCAGTTTATGATCTTTTAAATTAAAAACGAAAACTCCCTCATTTTTAGAATCTTGAAAAATAAGTGTATCTGAATCAAAATAGATTTTTTTGATTCCTGATAATAAACATTCTTCTCCTGCATCTAAATTAATATATTCAACCCGTTCAAATATAGAAGAATAGTTTATGCTACTCTCTGCATGCTCTAAATTGATAAATATAGAATCGACTTTAGTGTCTATGCAAGATGAGCAAATTAATAATAGGACCAAGCTGATGTTATGTATTTGTTTTAAAATCATATCAATACCGTATGTAAATGTTTGATAATATGTTTTAACATGCCAAGAGTCGTGATTAAGAGCCTGTTTAAATTTCTCTGAAATAA
>ERZ839741.2314-NODE-2314-length-17806-cov-4.191989_pt1 | contig 17806 bp, 20 predicted proteins | sample MGYA00519880_ERZ839741 | MGnify/ENA primary metagenome ERZ839741 (study PRJEB31850, sample SAMEA3708851) | human gut metagenome | biome: human gut; feature: human-associated habitat; material: faeces | place: China | collected 2014 ...
GCAAACTGTAACACCTGCTCCAGAACAGACTGAGACTCCAGCACCTGAGCAAACTGTAACACCTGCTCCAGAACAGACTGAGACTCCAGCACCTGAGCAAACTACAACACCTACAGCTACAACTTTAGGTCAGAGAATCTCTGCTGAAGCACAAAAATTAGTTGGTGTAACTGATGGATTATGGTGTACACAAGTAGTACAACAAGCATTGGCTAATGCTGGTGTAAGTGATGCTTACCAATTATGGCCAGATCAATATTGTGGTCAATACGGATATTACACAGATAGTCCTGCAGAAGGTGACTTGATCTATTACAACAATGGTGGACGTGGTGTGGATCACATCGCAATCTACATTGGTAACGGACAAGCAGTTCATGGAAACTATGATGGTAAAACTGTAATTGCCAGTGCAACTTCACAATATTTAGCTTCACCTCAATACATCCGTGTTAACAGATAATTTGAAACTATAAGCTTGGCTTTGCCAGGCTTTTTTTTTAGTGTATAATACATAGTAGTTTTGGAGGCAAAATTTATGAATGAAGCTTATAAAAATCTGATTGAAAGAAGAAGCATTAGAAAATATAATAACACAAAGGTAAGCCATGATTTGATTGAACAAATTGTACGTGCTGGTCAATTTGCACCTAGTGGAATGAATCGCCAAATCTATGCCTTTGTTGTGGTGGAAGATGAAGAATTAGTCGCAAAGCTTTCTAAAATGAATGCAGATGCAATGAATTCAACATCGGATCCATTTTATGGGGCAAAGAGCTTAATTATTGTTTTTGCGGATACAAATGCTCCAACCTATTTATATGATGGAGCTCTGGCAATGGGGAATTTAATGAATGCTGCCAATGCGTTAGGGGTTGATTCATGTTGGATTCACCGTGCAAAAGAAGTTTTTGAAACTACAGAAGGTAAAGAGATGAAAAAAACTTGGGGCTTGCCAGAATCCTATGAAGGGATTGGACATTGTATTTTAGGCTATCGCGAGGAAGAACCGGGTGAACGTGCCCAAAGAACTTCTAAGGTGATTTATGCATAACATACGTATTGGACAAGCAGTTGATATCCATCAGCTTGTAGAGGGACGCAAATTGATTCTAGGTGGTGTTGAAATTGAACACACAAAAGGCTTGTTAGGACATTCTGATGCGGATGTATTAGCACATGCGATTGGAGAAAGTATTTTAGGAGCTCTTGCCTTAGGTGATTTAGGAAAGCATTTTCCGGATACAGAGCCTAAATATAAAGGGGCAAATAGTTTAGTATTATTAGGTCATATCTATGATATGATGGATGAAATGGGATATCAGATTGGAAATGTGGATGCGACAATTTTAGCAGAAAGACCTAAAATGGCACCACATATTATGGCTATGCGAACAAATATTGCGAATGTTTTACATTGTGATATTGTCGACATTTCTATCAAGGCTACGCGCGGAGAAAAACTAGGCTTTGTAGGAAATGAAGAAGGAATCGTTAGTTTAAGTGTTTGTGTGTTGGAGAAAAAAGCATGAGAGTTGTAATTCAAAGAGCGAAAAATGCAAAATGTACAGTAGACGGTTTGATTACGGGTCAAATTGATTATGGATATTGTATATTTGTTGGTTTTAATAATGAGGATACAGATGAAATCATTGATAAAATGATTCATAAAATATTATTTTTACGTATTTTCGAAGATGAAAATGGAAAAATGAATAAATCCATCCAGGATGTAAAAGGAAGTATTTTATCTATATCACAATTTACCTTATATGCGGATTGTAAAAAGGGAAATCGCCCAAGCTTTACTAATGCAGGGAAACCCGATTTAGCGACTTCACTTTATGATCAATTTAATCAAAAAATTAAAGATCAAGGTATTCATGTAGAAACTGGAATATTTGGGGCAGATATGAAGATAGAATTGTTAAATGATGGTCCTGTGACGATTGTTTTAGATTCGAAGGAGTTGTTTTAATGGAAATTATATACGGAAATACGCTTGCCGACAGCATGAAGAGGTCAATGAAACAAAAAATTGATGATATTCAAGCTGAAGGGACAAGACTTCCTTTATTAAGTGTAGTTCTTGTGGGAAATAATCCTGCAAGTATGTCTTATGTTCGTGGAAAAGAAAAAGCATGTTCATCGATTGGGATGCTTCAAAAAACGATTCATCTAGATGAAAATGTATCTCAAAAAGAATTAAGTGATGTGATTACAAGCTTAAACTTGGATCCTGAAGTGGATGGAATCTTAGTTCAAATGCCTTTGCCTGAGCATTTAGATGAGACGGCAGCACTTGAATTGATTGATCCACAAAAGGATGTGGATGGATTACACCCAATGAATGCCGGATGCTTATTGACAAATCGTCCTGGCTTTATTCCTTGTACACCACAAGGAGTTATGGCTATGCTAGATTCGATTGGATATAAAGACCTTTCTGGTAAGCGGGCTGTTGTGTGTGGAAGAAGTAATTTGGTTGGAAAACCTGTTGCGTTATTGCTTCAAAATCGCAATGCGACAGTCACAATTGTCCATTCCAAAACACCAAATATTGAGGAAATTGCTTCGCAGGCAGATATATTAATTGTAGCGATGGGAGTTGCGAAAATGGTTAATGAGAATTGGGTTAAAGAAGGAGCGGTTGTGATCGATGTAGGTATCAATCGTGTAGAAGGAAAGCTTGTAGGAGATTGTGATTTTGACTCTGTAGCCAAAAAGGCAAGCTTCGTAAGTCCAGTGCCAAAAGGGGTTGGACCAATGACCGTTTGTATGTTATTATCGAATACGCTGGATGCATATTATATGCATATGCAAGGAGAATAATTATGGAATATGGATTAAATGATATTGTAGAAATGAAGAAAGAGCATCCTTGTCATAAGTCCAAAGAATGGAAAATTATTCGTATGGGTGCTGATATAAGAATTAAATGTTTAGGCTGTGGAGCCAGTGTTTTGATGCCTAGACAAAAATTTGAAAAGAAACTAAAAAAAGTAATTAGACACGAAGAAGAATAGAGAGGATGTATTAAAATATGCCATTAACTGCTGGAATTGTTGGTCTTCCTAATGTTGGAAAGTCAACTTTATTTAACGCAATCACAAAATCACAGGTGGAAGCTGCAAACTATCCATTTGCGACAATCCAACCAAACGTAGGAGTTGTAGAAGTTCCGGATTATCGTATTGATCGTCTTGTAGAAATTTTCAACCCTAAAAAGACAATCTACACAACTTTTGAATTTACAGATATTGCAGGATTAGTAAAGGGTGCAAGTCAAGGTGAAGGATTAGGAAACCAGTTCTTATCAAACATTCGTTTAACGGACGCGATTTGTCACGTTGTACGTTGCTTCGATAATCCCGATATTACACATGTTGAAAATAGTGTGGATCCAATTCGTGATATTGAAATCATTAACTTAGAACTTACTTTAGCTGACTTACAAACCATTGAAAACCGTCGTAGTAAGATTGAGCGTAAGGCTAAGACAAATAAGGATAAAGAATCATTAGATGAATTGGCATTGTTGGATCGTCTTCAACCTGTTTTGGAAGAGGGAAAACCAGCTCGTTCTTTGGAATTAAATGAAGAAGAACAAATTTTAATGAAGGGATACAATCTTTTGACTGCAAAACCTATGATTTATGTTGCCAACCTAGATGATGAAGGAATTATGGATCCAGATGCATGTGAATACTACAATCAGGTTAAAGAATATGCGCAAAGTCAAAATAATCAGGTTGTTGCCTTATGTGCACAAATGGAAGAAGAATTGTCTGGATTAGACAAAGAAGAAAAGGACGCTTTCTTGGAAGAGCTTGGTGTTGAAACTTCTGGATTGGATCAATTAATTCAAAAGGCTTACTCTGTATTGGATTTATGTACATTCTTAACAGCTGGAGAAGATGAATGTCGTGCATGGACATTTAAAAAAGGTATGAAGGCTCCAGATTGTGCCGGTGTTATCCACACAGACTTTAAAAAAGGCTTTATCCGTGCTGAAGTATATCGCTTTGATGATATTGATGAGCTTGGTAGTGAATTAGCTATTAAAGAAGCAGGACGCTTACGTCTAGAAGGAAAGGATTATGTCGTTCAAGATGGCGATGTAATGCACTTTAGATTTAATGTTTAGTATTTCAGATATAATCTATTTAGCAATTGGAGTTATTCTGTCCATGTCCATTCATGAAGTAGCACATGGCTTGGTTTCTTATTGGATGGGAGATCCGACTGCTAAACTGGAAGGAAGGCTAAGTTTAAACCCATTTAAACACATTGATTGGGCTGGACTTGTTTGTCTATTGTTCTTTGGTTTTGGATGGGCAAAACCAGTACCGATTGATTCACGTTATTATAAAGATGCGAAAACTGGAATTATTTGGACAAGTTTTGCAGGTCCCGTTGCCAATTTTCTTTTAAGTTTTATTTGTGTGTTCCTATTTTATGCATTATATAAATTTGCACCACAATTCATATTTACGGCTGCCGGAAACTTTATTTCATCTGTATTATCCTATACAGGATTGATTTCGACTGGATTTGGAATCTTCAACTTAATTCCAATTCCACCGTTGGATGGGTCAAAGGTTGTATTTTCTTTCTTGCCAGATGATAAATATTACAAATTTATTGAAGGGGCACCATGGATGAATTTTCTATTTATTGCGTTGATTTTTACAGGTGTTTTAAATTCGCCTTTAGGTATGTTACGTACACAAATGATTAGCTTTTTTGAAATGGTCGCAAAGATGATTTTAGGTTTCTAAAGTCATCTTTTTTCATTTTTTGGTAATAGGATGAAAAAATAATACTGAAAATTATAAAAATATATACATTTAACTAAAAATTAACACAAATTTAATATTGTTTTGACATTGTTTTTATTGCATAATAAAGACGTCGCAATATGATGTGTGTATTGTGTTAAAAATTGAAAATATTCATTTTATAAAGGAGTTCAAGATGGAAATAGTTACAATGGTCTTATCATTACTAGGAGGCATTGCGTTATTTTTGTTCGGTATGTCTCTAATGGGGGATGGACTAAAAAGTGTAGCCGGAAATAAGTTAGAAGCATTCTTATACAAAATGACAAACACAAGCCTAAAAGGTGTTGCCCTTGGTGCAGGTGTTACTTCAGTTATACAATCTAGTAGTGCTACGACAGTAATGGTCATTGGTTTTGTTAACTCAGGTATGATGAAACTAAGACAAGCAATCGGTATTATTATGGGGGCCAATATTGGTACAAGTATTACCGGATGGATTTTGTGTTTATCGTATGTTGGTGGATCCAATGGAATCGCAAGCTTATTCTCAACTGCAACAATTACGACTTTATTTGCGTTTATCGGTATTTGTTTAAAAACATTTGGAAAACGTACAACGCATAAAAATGTTGGAAATATCATGCTTGGATTTGCGATTTTAATGACAGGTATGCAACAGATGAGTGGTGCCGTTTCACCTTTAAGAACAAACGAAACATTCATTAGTATGCTTACAATGTTCTCTAATCCAGTTATGGGTATTTTGGTTGGTATTTGTTTTACGGCGGTTTTACAAAGTGCAAGTGCTGCCATTGGTATTTTACAAGCATTATCTATGACTGGTTCATTGACATTTGCCGCAGCCTTCCCAATTAACTTAGGTATTGGTATCGGTGCTGCATGTCCCGTATTGATTTCGGCATTAAGTGCAAACAAGAATGGTAAACGTACGGCATTAGAGTATTTGATCAATGACTTATTTGGTATGATTATCTGGTCAATCTTATTCTATGGATCGAATGTATTTATGCATTATGATTTTGTAAATAAGGTGATGTCTCCAGTGAATATCGCATTAATGAATACAGTGATTCGTTGTGGAAATGTATTGGCATTATTCTGGTTCATTCCTCAAATTGAAAAATTGTTGATGCGTTTGATTAAGGACAGTCCAGAAGATTTGGCAGAACAAGCAGACTTTGACTTATTAGAAGAACGTTTGATTCCTTATCCTGCCTTAGCCATTGCACAATGTCATCGTGTTATGAATGGTATGGCTAAAAAGGTTCGTAATAACGTGAATCGTTCTATGAACTTGATCAATGAATTTAGACCTGAAAAATATGAAAAGGTTCACCGTAAAGAAATTTTGATTGATAAATATGAAGCGCGTTTAGGATCTTATTTGATGTTACTGACAAAGCAAGCATTAAATACAGAACAAACTCGTCAAGCCTCTTTATATCTTCACACAATTAGTGACTTTGAAAGAATTGGTGATCATGCGGCAGATATTGCGGAAATGTCAAAGAGTCTTAATGAAAACCGTATGGAAATGTCAGAAGCGGCTATGGATGAGTTAAATTTAGTTATGGAAGCCGTTCGTGAATCTATGAATATGACGTACCATGCCTATCTAGATGATGATTTGAATTTAGCAAGACGTGTTTCACCATTAGGTATTGTGATTCGTGGACTTTGTGATGAAATGAAATTACGTCACGTTGAACGTTTGTCACAAGGAAATTGCGGATTGGAAGAAGGAACTGTATTTAATGATTTATTAAATAGCTTAAACCGTATTGCCACACACTGTGCAAGTAGTATGGTAGCGTTGATTAAGATTCGTGAAAAAGACACTGATATTCATATCCATGATTCTAAGGTATATGCGATCGATGGGGATGATTATAAAGCAACGTTAGCTGAATACCATGAAAAATATGATCTTGGGCAAAGAGAAGGTCGTATTGTTAGTATGGAAGACGAACAAGTTGAATAAAATGATAAAGGCCTGAGAAATCAGGCCTTTGATGTATTAATTTGTATATTACATTTATCGCTGATGGAAAAAGTATTAAAATAAGCTTCTTCTAAAGGAATCCATTGATGAATAAAGTTATTGATCATATTTGGATTTCTTTTTTTTAGTCTTAAAATTTGTTCCTCTTTATCTAATGTCAGAAAAATAGAGAAATCATAATACTTTTGAAGGTCAGGATGCATGGAATAGGATCCTTCAATGATATTCATTGGTTTATATGGAATCAAAATAGAAGGCTGTATAGACATGGTGGAACAATCAAATTTACTGAATTTTACATCTTCATGTCTAGATAAGGGAATTAATATTTCTTCTTTAAAGCGTTCATGATCCACATTTTCTCCAGGCCTTGCAAGTCTTTCCTTCGTCCTTTGATGTGGTTGCAAGAAAAAGTCATCCATAGAAAAGACGTTACAGTCATATATTTCCGATAGTAAATGGGCTAATGTTGTTTTTCCCGAAGCGCAACGACCGTCAATAGAAATAATGGAAGGGTGGTTGTTGTCTATATATTTGAAAAGTTCTAAAAAAGGAACAAACTTCTTATGAATCAAACGATACGATGGATGATACAACTGATTGAATGTATTTGAATGATGCATGGCTGGATATCCATCTTCTTTCCATTTTAAAAGAATGGCTTTTGATTCTTCTAATGAAAAGGGAAGCTCTTTATTTGAAATTAAGTCGATAAGAACATTGGTTTTTTCTTCTAATTTATCTTTTGCGTTTATGCTAGGCATAGCCGATCGAATAAATAAGGAAGCCAGTGTACTTGCACTTAAGCCATAGCTTAAAGGAAGTCGTATATAGTCTCCATCCAATTCTTCAATAGAACTTGACGGGTTTATCGGTTCCTTTTCAATACGTTTCTTAACCACATCATAATCTGAAATTAAGTGTTCACAGCCATAACTGCTTTGATAAATAAATTTTAGAATATCCTGTAGCTCAAGCTTAGGATATGTTTTATATTGATTGAATATATATTCTTTTGTGTTCATAGACTGATTTTAACATATTCTAGATTTATGCATATATAGATAAAAACTATAACAGGTGCATATTATTAAATATTATCAATAATCACTTGAAAATGATAAAATAAATTCATCGGAGGAAATTTACTTATGTTGAATATTAAATATGATATTGTAGGTTCTTTTTTAAGACCTGCTGAAATTAAAGAGGCTCGTGCCAAATTTAATAATAATGAGATAACATATGAACAATTACGTGATGTAGAGGATGAACAAATCGCAAAATTAGTTGCGAAGGAAGTACAGCACGGATTGAAGTTTGTGACAGATGGAGAATTCCGTCGTCGTTGGTGGCATTTGGATTGGTTAAAAGAATTTGATGGTTTTACCACAAAACATTTAGATAAATTTATCAATGGTAGAAACAATCATATTGAATTGGGTATGATTGAAGGAAAGATTTCTTATGATCCAAATAAAGCACATAAAGAAATGTATGCTTGGGATTTCTTGAAGAATGAAGCGAGTAAATATGGTGTTCAGGCAAAGAAATGTATTTCAGGACCAAATATGATTTTGATTGATCACTTTTTACAATTAGGAATCAAGGATACACCTTATTATGGTACAGATATTGAAGCTGTTATTGAAGATATTGGACAAGCATATCAAGCTGCCATTCGCGATTTCTATAACCATGGTTGTCGCTATATTCAAATTGATGATACATCATGGACATATATGATTGATGATACTTTTGTTTCAAAAGTAGAAGGTTTAGGATACACAAAAGCACAAGTGTTGGATTGGTTTGTTCGTGTAAGCACAAAGGCATTAGAAAATCGTCCAGAAGATATGCAGATTGCGACACACTTCTGTAAAGGAAACTTTAAGGGAAATCCATTGTTCCATGGATTCTATGATACAATCGCAAAATCGGTTGCGAGCATTCCTTATGATGGCTATTTTGTAGAGTATGACGATGCACGTAGTGGAACTTTTGATCCTTGGGCTGTTTTAAAGGGGACAGACCGTACATTTGTGGCTGGTTTAATTTCAACTAAGCGTCCTGAATTAGAAGAACACGATGCGATTAAAGTGCGTTATGAGCAAGCGAAGGCTGTTGTAGGTGATAATATTGCTCTTTCTCCACAATGTGGATTTGCCTCTGTAGAAGAAGGTAACTGTATTGATGAGGAAACACAATGGAAAAAGATTGATTTATTGGTATCTTGCCAAGACTTTATTTAAGAGAAATCGTTTGATTTCTCTTTTTTTCATAAAAAAAAGGAACAATTACTTGTTCCCATAATATGATTTTAAGAAAGATTCTTTAAATTCTTTGAATGTACCATCTAAAATGGCCTGTCTAGCCTGTTCTGTTAAACGAATGATAAAGCGAAGATTATGCATCGAAGCCAGTTCAAAATATTTTGCGGATTCATCGCGATCCTGTGATTTCCAAAGTCGTCTTAACTCACCTAAAGTAATCTTGCTTTGGCATGTTGGACAATCACATCCTTCATCAATCAATAAATCACTGTCTCTATATTTTGATAAGTTGATAGGACCATGCATTGTATACAGTCTTCCATGTCTTGCTTCTCTTGTGGGAGCTACACAATCAAATGTATCAGCACCGTTTTCTGTACCAATCAAAATGTCATCAGGATGCGATAGACCTAATAAGTGTCTTGGTTTATTTTCAGGTAATTCTTCGTTACACCAAGTTAAGATATCGCCTAGTGTTTCTTTTAGAAAAGCTCCACCTAAGCCGTAACCATCAAAATCCATTTGAGCATACTTTTTACAAGTTGATCTTCTAAGATCTTCCCAACGACCACCTTGGATAACACCATATAAAGATTGGTGGTAACCTAAATCGTCACAATGCTTTTTATGTTCATCTAGACTTCTTTTTGCCCAACGCTCTGTTCTTGCCAAAGATTCAACGTTATATTCATAGGTATCGGCTAGAGAAGTTAATTCATCGTATGCCATATGGATATCGGCTCCAATGCGACATTGAATCTGCATACTTTCTTCGGGACCGATAAAGTCTTCCTGACCTGTAAATGGATCGTGGAAATGAACGCCATCTTCTGTTACGTGAGCTAAACGCTTTTCTTCTTCTGTGTTTTTCATATTGTCTTCACGTTTCATGCTGACAACTTTACCGCAGCCAGAACCCAAAGACATAACCTGGAATCCACCTGAATCCGTTAAGGTTGGTCCGTTCCATTTTGACCATGCAGATAGGCCGCCATTTTCAGCAATTTCTGGTGAGATGTTTCGTAAATGATATCCATTACTTAACATGGCTTGTGCATTAATGCTCTTTAATTCTTCCATAGAGACAAAGCGAACTTCACCATGCGTTCCTACACACATGAATGCAGGTGTTTTAATATCTCCATGAGGTGTATGTATAATTCCGGCTCTGCCTAAATGGCCAGGAATTCTTTTTTCTATTTCAAAATAAAATTTATTGTCATTTTTATATTCCATAAATTCCTCCAACTCATTTTATTCTAACACAGATTCGTATCTAGTAATATAGAATATTACACTGAGTATACCGATGATGCTGGCAATATAGCCAATGGACTGAATGTTAAGTATATTGATGGTTTGTCCACCAATAAAAGATCCTAGTCCAATACCTAGATTGAAAATACCAGAGAAAATCGACATGGCGATTGAACTTGTTTGTTCGTTTGTCACAAGGATTGTTTCGGATTGGCAGGCCACATTAAATGCAGTTGAGCTCATGCCCCATACAACACAAATCAGCAGTAGCGTAATAATAGATGCTGTGCTTGGTTTTAGTACAAATAGAACGATTGTAAGGCAGAATAGGGAAATTAAGATAAATCTTTTTCTGTTTAAGTTGTAGAATTTAGAGAATAAATAGCTTCCGCCAATGCCAGCCACTCCAAATAAAGAAAGAACAAGTGTGATAGAATTGTTGGATAGTTTTGCGACTTGTGCAAGAAAAGGTTCAATATAGCTATAGGCTGTATAATAGGCACTCGCAAATAATAAGGATATCCCATAGATTGTGATGAGTTGTTTATTTTTAAGTAAGTTAGGTAATTCATTTAATGTAAAGGCTTGTGTAGTTTGAAGTTTTGGAAGATAAATGGTTTGGAAAATCAAAAGTAGAACACTTATGATTCCTACCATTAAAAATGTAATTCGCCAACCAATTAAAAGTCCGATCATTCTTCCTAGTGGTAAGCCAACAATCATTGCGACACTTGTTCCTGTGACAATCATGCTCATCGCAAATTCACGCTTATCTTCATGAACAAGTCTAACAGCTACGACGCTAGCGATTGACCAAAAGATGGCGTGGGCACAAGCAACTACAAGTCTTCCTATTATTAATAAAGGAAAGCTAAAGGCGATAGCACTAATGCCTTGTCCTAGGGCAAAAAGGAAAAGTGTTGTGAGTAGTATCTTCTTATAACTATATTTAGAAGCTAAAATCATAAGTGGTAAAGAAAGCAGCATAACAGCCCAGGAATAAATGGTGATCATAGTACCGGCAGTTGTTTGTGTGATATGGAAAGTCTGGGCAATGTCAGTCAATAGGCCGATGGGCATAAATTCAGAAGTATTAAAGATAAAAGCGGCTATTGTCATTCCTATAAGTGGAAGCCATTGTTTCTTATTCATAATAAAATCATCCTTTCAAAAAAACGTATATTATTTTAGCACATGTCTTATTGAAAACCATATTTTTTCTTTCTATAATATATATCGGTGATAAATGATGAAAAAAATAATTTGGATTGCGACAAGTAATGCGCATAAGGTAGAAGAATTTCAAGCAATGTTGAAGGATTGTGAAGTTAAATGTTTAAAGGACTTAGATCATAAAATCAATATTATTGAAGATGGTACAACATTTGAAGAAAATGCGTTGATCAAAGCTCGTACTTTATTTAATGAACTACATGAACCAGTTATTAGCGATGATTCTGGTTTGGAAGTGGATGCGATGGATAAAAAGCCAGGTGTCTATTCGGCTCGTTTTCTTGGTGAAGATACAAGCTATGATATTAAGAATCAATATATTATAGATCAGGTAGAAGGAAAAACACGTACGGCTCGTTATGTGTGTGTCATCGCATATATTGATGAGAATGGAGAAGAACATGTATATCGTGGAGAATGTGAAGGCTTGATTCACGATAAGCTAGAGGGAGAGAATGGATTTGGGTATGATCCAATCTTCTATTATCCGCCATTCAACACAACACTTGCCAATGTGAGTGAAGAAAAGAAAAATAGTGTATCGCATCGTGGTGTAGCGTTAGAAAAATTTTTAAAGGATTGGAGTAAATAATTATGTTGCACGTTGTATTGTATGAGCCTGAGATTCCACAGAATACAGGTAATATTATTCGAACTTGTATGGCTACAGGTTCCCGTTTACATTTAATTGAACCATTGGGCTTTTCATTGGATGAAAAACACTTACGTCGTTCAGGAATGGATTATATTAAGGATGCAGATATTCATATCCATAAAGATTGGGATGCGTTTGTGGCTGAAAATCCAAGCGAGCATTACTATTTTATGACTCGTTATGGTAAAAAGGCTCCGAGTGAATTTGATTTCACAAAAGAAGAAGGAGATATCTATCTAGTATTAGGAAAAGAGAGTACAGGTGTAGATAAAAAGATTCTTCAAGAACATTTAGATACTTGTATGCGTCTTCCTATGGTTGCGAACGCAAGAAGTTTAAATCTATCCAATTGTGCTGCCATTATTGTATATGAAGTGTTACGTCAGCTTGAGTATCCAGGCTTGAGTACGCATGAAGAATTAAAGGGAGAGGATTGGCTTGAAAATCTTAAGGTCGATTGATAAATATTTAGATTCGTTTGAAAAGCGGATCTTTCTTTTTATTTTGTTTATAACTTTTTATTGGTTATGGCAGAATATTTGGCAGCTACTTTTATTTTTTAAATTGATTTTTATAACAGATTACGAGAGTTTATTTAATTTGCAGGCAAAATTAAGTGCATATGAATCCAGTGTGTTTATTCGCATTATATATTGTGTGATTTCTAACCCGTCATTGACGATACAAATGATTCTAAATTGTATAACTACGATAGACATTTTGGGATTCTTTGGGTTGATGTGTTTCATTAAAAGATATAAGAAAATTGTTTTTTTGATGCTATTTAAATATGTATGGTGTTTGTTTTGGCTTATAAAAGGGCTAAATTCAATGAGTGTGTATTTGGTAATTAATTGCTTAAAATGGCTTTCTTTAGGCGCTTTTTTAAGCGTGGGGATGATGTTATTTTTTTGGTTGTATCAAATGATTGGAGATATTCTTGAATTTGGTAAAAGTGTTCATGAATCGTAGACAACAATGTACATTTTAAGAATTGTGTGTATTTTTTTATAAAATCACATAATATACCACAATTCAAATTGATATCCTTTAAATAAAGGAGATTAAGAATTTTTTAAGAATTGAATTACTAAAAAGTGCAAATGTTTTTTTGGCGAAAATTTGCATCAAAAATGAATCCATGTTAAATTTCAGATGTTGTAACGAAGAGGTGATATGATGAATTTTATAGAAAAGCACAGTAAAATTTTAGCCGTCAGCCTATGTTTATTAACTTCAGGACCAATTGTTTCGACAATGTATGCGAAAGAAGTTCAACCTGGATGGCATGGTGAAGGCGCAGATCGTTATTATGTTTTAAAATCAAATCGTCAAGCAGCTACTGGTTTAACAAAAATCGATGATCAACTTTATTATTTCAATAATAAAGGGGAAATGCAGTTTGGATGGCAGACTGTTTCAAATGAAACTTACTATTTCTTAAAAGACGGAACTGCAGCAACAGGTTCTGTAACAATTCAGGGAAGTGAGTATAATTTCCAAAAGGAAGGTGTCCTTCTTCATGGTTGGAGTGATGATGGTAAATCATTCTACGATGAAAATGGAAACAAAACTTCAACAAACTGGGTTGAAGAAGATGGTGTTAAATATTATTTTGATGCCGATGGAAATTGTGTAACAGGATGGCAGGAAATCGATGGCCAGAAGTATTTCTTCGGTGAAGATGGAAAGATGGCTACAGGTCAATTTGAAGTAGACGGAAAAACATATTTCACTCAAGAAGACGGTATCTTCCGTACAGGATGGCAAGAGATCAACGGTCAAAAATTGTATTATGCAGATAATGGTGAAGTTACTAAAAATCAAATTGTTGAAATTGAAGGTACTAAATATGCTTTCGATGAAAACGGTGACTTAATTAAAAATGCAGAAAAAGATGGATACAAAACAGATGAAAATGGTGTTGCGACAGAAGTAACTCCTTCTCAAGAGGAAACTAAAGCAACAGAACAAGCTCCAGCTCAAAACACAACAACAACTACTCAGGCTCCAGCACAAAATACAACAACAAGTGCTCCAGCTCAAAGTACAACAACTACTACACAGGCTCCAGCTCAGAGTGCCCCAGCTCAGAGTGCCCCAGCACAAAGTGCTCCAGTACAAAATACTCCAGCACAGAATGCGCCTGTAGCTACTCCAAGCGTTAGCAATTCTGCGATTGCTTCTGCTGCATTAGCACAAGTTGGTGTTACACAGGATTGTACAATGTTAGTAACAAATTCTTTAAGAGCTGTTGGAATTAACTTCCACGGTTGGCCAGAAGATTATTTGAGTTTAGGTACTATTACATCAAGTCCAGTTGCAGGTGACATTATTGTTTATTCAGGACATGTCGCAATTTATATTGGAAACGGACAAGCTGTTCATGGCGGATGGAACGGATGCCAAACAGTTGTAAGTTCAGTTTCTTGTGCAAACGCATTGATCGCATATGTACATGTAGGCTAGAATTCAATTCTAGCCTTTTTTTTTATTTTGATGTAAAATCATTAATATATTTTCAGGAGGTTTTTTCTATGAACTATATACAAACGCAAAAATTCAGTGATGTCTATGTTTCTTGTAAAACAATGTTGCCTTTTAAACGAAACACGATAAGTGCTTTAAATGTGCTTGTGTATATGATGAAGGCAAAAACTGAAAAGATGGATTCTAAACAAAAATTAGCTTCTACGCTCAATTTGGCTTATGGTACAAAGGTTTCATATGGCTTAACTTCTTATGGGGATCTTGTGACTTTAGATGTACGCTTTCAATTTGTCAGACCCGATTGGATTGAGGATACTAGCTATGTAAATAAAATTAAAGAAATTATGAATCAGGTTTTATTTCATTCGGTTTTGGATGAGGAAAATTTTAAAGAATCTGTTTACCTTTTAAAAAATAGATTGTTGGCACAAATGGATGATCCAGCCAATATGTCGTGTATGTATGCATTTCAAATGGCACATGATTTACATTCGATTTCCATTCCTGTGCAGGGTGATTTAAAGGATTTAGAGACACTGACATTAAAAGATGTCAAATCTGTGTATGAACTTTATATGGATATGGCTAAGCATTTCTATATTTGTGGGAATATCACCCAAGATTTATATGAATATATTGATTCATTCGATTCACATTGTGCGTGTATTTCAGAAAGAACCTTATTGCCTCGCGTAGAAACAAGTTACAAGACATTTGAAAAGGATATTTCGCAAACATGTATTTCACAGGTATATTCAACAGGTGTGGATATTTCAAGTGATGATTATGAGGCTCAATGCCTTTTGAGCAGTATTCTAGGACAAAGTCAAAAGAATCTTTTGTTTGATGAGATTCGTGAGAAAAATAGTTTATGTTATTCGATTAGCTCTTCTTTGATTCGTTTTGATGGAGCTTTGCTTATTCATACAGGTGTTAATCGTAAGGATGTAAATAAGGTGTTGAATTTGATTGAAACACAAATGGATCGCCTATTAAATATGGATTATGATGATCATTATTTAGAAATTGCGAAGATGGATTTTAAGAATCGTATTATCAGTGGTTTGGATCATCCTCTATCATTGATTGCACAAGCCTTTTTAGATGATTTGTTGCATCGTGATATAACACCAGAACAAAGAATTGAACGTATTATGCAGGTGACAAAGGAAGATATTTCGCGTGTTGCCTTACAAATGAATTTGGCGTCAGTGGCCATCGTTGCGGAGAAAGAAAATGAATTATAATTTGAATATCAAAAAGGAAACCTTATCGAATGGACTACAGGTGATATTAGTCCATAAACCAGATTATCATAAATCCCTATTTCTTTTGGGTGCTAAGGTAGGGGGTTTTGACATCGAACAAAATGTAGATGGATCTCTTGTCCATTATAAAAGCGGTCTTGCCCATTATTTAGAACATCAAATGTTTTATTTAGATGGAGAAGATGTGAGTGATTTATTTGCAAATTTACAATGTGTGACAAACGCATATACATCATATACAGAAACGGCGTTCTATTTTTCAACAACGGCAGATATAAAGAAGCCTCTGAAGCTGTTATTTGATTTTGTTGAGAATTTGGATGTGACAAATGAGACAATTGAAAAAGAAAAAGGAATCATATTAAGTGAATATGATATGTATCAACAGTCGCCTGAACAGCGCTTGTTTAAAGAAACATTAGTTTCGCTTTATAAATATCATCCAATGAAGATTGATGTACTTGGATCAAAAGAAGATATTCAAGCTATGAATATAGAGGATTTAAGGCAATTTTATGAGCTAAACTATGATCCTAGTAAACTATGTTTAGTGGGGGTTACAGGTAAAGATCTAGATGAAATCACAGATTGGATTTATGAATGTCAAAAAGATGTTGAAAGTAAGTTAAATAAAAAAATTGAACGTGTTATTCCTGAAGAACCGGAAGAAGTAAATCGTGAAATTTTTGAGGATACAATGGATATTCACCAGCCTTTTGTATGTGTCGCTTATAAGATGAAGCCTTGTGCAGATAAAATGGAAGCCTTTGAAAAGGATTTTGCGGTGAATACATGGCTAGATTCAGTGTTAGGGCCTTTGAATCCTAACTTTCAAGAATGGCTTGATCAAAGAATATTTACGCAGTTTGTAGGGGCAGAGGCTGATTTTACAACGGATCATAGCTATATTCTTTTTTATGCACAAACAACAAATCCCAATGCGTTTATTGAACTTGTGAAAGACTTGGTTAAACATACGTCGCTTTCTAGTGAGGACTATCAGTCTTTACATGCACAAGCTGTTGCGAATAATCTAAGGGGGTTGGATCATTTTGATGGTTTGGCCAATGACTTATTAAGAAGTCACTTTGAGGGGCAGGACTATGTGGAAAGCTTGAATTGCATTCAAAATATGCGATTGGAGCAGGTAAAAGAATATATTTGTGATTTAGACTTCTCGCATATGTGTGTGACAAAAATTCTTCCAAATGAGTCTATCTGATCTAATTTAGCTTTTTTTGGTTAAATTAGATGCTAAAAATACATGATTTATATGAAAAAGAACGACCTATAGAGCAGATAGGTCGTTTGTTTTATAGTATGGATATTTTGTACAATACAAAGGAAAGAAGGATGGTGATGAAAATGGTGGTCAGATTTGAAGGAGGATAACTAAATTATGAATACGTTTAGCATAGTGGGAAAGATTACGGATATGCCAATTTTAAAGGAAACGACAAATGGATTGAAGACTTGTGAGCTTCCATTGCGTGTGCAGCGTAATTTTCCAAACTCAGAAGGTATTTATGAAAATGATGATATGGTCATTGAGGTATGGAGAGGGCTTGCGGAAACGGTGAGTGCTTCTTGTAAGATAGGTGATTATGTAGGCATCAATGGGCGTATGTATTCACGTAAATACCAGAAAGATGACAAGGTCTACTTGAATTATGGTTTTGTTGCTGAAAAAGTAGATTTCTTGCGTTAGCAAATAGATAGAAATACATGAATTAAAAACACATCCACAAAAAAAAGAAGCGAAATCTCGCAATGTCATTAAGTTAAGAAATGGCATCTTTTAAGAGGAACACAAAAAATGTGCT
>ERZ839741.2324-NODE-2324-length-17755-cov-3.361186_pt1 | contig 17755 bp, 25 predicted proteins | sample MGYA00519880_ERZ839741 | MGnify/ENA primary metagenome ERZ839741 (study PRJEB31850, sample SAMEA3708851) | human gut metagenome | biome: human gut; feature: human-associated habitat; material: faeces | place: China | collected 2014 ...
CCCGTATAGGTTTTTCCTGTGTAGGTGATGGCGCTTTAGGTTGTTCCAGAATAGTGTATTCGATAGAGCCGAGCTGCCCGTTTGCGCCACGGACACGCGCACGGATCAGATAGCCGTGCGCCTCCAGCTCCCGGATGCCACCACTGATGCTGTCAATTCCATCCTTGCAGATACGGGCAAGACCCTTCATGGTGTAGTCCCAATTCTCCGGCAGGGACAGCATGAGAGATAAAAGCCCTTTCGCTTTCAGCGACAGCGACATATCCCGCAGATGGTAGTTGGACATGACCGTGTAATCTCTGGTCTTTTCGATACGGAATACAGCCATCTTCGCACCTCCTTCCTCTGAAAATGAAAAGTGTTGATTTCGATGAAAAAAGCCTCCGGTTTGCCTCTCGGATGTGATCCATAGGAAAACATCCATGCCCGCCTGCTTGCGGCGGTCAGAGAGGAAAAAACAGAGGCTTTCGCACCCTAATCACAACACTTGAATTTAGGTATAGAAAAAGGGCGGCTGTCTTAAAAACAGTCGCCCGAAAAGGGGATATATACAAGTTATTTGCTACTCGTCCGCCTTGAAAACCGTTGATATTACTGGCTTTTTCAAAAAGTTCTGTATCACCACTCGCACCACTATTTCCAACAACGTGTTTAATGTACTCTGTATATTGAACACGTTGTTTTCTTTATCCCCTGAAACATCAATGCGCTTGATGAGCAGCTTCACGGCCTTTTCATCAGGATTGTTCTTCAGCGCGTTCAGCCATTGCCGGATGGTATCGACAGTGTAATCTTCAGGCGGCTCCGTTGCTTCCAGCGCCGCGATCTCGGCTTTGATCTCTGCCATACGCTGGCCAATATCGGAAACAACATCAGACGGCAGCACACCGGAGGACAGATTTTTCAGCAGCGTGTCATATTCTTTTTGCTTCTCGGCTATTCTTGCGTTCAGAACGTCATAGAACGCCGTCAGGCGGTTTTTGCTGTCGCTCTGGTATCTGCGCATGGCTGCGGTTATAAGCGTCTGGTTAGGCTCTGAAAGCAGCTCATGCAGGTATTTAATAGCGGCGCTATCCACATCCGACATAAGCACTGTAGGCCGTCCGCAGTGCTCGGAGCAGACATAGCGGTAATAGGTGTGTCCGCTGCGTGTACCCTTGTAAACATGCATCTTTGCCCCGCAAGAGCAATAGACAAGGCCGGAACACATGTAGTCAGCCTTGCGGCCTGCGTTCTTTCTGCTGTTCATTATCGCTTGTACCTCCTCAAATTGTGCCTTTGTGATGATTGCCGGGAAAGCGTCCTCTATCCGTATGGCTCCGGGCTTCTGACGCCGCTGGGCGCGTTCTGCGGTCTCCTGCGGCGTGTACAGATATACCCCGGTATATTTCTCGTTGCGCAGCATTTCATAAATCTGCGTGTATCTGATGGGCTTCCCGCGCTTGCCGGTGATCCCAGCTGCGCCCAGCTCGGCTATTATATCCTTGAATCCCGCTCCTTCTTGTGCAGCGGTGAAGATACGGCGCACATAGGCCGCTTCCAACTCGTTAATGACATACTGCTGATTTACCACATCGTAGCCGAACGGAGCATAGCCGCCGTTGTGTAAGCCCTTCAGGGCGGTTTCCCTGTGGCCTTTCTGCACTTCTGCCGAAAGGTTATCAAGATAGTATTCAGACATAGACCACATAAGCGCACGCATGATTTTAGCCTCTGCCGTGTTGCCGAAGTCCTGCGCTACCGCTATCAGCTCTATATTGTCCGCTCTAAGCCGTCCTTCAAGGTTCACGTGCTCTGCAAGGCTCCGGGCTATCCGATCGAACTTGTGAATGAGAACGACGCTGAAAAGCCCCTTGTGTGCATCTCTAAGCATCTTCTGATACTGCGCTCTGGCTGCCGTCTTGGATTCCTTGCCGCTTATAGCTTCATCGGCATAAACGCCGGTAACGGTCAGATCGTGCCGTTCGGCGTATTCCGTGCAGGCTCTGACCTGCGCGTCAATGCTTGCTTCATTCTGCCGGTCAGACGAAAACCGGGCATATATTACGGCGTTTATTCTTTCCACATCCTTTTTCCCCGCTCATGCTTCTGCATGGGCGGTTTTTTGTTACATAACGCTGAAGGTCAGGTTTTGGCAGGTTTTTGAACGTTCTGTAGAACTTAACAAAACTTAACCTTACCGTTAGCATCACCGTTAGCCTTACGTAAACATCTACGTAAACATTACGTAGATTCTACAGTAGATTCTACATAGTCACGTGACAGTCACGATCCGTTGTCACCGTCTGAGAGCGTGTCTGGCTCTTCTGGGCGTTGGTATTTAGGGATTTCTGTCAATTCCTCCACACGCTCAACGGCAACATCAATTCCATCTTTGTTTAGCTTCATTAAGGCATGAGTAATATTTGAAACCGCAGCATTAAACACGTCATAATCTGACATCTCTTGTATTGGCGATAACTCTTGCTCCCATCCAGCCAATTTTTCAACGCTAATATTTAACACATCGGAAATAGGAAACAGCATATCAAGCGATAGCGTGGTGTTTCTTGCCATTGCCGTTTGAAAAGATGATGGAGATATTCCGGCCGCAAGCGCTAATTTCCGGCGACTGATTCCCCTTTCTTTTAAGATGCTGTCTATTCGTTCGCAAGTTGTCAACTTGTTCACCCCCATTCATACCAATACTATAACAGAACTTTGAACGGATTGCAACCACAGGTGAACAATCTTTAACGAAAACCGCTTGACAAATGAGCGGATAACGTTTATAATATAAACGTAAAACGTTCACGCTGGAAAGGAGGCGGAACCATGAAGCTAAACACGCTAAGAATTAAACACATAATGCTTGATAAAGGCATGAGTCGGAAAGATCTTTCTGAAAGCGCTGGGCTGACTTATCAACGGGTATGTTCCTATCTGACAGGCTATTGCAAGCCGTCACTGAACACGCTGGGCAAGATTGCTAAGGCGCTGGGCGTTGACCCGGCAGAGATTATCGAAATGGAGGATTAAGCATGGACAACGAGAAAGCAATGTGCCGAGTCCCAATAACAGCAAAGATGCAGCGCGTCAACGGTGAAATGGTCATGGTATCGGCTGAATGGGCGTATATCTCCGCTGATGCAATAGCACGGTTTCTGATCGAGAAATTCGGCCTTGACGCTGAAAGGAGAGAAAATTAACTCTTTATGTCAGAAAATCAGAAGTATTTCTACATGAGATTGAAGGAAAATTTCTTCAATTCCCCGGAACTGATTGCAGTTGAAAGCATGGATAGCGGCTATTTGTACAGCAATATTCTTTTGAAGATGTACCTGTTAAGCCTGCGCGAGAATGGCCGCTTGATGGCGGGGGCTATCCCATACAGCCCCCAAATGCTTTCAAGGGCAACCGGCCACGATGTGAAAACGGTTGAAGAAGCTATTCAGGTTTTTTCTGATGTTGGCCTTATTGAAGTTCTTGACAGCGGCGCTATTTTCATGCTGGATATTCAAAACTTCGTAGGCCAGTCTACCACGGAAGCAGACCGAAAGCGTGAATATCGTGACAGAATTGCCGCCGAAAAACAAGTAATAGACATTTGTCTGGACAAATGTCCAGACAAATCTACACCATATATAGAGTTAGAGTTAAAGAGAGAGATAGAGCGAAAGACAGAACCAGAAGAAAAAGGGAATAAGGGGTATAAGGGGAACAAGGGAAATAAGGAGATACAATGGACGGTAAACCGCCCGTACACTCCGCCACCGTCTCTCGGTGATATGGACAAGCTTTTGGAAGAGATCGAGCAAAGGAGGGCAGCAGCTCAAAATGTTTGATTTTGTGAGACTCATAGTATCGGCAAAGCTGGCATACAGGCGCTGCGGCAGCTGCGCATACAGCTTTGAAGAAGTGCTTCAGGTGTTTCGATACTACTTTGAGACATATGAACTGATCTTCGGTGAAGCTCATCCCATGATAAGCATTGACCAGATAGCGAGGATCATAGACTGTATGCCATTTATCTTTGACGGTGGAAAGATGATTGACATTTACCCGGATGAATACGAAACAATCATAGACCAGCACTTTGTTACCAAGTACAAGAAGGATTGCGATTACAACATAAACCACTTCTTTTCCGGGCGTATCCGGGAAAACCGATACTACGAAACATTGTATTGATGGAGGTACATATTATGATCGGAAAGAAACAATATCCCGCCCTGATTACGGCGGAAGAAGCTGTAAGAGTTGGACAGGCGGCGGGCGGATGCGAAAGCATTCACCGGGTAACCGAAATCTATCATGAGTGGAAGAAGTCCCCGCAGTTCCCGGATAGCCCCGGCTATGATTTCTGGTGTATGCTGGCGGCAATGTATGACGCTGGCCGGATTCAGGGCATCCGGGAGGAGCGCAGCAGAAGGAAGGGGCAGAAATGAGCTATTACAGAGTATGCCCCCATTGTGGGGCAGCACTTGACCCCGGCGAACGCTGCGACTGCCAAGACGAAAAGAAAGCCGCTGTCAGTGCTGCGAACACCGACAACGGCAAAGCGGGATATGAATTAACCACTCAGATTCCCGCTCCTAATGTATCAGAAACGCCGGGAGGTTTCAAGAGTGAAAATTAAAATCAGCTATACCGGCGAGGAAGAAAACGATTTACAGCGGCTTATAGAGCTGCTGAAGCCGATAATAGGCCGCTTCAAGGTCAAGAAAAGCGCAGGTACACCCCCGTATAAGCACGTTTATTTCACTACTAAGAACAGCGAAAAACACCCGTAATTCAATGGTTTGCTGTTGACTGCATCCCCTAAAGGTGTATAATAACAATACAAAGTACCGCACCGAAAACGGTGTAAGATTCGTGAAATCGTGGGAAATCGGCTTTTATAGCTGGTTTCCCACTTTTTTATTTAGGCTTACTGCAAACATTCAGGAAAGATATGTTAACACCATTATACGCGCGTAACGATGTGTGTAAACCCTAAAAAATAAGAAAATGAAATTGGCTTGCCTTGATATTTCAACCATTCCAAAGCCGAAAAAGGCTGGTAAATCAATAATTGCAGCACTTGGAGAAGAAAAATACCGGCTTCAGCTTTCAGATCAGAAAACCGGCTTCGGAATACGAAAATTCTTCGTTTGCCCTGAATGTGGGCAGAGGAAAACTAAACTTTTCATAGAAAAAACCTCAAAAAGCGGCTTCAAATGCGCTGATTGTATGGGATTAAACCTATATAAGCCGATTCAGAACGGCACAAAAGGCGGCTATCGGGAGATTGAATACCGTATGGAGCGCTATGCGGCCAAGAGAGGAATCATTATAAAGAAATGGCCGTTTGCCTTTTTCGATTATGACGATGATCCACGCTATCACAAGTCCAGTTTTCAAAAAGCACTTAAAATTCTGCAAGCTTTGGAGAACATGCGAGGACAGAATATTTTCTTCAAAACTACATACAAGCTGGAAAAAATCAAAACAGTCTTGACCGGCAAACATCCGAATTTGCAGCGGTATTCAATCTTCGAGCTGCAACGGTACTATTACAGATTTTAAAGAAAGAGGGAAAAAGAACAATGACCGGAAGTATTATTTCTTTCAACGAAAAGCGCGGTTTTGGATTCATCAAAGCCGAGGATTCTACGATCCCGCAGCGCTATTTCTGCCACATCAGCAACTTCATGAATCTTGAAGCGTATCCGAAGCCGGGGCAGCGCGTGCGGTTTGAACTCAAGGCAAGCGCAAAGGGCGAAGAAGCCGTTGATATCCAGATTATCATTTAAGGGGGGCTTGACAACGGATCAGGCAAGCTTAAAAGCTACATACGAAGCGCAGCACACAACGGGAGCGGCGGCAACTCTGCGAAGAGAGCTGCAAGCAAAGTTTTCCTTGATTATCGGCGGCGCGAAGCCGTCCGAAATTTGCGAATTGGTAAACGCAAAAACTAAAGAAAAATATTATACCCGTGCAAAAACAAGTTGAAAGGCAAGGTAAAAGAATATGGCTATTTTTGAAAAGACTTACACCGCAGCGAGCGAGTTTGACTCCGCCATGACCGCGGCGCGGGAGACCTTCCAGAGCGCAAAGAAAGAAATCAACGCGACGTTCAAAAGCCCGACAGCCGAAGCGAAGATCGCCGAAGTAAAAGCGGTATATGAATCGACTGTAGCGGATCAGCGCCGAAAGGCACGTGAAGCCGTCTCCGCCGATATTGCCGACACTCGGCACAAGATAAATGAAGTTGTTTCTTCAGCAGCCCCAGCAGATTTCGCGGCAACGCTTGCAGCGATACAGGCGAAAGGAACTCGCATTTCCGATTACGAAAGTCGCGCTTTTATAGACAAGTACAAGGGAAATTATCTTGCATTTTCCACGCTTGTCGATGTGCTGCACAGTGTGGGCAAGGCAATTGACATTCTTCCAGTGAAGCCCGATGCGGTTGAAGCCGAGGTCTCACAGCTTGAGAGTTGGGTTCTGAACTGGATTCAGAGCTACAATGGCAATGATTATATGACTGCGCTTCTGACGGACGAAAAGCAGACGCCGATTTTGAAGAGCGGAGCGGCTATACAGTCCTTTATTGACGGCGGTTTTGCCGTCAGTGGCGATGAAGAAGCAGTTGCATCTGCTCTGGCAAGAATGAACAGCTAAAAATGCATCTCTTCGAGAACGGGGGCAGGGCGTATGCCCCGCCCCCTGTTCTGTTAGAAAGGACGGAAACAATATGCGAACCATTCAGCAAATAGAAAATGAACTCATAATGTGGAAATCGCTGCGGGATCAACAGCGTGAGGCCATACAGAATATATCTATCTCAGCCTTTCAGAACATTGCTGGGCTGAAAAAGGACAAGCAGCTAGCCGAGCTCTACATCCGCCAGCTGGAAGAAGAGCTTGACGCTATGATGGAATAAAATGACGAAGTACGAAAAGGAAATCCTTCAAGCTCAACTTGATCTTGAAGAGAAGATAGGCCACGACCTGAAAGCGGCAATCCAAAGGGCACTGAATAAGATCGCCCAGAAAGTCAAGGAATTACAGCTCTCGGAGATCATGGAAAAGCTGCCGGAAGCCGCTGCGTTTTCAGTTCTGGATACATCCGGAGAGCCGATAGAACTGCCGCAGCAGCGCGGGCAGGTGTATCAGGCACAGTATCAGCGGGAGATCACGGAAAGCGTGCAAGAACCTATACAGGCGTTGGAAACAGAAACGCAGGAGATCGTTAAAAGGAGCTTTTGGGAATACTTCGCACTCGGTGCTCTTGCTACGATGTACCTACTCCACCGGCAGAAAACGCCGCTTATATTCCCTGTTTCCTCATCTGCACAGCACGTAGACGCAGCAAAATGCACGAGCGGGATCAAAGTCACATTTTCAGACGTTCATGTAGCCGAAAGCTATAAATATATCCGCAACGCCTACCGTGATTTGCAGGTGCGGTCAGTTGCGGATATTTCCCGACACATTGCAAACGGTGTGCCATATAACAAGATTGCCCGCGATATGGCAAACAACATGAATGCGACGCCGTTTTCTAAGGCCTACAGCAAGGCAATGACGATTGTCCGCACGGAAGGCGGACGGATTAGAAGCGAGGCGGAATATCAAGTGCAGCTTGCAGCAAAATCCAGAGGCGCAGATATAGTTAAGGAATGGAGTGCTACCCTTGACGGGAAAACAAGAGACTCACACATGCTGGTTGATGGAGAAGTACGTGAGATAGAAGACCGCTTCTCAAATGGCCTTTTGTATCCTTGCGAAGCAGGGCAAGCAGCCGCCGAGGTAATAAACTGTCGCTGTGTGGCGTTAACTCGTGTCCGCCGTGCTCTCAACAACGGATTTTCAAAAATGGACAACTTCACTAAGGAGATCAGAGATTTCAACACACCCGAAGACTATGCCACGTTTAAGGAAGCGTATTGGTCAAAAGAAAACCTTGCTTATATGCGGTATCTGGACACATTAGAAAAGCGTTATTCTACTAAGAATTTCAGCAAGCTGCTTGCCCAGATGTCAGAGCGGGAATACAAACACTTTCACGATTTAGAAACAGCAAGCCCGTTATGGGGTGGAAAGGGAACATGAATGAAGTCCGTAAAAGATATTTGGCTAAAATACAAGATACATAAATTATTTACAGCCCTGTACTATGTTTTCTCTGAGGAAGAGCTGTATAGTGCGGCTGCCCGTTACGGCAGGGTATACGCCCTTCTCCCGACATATGAGATGAAAAAACGTTTTTTAGATGATCTCTTGCAGGAGTTGCAGAATGTCTGTTGACTTTGAAGATTATAGCACACAAGTAAAGGCCAGGCTTAACGAAGGTATTATAACAGGGCTATACCACGCGGCCGCGGAGATACAGTCACAGGCGGCAGATAATTCCAGGGTTGCAACCGGCCAGCTGCGCAAGTCGTGGGACTATATCGTGAACGAAGGCGCATACGAAGCGACCATCGGAAGCCCTTTGGAAAATGCCATATGGGAAGAGCTAGGCACCGGTGAGTATGCCGCCGCTGGTAACGGTAGAAAAGGCGGCTGGTCGTACCAAGATGATAAAGGTAACTGGCATCATACGCGCGGCAAAACGCCGAACCATACGCTTCAGAGGGCATTTGACAGGAAGAAGAATACTGCCATACGACTTATAATCGACGCAATAAAAGACGCCTTGAAGTAATTCTTTCGCCATTTTTCACCCTGCTTTGTTTATATAATGCTTTTGCGCTCGCAGAAGTACTATACCAGACGAAAGAGGGATTCTATGAAACAGCAAGATACTTACGGTGAACCGACAATCTTCGAGTTTCCGGGAATGACAGTCAGGGTGTATAGACCGATCCTGACTGACGAAGAAAGAGCCAAACGCATGGAAGAGATAAAGAAAGCGGCGGCAGCGCTGCTTATATCGGAATACGAAAGGAAGAAGCGAGAAAAGAGTGAGCAACGAGGAGCTTGCAAGGAGGATACAGGCCGCTGATGATGCGCTACTTCCACAGCTTTGGGAACAGTGCAAGGGGTTTGTACGTAAAGAGGCTTGCCGGTGGGCAAGAGCGTTTGAGGATCGCCCAGATATTGATGCTGACGATTTCACTCAGAGTGGCTATTTCGCTATTCTGGATGCTGTGCAGCGCTTTGATGAAAGTAAAGGAACTTTCCTATCTATACTGCATTACTCATTGAAAACGGCCTTTACGGACGCTTGCGGGATGCGTACTCAGCAGCAGCGACAAGACCCGTTGATTAAAAGCCCGCTGCGCCTTGACAGTCCTGCTCTCGGTAATGATGATTTGACGTTTGGGGACACTATCCCTGATCCCAGTAACTGTTATGAAGAGGTGGAAGAAAAGCTGTATCAAGAGAACGTTTCAAAAACGTGTCGTGAAGCAGTTGACAGTTTAAGCAATCGGCAAAGAGATGTGATAAATTTATATTTTTACCGAGGCAGAACACAAAAAGATATTGCTTCTCAACAGGGAATTTCTTTTCAGAGAGTGCAGCAAATCATTGTAGATGGGCTGCGTCATATCCATAATGGCAATTTTTCTACAGAGCTTGAAAAGATATATTACAGCTCGTGTAATTATTATCGCGGTGTAGGGACATCCGCTTTCAAACGTGCAAATACAAGCTCCGTTGAGCGTGAATTACTGCGTAAGGAACGTAAAGAACGACGGTTTAGAGAAGCCGCACAAAAAATAAGCAGGGACAAGAAAATATCCCTGCTGATCCAATACTTTGGTTATTCTTATGACCTTGCCGAATGGATGGTTGACAATGATTCAGACCGCGATTATTCAAAGCTGCTGTTGATGGAACAGATAGAAAGTGCATAAATGTGCAAATATATTGTACAACAATTCGGCAAGGCTTGCAAGAGATACAAGTATGCTTTCTGCCGTGGGGTTGATAACCCCAAATGCGATTTTTCAAAGATGCATCAATTGTAGATTGTAGCAGATGAAAAGAACTTGCGTATGCCTCTACTCCACTCTAACCCTAGAGATCATTTTTGCTACGGAATCATTGCAATTAATCGGCGTCAACAGAGTGCCGGGATGCTGACTCGGAAAAACACGAAAAAGCTCATCGGCAAATCCTTGACCTATTTCTTCTATCCCACTGAAATCTAAAACAATATTCTGGAATCTTTCAAAGCGCATCATCAGACGCTTTGCTTGAGACCGCGATATAACAAGGGGGGTTGGGTCACCGTATTCTAAAAGTCTAACAGGTACTATTGTTTTAGAAAAGCCGTAGTCTTCAGGGGCTTGCGTAAATTTGTCAAAAACGTCTTTAGATGTTTCTGTATGAGAATACTTTATTTCCATGTAAACAACGGTTCCACGGGCATTGCTCGTTGTTGGCTCTATATTATCAATTAACGATTCATGCGTTGGGGTTGAACCAAGAAAAACCAAATTTTCAGAAAAAATAGCAAATCGATCAACTACTTTTGAACTAAAGAAAATCCCTTCTCCTGTGTGACTTCTAGGCTCGGTTGTAAATTTGCCTTTCGCTAGTTCAAGTATTGCAAAATTCTTTTCTTCCAAGTTCATGGCAGTTGAAATTTTTGTAAATATTCCAACTCCATCATCGGAAATGAAGGCCTGCGCAATAAATCCGTTTTTCATAAGAAATATTGCCACTTCTTCGCCGTCCGAGTGATCAATTGCGTTGTTCAAGATTTCTGTAAAAGCATAATTCAAATTTTTTAATGGCACGGAAGGTAAGTCGCTGAAAAAGGGGGCAGCGAAAGTTCTCCATACACTATCTTCGGAAAGGCCATTTAACTTGTACGTTCGAGCAGTCGTTTTACCTATGAAACTGTATGTGTTTTTTCGGCCTTTTTTGCTTTTCTTAATTACACCTTGTGCTTCAAGGTCATTGAGGTATCTGTAAATACTCTGCTCCGTTAAATTTTCCTTTTTTGCAATTTCTGACACAGAAAATTGAGAGGGGTCTTCCCATATTTCTGTAAGGATTTTATCTATTATTTCTTCGCGTGCCTTTTTTCTAATCGACATAAATTTGACCTCCATATCAACTTCAAGCCCGAGGAATACTAACTATAATTCTCTGAAAATTAACTATAATATAAACTATAAATCTCACATTGTCAATATATTTTGGACTCAAGTGAGAGATTTCAATCAGAGACATATTTGAATCAATTAAAATAGAAGTATATAGATATTTTACGTAATACACATGAAAATTATCTTGTGTTTGTGATGCTCTATCTATTTTTTGGGAAAATACTTGTAAAGACTTCCCGTAACAATTATAATATTATCAGATTAACCGGAAGAAACAGAGAGGACAGTTTATGGTATCTGATGTTTGTATGTCACAAAATAGTTTAAAACCACTACTCTCATCTGAAGAGTTGGTTGACAAACTGATTAGCAAGGGTGTCACCTTTAACAAAGAATTTTCCGAGGAGGAGGCCATACAGTATCTCAAGCAGAATAATAACTACTATAAACTTTCGTCGTATAGGAAAAATTTTTCAAAGGGAACTGACGGTAAATACATTGATCTCGATTTTTCGTACTTGGTTGACCTCGCAATTGTTGATATGTTACTTAGGCATATCATAATGCGTATGGCTTTAGATATAGAGCATTTTGAAAAAGTGAAGCTGTTAAATTTCCTTGTACATAAAGGTGACGATGGATACTCTACCCTGCGAGAATATAAAAATTGGCTTCAAAATGAATATAATAATTCAGATGAAGAACACCGCATAAATGGTCTGGCAAAATTGCTGAACGAAATAGACCGCAATGGCAAAAGCATATATTGTCGAGATATGCTATCTCATATTGTTCCTGGGCAGGAAATGCCAGTTTGGGTTTTTACTGAAGTGATTACATTCGGTTCTTTTCGTTCGTTTTTGGAATACTGTGCTAAATATTATGATGATAAAACACTTATAAATGATGCCTATCAACTAAAATATGTAAAGTCTATTCGTAATGCTGCTGGACATAACAACTGCATACTCAATGACCTTTCTCTGCGGGATGGTACAAAAGACCTTAATCGTAAAGTCTTGACCAAATTTAGAAACATAATGCCAACAGATGATTTCGTAGGAAACCATCAGGAACCGCGCATGATTCAGAATGACAGGTTAAAGGAAATCATAACTATATTCTATGTTCATAGCAAAATTTTGCCGTCTAATGACATGCGTAAACACTACAAAAATGACTTGCTATCTTTTGTCGATAGAATGAACAGGCATTTAACTGACTATTACAGCAACAATGCGTACATCACAAATGCGTTTCAGATAACAAAAAAACTTGTCTCCGATTGGTATTGACATTTGTGAGATTGACGCATATAATAACAGCACATATAGAAAAACGTTGAATCGTTTTTGGGGCATCCGTTAGGGTGCCCTTTTTATTTCAGTTGCTAATATGAATATATTCAAACAAGACTGCCGGGAAATATCGTTGGTAATCTGTATTGCCTTCCCCCGCAACCATATCGAGCGGATGTAACTGATTTCAGTTACATCCGCTTCTTTATTATCGTGTACAGAGCGGGTTTACGCCTGCTCCATTTCTTCTTCCTCAAAAGAATCATCATCCGCGTTGTATCCCTCCGAGAACAGCTCTTTCAGACTATCCGACGGCTCGCAGGAAACATACTCAATGGCAACACCCTCACGGATGTCGGCAGTGTAGTTTGGATGGCACTGCGTGGGATCAATGTCCAGATACCCGACGAACTTGTAGTAGATGACAAGTCGTTGGGTTTTGTTTTTGCCCGTCCCCTGCGTTTCGTACACATCGATGTGGTCAATCAGCTCGTTCAACACCTGTTTGGTCAGCGTCCGCATTTCCATGAACTTGCGTATCGCATGGATGAACTCTTCCCGCTCGTTTTCCTTTTCGCCAATTTCGGTCAGCTTCCTGAGCAGCTTCAGAATCTTCTTTTGCAGCTGCTCACGCTCATCGGAATATTCCTGCGAAAGAACACAGTAGTTATCCTCCGAGGTCTTGCCGCTGAGCTTGTCCTCATAAAGCGTTTTCAGTAGCTTGGGAATGATCTCAATACGCATTTCTGACTTTCGCAGCTCGGACTGAACTGTTTTCTTTTCACTCTCTACCTGCTTAATGCTTCTGCGGGCAAGAATTTCGGCAAAGCGGTTTTCATCGGCTATGAGGTATTCCGCAAGCCTCCTTAGCTCCATTTCCACCACCGCTTCCACCGCATCCGCACGGATGTAGTGGCGGGTAAGGCAGGTACCGCGGTAGTCCTTCACATAGTTGGAGCACGATATGATGCTCCGTGATCTGCTGGCGGTCAACAACGTCAAGATCCGCGCGAACACCCGCATCTCCGCTGTCACCGACGAGGGCGCGGTAGTGCTTGCAAACGACGGCACCGAGTCCGTTATCGAAGCGGACACCGTTATCTTCGCGATTGGCCTGAAGCCCAATAAGTCCTACGCCCACGACCTGCTCGGCAGCGGCATCGCGGTCTACGAGGTCGGCGACGGCATGCAAGTCGCCAACATCCAGCGTTCCACCAGCGAGGCTTACGAAGTCACGAGAATGCTGTAAGCTCTCTCCATATACTCCCCATAAAAAACTGACGCCCCGATCGACGGGGCGTCAGCTTTTTATTAGAATCTTTTGCTTTTATATGTTTCCGGTCACGCGATCAGGCAATACCGAAAGCTGCTGCAAGACCCATGTAGAGCAGGCAGCGCAGGATGGTCAGAACGACGGTCAGAGCGAAGATAACAGGGAAGTAAACATCCTTGAACTTCACGCCTGCGACGGTGCACTCGGTCTGGAGGAAGCCTGCGTTGGGCAGGGAGTCGAGACCAAGGGAGGCCAGAACGGTGGTTCTGTGGAACACTGCGGCATTGGTCATGGTAGCGGCCTGCTGCAGAACGGGAGCGGCGAGAACAAGGCCGGCGGAGGAGGAGCCTGCGATACCGGCGATGAGGTTGGTTGCGACGAAGGTGATCATGAGCGGGCTGCCCTCGTAGGAGAGGATGCTCTCAACTGCGGTAGCATAGCCGGGGCAGTTCTGGACGACAGAACCGAAGCCGACGATAGCAGCTGCGTTGATGAGGGTGGTCATGCACATGGAAATGGAGTCGCTGACTGCCTTGCGGTTGGCATCCCAGTTGCGGGGGAGGTACTTGAACTGGAGAACGACAACTGCGAGAACGCCGCAGAGAAGTGCGAGCTCAACCTTGACCTTGAAGATGTTCAGGACAAGGATGGGGATAAGCATGGGGATAACGGAGAGAACCCAGTGGGGACCCTTCTTGGCTTCTGCCTCATCGGATTCCTCTTCTTCGAGAGCGCCGGTGCCGTAAGCGGGGAGGTAGCCCTTGCCGGCTGCGGCAAGACGCTTCTCATACCACTTGATGTAGAGCATACCGACAACGATGAAGACGATGGAGACGAACAGGCCGAGGAAACCGCCGGCGCTGACGTCGGTGCCGAAGTAGCTGGCGCAGAGGACGTTATTGGTGACGGGGACCCAGGGAACAGCCAGACCGAAGTTCAGGCCGAGGGAGTAACCGGCGATAACGGAAGCGCGGTTGATATTAGCCTTGCGGCAGAGCTTGAGTGCGATGGGGTAGCAGATGAAGAGGCTGATGAAGCTGGAGATACCGGCCATTGCGAGGATGGCGGTGAAGATGCAGACGCCGAGAGAAACATTCTTCGGGCCGACGAGGTTGAGGATAACACGCGCAAGGCTGTCGGAGCCGCCCGTGATGTCCAGCAGCTTGCCGAACAGAGCGCCGAGGAAGAACAGGATCATCCAGGACTTCATGAAGCCGACGAGGCCGCCCATATAGGTGTCGAACAGGCCGGCGGTGATGTCCATCTTGTAGATGATCATGAGAATGACGGAGCAGACAATGCCGCCAATCAGGGTGGGAACGTTTTTGTAGCAGAACAGACCGATAAGCAGGACTGCAGCTACGAGGATGAGGATGTCCATAAATACTCTCCAAAAAATATATTTGATACAAGCTGTCAGGCAATAAAGTCGTCAGCAGCGTCCTCCGCATCCCCAAATGCGTTTGACGAGAGCTCTCTGACGGAAGAGTGCACTCTATTGCTTTTAGTTGTCTGCTTGACAGTTGAATCCGAAATTGGGTTCCGGCGCGCGCCGGATCAGTCTTTCATGATGCTCTTGAGATAGGGCATCATGGTTTCGTCTATGCGGTCATGCATATTGAATGCCGCTCCGCTCAGACACCAGTCAAAAGCGACGCCTTTCATGATTGTCACAATGACCTCCGCGTAATGGTCAATGCTGTGCTCCTCTTTCAGGAGTCCCAGATCCGCCGCCTCTTTCAGGCAGCTGTCCGGATAGCCCCAAACGTAGGCCGGCTGGCGCTGGTGCCAGCGGCGGTTATCGAGCGAATAGTTCTTGGTATTATAGTAGTTGCAGCAGAAGTCGAGCCCTACGTCAACCATGTAATCGCTCCAATAATAATAGAAGATAAGGATGCGCTCGTCAAACGGCTTGCCGGCGACGGCATCGTCGAAATTGTTCTTCTTTCTGAACTCGGCAAACTTCTGAAAATTATAATAGACCAGAAGCTCGTCCTTCGTTTTGAAATGATAGAAGAAAGTCCCGTTCGACACACCGGCGGCAGCGCAGATATTGCTGACCGTGAGATAGGCATAGCCTTTTTTCTTTAATATATTTGACGCCGCCTTGTATATCTTCTGTTTTGTTTCCTGCGTCTGTACTTGCTTAGGTGTAGTGAGCTCCACTCTTAAATATCCTTTCTCATGATTTCAAATACAGGCAAAAATAAAGCCGTAACACCGACGCTGTTTTTGACGCTTGTACTCTAGAGCGCGCTCTATTCGCACACTTTGCAAAAATATTATCACACGCTTTGTGAAAAGTAAAGCACTTTTTTCACAGAATTTTAACTTTCGGCTCGAAACGCCGATTTTCATCTATTTTCGCCAAATTCGTCACAATGTTTTTGGTTATTATTTTTTAATCTTTTTCTTGACAATCTCATAGAGACGCGATAGAGTAGCTAATAGAGTGTGCTCTATAAAAACGCGGCTGCAGCCGCCCCAACGGCTGCGCCGCAAGCACTTTCTTAAATGTTAGTAGTTATGTTTTGATCAACTAACTCATTTCGCTTATCAGAAAGGCAGGCTAATCACTATGGCAACTTCCGACAGATTTGTAGGCAAAGTGGCCGTCATCACCGGCGGTACGACCGGCATAGGCCGCGCTATTGCGACCCGCTTCGTCAAGGACGGCGGCAAGATCGTTATCGGCGCACGTCACGACGATCTTTTTGAGGAAATAGTCAAAGACCTCGGCGCAGAGAACTGCTGGTGCCAGATCTGTGACGTTACGAACCGCGCTCAGGTTGACGCGCTCGTTCAGGCCGCATATGACCATTTCGGCGGCTTCGACGTCATGTTCGGCAATGCCGGCATCAACCTCTTCAAGGACTTTATCAACGTCACTGAGGAAGAACACGCACGCATCGTTCACAACAACTACTTCGGTTGCTTCAACAGCACTCAGGCCGCGGCTCGTGCATTCGTCGCCCACGGCACCAAAGGCGCTATCGTCAACACTGCATCCATCAACGTCCGCTGCGCTTGCCCCAACTCCACTCCTTACGCCGCGAGCAAGGGCGCTATCGCCGCGATGACTCAGGGCGTGGCCGTTGAGCTGGCAGAGTACGGCATCCGTGCCAACTGCTTCTGCCCCGGCTCCACCGATACCCCGATGGTCACTGAGGTTCCCCGTCAGCGTTTCCCGAACTACACCGCACCGAAGCTCATGATCCCCAGAATGGCAAAGCCCGAAGAGCAGGCCAACCTCGCTTGCTTCCTCGCATCCGACGAGGCTTCCTACATCACCGGCGAGACCATCTTCTCCGTCGGCGGCTGGGGCAAGAAGTGATATCAGCCTGACCCCCACCTATATACATTATAGAAAGAGGTATAACCGATGGCTGACATGGAAAAACTCGAACAGCGCATAAGCGAGCTCGAACGGCGCATTCAGATGCAGGAGGACATCCGTGCAATAGAGCGTCTCCAGGCGAATTACTGGGATTGCCTTGACAAGAAGGATTGGGACGGACTGCGCGCCTGCTTCACCGATGATTTTGTGTTCATCAACAACACCACCGGCGGAAGATACGTCGGCGGCGACGGTATGCTTGCCACGATGAAGTGCAAGTTCACCGACAACGTGACCTCCAGCCACCATGGTCATCACCACTGGGTCGAAATAACCGGTGAAGATACCGCTCTCGCCCATTGGGCGCTCGAAGACGATCTGTACGACGCCGTAAACGGCGGCGAGTTCGTCGGCCGAGCCCACTACGACAACAAGTATATCAAGGTCGATGGGCGCTGGTATGCCACCGAAATGGCTCTCACCTATCTTCGCGGTGAGGGCAACATCAAGAAGAGACTTGAGGACTGCGCGAACGCATATGAGGTTTTCCTTATGTGATTCGCGCAACCGAATTACAAAAATGGAGTGTATATTAAAATGAAACTTACCAAAGAAGAGTGGAAGCAGCTCAGCGACCGCATATTCCTTACTCTCCGCCCCACCCAGCATCCCGTCGCGATGAAGTTCATCAAGACTCCCGAAGAGTTCGACGAGATCCCCGGCATTGAGTTCTGCCAGAACAAGGCCTCCACCTGCAAGCTGATCGGCATGGCCGCCCACTTCCAGGGCACCTTCGGCCTCACCCCCGACCACTTCTC
>ERZ839741.2333-NODE-2333-length-17731-cov-4.005375_pt1 | contig 17731 bp, 10 predicted proteins | sample MGYA00519880_ERZ839741 | MGnify/ENA primary metagenome ERZ839741 (study PRJEB31850, sample SAMEA3708851) | human gut metagenome | biome: human gut; feature: human-associated habitat; material: faeces | place: China | collected 2014 ...
GCGCCGGACCGCCGGACTGGCCGAGCAGCCAGGATTCGAGGATGCCCTTGGCGTTCTTGGCCCACGGTGCCACGGTGACGACGGAGCCGTTGGAGAGTACGACCACAACGTTCTTGTTTTCGGTTGCGACGGCTTCGAGCAGTGCGATCTGCTTGGCCGGCATGTCGAGGGTCTCACGGTCGAAGCCTTCGGATTCGGCTGCTTCGGGGAGCCCCAGGAACATGAGCACCACGTCGGCGCCCTTGGCAGCGTCGACGGCTTCGGCTTCGAGTGCCGGATCGGCCGGTTCGAGGTCGAGGGTGAAGCCTGGGGCGAACTTGGCATCCACGCCGCGTTCGGTGAGGGTGTCGAGGAAGCTGGTCATCTTGGTTGGGGTGATGTGCGAGGAGCCGCCGCCCTGATAACGCGGGGTGCGTGCGAATTCGCCGATGACCGTGACCTTGGCATCGCCGGCGACCGGAAGGATGGCATCATCGTTCTTGAGCAGCACCATGGATTCGATGGCCGCCTGATGTGCGACTTCGTCGTGAGCTTCGATGTCGAAACGATAGTTTTCGATGCTCATGGCTGCGCGCGTCTTGTTGACCAGGTCGATCATGCCTTGTGCCATACGGTCGAGCTGTGCCGGCTGGATGCGGCCGTCTCGTGCCGCATACACGATTTGGTCGTCGGTATAGCTTGGCGGCATTTCGAGGTTGAGGCCCGCGTTGAGGGATGCGACGCGGTCGTGGTCGGCACCCCAGTCGCTCATGACGATGCCTTGGAAACCCCATTCGTCGCGCAGCACGTCGGTGAGCAGCCAGTGGTCCTGTGCCGCATGCACGCCGTTGATGCAGTTGTATGCGCACATGATGGTCCACGGCTGGGCTTCCTTGACGATGTGCTCGAACGCCGGGAAGTAGATTTCGCGCAGCGCACGCTGGGAGATGTTGGCGCTGATGCGCAGACGATCGGTTTCCTGATTGTTGGCGGCGAAATGCTTGAGCGAAGTGCCCACGCCCTTGGATTGCACGCCGGCGACGATGCCGATGGCTTCATGACCCGCCAGGTACGGGTCTTCGGACCAATATTCGAAGCAACGGCCGCCAAGCGGGTTGCGCTTGATGTTCACGCCCGGGCCGAGGATTACGGCGACCTTCTCCTGAATGCACTCTTCGGCCATGGCTTCGCCAACCTGGTGGATGAGTTCCGGATGCCAGGAGCTGGACAGACCAGCCGCCGGCGGGAAGCAGGTGGCAGGCACGCAGTTGTTCAGGTCGACTTCGCCGGTGGTGGCCGAGTTGGACTTGCGCAGGCCGTGGGGGCCATCGGTGATCATATAGCCGGGAATGCCCTTGGCTTCAACACCCTGCAGATGCCAAGCGTCGCCACCGGAAGTCAGGGATGCCTTCTCTTCAAGCGTCAGATCATTGATGGAAGGATAGGTTTTTTCGCTCATACGTTCCTCTTTCGCATCGTTTTCTTGAGTTCGTATCGGTTAACCGATCTGCATGAGACCTCAACCCCGAAATCTCTACTAACCGGTTGGTAGGTACTTTATCAAAACCAACACCGCAACACGCCAATCTTCTTTGAAAAATCAATTAACCGACCGTAAAGTAACTGCAGTATTTACAACTTGAGAGAAATGACGATTCATAAGCATTGCAGCGCACATGAATCGCCATCAATGAAGGGCAAGAGAGGGAATCATCATGGCCAACGAAGAAGTCGACCGAAGGGCGGAGATTCTCAACGCGGCCGTCGAACTGTTTGGAACGCTCGGCTATTACGGCACTTCCCTGCAGAAAATCGCCGATCGCGTAGGACTCACCAAGGCTGGCGTACTGCATTATGTCGGCAGTAAGGAAGGACTGCTCACAGCCGCGCTGGACGAAGTCTACGATTCCGAAACGGAAGACATTCTTACCGACATGGTACGTGAGCCACGACCGTTGATCGCCGACATGTGGCGCAGAATCGTGGCGGTGAACGCACGCAGACCGCTTCAGGTGCACATGTTTTCCACGTTGAGCGCCGAAGCGATCGACCCGAACCACCCTGCACACGAGTACTTCGCCAATCGTGAGCTGCATAATGCCGATACCGCGCTCAATATCCGTTGGTGCACGCCCGAAGGCGTTGATACGCGTCGGCTGCTTAATGCGGGATTCGCCATGATGGATGGCGTGCAGCTGCGTTGGCTGCGCACGCCCGGCCAAGATCTGAACGCCATGTGGGCGGAATGCGAAGACACCCTGTTCCCCCTGCCCATGTGGGAGGGCTACCGCTAAGCCTCTGCCCCGGCACTGCATTACTGTATGGATGCAGACGTAGAAGGAGGCATGTATGCGGGTTTTGCTGGCGCCGGATTCATTCAAGGAGGCCGCTTCGGCCGAGGTGATTGCGCAGGCGATGGCTCGTGGCATTATGCGCGGCGACCCGCAGGCCGAATGCCGGCTTTTGCCGCTTTCCGACGGTGGCGAAGGATTGACGCACGCCTTGGTTCATGCCACCGGCGGCACGTTGCATGATGTTGAGACGGTTGATGCGGTCGGTCACCCGATTATTGCGCAGTTCGGGTTTCTTGGCAATAAGCACACTTCCCGTACCGCCGTGGTCGAGTTGGCTTCGGCAAGCGGACTTGAACGGGTCTCCCCTGCCGACCGCAATGCGTTGGTTGCTTCCACGTTCGGTACCGGCTTACTGATTCGTGCTGCGATCGACGCCGGCGCGGATTGTATTGTGCTTGGTTTGGGTGGTAGTGCCACTACGGATGGTGGCACGGGATTGGCTCGCGCGCTTGGATTTCATTTTCTTGATACGGCAGGTCATGATATTCCGCTTGGTGGCGGTTCTCTTGTTGATTTGTCGAGGATTGATGATTCGGAAGTTCCCGATTTTGTAAAAAATGTTCCGATTGTTCTCGCCTGCGATGTCACCAATCCTTTGACCGGACCGGAAGGCGCTGCGCATGTGTTCGCTCCGCAAAAAGGCGCGAACGCAGCACAGATCGAACTCCTTGATCAGGGACTTGCGAATCTCGCACACGTGATCATGCAATACAATGGCCGCGATATTGAGTGTATTCCCGGTACAGGCGCCGCGGGCGGTACCGGCGGCGGTACGCTCGGCCTGTTCAACACAACAGTACGGCCGGGAATCGAACTTGTGCTCGATCTTGCGCATGGTCGCGAAGCATGCGCATGGGCCGACGTCATCATCACCGGCGAAGGTTCCATCGACAGTCAAACACCGTACGGCAAAGTGCCAAGCGGCATTGCGAAACTGGCGCAATCGCAAGGAAAACCGACTATTGCCATTGGCGGAACGGTAACCCGCGATCCACACACCGTCGAAGCGCTGAACGAAACCGGCATCGTCGCAACGTTCGGCATTGCGCCCGGGCCAGCAGATCTTACAACGTTGATCGCCAACACGGAACGCAATGTCGAAATCACGTGTGCCGCAATCGCCGGCACACTGCGCGTTGCTTCTGCTACTGCAGTAACTGCAGCTACTTCACCCTGCGAATCAGTATGATGAACACCGCACCCAGCAGCACCGCGACCACAGCGATCGGGAACAGCGCCGCATAACTGCCAGTGGCAAGCACAATCGCACCGACAACCACAGGCGCAAGCACCTGACCAACGGTGTTGGCAAGATTCAGAATGCCCAGATCCTTACCAGCTTCTTCCTGACTTGGCAACACATCGACGTTCAACGCCTGATCGACGGCAATGTAAATGCCATAACCGGCACCGCCGATGCCTGCAAACAGCATCATGCCCAAAGCATTCGGCATGAAACACGGAATGGCCACACCAATCGCGATAATCACCGAACCGATCGCCACGATGACCTTGCGGCGCTGCAGACGGTCCGACAGCGGACCCGACACCATGGACGTGACGATCAGCACAACCATGGAAATCACCGACATGGTGGAAATCGTCGCCGCGGAATCCTTTACGCTCAACCCGCAGTATTTCTGCAGAATATACAGCTGATAGCCGGAAATCATGTTCCAACCCAAGATAAGCAGCAATCTGCCCATCAATGCCAAGTAAAAATCTCGGCAATTCTTGGTAGGAGGAATGAACGAACGCAGCAACTGCTTGACGTCGAGCTTTGCGGTGGCATCCGAAGACTCGACGGAAGCCACAGAAGCAGCCGAGGAGCGTTCGCGCGGCCAGATCAGCACGGTCACGATACCGGTGACTGCGAACAGTGCCGCACCGATCGCAAATCCGGTGCCCATGTTTTCAATGAATTTCGATCCGAGGAACGTTCCGGCGGATGATCCGACGATCTGCGCACCACCATAGAATGCGGAGAACGTACCACGCACGTTTTCCGGAATGCGGTCGGACAGCACTGCCACAGCCGGAGCGATCATCATGTTGACGCCGACCTGCACAATGCACCATCCGGCCACAATACCCACCAACTGCGCACTGGAGAAGGCGAGCACATAGCCGGCTGCCGTAATCAGACCACCTGCCACAATCCATGGCGTGCGCTTGCCGAAACGCGAGCGCGTGATGTCGCTTAACGCACCGAAAATCACGTTGGAGAACAGTGCGAATACGCAGCCTACGGAATTCATGGTGCCGAGAATCACTTCGGGCATGCCTATGTTCAGTTCGGTGAATCGTTGCGGCAGCAGCACGGCCGATCCGGAAGTGCCTGCGACCATCCAAATCAGCGAGAAGAGCACGAAGCCGACGCCGAATCGCCATTTTTCGGTGGATGTCAGTTTGCGGTCGCTGTCAGGTGCGATATCACTCAATACTGCGGTGCTTGGCTCGCGTGATGCGTTTGCTGTCATGATTCCCCCTTTGGAAGCATGTTCTTTTTTGAAATATTGAAATGATTTGAAATATACGATGAAGAAAGCTTTTTTTCATTTTTGGTATGATTGCAGTCCTGCCGACGCCGACTTTTATTTGACTTCAGCTTCGGCAGGACTTTCGTTCATACGATTTCACACGATTCCGTACGATTACAGCGCCATCTGCAGATGATGCGTTCCCGCAACAAGATCGACGCGCTCATGGTCGACGATATCCACGAATGCCGTGGTTCCGGCAGGTACCGCAACCGTCAGATCAAGCACATTGGCGTTGACTTCCCATTGCACTTCCGCCTTGCCATATGGGGTGATGTGAGAGGTTTCGGCATGGGTGAGATCTCCCCCGATCACCGGAGCGATACGGAACCGCTTCCAGCCGGGTTCAACGGCTTCAAGGCCGCCGATATGCGCATGCATCCATTCCGCCACCGATCCGAGCGCGTAATGGTTGAACGAGGTCATGCCGCCGGGGTTCAGCGAACCATCGGCCCGCATGGAATCCCAACGTTCCCACGTGGTGGTGGCCCCCATAACCACTTGGTAAAGCCAGCTTGGGCATTCGGTGGAGGTAAGCAGCGCGTAGGCCTCGTCGTTATGGCCGGTCATGGTCAACGCCGGAAGCACGAATGGCGTGCCGGCGAATCCGGTGCTTACCTTGCCGCCGGATTCGCGCACCAGGCAGGCGAGTCGATTGCCGGCCTTCACGCGGCGCACCGGTTCGCCGTCAAGCAGTCCGAAGGCGATGGCGAGCGCGTAGGCGCACTGGGTGTCGGATGTCATGGTGCCGTCAAGGTTGGTGAAACGCTGCAGGAATCCATCAATCACACGGTCACGCAGGGCGGCGAATCGAGTTTCATCATCGGTTTTGCCGAGAATATGCGCGATGTGCGTGCCTTGCATGCAGCTGCGTGCGTAGAACGCGGTGGCGACCAGTTCCTTTTCGGTCATGGCCTGCGTAGGATCTTCCGGAGGCGCGGTCGGATCAAGCCAATCGCCAAGCTGCCCGAGCGGATAGTCCGGCTTGCGATCCCATACGCCATCGGGCGAAAGGTACCCTGCCACTTCATCGATCCAATCACGGATCAGATCGTAGGAATCGGCGAGCACCTGCACGTCCCCGCTTTCCATGTACAGCGTCCACGGCACTTCCACCGCCGAATCGCCCCACGTGGAGATGGCTTGTGGATGCGCCCATACGCCCAACGGCACGAACGGCACGTAGAACGGCACAGTGCCCCACTTGACCTGGTCGGCACGCACGTCTTTCAGCCAGCTTTTCAGGAACCCGTATACGTCATACAAATAAGCCGCGGTAGGCACGAACAGGCAGATGTCTCCCGTCCAACCCATGCGTTCGTCGCGTTGCGGGCAGTCGGTTGGAATGGACACGAAGTTGGAACGCATCGACCATACGGCGTTCTCGTGCAAACGGTTGAGCAGCGGATTCGATGTGGTCAGTTCGCCGGTGCGTTCCATCACGGAATGGTAGACGCGGCAATCCATGTCGGCTGCGGTCAGTTCTCCTGCGAAACCTTCGATCTGTGCATAGCGGAAGCCGTGCATCGCGAATCGTGGCTCCCACCAAGCGTCGGAACCGTTGGAAGTGTACACATCGCACTGCTGGCCTCTGCGCAAGGTTCGCGTGGCGATGGATCCGTCCGGTTCCAACACTTCCACATGACGTAACGTCACGCTTTGTTCTGCTTCAAGATCGCGCATGTGCAGGCGGATGCGCTGCGAACAGTTCTGTCCGAAGTCAACCAGCCATATGCCACGACCATCTTCCGTGTTGCCGATGCGTTCGACGCTGACCGGCTCATGCGATTCATGCGCGCGCACCGGCGATGTTTCAGGATTTTCAATACGTGCCGGGTCATACATGACTTCCGCGACCGGCTGCCAGGAGCTGTCGTCGAATCCTGGTTTCGACCATCCCGGCTGTTCCAGTCGAGCGTCATATCGTTCGCCTTCGCACAGATCCGAGCAGACGATCGGTCCGAGCGTCGCCTTCCATTGGCGGTCCCATGCGTTGGAATATATGTTCTGCATACTGCCGTCGGCATATTCGACCTCAAGTTGCGCGAATACGGCAATACGATCGCCATAGAAGTTGGAGTAACCGCCATCGAAGCCGAGGCGTCCGCGGTACCATCCGTCACCGAGCCAGAATCCCAATGCGTTGGCACCGGACTGCAGTTCGTCGGTCACATCGTAGGTGAAGCATTCCACGCGCTGGTTGTAGTTGCTCCAGCCTGGTACGAGCGCGTCATTGCCGACTTTGACGCCGTTGATTTCGGCTTCCACAAGACCGAGTGCGCTTAGATATAGGCGTGCGCGTTTGGGTTGTTCCTTCAGTTCGACTTCGGTGCGCACTAATGGCAGGTGACGATGGTCAGTTTCGGATTCGCTCCACGATGGTCCGACGAAATCGGCGACATGCTCATGTTCTTCCAATAGTCCGACTTCGAAATGCAGGGTTGCGCTCGGTTTGCCCAATGGCTGGTGACTTGCCGAAACGGCCTGCATGGTGGCGAACACTTCTTCGCGTGAGGCGAGCGGCGCGAACTGCCATGGAATAAGCACGGAAGTGTCAGTGGGCAGGTAGGTGCGTTCTTCCACAGGTTGCCCGCCGGGAACACGTCGTGTCACTTTGAGCAGGATCTGCGCGTCGATTGGCAGCATGCCGGAGCACACCCATGTCATGCGTGGGGCTGCGGTGGCGATGCCGAGCGCATCTCCCGGGTAGTGTTCCACGGTGAAGCTGATGATGTCAAGATCCGAAGCCAGCGTACTGGGCACAATCTGCGGATCAGTAATGGCCATGATGACCCCTTTGTCTACAAAAATAATAGATCACTTGTTTGTGATGGTGGGAAGCCAAAGTCCGAGCCATGCCGCAAGGAGAGAGAAACGAACGGCGACGATGGCTGGGACTTTGGCTGGCAATCGCAAGGTATTGCATAACTGACTTGCGATTGGAGATATTGAGTTGTTATGTGATTGCTGTTGCTAATCAGGCTGCGATCTTGCGTGCCTGACGTTCTTCGTCGGTGCCGTACTTCTTCTGAGCACGGATCATGATGGTACCGGCGATGCCTTCGATGATTACGATGCCGAAGAAGCACCACATAGTGGTCTGAATGGTTTCAGGAAGCACCAGAGCCGGGGTGATGAGCGCGAACAGGCCACAGCACAGGCGGGAGAAGCCGTTGATGAAGCCCTGGATGGAGGCGCGAATCTCGATCGGGAAGGATTCCTGGGTCCACACCTTGTACAGTGCTTCGCCTGCCAGCGGGGATCCGAGGTTCATGAAGGCTGTCGCGCCGACGATGACCCATAGGTTCGCACCGCCCATGGCCATGGCGGCCATGGCGATCAGCGAGATCACGATGCCTGCGAAGAACGCCTTGTTACGATATTTGCCGCCTGCGATGGACGCGAACACGATGTTGAGCACGAGCGTCACGAAGTTGAGGATGATGCCCAAGCCGGTGGCCAGGGACTGGGCGGCTCCGGCCTTGGAGAACATGTAGGTCTGGAACTGGCCCCACGTGTTGGCCAGCAGGTTCCAGCCGACGTAGAAGATCACGATGGCAAGGAAGTAGGTGAGCAGCACCTTCTTGTCGGCGCCGAACAGCACCTTGGTCACGGAAACCTTGCCGTTGCCTACAACAGCCGGACGTGCGGCGTCACGAACGTCGGCAGCTTCATGGAAGCGGCGGAAGGTCGGAGAAAGCAGTCGCCACAGCCATGCGATCACAGCGAATACTGCGAGGATGGCGAACACCACACGACCACCGGTGGCACCCTGCATGGCGGAAACCAGGAACGCGCAAATGAAGGAGATGAACACACCCACCTGCCAGAACACCTGGGTGGTGGAGACGAGCTGTGCGGCGGTGGCCTCGTCTGGAGCATCATGGGAGACGATGGTCATGGAAACCGGCAGATCCGCGCCGGAAGCCAAACCTGCAATGATCAGGCCGATCAGCAGTACGGTGAAGTTCGGGGCGAACACGCAGATGGCGGCACCGATGGCGTAGAACAGGTTGATCCAGTTGAAAAACAGCACGCGGCCGATCTTGTCGGCCAAGCGGCCTCCGAACAGCGAGCCGAAGGCGATGGCGAAGGTCAGAATACCGGAAAGCAGGCCGACCTGCGTGGTATCGAGTCCAAGGCCTTCCTGCCAGACCACAATGGTTGCCGACAGACCGACGATGATGCCGGATCCCAGCATCGATCCGATGCCTGCGGCGAAGGCGAGCGGCATGTATTCGCCCAATCCTTTGCCCTTCTTGGTTGAAGTATTCATTGCTCTTTCCTTACTTTTTCATACTTGCATGCGTTTTTTCACACAAGTATGTCCTTCTTTTTTTCAAATGATTTTCACTGCGTTTTCAAATTGCCGAGGCATCTCCTTTGATCTGTCCAGCATTCAGAAAACACTGCGATTCCATTGTTTTATACACCAGAACATCCTGCCGTCCTCAGCAGCACCTCCAGTGATGTTGTAGTTGAAATACTACATTCGTTTTTGAAAATTTCAAAATCGTCGCGCGTTTTTCAATATACAATTTCAAAAGAGAGCGCGTAGACTATTGATACATCAAGGAATAACCGGTTTATGTACGAACAGGAGCAATCTCATGCCAGCAGCAAAACGTGTGGGCGTTTCCGACATCGCCAAACATGCCGGCGTCTCCATCGGCACCGTATCCAACTATCTCAACTACCCCGAACGCGTATCGGACACCTTAAAAGAGAAAATCGGCGCAAGCATCAAAGAACTGGGCTACACCCCCCGCAGAAACACGCTTCTCCCCCAGCGAGAGAACGCCGGACCGCGCCTCATCGGCTATATCATGACCGATATCGAACATTCCCTGTTCACCTTCATCCATGAAGGAGCGCAGGAGGTCTGCGAAGAAAACGACCTGCAGCTTATCGCCTTGAACGCATCATCCGACGCGCAACGGCAAAACGAACTGGTGAAAACACTCATCGACATGAACGTGGCCGGAATTCTGCTCAGCACCATATCCGACTCCCCCGAAGACGTGGCCGCGGCACGAGCGGCCAACATTCCCATCATCCTGCTCGACCATACCAATCCCCGTCACGCCGATCAGGTGTGCTGCGTGCTTGAAAACAATATGGCGGCCGGGCAGATCGCAGCCGATGAACTCATTCGCATCGGATGCAGCCGCATCGCGTTCGCCGCACACTCATTCGACTATGAATCCGTACAAGATCGGCAGATGGGCGTCGAAAAAACCATTGCGCGCACGCATGGAAGCACGCAATTGGAACTCATCAATTCCAAAGGTCTGATGTTTGAAGACGGTTACCAGCTCGGCCTGGACATCATCGACACAATGAAGCGTAGCGGCCTGGACGCCATTCCAGACGGCATCATCACCGTCTCGGACGCGCTTGCCGCCGGCGTGCTGTCGGCATTCCATGACCATAACGGCCCACGGGTTCCAGAAGATGTTTGCGTCATCGGCATGGAGGGGGCACGGTTGGAGACCAAATGCCCCATGTCACTGACCGTAGTGAACGCGCCCGCTATCGACATGGGGCGCAAGGCCATGGCGCAGATGCTCGACTACATCGACAATCCCGCCGCACACGTGCACAGCACCACGCTTATCGAGCCGACTCTAATCCGACGCGAATCCACACGCGCATAATCGCATGCGGAACACTGTTAGCACAGCCCAACTCGACGCAACACAACGGTAAGGTGGGTCTCCTTACCTGGCGAAACCCACCCTTACTACTATTCTGCAGCGTTTGAAAATTTCAAACCATCAGACTGCGGCACGGGACTTGTCTTGCAAGTCACCGAATACCGGTGTGGCCGAACCAAGCCAGTCGCGCTGTTCCTCATTGCCCATGGCATTACCTCCTACCGCCATTCATCGTCGAAGCGGCATATCATTCAGGCTCCGCATCCTCACGGAGCAACCTCACGGAATGATAGACTTTGCCCCGAGGGCAAGGTCAACACGAACAGTGAAGCCCACGACAAGGAAACAATACGTGGCCGGCGATGATGACGAGCTGCTGACGATTGGCGAAGTGGCCAAATTGGACGGCATCACCGCCAAGGCGTTGCGCTATTACGATGCGCATAACATCTTGAAACCAGCCGCAGTAGATCCGGCTACCGGCTACCGGCTACCGGCTACCGGCTACCGATACTACACCCCGATCAAATGCTTGACGTCGATGTGATGCGTATCTGCATCGCCGCCGGCGTGCCATTGGATTCGTTGGAGAAATTCCGTTTCGAAGACGGTTCGCTTGATTGGCGAGCGTTACTTGCCGCAGCGCAGTCGCAGGTGGATGAGCGCATTCAGCAATTACGACGATTGCAGACGTCAATCACCGATTATTCCGGGGAATTGGTACGCAAGGCCTTCTCCCCCGAAGATGGGTTGGTGCGTGCCGATTTGCTGCCGACTTGGCTGGTTGCACAACCTTGCCTCTACGGTAATGTTTGCGATATAAAACGATATTTACGCATAATGACGTCGTTGCGTACCTTGATTCGCGATGCGCAGGCACCGCATTTGCTGCGCAGAGGCATACTGTTGGATTTGGTGGAATGCAAGGCGTTCGCTTTTCAACAGTTCGCGCCAACGCAGCGCATGCTTGATATTTTCCATTCCGGCGATCGTTCGCGAGTAACCTACGATTACCACTTTCCCACTGGAACCGTTGTTATCAATCCTCCCGGAGGTCCTGCGGAAAGTCGCGTAATCGAGCGTGAATCGTTGGCGCAATGCTTTGAGGATGGCATGGCGTTGGCTGAATCGCTCGACGCTGAGGATTGGCCGCATGTCACCATGACTGAGATTTGGGGCAGTCATGCCCCAAATGGTTCGGCTTGCAGGCTACTCCTGAGCACGCTTCACCGAGAAGCGGAACATGAGCAACGCCAGAATCTCACTGCATACGGCCATGCCGAAGAACACCCACATGCTGGTGGAGAAGCCAGCCACATAAGCGTCAGCCTGCTGCATGCCGGCATTCACGTTGGCGGCCGAGAATTCGGAAATCAACGTGGATGCCACAGCCGTGCCGATGGCGCCTGCGAGCTGCTGCATGGTATTCATCACCGCGGAACCGTCGGCGTTCATGGAAGACGGCAACTGGTTCAACGCATGCGTCTGATCGGGCACCAGCACGAATCCGGAAGCGGCCATGAACAGCGCGTATGCCACGGCAATGGCTCCTTCGTGCGAGCCGCCAAGCATCATCGCCACATCCATCACCGCCACGCCAACAAAACCGCAGGCGATGAACTTCGGCGGGAAATGCTCTTTCAACGCGCCGCCGATCAGTGGAGCCGACACCGCGCCAATCACAGCGCCCGGCAGCAAAATCAAAGCGGCCGTCATCGACGTATGCCCCAATCCTCGCTGCAGCAGAATCGGCAGCAAGAAGTTCACACCAAGTACACCGCCGGAAGACATGAGCAGAATCACCATGCCGAGCGTGAATCCCGAATATGCAAACGTACGCACTTCCACCAACGGATGAGCCATACGCAACTGCAATACGGCGAACACCGCCAACACCACAATGGCACCGATAAGCACACTCCAGAATCGCCAATCGCCATTCCATTGCGCGAAGAAACTGGCCGCAACAATAATGCCGGCCAAGCCAACAGCCACCAACAGCAGTGATGGCACCGACAGATAGCCCTTCTCACCGTGACGGATGTCAGGCACGGTAGCCGCGCCAAGCACGAACGAAATCACCAGGAACGGAATCATGGCATAGAAAATCCAATGCCAGTTCAGGAATTCCATCACCAATCCGCCGAACACCGGCCCGATGGCCGGAGCCGCGCACGTCACCAAACTCACCAACCCAAGCATCATGCCGCGCTTGTGGAATGGAGCCTTGTCGAGAATGATGTTGGTCAGCAGCGGCAGGGAAACACCCGTGCCGAGCGCCATGATCAGTCGTGCGGCAAGCAGCATCGGAAAGTTCAATGCGAGCGCGCCGACGAGCGTTCCCACGGAAAACAGCGCGATGGCCATAACAAACAACGCTTTGGTCGGGAATTTGCGCACCATGAACGGTGACGTCGGAATGGCCACGGAAAGCAACAGCAGATACCCGGTGGTCAGCCATTGCACCACGTCGGCGGAAATCGCAAACTCTTCCATCAACGCCGAATATGCGATGTTCAGCGAAGTTTCCGACAGAATGCCGAGGAAGGTGAGAATGGCGAGCGTCACCACCACGATGGTGAGTTTGCCTTCGCTCATACACTTGTCGTTGATTGCGCCGCTTTGTGCGCCGTTGGTGGCGGAAACCGTGCCATTTTCGGCATGTTCGATGGGTATGTCTGATGGTGCGTTCCTCTTATCCGTAGACACTCTGCTCCTTCGATAGAAAGGTTGTGTAATAGTTCTTGCTTCGAAATTGTCGACGATATTCGCATGCCGGCGCGGCTACAGTTTGCGCCGGCACACACCACACATTACGTAAGGCAGAAATGTTACGTGAAATTGCATGAGCCGCCTACGATCAGCATTTCGTAGGCGGCTCATATCAGTCTGGCGTGTCGATTATCGAGTTCTGCGACACGGTTTATTTTGGTTGCTTATGCGACGGTGAAGGTGGTGCGCTTCAGGTCTTCGCGACGGCTGGAGTGACCGATAAGCACTTCGAATTCGCCCGGCTCAACGATTCGGTTAGCTTCAGAATCGACGATGGTGCAATCGGAAACCGGAATATCGAAGGCAACGGTCTCGCTTTCGCCCGGTTCGAGTTCCACACGCTGGAATGCTTTGAGTTCACGATCCGTCCAGCTGTAAGAGGTCACGATGTCGCCGATGTAGAGCTGCACTACTTCCGTGCCCTTGCGATCGCCCGTATTGGTGAGGGTGATTTCGGCATGCACGGTGTCGGTTTCGCCGAATGCGCCGGATTCCGGAACGTTGGTGACCGTCGGTTCGCCGTATTCGAACGTGGTGTAGCTCAGGCCTTCGCCGAATGCGAATGCCGGATCCTGTGTGAGGTCGGCGTAGCGGTTGCCGTGCTGGCCGCGAATCTGGTTGTAGTAGACCGGCAGCTGACCTGCATGGCGTGGGAAGGTGATCGGCAGTCGTCCGCTCGGCTCGGTTTCGCCGAGGATGATTTCGGCGATGGCCTGGCCGCCCTTCATGCCCGGGCTTGGAGCCCACAGCAGAGCCGAAGTGCCTTCGGCCGGTGTTTCGTCAACAATCACACCGTTGGTACCGATCACGGATGCCGGCAGCACCTGCGGCTTGGAGCTGACGAGCACCACCACGAACGGCTTGCCGGTTTCGCGAGCCACGTTCGACAGCGCGTCGATCAGTGCATTCTGGCCGCCGAGCAGTTCAAGCGTAGCGGTGGAGCAGCCTTCACCAATGGCTTGAATCACATCACCCACCACGGCCACGATCAGGTCGCTTTGGCGAGCGTTTTCCACGGCTTCATCGAGCAGTGCGCGGTCGAGCTTGGCGGAAACGCCGATCTTCGGGCGAGGCTGGCCATCCGGGTAGAACTCGCCTTCCGGATCAGGCACCAAATCCACGATATTGGCACCGCGGGAGTACACGACCTCGCAGCCTTCCGGAGAGAGCTGCTTGAAGCCATCAAGCACGGTGGTGATCATCTCGCGCGGGTGGCCGTCAGGCATCCAGTTGATCTGACCGGAGCTGCCCGCCCAGTCGCCCAGCTGAGTTTGCGCATCGTCGGCAAGCGGACCAACGACCGCGATACGCTTCGCGTCAGCCGCATTGAACGGCAGCGAACCATTGTTCTTCAGCAATGCCACGGCTTCGCGAGCCACTTCGAGATTGAGCTGCTGGTGTTCTTCGGAGCCGATCACCGCATTGATGCGTTCCTGATCAGGCAGACGCGGATCTTCGAACAGTCCAAGACGGAACTTTAGTGCGAGAATACGAGCCACGGCGGCATCAATCAACGATTCGTCAAGCAGACCGGTCTTCACGGCTTCGATCGCACCCTCGTAGAACTTCGGGGTGGTCATCACCAAGTCGTTGCCGGACTTGACCGCGTCAGCGGCGGCCTGCACATAGTCCGGCTTAACCTTCTGCTCCCATACGGAACGTCCGACGTTGTCCCAATCGGTGATAAGCGTGCCCTGATAGTTCCAAGCGCCACGCAGCCTGTCGGAAAGCAGCCACTTGTTGAAGGTGACCGGCACGCCTTCGATGGATTCGTAGCCAAGCATGAAGGTGCCACAGCCTTCCTTGGCCACGCGTTCGAACGGCGGCAGGAACCAGGATTCCAGCTTGCGGTGGCTCAGATCGGCTTCGGAAGCGTCACGGCCTCCCTGGGTTTCGGAATAGCCCGCGAAATGCTTGGCGCATGCGAGAATCGCGTCTTTGGCAAGCGGCTCGCCCGCCTTGGCACCACCCTGATAGCCTTTGACGATGGACGATGCCATTTCGCCGATCAGGTACGGGTCCTCGCCAAAGGTTTCGCCCACGCGACCCCAACGGGTGTCTCGCGCGATGCACAGCACCGGAGAGAACGTCCAATGCACGCCGGTAGTCGACACTTCCTCGGCGGTGGCACGGCCCGCGGCCTGCACTTTTTCGGAATCCCACGTGGTCGCCATGCCCAATTGTTCCGGGAAAATGGTGGCTCCCGGCCAGAAGGAATAGCCATGAATGCAGTCGTCACCGATCACCAGCGGAATGCCGAGACGGGTTTTGGTGTTCACCGTTTCCACGGCTTTCGGCAGGTCGGACGGCGAGGTGTGCAGAATGGAGCCGACATGCTTGTTGACGATTAGATCGTCCAAATCGCCGCTTCGCGCGTCAAGTTGCATCATCTGTCCGACTTTTTCCTCAAGGGTCATACGGCCAAGCAGATCGGCGATGCGTTCCTCAGTGGGAAGTTCCGGATTCTTATACGGCAGATTCGCAGTGTTTTCAATGGTTTCGGTCATGGGATTGCTCACTTTCCTCATTGAAGCGATTTCCTTTAATTACCAATTGGTAGTTTAACACGATGCAGGCACGCGCGCAACTCGGCATGACCATACCAACACAGAAGGCGAGAAGCTCGTCAGACCCCTCGCCTTCTCACACGAATACATGCAATGCAATCTTAAATAATCAGCGATATGCATCCCATAATGGAGCGGGAAACAGCATGTTTTCCATCTGAGTCCACTCTTTGCACAAATCAACTTCAGGTTCGCGCAACCACCATAATTGCACGCCATCCATGATTTCCATGGCCTTACGCACCACCGGACGCATACTCGACTTCCACGAACCCAATTGCGGAGGAATCAGCCAAGGATATCGCGAATAATGCTCCCAAATATCGTCCATACGGGCAGTGAATTCATCATGCAACGGATGATCAGGATTCAACGACTCCGCAGAAAGCACGGTAAACAACTGCACCATCATGCGACGACGCGAATTATGCCGCACCAAATAACGCAAATACGCAGGAAACAGCGGCGCAGTAGGATCACTGCCAGGCATACCTGATGCAAAGAAATCCTCAGGAGTGCCCGTCTCACCGTAATACTCGTTGAACACCATGGCCAGCATATTGTCTTTATTACCCACATACCGAAGCACACCCTGCTTGGAGATGCCAACACGATCAGCCACATCCTGAATGGAAATACCGTTGAACCCACGCTCGCTGATCAGCTGCACCGCGGCATCCAGCACTTCCTCACGCCGCTCCTGCGGTGATTTTCGGATACGTTTCGGAGTCTCTTCCTCTGCCATGATTCCGAGTCTAATGCACCTTGTGTCGATTGCCGTTGATTGACTGACTATGGCATGTCATCGTGAGAGGTATCCGCCCGAATCCATCCATGACGCCATACGCGAGTCAGATCCCACGCCTCAAGATTGCCGCCGTTGCGAGGATCCCGCGGCGGTTTCCCTTCGCCACTACCCGGTTTCGCGGAGCGCGCAAGCTGGTAGCTCCAATAGATCTGTCCCGCCGACACGTCCCATGCCGCGCGTTGCAATCGTGACACTTGGCGGTATGCAGCCGATCGGTTTTGGCTGTGTAGGGCCCACTGATTCTCCACGCACCACTCGCCCACCAGCACGGGAATACGACGAGCCGCCGAACGAATGGCGATACCACTCGCGCCCACCAGCATCCGGTACAGCCATGGCAGTCGCCGCGATCGCAGGTACAGCCGGCGTGCCGGTCCCGAAAACAGCGGATCCTCCATCGCGATGAGATACTGATGGGTGTCGAGCATGACGTTGCGCATGCCAGCACGACGAAACCAACCGCCCCAGCGGAGTAGTCGGAAACCGTCATGGAATACGATCACGGTTTCCGGACGCAGCACGGCACGCAACCGGGCGTAAGCGTCGCGGTAGAAGCGCTTCAGAAACCGCAGTGAGACATACGTGCTACCGGAAGCCTCATGAGAGTCTTTCGCCGTGTTCGACGTGCTATGGAACACCGACCAGCTCACTGGTTCGTTGAGTACTTCGATGCTGTGCAGGGCCGGTTCGTCGCGGTATCGGCGAGCCAATCGCTCCAGCACATTCAGCGTGTACTCCACCAAGTCCGTATTCTGCGCCCATTTGCACACACCCGTCAGACCGCCGTTGTCGAAACCATTCTGCGATTCGGGAACGGTATGCAGGTCAATCATAATCTTCAATCCCGTCTCCCGCGCCCAACGGAACGCGCGGTCGAGGTACGTGATGCAGCCCGGATGCCCGGGCCAGTCGCCGAAGATGAAATACGGTATGGGAATGCGTACGAGGTTGATTCCGTGACCGACGATAATACGGAAATCCTCTAGGGTGATGTAGGTTTCGCGGTGCCGGCGCAGTTCCTCGGCGAGATTCCGTTCGGACCAGAGGGATACGT
>ERZ839741.2335-NODE-2335-length-17712-cov-4.773914_pt1 | contig 17712 bp, 8 predicted proteins | sample MGYA00519880_ERZ839741 | MGnify/ENA primary metagenome ERZ839741 (study PRJEB31850, sample SAMEA3708851) | human gut metagenome | biome: human gut; feature: human-associated habitat; material: faeces | place: China | collected 2014 ...
TGCGTGACTTGAATGAAGTTTTTGCGTCTGCTATGGAGCATGGAGAAACAGAGCAGCAGATTATCCAGCGTTTGGGGACGCCAAAAGAATTTGCAGACAGCACCGCAGAACAGTTTGGCATTGATAACACCAAATCGAAAAAAAGGAACGGTATCATTTCTACTCTTGCTGCGCTTGTTATCGCGGCTGCTGCCTTTTCGGTATATGCTGTTACACAATCAGGAAAAGTACCAGAAGGAGCAATCGGACAAGCCGACGCGACAACAAATATACAGATTGAGGGCGCGTTTGCCTTTGATATTTCGCAAATCCTTTTGGCTATTGGGTTTGCAGCAACAGCTATTGCTCTTTTGTTAATTATCCGAACCATACACAAAAACAGGAGGTAACCAATGAAGAAATATATTTCTGTATTCACAATCATGATTATGATTTTTTTGGCTGCGTGTTCTAATCAAAATACCTCATCTACACCGACAAGCAATGAGAACAATACGCAATCTAATAGTGTTACAAAATTGGACGAGGGTGTTTGGCCTGAGAATGAGTACACAGAGGGGCTTCCTGTTGCGCCTGGTACGGTTGCATGGGCTACACTTGATACAGAACATGAGAATTGTAATATCAACCTTACCGGTATTAGCGAAAACGACTATAACGAGTATATGGAGCTTTTGAACCAAGAAGGCTTTTCCGTAATTGAAAATGTGTCAGAGGAAATCGAGGGAGAAAACTATGTTTCTATCGGGACACTTTTATCAAACGACGAAAAGTGGTTAAGTGTCAGCTACATACCCAATAGTCTAACTATCTACATTTCCTTTGACAATAACTGAAAGAGATCACGGAATAGCAAAGCCAGCCGAGCCAGTCAACGGTCAAGATGAACGGCGCAAGCGCCGCCGTTGACAGCCCCGCCCGCCTTTGCAGATAGGCAATCAAGGGGCGACAGCAAGGAGTGCTGCCGCCCCCAGTATTATCAGAGAGGGAGAATTCTATGAGAAATCGGATTGTAAAAGTGACAGAAGTTGTAGTCAGAAGCGCTTTTTACATCATCTCAAACTATGTATTTGTTAGCATGGGACTATCATTTCATACTCAATGGATTTCAATTCTATTTTTGCTTTCAATGGTATGGTCTACTATTGATTACGGAAAGTCCATAAATGAAATAATCGAAAAAAAGGTAATTGCTGAAATACTATGTATATGTTGCATTGCACTGAGTATAGCGATGGCATATTTTGTGGGATATATTCAAGGAGCATTCGTTTCCCTCTGAAAATACAGGGCCACAACTTTCCGCTTAATATATCAGTATGGAACAAGTTATCAAAAAGTCATGAATGCTCGTAGCTCACCGGCCCGGCCAGCAAAAGCAGTAAATCTGAAATTGATTTACTGCTTTTTTGCTCAATAGACTCTTAAATCATCTGAAAATATTTCAACGCATCCCTGATCGCCGCTTCCTTCTCCGGCGGACATTTTGGCACTTTGGCATCTTCCTTCTTTGACAGGTTATAATTTTGCCCCACATCCAGCCCGCACTTGCGCTTTATCTGTGAGATGTACAGGGAAGATACCTTCAAACCGGTATGCTCCAACACATACGCCTTGATCTGTTCATAAGTCGCGCCCTTCTGGAAGCCGGACATATCCATATCTTCCAGCGAGAACTCCACCCGCACCTTCTTTGAGTCGATTTCTCCCTTGGAAAGCAAAACAACCGTCTCTACATGAACAGTACCCGGAAATTGATCGACAGCGCATGCCTTAGTCACGAAATATCCGTTCTCCTGCAGAGTCACCAGATCCCTGGCAAGTGAGGTAGGCTTGCAGCTGATGTACACAAGCTCCTTCACACCATAGTTGATGATCTTCGTCAAAGCTTTAGGATTGATTCCATCACGAGGCGGATCAAGAACTATGAAATCCGGCTTCTCCTCTATGTCATCTATGACCTTAAGAACATCCCCCGCAATAAACTCACAGTTGTCAAGGCCATTGAGCCCGGCATTCACACGGGCAGCCTCCACAGCTTCCTCGACTATCTCCACACCGATGACCTTCTTTGCGACAGGCGCAAGAAGCTGGGCTATCGTTCCGGTTCCGCTGTAGAGGTCGAATATGACGGCATCCTTTGTGTCACCCACATATGAACGCGCTTTGTCATAGAGCCTTTCTGCACTCTTTGTATTTGTCTGGAAGAACGAGAACGGCGATATCTTGAACTGAAGTCCGAGGACCGTCTCATATATATACTCTGTTCCGTATAGCAGATTTGTCCTGTCACTGATGACCGCATCCGCCATGGAGTCATTCTCCGTGTGGAGGATTCCTGCGATTTTTCCCTCAAGCGGCAGCTCCAACAGCCCCTTCACGTATGCATCAAGGTCGAGAGCCGCCAGATTCTGGGTGGTTGTCACCAGATTCACCAGCAGATCGCCATTTGTCGCCGAACGTCTGATAACCAGATGGCGCAGAAGCCCCTCGTGCTGCATCTTTTTGTAATATGGGAGTCCCGCCTCCTTGCAGAACTGGACAGTATATTTCACTATCTTGCTCAGATCATCATTTACTATATAGCAGTCATCCATCTGTACGATGTCGTACGTGCTGTTCTTCTTGTGAAGTCCCAGTGCCAGCGGACCATCCTTGTACTCATCGCCAAATGAGAACTCCATCTTGTTCCTGTATCCCTTTGTCACAGGAGATGCAATTATCCCCTGCCACTCATAAGGGTGAACCTCGCTGTCTATCACTCCGTCAAGGAGGCCTTTGACAAGCTCCTCCTTCACCTTGAGCTGGTTCTCGTAGCTGAGCGTCTGGTAACTGCAGCCACCGCACATACCAAAATGCGAACAAACCGGTGAAGCATCCTCAAGCTCAGATTTCTCAAGAACCTCAAGGAGCCTTCCGTCCGCCTTGCCCTTCTTCAGCTTCGTTATGCGGCAGCTCACCTTCTGGCCTTTTATCGCACCCTTAACTGTTACTTTTCTGTCATCCATATGAAAGCTTCCCTTGTTCGGGAACTCATATGTGTCTATCACACCTTCAACTATATCGTGTTTCTTCATTCTATTTCCAATCCTTATTTATTTTTCTGGAACGGTCTGCCCTATCCCCACAGATCCTCAAAAAACTTCTTCCTCTTCTTCTCCTCCGGTATGGAACATCAGCCATTTAAAGCTGCCTTCGGCAGGGCTGATGCTACATGTCAAATTTTCTTCGAAAACTTGACACATTCGACTCTACCCTCGGTAGCTCATTCTGCGCAAAAAACGGCGTTCCGTGCTGGTCAAAATCAAGCAGCATATACGTTCCAATCCGGTTGTCCCTCGGCAGAGCCAGACTTCCCGGATTCACTATATATGAACCCTTGTAGCTCGTCAGGTCACGGCGGTGGGTGTGTCCATACATTACGAAGTCATATCCTTCCGTGTCGATAAGCTCCTCCAGATATGAAATACCGCTGTTCACACCATACCTGTGTCCATGCGTTATAAATGCCCTCTTATCTCCGATGTTGAATTCGTCATATATCGGGAGCTCCGGGTTGTAATCGCAGTTGCCCCTCACCATGTGGATCTCACAGTCAAACAGATCATGTATCAGCTTTTCGTCTCCCTCCACATCACCGAGGTGTATCAGCATGTCCACGTCGCCAACTATATCGTGTATCTGTTTTAAGCAGCTACTCTTGCCATGAGTGTCACTTATTATCAGTACTTTCATCTATTCCTCCTAACGAGAATCCATCGATCCCACTGATCATTAACTGATTTATTCCTGATTCTCACTTACTCTCCCTGTGCGCTCTGATGACGTTCTTCATCAGTCTCAGTGCATTTCCCCTGTGACTGATCTTGTTCTTCTCCTCAGGATCAAGCTCCGCAGTGGTCTTGCCCAGCTCTGGAAGGTAAAATATAGGGTCATACCCGAAACCGTTCTCGCCGCGCTCCTCGTAGCCTATGATTCCCTCTATGGTTCCGCGCTCTGTGTACTCGCTTCCATCCGGGAACACTGCTGCTATAGCGCACACGAATCTTGCTGTCCTCTCAGGATCTGGAACCCCGGCCAGCTTGTCTATTATGTACTGGTTCTTTATCCTGTACGATGTGTCCTCGCCTAGAAATCTTGCGCTGTATATTCCAGGCGCCTTGTCCATGTAATCGACCTCAAGTCCTGAGTCATCCGCAAGCACCAGGCATCCGCTCTCCTTGCTGATGGCTCTCGCCTTGATCAGAGCATTCTCCTCAAATGTCTGTCCGTCCTCCACTATGTCTATATCGATCCCAGCCTCCTTCATGGACTGTATCTCAAATCCGAGGTCGGCAAGTATCATGCGGACCTCCTTCATCTTTCCTTCATTTCCCGTTGCAAATATCAGCTTGTCCATAATAGTTCTCCTTTCCCACAGCTTACATACGCTTCCTGTTTATTCTGTCTTATCCGTAAATGCCTTGAGGCAGACGTTACATTTTCTCTCTTTTTCCGCACTGTACCACTGATTTCCATACAGACTTATATAGCCTTCTCCGTCGGAGATGTCAAAGCTGTCGGTCATGGAATCCGCATCATACTCTATGGCTATCGGGTATTTGCTGCCCGGCGTGGTTATATGTACTATGACCGCAAATTTCTTCTCATCCGGGAGCTTTACCACATCATCCAGGTTGACCGTGTAGTATCCTGCATACTCCATCTCTCCTGACGCGACAAGCTTCTTATTTGCCAGATCGTCAGTGTTCTCAAAATTTGTAGCCACATATACTTCATATGTCGTCTTTGCATCAGTAGCATAGAATGACACAGCCTTGAGCTCCTCGCTCTTACCAGCCGTGTAAACATTTGCAAAATAGGCATCCTCCTGGTCAAATCCAAGAACTCCTACCCAGCCCAGCTTGTCCGACTGGTATATCTTATCGTAGTTGTCTGCGCCCTCAAGTCTGGTGTACACAACGCTGGTCTCGCAAATATGTGCATCATAGTAGGATATATAGAAATATCCGTCCTCGCCAAATTCGGTTCCCCAACTGTTCTTACAGATAAAAGCACCATCTTTCTTCGGCGCCTTGTTAAAGTTGTTCTTGCTGTAATTGTCATCCCATCCGACTATTACCACATCGTGGTTGATTCCCTCTGAACCATCATAATAGTACGCATGAGTCTCCTCGTTGTAATACTCCGAGCTGCTGTCGGCATCTATCATATCGCTGTATATCGCAGTCTCCACACCGCCCTTGGTGTACACTGCCTCTTTCACAGCCTTCAGATTCTTGTCGTCAATTATCTCCGCCTCCTGCAAATGCTTCACGGCCTTAAGCTTGGAGTTCGTCTTGTCATCCCCGTACGGATCATCCTTCTCGAGAACCGGTCCCTTCCAGGATGCAAGATATGCAATACTCATCCTGTACTGGCCACCCTCAAACTGTTCAACACCAAATCCGTTGTTCATGGTCATGTTATCCACAGAGAACTGCAGCTTTTCATCCGGCATAAGAGTTGTCTCAAGCGCAGCCAGCGACGCAAATGCCCAGCATGTTCCCGAGTCTCCCTGGTCTCTGACCTCTGTGACCCTGCCCTCTTTTCTCATGTCATAGGCGGCCGGCAGCTTACTGTCCTCACCGACCTTCTGCAGGGATACACGGCCTGTGTCATAATTGTACTCACATGTATAGTCAAGCGTGTCCGCTATATACTCTATAGGGACAAATGTCTCGTCATCCTTCTTTATCGGCGCATCCGCGATCTTCACGTCCTTGCCGTCCAGCTCTGCATCCTGGGAATCAAGCACCAGTCTGGCGACTCCTTCATTCCTCTTGATCACGATACTGCCATTCACATACTCTATGTATGTACACTTCATCTTATCCTTGAGCATCTTCAGCGGCATCATAAGGTGAAGATTATTGCTTACATACGGCTTGTACTCGTCCTCTTCCACCTCACTGCCATTTACATACAGTGTGAGTCCCGCTTCATTGTAATCGCCCGCAAGCTTCTCAGACATGCCGGAAACTGCGTGTTGATCCTCCTCGTTCTTCTCCAGACGTCCCGACGGCTCCTTTGTTCCGTAATACGCCAGAGCACCTATGGCAAGGATCAGAATTATATATACAAATTTCTTCAAGCTTCTTCTCTCCTTCGTTTAGGCGGCTTCGGTCCCATAAACTGATAGAAATATGATTTTATCATTCCGTTGTATATCTTGCGGTTTCTGTCGGCCTTTCTGCCGATATACTTCTCCGCATCCGTATACGATGTGATGAGGAACATTGACCAGTCATCAAGATTCCTATAGCTCTCGCCGATGGTCCTGTACAGCTCAGGCAGAGCCTCCTTCTCCTCAAGTCTCTCTCCGTAAGGTGGATTTGTGATTATAAATCCATACTTCTTCGGATTCCTCAGATCCTTCACATCCCTCTGCTGAAAATGGATGTGCTGCTCCACTCCTGCTGCCCTGGCATTCTCCATGGCACACTTCACCATATCGCCATCCAGATCATATCCCTGTATGTTCATCTTCACATCGTGGTCTATGAGATCATGAGCCTCATCCACCGCATTGTACCATATCTTCTTGTCACAGATCTTGGACCACTCCTGGGCCGTGAACTCCCTGTCCATTCCCGGTGCGATGTGTGCGCCTATCATGGCAGCCTCTATCGGAAATGTTCCACTTCCGCAGAACGGATCTACAAGGACTCTGTCCCTGTGCCACGGCGTGAGCATGATCAGTGCGGACGCCAGCGTCTCCGATATAGGAGCCTTTCCAACCAGCTTTCTGTATCCCCTCTTGTGAAGTGACACACCTGACGTGTCAAGTGCTATGGTCACTATATCCTTGAATATAAATACTCTCACCGGATAGCTTGCGCCATCCTCCGTGAACCATGACACTCTGTATGTCTGCTTCAATCTCTCAACCATAGCCTTCTTGACTATGGACTGTATATCCGATGGACTGAAGAGTGCACTCTTGTTTGATGTCGCCTTGGACACCCAGAATTTTGCATCCCTTGTCAGATACTTCTCCCAGGCGATGGCCTTTGTTCCCTCGAACAGCTCGTCAAATGTGGCGGCCTTGAAGCTGCCACATTTGAGCATGATACGCTCGGCTGTCCTTATAAAAATATTTGCCCTTGCAATCGCACTCTCGTCTCCGGCAAATGTGATCCTTCCGTCCTCCACCTGGACTATCTCGTATCCAAGATCAAGTATTTCTTTTTTCAGTACCGACTCCAGTCCAAAATGACATGGAGCTATAAGTTCTACTCTACTCATTTCCTGCCCTTTCTGTGGGTTGTATATTTGTTCTATCGCTGTCTTGTGAGCGGGCCTCTGTACTGCGCCAGGCCTCCCACCGTGTTGATAACTCTGTATCCATCCTCGCTCATGATGAGCGCAGCCTTCATGCTGCTCACCCCATGAGCACAGTATACCAGCAGATATTTGCTTTTGGGAAGAGTATACTCCCCCGCTTCTATCAACTCAAATGGAATATTTACCGCCATGGGGATGTGTCCCTCCAGAAATTCATCGCGATCCCTGACATCCACTATTATGCCGCCCCTTGCAACAGCTTCACGTATGATGTTGCGTATGGGAATACTTGTGAATCCCATTTCTCCACCTCCTTCATACCGACAGAAAAACCTCTTCTGTTATATGATATGAAGGAAATGTCTCATCGACACAATAAAAACGAAGATCCCGGCAGGCGAAAAGCCAATTCCGTCTGTCGGGACCTTATAATTACTTCTTAAGCTGTGCAAGACGCTCGGCAACCTGCTCAGACATCTCAGTGTACTTGGCAAGCTTTGCCTTCTCCTCCTCAACCTTTGCGGCTGGGGCCTTGTCAACGAACTTTGGATTTGCAAGCATTCCTGATGCACGCTTGATCTCTCCGGCAAGCTTAGCAGCCTCCTTCTCAAGTCGCTCGATCTCCTTGTCGATATCCACAAGCTCCTCAAGAGGAATGTATACAGCGGCATCGTGGATCAGTGTTGATACTGCATTCTCATCGATTCCTGTCTTGTCCTCCTGAACGTGTACCTCGCTGGCATAACCCAGTGTGGCAAAGAAGCTCTTTGATGACTCAAATATATGTCTCACGTCCTCCTTTGCAGATACGACATATACCTTTGCCTTTCTGCTAGGTGGTACGTTCATTCCTGTACGAAGGTTTCTGATGGCACGGACTGCTGCCTTGATAGTGTCAACAGCGGCCTCGTCAGCCTCAAAGTTCCACTCGTCTGTGTACTCAGGCCACTTGGAGATCATGATCGACTCCTCCTCGTCCTGAATGTTGCAGAAAATCTCCTCTGTGATGAATGGCATGTATGGATGAAGAAGCTTAAGTGCCTGGATCAGAACTGTCTTAAGTGTCCAGAGTGCTGCTGCCTTTGTCTCATCCTCATCGTTGTAGAGACGAGGCTTAACCATCTCGATATACCAGTCACAGAACTCCTCCCAGATGAAGTCGTATACCTTGGATACAGCGATACCAAGCTCGAACTTCTCCATGTTGTCTGTCATCTCTTTTGCAAGTGTGTTGACCTTGGACAGGATCCAGCGGTCAGCTATTGTCAGGTCTGACAGCTTCACATTTGTGAAATCTGCCTTCTCCATATTCATCATGATGAAACGTGTTGCGTTCCAGATCTTATTTGCAAAGTTTCTGGAATTCTCAACTCTCTCCCAGTAGAAACGCATGTCGTTTCCAGGAGCATTTCCTGTTATAAGTGTCAGACGAAGGGCGTCTGCACCGTACTTATCTATAACCTCAAGCGGGTCAATACCATTTCCAAGTGACTTACTCATCTTACGTCCCTGGTCGTCTCTTACAAGTCCGTGGATCAGCACATGCTTGAACGGGCTCTTGCCTGTCTGCTCAAGTGCTGAGAATACCATACGGATTACCCAGAAGAAGATGATGTCGTATCCGGTTACAAGCACGCTTGTAGGATAGAAGTATTCATACTCAGGTGTCTTATCCGGCCAGCCAAGTGTTGAAAATGGCCACAGTGCAGATGAGAACCATGTATCGAGCGTATCCTCATCCTGTGTGAGATGTGTACATCCGCACTTTGGACATACTGTAGGTGTCTCACGGCTGACGATGGTCTCGCCGCACTCGTCACAGTACCATGCAGGGATTCTGTGTCCCCACCAGAGCTGTCTTGATATACACCAGTCACGGATGTTCTCAAGCCAGTGAATGTATGTCTTGTCGAACTGCTCAGGCACAAATGAGAGCTCATCGGTCTTGATGATGTCAAGTGCTGCCTGTCCCATCTCCTTCATGCGGACGAACCACTGAGGCTTGATCATAGGCTCTACAGTTGTCTTACATCTGTCATGTGTTCCTACGTTGTGGCTGTGTGGAACTACCTTTACGAGAAGTCCCAGTGCGTCAAGGTCTGCCACCATCTGCTTTCTTGCCTCGTAGCGGTCCATGCCTGCATACTTGCCTCCGAGCTCATTTATGGTTGCATCATCGTTCAGTATATTTATCTCCTCAAGATTGTGACGCTTTCCAACCTCGAAGTCGTTAGGGTCATGTGCAGGTGTGATCTTTACACATCCTGTTCCAAACTCCTTGTCAACATATGGATCTGCGATAACCGGGATCTGTCTGTCTGTGAGTGGCAGCTCCAGCATCTTTCCTACTATATCTGTGTATCTCTCATCGTCAGGATTTACTGCAACGGCTGTATCTCCGAGAAGTGTCTCCGGTCTTGTGGTTGCTATCTCCACAAATCTTCCAGGCTCTCCAACTACAGGATAGTTGATATGCCAGAAGAATCCGTCCTGCTCCTCATGTATAACCTCAGCATCTGATATGGAAGTCTTACATACAGGACACCAGTTGATGATCCTTGAGCCCTTGTAGATGTAGCCCTTCTCGTACAATCTTACAAATACTTCCTTGACTGCCTTGGAACATCCCTCGTCCATGGTGAATCTCTCTCTGTCCCAGTCAGCGGATGAACCCATCTTCTTGAGCTGGCTCACGATACGGTTGCCGTACTCTTCCTTCCATGCCCATGCATGCTTTAAGAACTCCTCACGGCCGATCTCTTTCTTATCTATTCCCTGCTCCTTCAGCTTCTCTGTAACCTTAACCTCGGTTGCGATGGCTGCGTGGTCTGTACCAGGCTGCCACAGTGCTGAGTAGCCCTGCATTCTCTTGAATCTGATAAGTATATCCTGCATTGTATTGTCCAAGGCATGTCCCATGTGGAGCTGTCCTGTTACATTTGGAGGTGGCATTACGATCGTAAATGGCTTCTTGCTCCTGTCAACCTCTGCGTGGAAATACTTCTTCTCCTCCCACTTTCTGTAGAGTCTGTCCTCTATCTGGGAAGGATCATATGTCTTCTCTAACTCTTTCATCTCATTCTTCCTTTCTATTCTTCCTGATCTCTTACATGTTGATATATACTTTTACAAAATTTTTCACAAAAAAACCCGCTCTCCGGACATTCTGTCAGAAGGGCGAGTAAATATTCGCGTTACCACCTTGTTTTGTATCTCATCTTATCCTATAACGGGAACGCCCCGGCATGGCCTATCCTTATCATGATCTTTCAGCCATGCAGCTCAGAAGCTACCTTCACAAGTCTCTGTCAGGAACGGTCTCACAGCCCACGAACCATTCTCTCTGTCTGACTCCACATGCTACTCCTCTTCGTCACAGCATTTGCATATATCTTCTTTATTCATTGTGATAGTACAACATAGGCTGGCTGTACGTCAAGCACAAAGTCATCCTATCTGGTTTCTGAACTGATCCTTGAGTGCACTCAGGATGGAATTCATACGCCTGTCATAGTCCTCTATGTCGCCGTGCATTCTGTTGTACACAGCCTTCTGGACTTTGTTGTATATGGACATCTCATGTACATCCTCCTTTGAATCAGCGATCTCGTTCATCAGATCGTCCAGGAATCCGGCCGGCATACCGCGCTTTCTTATCTCCCTCTGGAGTGTCGCCGTGTCCACCGTCACCGCCATTACACAGAAGTATTCTATCAATGACTCATTGTTCTTATTCAGCGCAAATGCTCTGATGAAAGCATCCTTTGCCTCCTCAAGCTGAAGATTGCCCGCCAGCGCAACGCCTTTGTTGTGATATATATTTCCAAGGAACTCATCGTACTCACCATGTGACTCCTTGTACTCTATGATGTCATCGTATATGGCGTCAGCCTTGATGTAATGCTTGTACATCATGTAGCTGTCAGCTCTCTTCTTGTCCAGCTCATACGGCTTGAGAGTCCTGATTCTCTTGCACTCGTCCATGAATTCCTTCACTTCATCCTTGCTGTAGAACTCACCAAATGTAAGTATCTCCACCATGATATCCTGGATATACGCATTCTTGGCATTGAGCGCGTCTATCTTGTCTGCAAGATCCTCCATGTCTATGGCCGTTCTCAGCCAGGTGCTGAGTCTGTCCGCAAGGTCGTCTTTACCTATGAGCACCATATTGTTGAATATGTAGTAGCACAGCTCCTCATATGAATATATGGTTATCTTCGTATTGAGGAATGTGTACGGATTGTCCGCTGTCTTTGTCTTACAAATAATAATTCCACTCATATGTGTATCACTCTCCCGGATCAAAATGCTGTCCTCTGAGGTATGACGGGATGCTGAACGCACTCTGCTCATACTCATCGGAATCTTCGTCATCCAGATCCTCTTCATCTATGGTTTCTTCACCGTCCGGCTCTGACTCGTCGATCTCAGTCTCGCTGTCATCTGCATCGTCTGTAATGTCATCTGATTCTGATTCGTCATCATCTACCTCATATGCAGCATCCACAGATTCCGTTTCGTCATCATCTACCTCATATGCAGCATCCACTGATTCCGTTTCGTCATCATCAATTTCATCTGAAATGTTCTCAGGATCAGAGACCGCATCATCTTCTAACTCTTCAGCCTCCGTCATATCCCCCGCATCGTCGTCAATCTCTTCCACAACATCCTCTGCTTCCGTTCCGAAATCATCCGGCTCTTCCACAGTCTCCGGCTCCACAGGTGACGCTGTTCCGTAATATACCACAGGCTCTTCATGTACCTCCGGCTCGGCTTCCACCGTCTTTGCATTACCATGCTCCACCGCCGGATCTTCGCCTCTCAGTTCCTCGGTGTCACCCATGCGTATCCTGAGCTTCTCTTCCCTTCGTGCCGCCTCAAGCTTCTCCGCATGCTTTCTCCTGATGGCTCCTATATCAAATTCTTTTCTGTATATCTTATTTGTGGTAGGATACAAACTTCCAAATCCAAGATCACGGATGACTATCGCGCCCTTATCCGCACCATAATACTCCACGGATATCGACAGCTTTGTCGTCTTCTTTGGTCTCGCCGGAAGTCCGTATATCTCCACAGTCTCCCGCCATTCTTCCTCAGTCAGTATATCCTGGTATACGATCTGTATCCTTCTTGTGTTGTCGAGGAATACCTCTATGCTTCCGCGGGTGTTGAACCACTCAAGCCCGCCGTATGCTATCGGCCAGAACGTCTTCTTCTCATCCATGAGATTTATTCCGATATTTGTCTTGACCGTCTGCTCCGTATCTATAAAATATCTGCTGAGCGCCTCCGTGTACACACCGCCAAGCGATCTGTAACATGCACCCTTTGTATATATATTCTGTCCAACAAATACCCTTCTGCCCTGACACAGGACCGCCGCCGACTGCTTCATCCAGTTGTCAGCAAATCCTATTCCCGTGAGGAATACAGAGGATATAAACACCTGTGACATACATTCCTTAACTATATCCGCAAATGCCTCATCCATATCCTCATGGTATTTTCCAAATCTTTTCATGTTCATCCTGTCATGGAAGTTCACATGCTCAACGGTCACTATCAAAGGATATTTCCTTGTCATATCTATCCTGTAAAAATCCAGCCCGCTCCTGCCGAAATCAAACAGTCCCACGCTGTTATTCCTGAGCGGCTCAGGCTGTGCAAATATATAGCACAGGCCACTGTCCAGATGGCTCACTATATTAAACTGGTCATGGGTCAGACGGAGTGCCGACTTAAGTCCTCTGACTGCAGCTATGATGCGCGGATCTGTGTCAGCCACTGTGACTGTCAGTTTCTTTATCACAAAACCCTCAAACTGCTCGGTAAACTGTCTTATATGCAGTATCATCATCTTCACAAGAAGATCTCCCGCCTTATAATTACGCCCCGCAACTTCTATATTCTCATTTCTCAGGGTACGCTCATACACCTGATCCACAACCGTTCCATTTTCCTCGAACCTGCAGGCTGAAGCCTTCGCCCCTGCACACCAGCCAGCCAGATCTATGAACTTGTAAGCTTCACTCTGTCCGTCATCCGACTTTTTGTTGTACGCGCTGTAGAACATGATGTTAGGGAGCATATATGTATCCCTCGCCTCCTTGTGGTACACCGATTCCGGCTCCCGCGTGTCAACATTATAATAACTAAGCTGTGTATATTCCGGGTCAAGATCCAGACCCAGATATAACTGTGTGTCAGACATAAATTATGCCCCTCCTTGTGAAAAATCAAAAAGTTAAAGCAACATCAAATTGGCGTCGAAGAAATGGCTGTTGTACAGATATGTGTCCATTGCCTGTATGAGCTCATGGTCATTTCTTGTCTCCTGGCTAACCAGCATGCTATTGATAAGTTCAAAGCTGCTGCTTCCATCCTTATGGAATGTCTCATTTTTGAGTATGTCGCTCTCAACCACGACTGAAGTTCCAACCACTCCATCGATGGAGTAGACAAGCGACTCTCCGTGGAATACGACAACTTCCTTAACATACACTCCCGGAATTATCTCATTCATCCTCTCGGATTTGTAGTTTGCCATACTGCTGCTCTCCTGTCCAAAGCTGTAGCTGACCCATACCTGCTTTCCGCTTTCACCCTTGAATATGACATATGTCTTGAATCTCATATCCCCTGGCAGCTTTACGATCGACTCAAATTTTCTGAAGAACGGAAGTATCTTGCTGTATTCTATAAACTGTTTTACATTTGCCTTGATCCATTCCTGCTGCTCCTCAGTGTATCGTCCACTTCGGTTGCTAAAATAATACAGCAGGCTCATTCTGGATATCTCGTCCTTTATATTGCCCTTGGCGATCTCCTTGTACAGATCCTCCATTATATATGAAGGGATCTTCTGATCCTTTATAAAATACTGGTGCGCGCAATATCTGAGGAAAGCTTTCACCACCATGCCTCGGCTGCGGCCGCGATAGTACACCTCAAATATATCGTATATGGACTCTATATATCCGTCCGCGAACATCATCTGTGCGAGTATGTTCTCAGACAGCATATCAATATTTCTGTAATTTGAATTGACCGACTTGAAGAGATTTGCCATCTCCTCGAGTGATCCGTTGTAATTATTGATGAGATATGACAGTATCTTCTGTCCGGCGTACCCTCTCCTGTATATATACACGCATATGGATATGAGCAGCCTGCTCTCATCGTATCTCTTGTCATCGATTCCAAACTCGGCTATCTTGATCAGCTCATCTATATCCACATCCACATAGCCAAATCTGTACATTCCCTCAAATGCATTCTCATACATATCCAGAGCTATATAATATGTATTTATCCTGGAAGCATATGAAGGATCCACGTAATCCAGATCTATCTTGGACAAATATTTTCCGAGAATGTCCGCATCGAAATTCTCATGATAATACTCAACCATATGGGTAAGCGCTTCCTGTCTCACCCTGTAGCTCACCTCAGGGCAGAGTGCGATATCTCTGGCAAGATTTATCTCCTTTGCATCCCTGTGTGTAAATATATCTATATCGTTGTAGAGGAACAACAGGTATCTGTAATCCCTTGGACTGTACTCGTGACAAATGTCCAGATAGCTCCTCTCGTCTACGATCCTCTCCATTCTGTACTGTACGGTGCTCACATATCTGCCGCCGTTGTCATCCAGAAGTGTGACTATGGCAGACGGCGATATTATCTCTACATATGCCTCACCATTAACCACCGGAACCTTGACCTCTCCGCCAAGCTCACTGTGGGATACCAGTATGTGTGTTATATTCTCATTATCACACACGAACTTTCTCTTGAATATTATGTTGATGAGCTTTGTGGCAAATTCCGGTTTCACCGTATCAGGATCAAGGAATTCATCGTATATGACTGTCAGGTCATCGCTCACATTTCCCTGAAGTATCATCTTCTCCATGAAACGCTCAATGGCAGGGACAAAATCCCTGTACACCGACTTCTGGTTCTCCTTGTTCATGATGACATTTGCATATATATATGCCAACTCCTCGTCCGTCAAAACGTTCTTGTAACTGAAATATCTGAGTATAGCCTCCGGTATCTCATCGTAGTGGTTTTTGTCCATGCTCCTGATAAAGCATTCATTCAGGCCAACATACTTGAGATCCTTATCCGATGCGTCACTGTAATATCTGTGATAACACGGATCGTACATCTTATTCTTGATCAGTATTCCACAAATGGCATCCAGAGTCGTCCTGTCATGCCTCATATCGTATATCTGCTCAAGCATCTTAAATGCCTGCTCGTCAAAATCCTTCTGTCTCGAAGCAGTCTTGACAAACTCCACGATGACATCCTCTGAGACAAATTCATTTCTCATGCCCCATCTGAGGGCTGCGATCTCAAGCGGTGCGATCTTCTTCATCATGAGAGGCTGCTTGTTGAACATGTCGCATATCTCAAAGTATATTACCGGACTGTTTACACCTGAGTTAAACAGCTTCTGTATATCCTCGTAGAGAACCCATTTGTCCTCTGTATAATTCACATCCACAAATAACAGTATCCAGAAATAGAACAGCCTGTTCTTGTCATTTGCCTCAAATCTTTCTCTGACCATGGCAGCAGTTCTGTCTATGATGAACTTCTCCCTGCGCAGAAGCGACTTCAGGTAACTGAGATAACACTTCTCCATGTCCTCCATGCTTGTGAAATTGGCATCCGCATCTATTCTCAGAAATTCCTGCTCGACAAATTCCGTGTGTCCCTCCAGGATCTGCATATGGAGCAGTCCCAGCCTGTACATGCCATACTCCGGTCTGTATTTTATAAGGGTGTTCAGGGCATCCCTGGTCTCCGCTATGTACTTTTTCAGATCGATCTTGTCCGTTCTGAAGTCAATATATGCACGGATCAGAGCCTCCTCCGCCCTCTTGATGGTGAATCTCGTCTGCCTGCTCTTTGGAGTCATCTTGATGACCTCAGGCTTTCTGATGCTCACCTGTATTCTCATATTCTGATAAGTGTTCCATATATAAATGTAACCCGATGACTCCCCGTCGTGGATCTTCTGCGGATCTATGAGGAAACTGAGGTCAAATGTGTTGCCATCGAAGCTGTTCCACTTCAGCACGCTGGTCTCCGGTATGAGGAAATCGCAGTCCGATGCTATCTTGGTATTCGTGTAGCCCCAGGTGTTCTTGGTGATCGTAACCGATGCCCTTACCAATTCGGATGGCATCTCAACCAGCAGATCGTTCTGAGCCACGGACAGTGTGAGTGCCCTCTTCTTGTGTGTATACACAAGGAATTCCTCCATGGCCTGTCCTATGGACAGTGACATTCCCAGTGTGTCATACACCCTCTGAAGCTTTTCATCCCTGCCTATAAAAGTGCGCACAAAATCCTCGCTTCCGAATATCCTTATGGCATCCTCCCAGTTCTCCTCTGCATATGCTGCAAACTGGAACAGATCCTCGAGCTTCTTACCCTCGACCTGAATATATGGAGCGACTATAGCTATATGATAAGGGATGATAAACTCTCCCCCATCAGTGATTATATTTATATGACCCTTGAAGGATTTGCCTTGCTCGATTCCTCGGGCGTCAAATGAATAGCTGACTCTGTTCTTCCTGCCCACAAATGTGTGACTCTTGAAATCCAGTATATAGCGGCTGTCGTATACCATCAGTTTCACTGCACAACTGTTTGAAGAATCCACTGTAAACTCTCCATCATACACAGTTCCCGCCTCGATATTCAATTCTATCTTGCTGACTGATATGGCTACCGCTGGTCTGTCAACCTTAAACTCACCACGAGCATACTGTTCAACTATTCCCTTCATCGTCTGGTCTCCTGTATCTATTTCTATTGTCTTTTTGTCAAAAATCACTCATAGTGGTTGTATTTGAAGCTTCCAATCGGTATAATTGACAAAAAGACATATATTCAGATTATAACAAAATATTGTCTCTTTTTAAACAATATATACAGAAAAATAACTTAAAACAACTGAAAAAGGGGTTTTTTTATGAAAAATGGGGTTATCAATCTAAAAACAGAGAATCTCCTCAGTCAGGTCGAAACTGTTCGTGCAGATCTTAACATGAATCCACTGGGAGTTCCCGAATCTGTTACTAAAGCTATTGCGGACAACATGAGTCAGTTATCAGTATACCCTGATCACACCACAAAGAAATTAAAGGAGGCCATATCCGCATACTCCGGAGCAAAGACAGACGACATAATCGTCGGCGGTAGCTCCTATGAATTTGTCAAGATACTGTGCGAATTTACCTCGCCTAAGAAAGCTATCCTGATAACACCTGGAGCACAGAATTACGAAAAGCTGCTCTCTATGAACGGCTGTGAGATAATCTACTACTCCACACCTGAGGAGGAGGATTTCACCCT
>ERZ839741.2355-NODE-2355-length-17596-cov-3.286643_pt1 | contig 17596 bp, 10 predicted proteins | sample MGYA00519880_ERZ839741 | MGnify/ENA primary metagenome ERZ839741 (study PRJEB31850, sample SAMEA3708851) | human gut metagenome | biome: human gut; feature: human-associated habitat; material: faeces | place: China | collected 2014 ...
AATTGTAAAAAAGTACAAGCCATATCTGGATGAACTGGATCTGACTTACACACAGTACATTACAATGATGGTCATGTGGGAGCATAAGGAGATGAATGTGAAGGAGCTTGGGGAACATCTGTACCTCGACTCCGGAACACTCACCCCGGTTTTAAAAAAGCTGGAACAAAAAGGATGGGTGAAACGAAACCGGGCAAAAGAGGATGAGAGAGTTTTGATCGTCACGCTCACCGCAGAAGGCGAAAAGTTAAGAGATAAAGCAGTGGAAATTCCACAAAAAGTTGGTGGGTGCGTCTGTCTTGATCAGGAAGAGGCAGCATCACTTTATAAAATTTTATATAAAATATTGGGGAATATGTAATTATTTGCAGATTTTCAGATTGATTGCATAGGGCAAAAGAAAATGTTGCGGTAATCATTAACAATTTTAGCAGGTCAGGCGTATTGCCAGACTACATAGAAAAGGAGAAGAGCAGCATGGAAAAAGTGAATTTTGGTGTAACAAAGCGAGGGGAAGAAGCCTCGTTATATGTGTTGGAGAATAAAAACAACACAACGATTAAGGTGACAGACTACGGTGCAACACTGGTTTCTCTTTTATTTGCGGACAAGGCAGGGGTACAGAAAGACCTTGTACTTGGGTATGATAACGTGACCGGATATGAGGAACATACCAGTTACTTTGGGGCGATTATCGGACGAAACGGAAATCGTATCAAAGACAGCCGGTTTACGATCAATGGAAAAGAGTACAGGATTGACGAGAATGAGAATCATAATAATCTCCACAGTGGAAAAAACGGGTTTAACACGGTCATCTGGGAAGTGAGAGAACACACGGACAATAGCATCACATTTTATCACTACAGTTCAGAGACAGAGCAGAAATTCCCGGGCAACATGGAGATTACCGTTACATACACGATTGCAGATGATGATACACTGCATATTGTATATAATGGAAAAGCGGATGCAGATACGGTTATGAACTGCACGAATCATTCCTATTTTAATCTGAATGGTCACGAGAGTGGAAGTATTGAAGGACAGGTATTGCAGATTTTCGCAGATGCCTATACGCCAGTCGTGGATTCAAGTGCGATTCCGACAGGAGAGATTGCATCGGTGGAGGGAACGCCGATGGATTTCCGAACAGAAAAACAGATTGGACAGGATATCAGGGCAGATTTTGAACAGCTTCATTTTACAGGCGGTTACGATCACAATTATGTTCTCGGCAGACCAGGTGAGAAAAAGATTATGGCAAACGCATACTGCCGGGAGAGTGGAATTGCCTTAGAAGCGGCAACTGACTGCTGTGGTGTACAGTTTTATGCAGGAAACTTTATCGGAGAGCAGACCGGAAAAGGTGGTGCAGCCTATCACGACAGAAGTGCATTTTGTCTGGAGTCCCAGTTTTATCCAAATGCGGTGAATGAACCGGATTTTCCGTCACCGGTGGTGAAAGCGGGAGATACCTATCACACGGAGACAAGTTACCGGTTTTATCTGAGATAGGGGTGAAACGATAAACGAATCAGGATGAAAGTGCTGATAAATTGCATTGACAGAACAAACAGCCGATTTTGTCAGAAATATAGTTGACTTCGGGGGAAAAAAGTGCTATTCTCCAACATAGCATGAAAAGTGATAATTATGAGTGAGTCTATAGCTGATAATTATGTGAAAGCGATGATAAGAGTTAGTACGTTTCCTATGATGTGCAGAGAGAAGGCGGCTGGTGCGAGCCTTTCATGATGAAAACGGAACCTGTCTTTGAGCGTGAAGTGAACGTGGGTGTTAGAACTGCGGACGGCATCAGATGCCAGAAAGCAGAGGGATTCATTATTAAGCTTCATCGGGAGCTCCCGTTACAGAGCTGGCATATCGGATGTTTCCTGTATGCGTGAGAGCGGTTTTACCGAAGTTAGGTGGTACCACGGACAGATAGTTCGCCCTAAGCTGATATTTTTATATTGGCTTGGGGCTTTTTTAATGCTTCGAAAATATCTGTATTCAAAAAAATAGACAATTGCGAAACTCATAACAACCTAAATTGAATTGTGAGAAATTGACAAAAGACATGAAAGACATTGGGGAGCCGCCGGCACTTAGAAGGCAGATACAACAGTAAGTTGTGTCTGGCTTCTTAGTACCGTTGCGAGCGACACATAGCGAGAGCGTGTCTTGAATGTTTTTGTTAATTTTGAACAATTGAAAGAAGACTAGGAAGAGTTTCGCAAACGACTAATTAAAAAAACAAGAAAAGGAGAGAGGATTATATGAAATTAGAAAAATTAGTAGGTGACAGATTTAAGGAAAGACCGGCGGATTGTCAGGTAGACAGCCACGCACTTATGATCCGTGGTGGTTACATGAAGAATGTGGCAAACGGAATTTACTCTTCTTATATGCCGCTTAAGAGAATCACAAGAAAGATCGAGCAGATCATCCGCGAAGAGATGGATGCGATTGATGGACAGGAAGTACAGTTCCCGGTTGTTATGCCGGCAAGTCTCTGGCAGGAGTCTGGCAGATATGACAGCATCGGAAAAGAACTTTTACGTTTTACAGACCGAAACGGAGCACCGATGGTTCTTGGTATGACACATGAGGAAGCAGCCGTTCAGTTAGTAAGAGAATATGGACAGAGCTATGCAAAATACCCATTCATGATTTATCAGATCCAGACAAAATTCCGTGACGAGGCACGCCCAAGAGCAGGACTGATCCGTGTGCGTGAGTTTACCATGAAAGATGCGTACTCCTTCCACACAAGTCAGGAAGATTTAGAGCAGTACTATGATAAATGCCACAAAGCATATGAGAGAATCTATGCAAGAGCAGGTATCCCGGAGGTGGTTTCTGTAAAATCTGATTCCGGTATGATGGGCGGAAATGTTTCCCATGAGTTCATGCTTTTAACTCCAATCGGAGAGGATTCTATCGTAATCTGTAATGAGTGTGATTACCGTGCCAATATGGAAGCTGCCGAAAACATTGTAGAGAACGAGACAGAGGCTATGCAGGAGCTGACAAAGGTTCATACACCTGAGATGCATACAATTGAACAGGTCTGTGAATTTTTACATGTGGATGCAAAGAAATCCATGAAAGCCGTTGTTTACCAGAGAAATTCGGATGACAAATATATTCTCATTTTCGTGCGTGGTGACCTCGAAATTAATGAGACAAAGCTGACCAATTACCTTGGCTGCGATGTCCATCCGGGAGTGATCACAGAGGAGAGTGGCATTCAGGCAGGATTTATCGGACCGGTGAACCAGAATGCAGACTGCATCGTTTTATTTGACCGTTCTTTAAAGGGAACAACAAATCTTGTCTGCGGCGCCAATGAAGTGGATTATCATTACACAGGTCTGAATATGGAGCGCGAGTTCCCGGATGCAGAGTATGTTGATCTTGCAAAAGTTGTGGAGGGCGGTATCTGCCCATGCTGCGGTAAGAAATCACTGACCATTTCCCGTGGTATTGAGGTTGGTAACATCTTCCAGCTCGGAACGAAATACACCAAGACCATGAACATGACCTATGTGGACAAAGACGGTACAAGCAAAAATCCAATCATGGGTTGCTACGGTATCGGTGTCGGACGTATGGCAGCTTCCATCTGTGAAGCACATCATGATGATTATGGTCCAATCTGGCCAATGAGCATTGCTCCGTGGCAGGTTCACATCTGTGCGATGAACCTTGACAAAGAAGGTGTCAGGGAAGTAGCAGATACTTTATATGAGAATTTACAGAATGCCGGTGTGGAAGTAATCTATGATGACCGCTCCGTAAGTGCCGGAAATAAATTCTCCGATGCAGACCTTTTAGGGGTTCCGGTTCGTGTTGTTGTGAGCCCACGTAACTTAAAAGAGTCTGTTGTGGAAGTTTCCACCCGTGACAAGAGCCTTATGGAGAAAGTTCCGGTAGAAAATGCCGAGCAGTATGTAAAAGACCTTGTAGAGAAAATGAAAAAAGAGTGTAATCTGGTAAAATAAATGGAAAAAATAAACGGAATCCCGATGATTCCATTTGGACTTCTTGGCGGTTTCTGTGATCATCTGGAAATCAGAATCACAGGACTGTCGGAGGAAGGTTTTTCGTTTCGTGTACCGGAAAAAATAGAAAAAGCGGCGTGCCTTGAGATTTGTTTTTTTGACTTTTCTGCTGACTGTTACCGCAAAGTGCAGTTGGCAGAGAAGGAAAGAGAGATGAAGTTAACAGAGGAGACGCCCTTTTTCTTTATCTATTCGGTGTGGACAAAAAACGGGGAATACAGGGAGCAGGTAAAGCGTCTGGTGACAGATTATGACAACTACATATCGCTAAAACTCGCAGGAGATGATGCGTATCTTTCAGAAAAAATGGTTGGTTATCCGGCAGAATTGGACGAAGTTTACGCAGAGAGCTTCGAAGAGCAGAAGAAAGAGTGGTTCAGTTGTATTGGTGATGGAATACAGGAGTGCAGGAATACATGGGAGCATAAAAAGTGGAATATTACAGATTTACCTGAATTCGAGCTCGCCATCACAATAGACCGCCCGGAATTATATTATGATTTTCTACAAAAAGACTGGACGAGATTTTGCCACGATTACTGGAAAAACAATTTTCTGGAACATCACACATTGAGTAAGAAGAGAGTGACAAGAATCTACATTGGAAACCAGTTCTGCCACAACCTTTTTCCAAGGAAAGAATTGCTGTTTCAGGTGTTGGAGAAAGCGTTGGAGAACAATCTTGCGGTGACGCTTGCCTTCTCATATATTAGGAATCATCTGTTGGAAGAGATTGATGAACTGTTGCAGGAACTTGAAGTATGGTGCCAAAGCAGAGAAAAAGAGGCAGGCAAGGATCAGGAGGAAATTATCGTAAACGACTGGGCGATGCCTATACTTTTGCAGGGAAAACCACACTTAAAACCAGTGTTGGGAGTTCTGTTAAATAAACGTAGAAAAGATGTCCGTTTACCTTATAAACATGGTATCGGGAATCATGTGGACAGTCTGGCAGAAAATAATTTGAATTGTGGATTTTATCAGGATTATTTAAAAAATACATTCGATATACAAAGATTTGAATTTGAATCATGTGGATATAAGGTTACAATCCCAGATGGACACCACAGCCTGCATCTTCCTTTTTTCCAGACAAATACCTCACAGTATTGCACGCTTTATGCCGTTTGCAGATATGGTGACAGGGGAAAACAAAAGTTGCCGGAAAACTGCCCAAGATATTGTAACAAAAAAGTATTTCTATATCCGAAGCATTTGAAAATGGTGGGAAGATATAATTCACTGTTTGGATATGATGAGAAAATACTGTGGGATGAAAAACAATTGCAGGATTATCTCGAACAGGGGATTGACCGGATTGTTGTGAATGTTTCTTTGTAATAGTAGGACATTGTCTGGACAGGAATGCATTTTTATATAGAAAACGATTCCGCTGAAATGCAACAGGGGAGAAAAATACGATGGAGTCTGTTCTTGACCGTGTAATCAAGCAGAACACGGAAAATGTAAATTTATTAAAAACAAAAGATTACAATATTTTTTCTGTTTTACAGATACAGTCAAAGGAAGTTCTGATCTGCCGCATGATAGCTGACCTTTTAAATCCGAGAGGGCAGCATGGCGCAGGGGCAGAGTACTTAAAAATTTTCCTGAGAGATTGTCTTGGAATGGAAAAAATGGATACAAAACTGGCAGATCAGGCAATTGTGACGGCAGAATATGCGATTGATGATGAGCGGAGAATCGACATTGTAATTGAAATTGGCAGCTATTTTCTTCCGGTAGAAGTGAAAATATATGCGGCTGACCAGAAAAGCCAGTGCTTTGATTATTATCAGTATGCAAAAAGAAGAGATGCGCAGGAAAAGGTGTATTATCTGACGTTGGATGGACACAGACCGGGAAAAGACAGCACATCTTCCGGCAGCCAGTCAGTACCGGAGGAGGATATCGTCTGTCTCTCATTCCGTGAGCACATTTTAAACTGGCTGAAAGCATGTAAAAGTTGTGAAAATACAGGAATGGTTCCTATTTTGGAACAGTTTATCCAGAACATAGAACAGATCAGCGGTTATACAAGTGAGAAGGTGAGAAATATGGTAATTGATGAACTGCTTAAGTCGGGTGATTCCCTAAGAGCAGGGATGCAGATTGCAGATTCTGTCAATGCTGCGAAAGCAAAGCTGATTTATCTGGTTTTCGAAGAGTTTGAAAAGCAGTTGGCAGGAGTTGCGGAAAGAAATCATTGGACGAGAGAGAAAAAAAGCAACTGGTATGAATATAAAGAACAGGCGGATGAATTTTTTTATAAATGGAACACGACCTATCCTGGAATCAACTACATTGTAAATGATGCCCAGATGCCGGATGGAAAGCAGCTCTGGTTCCGTGTGGAGGTAGAACATCGTCTGTTCGCGGGATTCTGTGTCTTTGATCCGAATGCAGAATCGGAGGAAGGACACGGGGATCAGGTGGATGAATATGATGCTGCAACTGTAAAAGCAGTCGGGCATTATCTGAAAATCAGTGCGGCAGACCACAAGGACTGGTGGGCAACCTGGTGGTATCTGCCAGCCGGAGAACAGAAGCCAAACGATTCTGTTCCGAACTTTAAAATCATGAATGATGCAGCGATTGCACTGGCAGATAAAGAGTGCAGGTCGGAGTTTGTATCATTGTGTGTTCGTAACATTGAGGAGATGGTGGAGAGAGTGCTTGCTATTCCGGAATGAAAAAATTATAATAAAATAAGTATGTAGTGGATTGGAAAGGAGAAGCTGTTATGAACAAACGTAAGAAACTTCCAATTGGAATTGAGAGTTTTGAAGAGATGCGGAAAGAAGATTTTTATTATGTTGATAAAACGAGATGGATCGAGCAGCTTCTCGCCCAGTGGGGAAAGGTAAATCTTTTTACCCGTCCACGCCGGTTTGGAAAATCTTTAAATATGAGTATGCTTCAGACATTTTTTGAGGTAGGAGCAGATGCATCACTTTTTGATGGATTGTATATTTCAAAGAATAAAGAAGTCTGCAAACAGTATCTTGGAAAGTTTCCGGTTGTATCCATCAGTTTGAAAGGCGTGAATGGAAACACTTTCGACGAGGCACGGAGCTGTCTTGTAAAAGTTATCAACAGAGAAGCGCGTAGATTGCAGAACTTATCAGAAAGTGAAAAACTGACACAGGTTGATAAGGAACTTTTTGAAAAATTGCTTTCTCAGATGAAGGATGATGGAACGTTAAGCAGCAGCTTATTGGAACTTTCAGAACTTTTGGAAAAACATTATGAAGAAAAAGTGATCGTTTTGATTGATGAGTATGATGTGCCACTTGCAAAAGCAAATGAAAATGGCTATTACGATGAGATGGTACTTTTGATCCGTAATTTATTTGAAAATGTGTTAAAGACGAATCACAGTTTGAAGTTTGCTGTGTTGACAGGATGCCTTCGGGTTGCAAAAGAAAGCATTTTTACAGGATTGAATAATTTTAAAGTTTATTCCATTACGGATGTTGATTTTGATGAAAACTTTGGCTTTACAGATGATGAAGTAAAAGAGTTGCTTCATTATTATGGTCAGGATACACATTATGAGACGGTAAAAGAATGGTATGATGGGTATCGTTTTGGAAATGTTGATGTATATTGTCCATGGGATGTGATTAACTATTGCAGTGATCATATTGCAAATCAGGAGTGTGCACCAAAAAATTATTGGGTGAATACAAGCGGAAATGATGTGATCCATCGCTTTATCAATAGTATTTATGAACCGCAGAAACTCACAAAACTGGAGTTGGAACATCTTGTGAATGGTGGAAGTGTCCAGAAAGAAATCAGTCAGGAGATGACCTATAAGGAATTGTATTCATCAATCGATAATCTCTGGAGTACCCTTTTTATGACAGGGTATCTGACAAGCCGCAGCAATACGGATGGAAACAGGTATGATCTTGTGATCCCGAATAGAGAAATCAGAAATATTATCACAGAACATATTCTGAAATTATTTAAGGAGAATATTAAGCAGGATGGTCAGAAAGTAAACGCTTTTTGTGATGCCTTATTAACAGAGAAAGCGGATGTGGCAGAGAAGCTTTTTTCAGATTACATGCAAAAAACGATCAGTGTGAGAGATACTTTTGTACAGAAGCCGACAAAAGAAAATTTTTATCATGGAATTTTGCTTGGAATTCTTGGGTTTAAAGAAAACTGGCTTGTGACATCAAACAGAGAATCTGGAGATGGATTTAGTGATATCATGATCCAGGTAGGAGATTCTGAGGTCGGGATTGTTATTGAGGTGAAGTATGCCAATGATGGTAATCTGGAAGCAGAGTGCAAAAAAGCATTGAAACAGATTGATGATACAGGGTATGCAGAAGCGTTGCATCAGGACGGAATCTGTAAAATCTTAAAATATGCGATCGCATGTTATAAGAAAACCTGTAAGATTATGTTAGAGGCAGAAAAATGTTAAAAAATAAAATTTTTACATGGATGACATTGGGTGAAATATCTTTGTTATAACATGGTTCAGAGAGGATTTTTTTATGGGAAGTTATCTTAATCCGGGCAGCACAGCATTTCAGGGAAGTCTGCGGTCACAAATTTATATTGATAAAAGCGGACTGATTGAAAAGACGAACACAGTGCTTGGCACAGAGCAGAAATATGTCTGCGTGAGCAGACCAAGACGATTCGGAAAGTCTATGGCGGCAAATATGCTGAGTGCGTATTATGACAGAGACTGCGATACCAGAGAATTTTTTGATAAACTAAAAATCAGTCAGTCAGAAGGATATCTGGAACATTTGAACCAGTATGATGTGTTAAAAATTAACATGCAGGAATTTTTGAGCGCAACACAGAGCATGGAGGAAATGCTAAGATTACTGCAAAAGAGGCTGATCACAGATTTGAAAAACAGATATTCTTCATATGAGATAGAAGATAATCTGGTATTTGCGATGCAGGATGTCTATGCCAACACGCACCATCCGTTCATCATTTTAATTGATGAATGGGACTGCCTGTTCCGTGAATATGAGCAGGACAAAGAGTCACAGAAAAAGTATCTTGATTTCCTGCGGTTCTGGCTAAAGGATAAAGATTATATTGCCCTTGCGTATATGACGGGAATCCTCCCTATAAAAAAATACGGTTCTCACTCGGCACTGAATATGTTTATGGAGTACTCGATGACCGATCCGGGAGAACTCGCAGAATTTTTTGGGTTTACGGAAGAAGAAGTTAAGGGATTGTGTGAGGAATATGCCATGAACTTTGAAGAAGTCAAAGCGTGGTATGATGGATATGATCTGATTTCACATAGTCGTTTTGGCGACAAAAGATATTCAATTTATAGCCCGAAATCAGTGGTAGAGGCGATGCTGCGGCACAAATTCGGCACATACTGGAACCGAACAGAGACCTATGAGGCACTGAAAATATATATTCAGATGAATATGGATGGATTGAAAGATTCAGTGATCCAGATGCTTGCAGGGGAGGGTGTGCGTATTAATACCGGAACATTCAGCAACGACATGACAACTTTTGCAACAAAGGATGATGTACTGACCTTACTGGTGCACCTTGGTTATCTGACATATAACAGTGAGACAGAGAAAGTGACCATTCCAAACAAAGAAGTGTCACAGGAATATCTCAATGCCATCAGTACCATGGACTGGCACGAGGTAATGCGTTCGGTCGAAAATTCGCGTAAGTTAGTGGAAGCATTATGGAATCTGGATGCAAAAGCAGTTGCTGCCGGAATTGAGAATGTCCATGATGAGATTTCAATTCTTCAGTATCATGATGAAAACTCATTGAGTTGTACCATTCATCTGGCATTCTATTTTGCAAGAGAATATTATACGATCATCCGGGAACTGCCGACAGGAAAAGGTTTTGCAGATATCTGCATGATCCCAAGAAAAATACACGCAGATAAGCCGGCAGTGATTATTGAATTAAAGTGGGATAAGGATGCAGAAGGTGCAATCGCACAAATAAAAGAGAAAAAGTATGTGAAATCCTTAGAGGATTACAAAGGTAATCTTCTGTTAGCCGGAATTAATTATGATAAAAAGACAAAGACACATACCTGCGTGATTGAGAAAGTGGAACTTTAACAGATGAAAATTGTCGCAGGTTTAGGAAGTATTGATGAATATGAGACATTTGTAAAAGCGGGGGCGGATGAATTCTTTTGTGGATATGTACCGTTTTCCTGGGCGGAAAAGTACGGTGTGATCCATCCGTTAAACCGTAGGGAAGTACTTTTTTACAATGTGCAGATTGGTTCCATGAGCGAACTGCAAATTCTGAAAAAAATGGTGGACTATTATGGCAAGCCGGTAGAATTGACGTTTAATTCCATCTACTATACAGGGGAGCAGTATCCTGTCATAGCGGAGATCATCATACAGTGCATGGCAGCAGGCTTTGAAAATTTTATCATTGCAGACCCGGCACTGATGCTGTACCTCAGACAGCAGAAAATCAACTGCGGAATCCATTTAAGCGGTGAGACCGCGGAAGTGAACCGGGGAATGTTAGAACAGATGTTACCGTTTGGAATCCGCCGTGTGATTTTTCACAGGAAAAATTCGCTGGAAGATATGCAAAGCTGTATTAAAGAGGCAGATTTCCCACATGAATATGAAGCCTTCATTTTGAATGAACTCTGTCATTTTTCCGGGGCATTCTGTAATTCCCTGCATTGTGATGAACTGACACATCTTTGCAGAGTACCATATGAACTGGGAAATCTACACAAGAAAGAAGAGACAGATGCTGCGCAAAAAGATGTGGCAGAAACAGACAGAATACAGGGAAAAGAGGGGAAGGGACTTCCTTTGGATGAAGATGGTTATCTGACCGGCAGTACCGGTTGTGGGCTCTGCGCACTTTACCGCATGAAACAGGTCGGCATTACCCATTTAAAACTGGTCGGTCGTGGCAATTATACCGATTTTATGGAAAAGGATATAAGGCAGTTGCGGAAAGCTCTGGATATTCTGGAAAACTCCGACAGTGAGGCGCAATATCAGAAGAAAATGAAAGCCTCACTTTTTCAGGATGGATGCAGTCAAAACTGTTATTATCGGTGAGAAAAGAAGATCTGAGGAACATTTTTATATATTTGAACAGATAATTATTAGTTATATCGATAAAATTCATTAATAATAATGACTTTTCAGGAAAAGAGAACCTATGCTATACTGCTATCGGATGATAGGAAAAGCAGGATGAAAATATATGCTGGCAGATAGAAAAAGCCACTTTTTTCATACTGTCTGGAACAAAAGTAAAAATAACAGGAGTTTAAAAAATGGAAAAAACAAAAGAGTACACATCCCCTTATGAAATGGACGGAAGAATTCCATGGCCGAAAGCAATCGTTTATGGTTTGCAGCATGTTCTGGCAATGTTTGTCGGAAACCTGACACCGCTGATCGTGATCTGTGGTGCATGCGGTATTGGAGCAGCATCTGACTTTGCAGAGGTTTATGTGGAATTATTACAGAATGCAATGATTATTGCTGGCGTTGTCACATTGGTCCAGCTTTTCGCAATCGGTCCTGTCGGTGGACGTGTTCCGATCATTATGGGAACGAGTTCCGGTTTTATTGGTGTATTTAAAAGCGTTGCAGGTGTTATGGGTGGCGGAGTGATCGCATATGGCGCGATCATGGGTGCATCGATCATCGGTGGTCTGTTTGAGGGCGTGCTTGGATTTTTCTTAAAACCGCTCCGCAGATTTTTCCCTGCAGTGGTGACAGGAACAGTAGTTTTATCAATCGGACTTTCCCTGATCAGTGTTGGTGTCAGCTCCTTTGGAGGAGGATCTTCTGCGGCTGACTATGGTTCATTGGAAAATTTACTCATCGGTCTTGTTGTGTTGATCATTATTCTTGGGGTAAAACATTTTGCAAAGGGAATGGCAAGTTCTTCCTCCATCCTGATCGGTATTATTGCAGGATATGTGTTATGCTTTATTATGGGAATGATCCTTCCGACAACCGCAGTGAATGCTGACGGAGTGGAATACACCAAAGCATGGGTTTTGAATTTTGATAAAGTGAGAGAAGCTTCCTGGTTTGCATTGCCGAAAGTAATGCCGGTAAAACCGATTTTTGATATGCGTGCGATCGTGCCGGTACTGATCATGTTTATCGTGACAGCCGTGGAAACGATCGGTGACATTTCCGGTGTTATGGAAGGCGGACTTGGCCGTGAAGCAACAGACAAGGAACTTTCCGGAGGTGTTATGTGTGATGGACTTGGTTCTTCGCTTGCTGCGTTATTTGGTGTACTACCGAATACCTCTTTCAGCCAGAATGTCGGACTGGTTACGATGACAAAGGTTGTAAACCGCATGGCACTTGCGTGCGGAGCAGGAGTATTGATTCTCTGCGGACTGTTTCCTAAGCTTGCAGCATTGATTTCTATTATGCCGCAGAGTGTTCTCGGTGGAGCAGCAGTTATGATGTTTTCCTCTATCGTAGTCAGCGGTATCCAGCTGATCACAAAGGAAAAACTGACCGGAAGAAATATTACGATCGTATCTGTCGCACTGGGACTTGGTTATGGACTTGGAGCAAACAGTGACATTTTAAGAATGCTGCCGGATACCATGCAGTTGATCTTCGGTGGTTCCGGAATCGTTCCGGCTGCAATTGTTGCACTGGTCTTAAATATTGTGCTTCCTAAGGATGAGGCTTAAGAAGATAGGTAAATAGAAGAAAAAGTGTATGGATAAATAGGATTTCCTTTGTGAGCTCTGCGAACAGGAACATCCTATTTGTCCGTGCACTTTTTCTTTATAGAAGTATCAGAAATAAACTTGTGGAAGCCTTTAAAAATAGTGTATAATAGAAAGACAGAGCTTTAAACAAAGGAATTAAGATACATGATTTTAAAGAAGAAAATTCCAAATGATTTTTATAAATTATTCCGCACAAAAAACAGGGAAGCATATATGCAGTTTGTCACAGCCATTTACGAGGAAAACAATGAAGTATATGCTTCTCTCGGTCTTACGCAGGAAGAGTGTGCGCTTATTATTGAGAATACGATCGAGAAATCAAAGATCGTGTGGCAGGAAGAGGACGATATGGAGGAAGGAGAAACGCCGGATGCATTATTTCCAAGCGATTCTCCTTCCGGCATGTTAAACCACCTGATCCGGTGGGGATGGCTGAAAAGCGATTTTGATGAGAAACTGAATACCTGTGTGATCTCTTTCCCGGAATACAGCCAGTTGTATGTCGAGTTGTTTAAAAAGCTGCAGAGTGATGATGACAGCCGGGAAAGAGAGAGCATGCTTTCCATTTACAGTGCGTTGTTTACCTATCATTCTGACAATGAAAAAAACAATGATATTTTAAAAAGTGCACTGCGTACATCCAAAAGTCTGGGGCAGCTGCTGTCCAACATGCAGGATGGAATGCGTTCCTATTTTGATGAGCTTTCCTCCCAGAAACATTTTATCGGGATCCAGCAGGTGCTTGTGGAGGAGATCAACAACAGCGACAGCAAAAAATATGCAATCCTCACAACGACGGACAGTTTTTACCGGTACAAGGAGGCAGTGAAAGAACTTATCAGTGAAATTTTAAACGAAAATGATGAGAAAAAAGCAGTGCTTCTGAAAGAAAAAAATTCTCTCGAAGCAGGCACGCTTTTACAGAAGAGAAATGAGTACAGATTGCAGTATTGTGAGGATACGAGCAGGATCGTGATGCAGTTGGAGCGGGAATTTGACATGATCGAGCGCAAGTACAATAAACTCATTGAACAGAAAACCGTTTTTGCAAAGCGTGCGCTGGCCCGCATCCATTACATTTTGCAGGAGGGCGTCAGTGAGGAAGATAACATTATCAAACTGATCAATCTGTTAGACCGCAGTGAGAAAAAAGACGAGATTTTGATGGAAATGAGAGATCGTATCCGCTTTTCTTCGCAGTTTAAAAATATTACAGATAACAGTTTTGCTGGAAGAAGAGACCGCGGGGACGGAGCATTTGCACCGGTGATGCTGGACGAAGAAATAGACGCAAGGGAACAGCACATGACGGATTTTGTACCAAAGCCGTTGTATACAAGAAATGAGTTACAGAGTTTCCGAAGAAAAAATACCGTGGATGGAGTCTTTGTGGCAACAGAAGAGACCGTACAGTCTGTGGAGGATCTGGAAAAACTTCTTTTCCTCTGGCAGGAAGAGACGGAGGAGCGTCTTGCGGAAGATACAGTGTCGGTGGATGGCGAGATACGGAGTGAGGACGGACTAACTTATTCGAGACTTGTGATCGGGCAGAATCAATAAAATTGAGTTATGATACAGGAAAGAAGGCATTGGAAAAAATGTTACAATATATGGAGACTGTCTCACAGGGCGAGGCAGAGAATATCAGAAAAACGATACAGGATTTATTCCGGCAGACCTGTATTTTACAGGTGAAATGTGACCCGGCAACTCTGGTACAGCACGACAATCTGAGGTATCAGGTGTGTCTGCGCCACAGAGAGTTTATCGCGGACTATCTGTCTGTGCTGGACTGCGAGCTTGTGCATGATCCGCAGGAACACATTTTCCGGATCACGGGGGATGGCGTTATGACAGAGCGTATGAGCCTTATGACAACGAAGCTGGTCATTCTGTTAAAAATGATTTACCGTGACAAAATCATGGGGGAAGGTCTGCATGCAACTACCACAAATCTGGCAGAGATCCGTGAGTATGGAAAAAATACAAACCTTATTACAAGACGTCTTACAGGACAGGAGTGGAACGATGCACTTGTTCTGATGAAAACGCATCAGATGATCGAACTGCCGGGAGCCGTTGCCAATCTGGAAGATTTTACCCCGATTTATATTTACAGTACCGTAAACGTGTTCTGCTCTGCGATGGATATCAACGAGCTGGTGCGCACCTATCAGGACGAGGTGGAAGAACTTCTGACAGAAGAGGAAGAAGAGAATTAGATCATTGACAAAAGGAGCAGTACATTTGAGCCAGGCAAAGAAAATTTTCACCCGCATGTGTGTGAACAACTGGGGTGGAATTAATCATAAAGTATTAGAATTTAATGAATATGTGAATTTATTCAGCGGAAAAAGCGGATCTGGAAAATCGACCGTTATGGATGCAATCCAGGTTATTTTATATGGAAGCTTCAGTCCGAGCTTTTTGAACAAGGCGGCGGATGATGCCAAAAACCGCAGAAGTGTTTTAAGCTACCTCCGTGGTGAGCAGAAAGATGGTTCTGCAAACCGTGGAAACTGCGATTTCTGCTCGGTCATTGCGTTGGAGATCGAGGACACGGGAACGCACATCACCACCTGTGTGGGCATTGCGTTTGAAGTGAGAAGAAATGATTCTGAGATCAAAAAGTTTTCCTATTTCAGCCATTCCGGAAAGATGCCGGAACCGGGGTATATCACGGAGGAGGGCTTCTGTTATTCCAATCAGGATATCAAAAAGCTGGTAAATGAGAGAGCCGTATCGAAGGATAACCGTGGAAAAGGGGATGTCAACCGTATTTACGCTTCCAAGGAAGCTTATCTTGGAACGTTATATGATGTCATTTTAGGTTACATTGATCCAAACCGTTTTATCACGATGGAAAAGAGTGCGATCGCACTGAAAATGACAAACGGAACAGGACAGTTTATCCGTGATTATATGTTTCCAAAGAGCACGTCAGACACGATCGGAATGATCAGTGAGCAGTTAGATGCCTACCGCCAGATCAAGGAAAAAATTGAGGATATGCGGAAACGTATCGAACTTTTGACAGACGTAAAAGAGACCGGGCAGGAGCTGGTGACGCTCCAGACCGATATGATCCGCGCAGAGAGTTTTATCCGCTGCATTGATATTGAGGATCTCCGGGCAAAAATAGAGGCAGCCGAGGAGGACAAAAAAAGAATCGAAGAAGAACAGGCACAGCTGCAGCAGCAGGCAGACAGGCTCGCCGGAGAGCGTGGAGAGGTCGAGCAGGAGCTGATCCGTGTGAGTGCAGATTTAAAAGCCAGCGATCTTGGAAGCAAACAGCAGCAGTTAGAGGAATTAGAGCAGAGAAGCCGGATGCTGACCGATAACAGCAGACAGTGGCGCAAAATCGTTCAGGGGTTGAAACAGTGGGAAGAGGATGAGGTCATCACCGACTATATCAGCAATCCGGTTTTAAATCTCATTGAAGCGATCGAAAACGGAAATGTGACAGTGGAAAACTGTCAGGAACTGCATTTGAAAATAGAGTCTGCAAAGCAGGATATCGAAAATGAATTTGAAGATTACAGTGAGCAGAAGCGCGAGACAGGAAAAGAACTGAAAGAAAAGCAGAAGCTTGTGGATGATATGAAAAACAACCGGAAATCCTACAGCGAGAATCTCCGTTCTGCGAGAAGTTCCCTGGAGCGGAAATTAAGCGACCGCTACGGAAGAACGATAAAAGTCCAGATTCTGGCGGATCTTTTTGATGTGGCAGACGAGGAGTGGAAAAATGCGGTCGAAGGCCGTATGGGAAGGCTGAAGTTTTCCCTGATCACAGAGCCAAAGTTTGCGCATGATGCAGCGGCGGTCTTTCGTGAGATGAAACAGTTTGAGGAAGTGGATCTCATTAATTCCAAAGCGATCGCAGACAGCGAGCCGCGTGCCATGGAGAACTCTCTTTATGAGGCGGTTGAGACGAAGGAAGCCTATGTGGATGTGTGCCTGAAACGTTACCTCGGTCATATTGTCAAGTATCATTCCGTGGAAGAGTTGGAGCAGGTGAAAGACGGCGTGACACCGGATTGCTATTCCTACAGTAATTTTATTTTCCGTCATCTGCGGAAAAAGGATTATACCACAAATGCCTGCATCGGAGAGAAAGTGTCAAAAGCACGTCTGGCAGAGTACGAGGCCGATGTGGAGCGGCTTGAGAAACAGTATCAGGAACTGCATTACATGACCGAACGTTTAAAGGCGGCAAGGGATTTTGAAAGCCTGAAAGAGGAAAAAGAATATTATGTAAACCTTTCCGGCGCGGAAAAAGAGCTTGGAAAAGTCAACAAGAAAAAGACTGCGCTTGAGGAGACAATCCGCACTTTGAAAGAGGGGCAGTATAAGGAATTACAGCAGAAAGAGCAGAGCCTGAAACAGCAGATGCGTGAGCTTCAGGCTTCAATCAGCGAAAATCAGGGACAGATGAGTGAGAAAATACGCCGTCACGAAAATCTTTCCGGTGCAAATGACCAAAGACGTCTGCAGTTAGAGGAGATGCTGCAGGGATACGTGCCAAACGAGGAGATCGAGCAGGAGGTACAGGAGCAGTTGAAGAAGCGCTCCGGCCAGTCCTTAAAGAACCAGAAAAACGCAGAACTTGCGGCTCTTTCGGCAGGAGAGCAGGAGAAGGCGGAGACACTGCGCACTGCCAGAAACCGTTATATTTTTGCTTATCCGTCCAGCCAGTTTAACGGTTCAGAAAAGTCCAATGAAGCCTATGAGAAGCTTCTGGAAGAATATCAGACAGACTACGAGCAGGCAGACGAAACAGAAT